>Ga0307373_10000689_pt1 | contig 65238 bp, 55 predicted proteins | sample OX2MG_FD_202534 | JGI IMG/M metagenome (GOLD analysis project Ga0307373, IMG submission 202534) | Soil microbial communities from Risofladan, Vaasa, Finland - OX-2 | ecosystem: Environmental > Terrestrial > Soil > Coastal area > Acid sulfate soil | place: Finland: Risofladan, Vaasa | collected... | reverse complement strand
TTCCGAGCCCTTCGGCCGAGGGCGGCATCGAGGAGTTGCGCGGGTTGCGCCCGAGGCGCTCCTCGAGATCCGACAGCCGAGCCTCGAGCTCGGCGATGCGTGAGTCGCGTCTAGCGAGCGCGGCACCCAGCTCGGCGTTCTCCGCCGCCATAGCGGCGACCTGTTCCTTCAGCTCCTCATTGGAGGCCTCGTCGAGCTCCACGAACACCAGTCCAGTCGGTGCGCGATGAAATCGCGAGCATTGTGCAACCACAAATGCGCTGGCCGTGCGTTTTCAAGACTTCCCTACAAGAGAGCCGCCTGCCTGATGGCCAGGGTCGCCTCAGACACCTGAACAGTTACCCTTCCGAGCGGCTCTGTGGTAGAACGATCGCCACGAGCGCGCTGTCATTTCGTATGATCAAGTGCCAGCAGCCTGGAGAGCCGCCGCGTTGGCTCAGAATGTTGAAGCATTACGAAAACAACGGACACAACTGACCCTTGGGGGGACAGCGTTGAGGCGTTCTGGCGGAGATTTTCCGCGCGGCGATCGGGCGGACTCAGTTCACGATTCGATGGCCGTCTGGCAGGCGGACCATCATCTGGTGCAGCGATGACGCTCTTCATCGCGTCCACGGGCTTTGGCATCGTCGTCGCCTCGATTCTCATGATCGCGTCGGTCGGGTTCACGCTCCAGTGGGGGGTTTCGAACGTCCTCAACCTGGCCTACGTGGACTTCATGATCCTCACGCCCTACCTGGACTACTCCCTTAACCAGCAGTTGCACCTCGACAAGTGGCTCTCGATCGTGTTGTCCGTTGCCGGCGTCGCGCTCGCGTCCGTGGCCTTCAACCAGTACCTGCTCCAGCCGTTCGTGAAGCGCGGGATCCGGTTCTTCTACCTCCTCATCATCGCGTTCGCGGCCGGCACCATCCTCGAGTATGTGATTCTCGCGATTTGGGGTCCGACGTTCTTCAACATCTCGGTCGGGGGGAACAACACCTACTCGCTTGCTGGCCTCAAGCTCAGTGAGGCGCAACTGATCATCATCGCAATCGCGGTCGCTTCGATGATCGGCATCCACCTGCTCCTTACCCGCACCGACTTCGGCCGCTCAATGCGAGCGGTCGCGATCAACCCGATGCTCGCCCAGTGCTCGGGAATCCGAACCTCCGCGGTGCTCAATGCGACCTGGTTCCTCACCGGGACGATGTGCGGGATTGCTGGCCTCGTGCTCGCTTTCAACACGGCCACGTTCGACGTGAACACGGGCGCTGCCTTTCTTGCGGAACTGCTCGCGGCCGTGGTGCTTGGGGGCATCGGTTCCCCGTACGGAGCGATGGTCGGAGCGATCATCATCGGTGTCGTCGCCGAGTGGGCTGCACTACTCATCGATCCTTTCTTCAATGTTGTCGTCGCGTTGGTCGCGCTGGTCGTGACGCTGCTGTTCCGACCGGAGGGGCTCGTTCGCTCGCTCACCTCGAGCACTGGTGGAGGAACCGCCTGATGGCCTACGCGGTCACCCTCGGGGTGTACTTCTTTACCCAGCTCATCTTGGTGCTTTCGGCGAACCTGCAGCTCGGGCTCATGGGCATGGCAAACCTAGGCTTTGTCCTTTTTCTCGGCCTCGGTGCCTACGTGACAGCGATCCTTTCCTTGGGCGCGCCGAACGCGCTCTCGTTACAGCACTATTTCTTCGGAGCATCGTTGCCCTTCCCGCTCCCCCTGCTCCTCGCGATGGTGGTCGGCGCGGTGCTCGGCCTCATCGTGGGCCTGATCTCGCTCTACCGGATGCGAGGTCACTATCTCGCCATCGTGACGCTTGCCATCTTGAGCATCGTGTGGACGGTCGTCGACGGCTTTCCGAACTTTCTCGGTGGCGAGAACGGACTCGACTCGATCCCACAGCCGTTCTCCTCATCGGTGACGACCTATAACGCGTACCAGTGGTTGTTCCTCGGGATCGCCGCATTTTTCTGCATCCTTGTCTTCTGGTTCAGCGAGCGATTTTTCAAGTCGCCGCTCGGCCGGATGGCGAAGTCGATACGGGAGAACGAGGCCGCGGCCGCGACGCTCGGCATCAATCCGTTCAAAGTGCGCCTCATCGCGACGGTGTGTGGCTCGGCCATGGCGGCGCTGGCCGGCGGGCTGCTGGCGGAGTACGTGACGGTCTGGGGCATGCAACCTTGGTCCTTCACAGAGATCTTTCCTGCGACCGCGGCGATGATCATCGGTGGTCGAGCGAACAACTGGGGTGCCGCAGTCGGCACTCTCGCGACGTTCATCCTCGTCGGCCAGGGCACGTCGTTTCTCCCTGGATTCTCGAACAATCCGGAACTCAGCTACGCGATCCAGTGGATCATCTACGGGGTCGCGCTGGTAGCGTTCTTGTGGTTCCGGCCGCGAGGGCTCATCCCGGAGCAGAAGTCCAAGTGGCGACGTGCGCCCGCGCCTCTCGGACTAGCGCGTTCTCGATGATGAATGACGCCGTGACGGTTCACACCCGGGTAAAGGCGGAAGTCCGTGACTGATGCCATCTTGAGTTGCGAACACGTGAGCCGCTCGTTCGGCGGTGTACGCGCCGTCGTCGATGCCTCCTTGGAGATCGAGCGGGGCACTGTGACTGGGCTCATTGGGCCGAACGGCGCCGGGAAGTCGACGCTCGTCAACGTCATCTCGGGTCACATCCGTCCCGAGGATGGGACGGTGCGCTTCAACGGCCAGGACATCACTGGTCTACCGCCGTATCGCGTTGCGCGCACCGGGCTTATCCGGACGTTCCAGCTTTCGAGCGAGTTTCCCTGGATGACACTGCTCGAGAACATGCTTGTGGCGCCGAAGCAGATTGGGACCAGCTTTGGTCGAGCGATCTTCAACCGGCGGAGCTGGATCGACGAGGAGTACCGGCTCCTCGCGAAAGCCCGCGAGTACCTGCAGTCCTTCGGGCTTGGCGCGCTGGAGAATGAGTACGCGGGCAACCTCTCGGGTGGCCAAAAGCGCCTGCTCGAGATCGCGCGGGCACTGATGGCCGAGCCGGAGATGCTCGTGCTCGACGAACCGATGGCCGGCGTGGCCGGGGTGCTCATCGATCGCATCGTCGATCACATCCTTGAACTCGGACGCTCGGGTCTCACGTTCCTTGTGATCGAACACGACCTCGAGGTGGTGGACCGGCTCTGCGAGACGGTCTACGCGATGGCTCAAGGGAGCGTGCTCTCACGGGGCACGATGGCCGAGCTCCGCCAGGACGAACGAGTGCTCGAGGCCTACCTTGACTGAGGCGACGACGTCCTTTGTCACCGGCACTCACCGTTTGCGCGTGGATCAGCTGATCGCGGGCTATGGGCCTGTCCCGATTGTGAAGGAGGCGTCGATCGGGACCGAGTCGGGTCGCCTGGTCGCCCTCATCGGTCCGAACGGCGCGGGGAAGTCCACGCTGCTGAAGGCCATGATGGGCCTCCTGAAGCCACAATCGGGCTCAGTGTCGCTCGATGGACGCGATCTCACCGGGCTGCGACCCGACGAGATGGTGAAGGCAGGGATTGGCTACGTGCCCCAGGTCGGCGATGTTTTCGATCACCTCACGATCAGTGAAAACCTGATGATCGGCGGGATTACCAACAAGGCCGCCCGAGAGCACAAGCGCGAGGAGCTGCTCGAGCTCTTTCCACTCCTCGCGAGCAGGATGCGCCAGCGCGCCCGAACACTGAGCGGAGGAGAGCGCCGGGTGCTCGCGATCGCCCGGGCGCTGATGAGCTCGCCGAGTGCGATCTTGATGGACGAGCCGAGCGCAGGGCTGTCGCCGAGGGCGATGAAGACGGTCTGGGAGCACCTCGAGCTGCTCCGCTCCCAGCAGCTTGCGCTCCTCGTCGTCGAGCAGAAGGCGAAGGCGATCATGGAGATCGCCGACTGGGTCCATGTCCTCGTCGACGGCAAGAACGCGGTCGAGGCGAGCGGGGTCGAAATGCTCGAGAACCTGCACGACCTCGGCCGGATCTTCATGGGCCAGCAGGTTGTCCTCCGATCCCAGGACGGACGTGCGTAGAAGTCAGAATATTGGCGACATAGGTGCTTGGGTGGTTGCCCAGCGAACACAGAGGGGGGAAGAAATGAGACATCCAACTGTTGGGAGGGTGTTGTCGAGAAATGGGAAGGTAGCTGCCGCAGTGCTGGCGCCAGTCCTGGCGCTCGCCGCATGCGGAGCGAGCAACGCTGCGGTTCCACAATCGAAAGCCCCGAGTGGCACACCGGTCCTCTTTGACGTGTTCAGCCCGTTCTCGGGCGCAAATGCGTTCATCGGCACGACGTTCAACCTGCCGCCGGTGAAGATGGGTATTTCGATCATCAATAAGGCGGGTGGGATCCTCGGGCGCCCGGCCCAGGTGGTCTCGACGGACTCCGGCTCGGACCCGGTGGACGCGGTCCCCGCCCTGCAGCGGATGTTCGTCCAGCATTCGAACCTTTCCGGCATGGAGGGGCTCGATTCGAGCAATGCGACCGCACTCGCTCCGGTGGTCAACCAGCACCAACTCGTCACGATGAGCCTTGCTGGCCCGCCACAGCTCGACCACAGCAACTACAAGTTCCTCTACCGGCTCTCGTCCCCGGACTCGGTCCAGGGAGTCGCGATGGCGCAGTCCGTCTTGCACTTTGGAAACAAGAAGATCGCGCTCATGTTCGACTCGAGCGGCACCGCCCAGTCGAACGTGCCGTCGATCGTGGCCGAGGTGAAGGCCCACAACGGGGACATCGTGCTCAACGAGACCCTCCCGGTCGATCAGTCGTCGTACCGAACCGAGGTGGAAAGGCTCGCCTCCTCACACGCCCAGATCCTCATTACCGAGACGGACCCACAGACGGCGGCGACGATGTTCTCGGACATGAAGCAGCTCGGCCTTCTCGGGATGACGGTCATCGGCGGCGGTGAGAACGACAGTCCGCAGTACTTCTCGACGGTGGCAAAGGCGTTGGGCGGGATGGCCGTCTTGGCGAAGTTCCTTTACATCGAGAACATCGCACCCGCGAGCGCGCCCGGCCAGCCGTACTTCAACAAGGAGTACAGCAAGTACTACCCGAAGGCGGGGGCCCCGGTGCCGCCGCAGTACTCGCTGTATGACGGGCTGAACATCATGGCCCTTGCGATGGACGAGGCGCACTCGACGAGCCCGAGCAGGTACCTGAAGTACATCAAGAAGGTCACGAACAACCCCGGGGCGACGGTCGTCAGCACCTACGCCCAGGGCTACGCCCTCTTGAAGCAGAACAAGAAGATCCAGTACGAGGGGGCCTCCGGCCAGCTCATCTTCAACCAGTGGAACTGGCCCCCGTCGGGCTTCCAGCTGTTGAAGCTGCAGCCGAGCGGCCAGCTGAAGGTCGTGTTCTCGCAGCCTGCGGCATCGATCAACAAGTACTTCAAGTAAGCGCCGACTCGCCAATGGGGTGAAGCCGGCCTCGCGCCGACTTTGCCTGTGAGGTGCCGCCGGTTCTGGCACGATCTGGGCCAGAACCGGCGGCGCGCGTCGTTCGAGCAACAGCAGCGAGAACATCAGCAACGAGCGGCGTTCGGGGTCGGCCTCGGCTGGACGGTGTTGACCGAACGCGGCACTGCACCGGCTCGTCCACGTTGCTCCGGTTCGCAAGTGAGGAGTGAGAGTGCCAGGGCACGTACAGGTTGTGATCGTCGGTGGCGGTCCGGTCGGGGTAGGACTCGCGGTCGAGCTCGGCCAGCGAGGGGTGAGCTGCATCGTCGTCGAGCGCCACCTCGGTGTCGGTCGGATCCCGAAGGGCCAGAATCTCACTCAGCGAACGCTCGAGCACTTCTACTTCTGGCACTGCGTCGAGGAGCTGCGCGGGCGGCGACTGCTCCCTCCCGGCTACCCGATCGGCGGGCTTACCGCCTACCGTGACTTCCGCTCGGACTACTGGCACGTGACCGCAGGCCTCGAGCGGATCCGGGACTACTACTTCCAACGCAACGAGCGTCTGCCGCAGTTCCTGACCGAAGAGGTGCTGCGCGAGCGAATGGCCGAGCTGCCGTCCGTCGAGGCGCGTTTCGGTTGGATGGCCAAGGAGATCAGCCACGACGGCGCCGAGGTGCGCGTGCGGATCGCTGGCGAGGAGTGGCCCTACGAAGAGGACGAGATCACTGCCGAGTACCTCGTCGGTTGTGACGGAGCCCGCTCTCTCGTGCGCGAGTCGGTCGGCATCGAGCGCGAGGGTCCGAACTACGACCAGAAGATGCTCCTCGCCGTCTTCCGCTCGACCGAGCTCCACGACGCGCTCACCCGGTATCCAGAGCGCACGACCTACCGGGTCATGAAGCCTGAGCACCGCGGCATTTGGCAGTTCTTCGGGCGGGTCGAGGTCGGCCAGACCTGGTTCTACCACGGGCCAGTGCCATGGGAGACCAAGACGGACGACCGCGAGGAGATGAAGCGTCTCATTTATGAGGCGGCCGGGTTCGAGTTCCCGATCGAGTTTTCCCATGTCGGCTTCTGGGAGCTGCGGATCGAGGCCGCAACCACCTACCGCGCGGGGCGGACCTTCATCGCCGGCGACGCGGCGCACAGCCACCCGCCCTACGGGGGTTTCGGTCTCAACACCGGCCTCGAGGACGTCGCGAACCTTGGATGGAAGCTCGCTGCGGCCCTCGAAGGCTGGGGCGGGGATCAACTTCTCGAGTCCTACAGTCTCGAGCGGCAGCCGGTCTTCAAGGAGACCGGCGAGGAGGTGATCGCGGGCTGGATCGCGACCGAGCGGGACTTCCTCGAGCGCTATTCACCCGAGCGGAATCGCGCCGAGTTCGAGGCCGAGTGGGACAAGCGCACGCAGGGCGACACGGCGGCACCGACCTACGAGCCGAATTATGAGGGCTCGCCGGTCGTCTTCGGCCCCCCGGGTGCCAAGGTGGGCGCCGAGGGTCGACACTCCTTCGAGGCGAGGGCGGGCCACCATCTCGCGCCCGTGGTGCTCTCGTCGGGCCGGAACGTATTCGAAGAGCTCAGCACCGGCTTTACGCTCCTCGATCTTGCCGGCGGCGCGCACGACGCGTTCTCCGAGGACGCGAAGGCGCTCGGCGTGCCGCTCTCCGTGGTGACCGATACCTATGAGGGCTCCCGCGCCGAGCTCGGAGCGCGCCTCGTTCTCATTCGCCCCGACCAGTACGTGGCGTGGTGTGGCGACGAATCTCCGTCCGACCCCGCAGCCGTTCTCCGCCGGGCGGCCGGCCAGGATTGAGACACCAGCCGCTCGGTGCCCACGCCTCCTCGAAGAGCACATCTCGAGCCAGAAGGACTGCGGGCTCTTGCGCTTTCCCTTCGATCGCGAGGCGAACAAGAACTGACGCTTCTGCCTGCTCGCCGCGGCCGACCTCGTGCGGTCGTTGCAGTTCCTCTGTGTCGAGGCGACCTCGAGAGTCGATCAACTGCTCTGTGTCCTCAGCTCGGTCTCATCCCTCGAGCGCGACGAGCTGTTCGGGGAGTACTTCGCCCCCGGCGAGGCCCCAAGAGCGCATCCAGCTGTAGGTCTCGGTGAGCCGCTCGCGCGGATACGGCGTGACGTGGATGTAGTGGAGGAAGTGGCCGGACAGCTCCTCGGGGCGAAGCTCGCCGTTGGTGGGTTCCACCAACAGGTGCGCGTAGTCAGTCGGTGCTGCATTGATCCGATCGACCGCCTCGTTGATCGAATCTAAGTAGGCGCTTCGCGCGTCGGAGGAGAGGTTGGCACCGACGACCTCAGCGCCCCGGTAGAAGGTCGAGGCGATGATGTGCGCCCCGAGCTTGAGGGCCAAACTGATGAACGGCTCCATGAGCGCAACGACTCTGGAGCCCCCCGAGCGGAGCTGCTCCATCCGGTAGTCCGGGCCGCCGACGTGTTCGATGCGGACGCGCTCGCGCGGAAGCGCGCCCTCGAGGAGCTGCAACGTCGTGTAGTGGGATCCGGTGAACTCGTTCACCCCGACGGGAATGTCACCGAGATCGTGCGGCTCGTTCAGCGTCGGGTCAAAGGTGAGCAGCGCCTGCGAGGCGACGGCCGCCCGCAGGATCGCGACCTGCCCCGGTCGGCTGCCACGCTCGAGTCGGTCGATGCTCGCCCATTCGCACACGTTGTAGACGTCAGCGATTCCTGCCTCGAATTGTGATTCCTTCAGGCGGGCAAAGACGTCGCGCTCCGCGAGCGGGCGATCCTCGTAGCGGCCAGAGAGCTCAACACTCAGGCCGCGACTCTCGAAGATCCCCTCCTCGATCCCAACCAGCACCGGGAGGTCAAAGGCCCGACCATTCGGGGCGACCTTCAAATGTCCGTCCACGTTGCTGCTCATGAGGAACCCCATCTCTTGCTGGCATCAGGACAACTGGCGACCATACGTGGGCGTCGGTGTCAGATACACCTCGACTCATCATCGCGGACGCACGGCCATCGCCGACGAAATCTGATGCCGGCCGTAGGTAGGCAATTGCGCCATTGCTGGCCCAATCGCGTCAGCGTCCCAACAATTCAAGCGCGTTCGCTGAGCTGACTCGCTCCTGGTCGGCTGGGTCGAGACCGGCGGCAGCGAGCGTTGCAGCCACCCGCGCGCGCGTCGCTGCGGTCAGACCGATCGGCCAGTCGCTCCCGACGAGAACGTGATCGCTTCCGAGGAGATCGACGGCGTAGCGCACCGCGCTCGGCTCGAAGCCCATCGTGTCGAAGTAAATATGCCAACGCTCGGCCTCGGGCGTCGTGCGCCTCAGGCGCTCGGCACCTTGCAGGGTTCCCGCTACGACAAGACCGCCGCCACCGAGCCAGGCGAACACGATCCGCAGCCCATGCACCTCGTCCAGCACGCCGGAGTTCACAAGAGCAAGCAAGCTTGCCGCGCTCGAAGTGCCGCGGGCGAGCATCCGTCCCCAGTTCCCAAGCGGTGCAAGTTCCGCGCTGAGCTCTGCCAGGCTGACGGGGTGAGCAAAGACCGGCAACCCAAGATTGGCAGCGGCCTGCAGCGTCGCACGTGCTTCGGGGGCATCGAGAAAGCGGTCACCGTGCGCACAGTCGACCACGATTCCCGAAAGGCCGAGCTCGCGGCTCGCCCGCTCAACCTCAAGGGCTGCATCATCGCCCTGAAACGCATCGATCGTGGCGAGCCCTGCAAGGTGGTCGCGATGGTCGAGGACCTCGGCGAGATGGTCGTTCATCGCCCGCATGACAGGAATCCCAAGACGCTCGCCATCCGGTGTGACAAGCGCTGGGGGTGCACTCAGCACTCGGAGGTCCATCCCGACTTCTGCTTGCTCGCGGAGCAGGCCATCAAGGTCAGCAATGCGCTGCGCGAGTCCCATCCAGCGCGCAACATGCTCCGGGAGGGAGTTGACAGGTGGCAAGGCTGGCCACTCGGGGCCCGCGTAGTGACAGTGGAAGTCGACGATGGTCATCACGGCTGCCTCAGTCATGGGTGCCCTCCTCCCGGTTGGCGCGACGCTATTCGATTCCGGGGAGGTGACCAGGGTCGAGGCGGGCGATCAGCATGAGTCCGACAGGCTCACCACGACCTCCGAACTACGCTCGGCCTCTCGCCACTCCGAGTGAGCGCCGGAAGGAGAAGGCGATGACCACGACCTCACATGGCCCGTCTCACCTCGACGAGCGGATTGCTGTCGTCAACGCATCGTCAGGATTCTTTCGGGCTGGCATCATGTCGCACTCAGGCCACGCCAACTTCTCGGCGCGGGTCAATTCTGAGGAGATAGTCCTCACGTCAACCGGTCAGGTGCGGGAGCTCACGGTCGAAGACTTCGCGGTGGTCCGCCTCGATGGAGGCCTCGTCGAAGGCGATCTCGCTCCGACCAATGCCGAGATCATCACCATGCACACCAAGGTCTACCTCGCACGCCCTGAGGTCGGTGCCGTCGTCCACACCCACTCGCCGAACCTCCTTGCCTTCGCGATGGCGAACCTTCCTGTTCCCGCCCGCTACGAGGCGCTGCTCCGCTTCGGGCAAGCAGAGGAGGTGCCAGTCGCTGCGTGGGCGCCGCGCGGATCGGAGCGTTCCGTCGAGGCGATCGTCGAACTTGTCCGGGAACGCCCTGGCACAAACGCCGTCCTCCTCGGCAATCACGGCGTGCTCGTGTTCGGAGCAAGCGTGGAAGCGACCGCGGCACTGCTCACTGTCCTCGAGGAAGCAGCCGAGGCGGAATTGGGGGCGATGGCCCTCGGTGGCGCGAAAAGTCTGCCTGACGGCGCACTTGAGGCCGTTCGCGTCTCGATGGCGAGGGTCGCGCCGTAGCCACGTAACGACGTTGCGCGTGCCCCATCGGTGCCAGGCGACTCGTCGGCAGCCAGACTCGTGGCACGACGGAGTTGTCTGGTCGAAGAGTTACGACTACCGAAGGTGCAGGTACCCCGACGGTCGTCAATCGACGAGAGCGCGTTTCACGAGATACTTGGTCGCGCGTTCGCCACAGAGGGAGTGGACAAGATGGAAGGTCTCAACAACGGCGACGCTTTCCCGAAATTCGAGCTTCCGGTCGTCGGCGGCGGAAGGCTCGTATTGCCAGACGATCTCGCTGGTTCGTATGCCGCGGTGCTCGCGTACCGCGGGTCGTGGTGCGGCTTCTGCAATGCGCACCTGGCGAGCTTCCAGGAGGCGATGCCGCGTCTTACCGAGGCGGGGATTGCGGTCGTGGCCTTCTCGGTCGACGACGGGGCGCACGCGAAGGAGACGGTGGACCGGCACGGCCTCACCTTCCCGATCGGTTACGGCGTCGATCTCGAGGAGATGGCCATGCTGCTCAGGGGTTACATAAACCGTGACCGCGGGGTGCTCGAGGCGTCGAACTTCCTCCTGACACCTGACGGACGAATCGAGGTCGCGGTGTACTCGTCGAAGACGATCGGACGCCTCGTCCCCGACGACGTAATCACCTACGTCAACCGTCAACGTTCTCGCTGACGGAGGATAAGGAGCGGACCCGGGGGCCACTTGCTCCCGGGTCCGCTCGCGACAACATTCAGCTCTTCTCGACGTAGCCGCGGCATCGGGTCATGGCCGGATCGCACTTCGGCGGGGCACCAGCGAAGGCGAATGCCACATCACTGGGGATAGGCACGGTTGGTTGGAATGCTTAGGTAGGCGTGTTCCTGCGAAGCGCGGATTGACAGGCGCCCGCGACTATCAGCAGGGCCGCAACCATCGCAATGTCACCGTTCTCGAACCGAGCCCGGATCGCAGCTCGTCGTTCGCGGCGTCCGCCGAGGATCTCTCCTCGAACGGGCGGGGGTGCGGGGGGCGGAGCCCCGGTGCTCTTCTTCGTGGCTCTCTCGGACCAGGCGTAGCGGGACGACACATGCGGCGAGATCTGATCTGCGCTGCCGTCTCTTGACACTCGACTGTCATTCGGGCGTGCAATCTGTGTTCGCGACCGGCACGAGCGGGGCACCCTTCGGTCTCCCACAACGCCTCTTCACGGACGGTCGTCCGTCCAAGAGCGTTGCTTGACACGAGGTTGGATCAAGACAAGGGTCCGCTTGTGCGTCCCATCAGGATCATCGGAGTGGCGGTCGTGCTCGCGCTGTCGGCGGCGGGTACTGCCGCGGCTACCACGACACCGTTATCGCTCAGCGCTCGCCTGATCGAATCGAGTGAGTTTCCCGGTTTCGTGTCCGTGTCTGGACAGTCGACGACACTGGACAAGACTTCTCAGCAGTGGGAGAGCGGCTCGGGCGATACCGCGGCTCAATCTGCGACAGATATCGCCCGACTTCGCAAGGAGGGCTTCGTTGCCGTGGTCATCCGCCAGCTCGGCACGCCCATACAAGAGCCCTGGAGCGGACTTTCGTGGGTCATGCAGTTGGGCGCGCCGAAGGATGCCCTAAGTGAGCTCGCCGCCGACGTCCAGAAGGAGAAGTCGACGACCAAGTCGCCAGACACCTACCAGTCGTTCCGAGTCAGCGGAATACCCAACGCTCGTGGCTACCGACTGAGCGGAAGTTCAGGTACTGGCTACAACGTCGTCTTTGCAGACGGGGCATTCCTGTACCTGCTTGGGTTTGGGTGGTCCGGCAATCCCAAGAAGCCGCCTACTCAGGCACAGCTCATCGCCGCCGCGACAAAGCAGTACAAGCGAGTACACGGACACCCTGCCACGTAGGGCATTGCTTCGGAGATGCCGCATCGTCGTCCCAACCGGATCGGCAGTCAGTTAGCCCTTAACGCGTGCCGGGAGCTGGGTTGAGACCTGTGTCAGCTACCACCGGGTAGGGCGCGCACAGATCAGCGCCCGGAGGCCGGTCCAGCGCGAGCGCCGAATCGGCCTCGCGCCCGCAACCCCCACCAGGGTCCGGCAGAACTCGAACGTCCCTGGCTCGGTCCGAGCTGCGCCTCGCAGCTCCTCGTTCGTGGCGTCCGCCCCGAGGGCTCTCCCTGAAAGGGCCGGGGGGCGGGGGGCGGAGCCCCGGTGCTCTTCTTCGTGGCTCTCTCGGACCAGGGGCAGCGGGACGACAGATGCGGCGCGAACCGTGGATCGGGTCGGCTATTGCCGCGGCGTCGAGCGTCGTTCGGTACGAAGTTCTGTTCCCGCACACCCTCAAGGCGCATCAGGGACGGACCAACACGTGGTCAGCCCGCTACCACCGCGTATGCCCTGGTGGGGAGGTCGAGACCGATTTCGGAGGCGATGAACGTCTGACTTCCAACTCCACGGCGGACGGAACAACTCTCCTTACCGCTGACCGACCTTCCGCGATACCATCCGCGTCAGTGCGGTGCCCTGTGCCGCGCTGAACATTTTTTAGACTCATGCGCCGAGGTGGGAGACGTTGGGCGTCTTGCGGCAGCAGCGGTGGATGGCGAATCGACGTGACAATGCTCCGACGAGCGCGCGACGTTTCCCGGCCGCGGGCCCGCTCGACCAGATCGCTTCAGGCGAGCGGTCCGTGCTCATGCTCCAACGAACTGTCGGCAACCGCGCCGTTACCGCGCTACTCCAGAATCGACACGATCCCGGATCATCCAACATCCTCGTCGGGGACGCTGGCAGCGACCATGAGCGCAACGCAGATGATGTTGCACGTGCTGTCGTCGCCGATCTCGAGGGCCCAAGAGCGCGGGGTGCAAGCAGTTCCGGCCGGCCGGGCGTCATGCACAGGGGGGAGGAAACTACCGTCCGGCGCGCAACGACCGAGGCGACCCCCGCCCTGAGGCTCAGCGGAGGCGAGTCTGGCGCTCCGTTGCCGGTCCAGCTTGAGCGTCGCTTGCACTCCGCAATCAGGGGCGGGCGCTCCCTGGACGGTGGAATCCGTCCCGCGGTGGAGCGGGCGACGGGAGCCGATCTCTCTGATGTCCGGGTGCACGACGGTACCGATTCGCACGAACTGAGCGGCAAACTCGGTGCCCGGGCGTTTACATATGGAAATAACGTCTTCTTTGGTAGCGGCGAGTTTGACCTGTCGTCTCCCAGGGGTAAGGAGCTCGTCGCGCACGAGCTCACCCACGTCGCACAGGGGAGCAGCACAATCGGACGGACGGTCATTCACCGCGCTGTCCAGACGAGCGGTGGCGACTGGCAGACGAACAACTACGGCCCGGTCAAAGACGGCGCAGAGATCGAGCTCGAGTTCATCCCGAACAGCAAAGTCAATGCGACGAAGATCGGACTGATCCAGAAAGCGAAGAAGATCGAGAGGGGCACCAACTACGACATCAGTGCCCGGAAGGATTACGAATCCGGTAGTACAACCCAGATGCCTGCACAGAAGCGCAAAGCGCAACGCTCCGAAGGGGAGAGCCATATCGACCGGGATATTAAGATGAACAACCCGATTTACGGGGCTCCCAACCTCGGCGACAAGCAAGGCATCACCGCAACGCCTATGAGCAAGCTCGACATGAGCCCAGAGGCCCAGAAACAGGGCACGGCGAGCAACTATCAGCTTGGCTACCGCTACAAGAAGGGCCTCATCTTCAAGAAGACCGCCGAAAGGAGCGCGAAGCTCTACGACAAGCCCAACATGCCCGGTGCGACAAACGCGGCGGGCGACAAAAAGAACCCCCAGAAGTCCGAGATGACCTTCGAGACCACCGCACACGCGATCGACGGTGTCCAAAAGGGCCAGTACTACGGCTCGGTCTCCTGGGGATTCAAGATCGACGACGGCAACGGCGCGGTACTGGAACCACTCGCCGTCGCCTCAGCGGGCAATACGACGGCTGCGATGAAACAGGTGATGACCAACTGGAACCAGGGTGAGTTCGACACCGGGAAGAAGAACCCGCAGATCCCGATCTGGTAGCGACAAGTACGCCAGGACTCGCTGGCTCGCTCCGACGTAACAATGCTGCTTCGGGCCAGCGTGCAGACACCTGGGCGACCCAGCGAACTTGGCTCCCATGCTCAGGAGCCGGACGTGAGTACTGGGCACCACACGATCTGCAAGGGTCGCACGGAGCGCCAGAGCATCGGCCAGATCGCACAGCCGAGCACCGAGACGGTGACAAATATTCGGCAGGCGCCCACAACCCTCCGCCAGGGTCCGGCAGAACTCGAACGTCCCCGCTCGGCCCGAGTTGCGCGGCGCAGCTCGTCGTTCGCGGCGTCCGCCCCGATGACCTGAGCGGGGCGTCGCCGTTCCGGGGAGCACGCCGCCCGACGATCAGGAGATGACGGATCTCCCGAGACAGGCGGCGAGCCGCCCGATGGCCAGAGCGTCGCCAGGTTCATCGGGCAAGCAAAAGTCATAGACAGGATCCAAGCAGCGACACACCATGGAAATCGGCCATCGTGAGGGGATTCACGGGGGTCCGAAGGTGATCTAGGTCGTCCCCTTTCGAGGGCATCTCGCGCGGCACGTCAGCGAGGCCCTGTGGGACACGACGTCGGCGCAGCTCGCCGACCCGCGCGCTCGTTGAGTGCGGGTCGATCAGTGCGCAGCTCGACGGCGAGCGCCGGCCGTTCGGAAGAACGGATCGCTCAGGTGAAGCTTCCGAACCACGCCTCCGCACGTTCTGGCTCCGGTCGCACTGGTCCCAATGCCCGGCTGTTGCTTGGGCGCGGACTCTCGAGGCCGCACGATGCGCCGGTTTCGTGCCAGCGACCAAGCGCCCCGCGACGCGCCCGGTGCGAACGCGTCGACGCGGCCGAGCAGCCCGTCGCGTCTCGGCGCTCGACAAGTGCGCCCGCGAGGACCGCGGCGGCCACCTCGAGCGGATGTTCCCCTGCCCGGCGTGCTCCGACCACGAAGCGGACCGGAGGCCCGTCGCTGTCGGTCCTCGCCAGCGCGGGTCGTGCGGAGCGCGCACCAGAGAGCGGGCGACGGGAATCGAACCCGCATGACCAGCTTGGAAGGCTGGGGCTCTACCATTGAGCTACGCCCGCGTGGTGCCGAGAAGGGTACTTCACGCCTTCTCGGCGGCTGGAGGGAGCCAGATCGAGGAGCCGTCGTGCGTCGGCCATCCGCCGTCCTCGGTGCAGTCGGCCCGCTCGCCGGCTCCGTCGGCCACGAGCACGGCGAGGGTCGCGCACGCCAGGGCATCGATCCCGTCGTGGGACCACATCTCGACGCCCTCCGGCAGGGGGGCGATCTCCCGCAGCACCGCGATGCGCCGGAGATGCCCGGCCGGGTGCTGCTTGTGGGTGATCGGGGCACCGAACAGCCGCCAGAAGATCCCGTGCGGGTAGGTCTCGACCACGGTGAGCGACTGCGACAAGAGCGCCTCCCACACCGCGTATCCGGTCGCCACCCACGGCGCCGGGACCGTGCCGCGCGGCGGGGTGACCCAGGGGACGGCGATCCCACGGCGGCGCAGCGCCACCTCACCGCAACGTGCCGCCTGGAACTTGCTCGCGAGACGCTCGTCGCCGAGGTGGGGGCGATCGGAGGGGGCGGCGGGCGCGTCGACTGCGACGACGGCGGCTCCCTCGCAACGCTCGGCGAGGCCGACGAGATCGACGGGGTGACTGAGCCAGGCGGTTGCCGGCCGCGCTCGCTCGTCGAGGTCGAACGAGACCGCCCAGATCGTCTCGGCGCCGACGTCGATCCCGACTGCACGGCGCGTCATGACGCTCCTCGCACTTCGAATCAACTGACGGTCGGGCTGGCGAGATTTGAACTCGCGACCCCCTGGTCCCAAACCAGGTGCGCTACCAAGCTGCGCTACAGCCCGCTCCCCTAAACGTACTCGGGCTCGTTGTCGGCCCCGCGGGGGGCGCCCGGGGGAGGTGGCCCCGACCGGTACACTTCGGCCTCCGTATGCGCACCTCAACCGAGAACCTAGAAGGAAACAAGGTCAAGCTCACGATTGAGGTTGACGAAGCCGATGTGTTGAAGGTGCACGAGGAGACGATTCAGCGTCTCGCTCGAGAGGCTCGGGTGCCCGGGTTCCGGCCCGGCCGGGTGCCACGCCGCATCATCGAGGTACGCCTCGGGCAGAAGGCGATCCGCGAGGAGGTGCTGAACGACGCCCTACCGCGCTACTACGAGGAAGCGGTCGAGGAGACCGACCTCGACGTGATCGCCCCTCCGGAGATCGAGGTCACCTCCGGCCAGGACGAGGGTCCCGTCGTCTTCGACGCCGTCGTCGAGGTCCGTCCCGAGGTCTCGGTCGCCGGCTACGAGGGGCTCGTGATCACCGTGCCGCGGCCACACGCGACCGACGAGGAGATCGACGCGCAGATCGACAAGATGCGCGACCAGTTCGCCGCCCTCTCTGACGTCGACCGCCCCGTCGCCGACGGCGACCTCGTGACGATCGACGTACACGGGACGCGCGACGGCGAGCCCGCCGACGGGCTGACCGCCGACGACATCGTCTACCAGGTCGGCAGTGGCGGGATCACCGAGGAGCTCGACGCCCGGCTGACCGGCACCAAGGCGGGTGACGAGTTCGAGCTCGAGGCCGAGGACGCTCCGGGGGGCCCGGCTCACCTCGACGTGGCGGTGAAGCAGGTCCGAGAAAAGACGCTCCCCGAGGCCGACGACGCCTTTGCCTCGGACGCCTCGGAGTTCGACACCCTCGCTGAGCTCCGCGAGGACCTCGGGAGCCGCCTCGACAGCGTGAAGCGCTACCAGGCCACCGTCGCCCTCCGCCAGGAGGCCCTCGAGGCGCTCCTCGGCCTCGTCGAGGAGGAGCCGCCCGAGACGCTCGTCACCCACGAGCGCGAGCACCTCGCTGAGGAGTTTCTCGGTCGGCTGAACCAGCAGCGGGCGTCGTTCGACGACTACCTGCAGGCGATGGGCCAGGACCAGGAGTCCTTCCTCGCGGAGCTGACGGGGGAGGCGACCAAGCAGGTGAAGGCCGACCTCGCGCTGCGGGCGCTCGCCAAGGCGGAGGAGATCGTCGTCGAGGAGTCCGACATCGACGACGAGATCGTGCGCATCGCCAGCCAGGTCGAGCAGGCGCCCGCCGACGTCCGCCGGGCCATCGAGCAGAACGGCCGGATGGCGGGCCTCCGCTCCGAGCTGCAGAGGGCCAAGGCCATGCAGTGGCTCCTCGACCACATCGCTATCGTCGATCCCGACGGCAAGACGATGGACCGCGAGGAGCTGCAGCACGACCTGCAGCCGATGGGCGACGGCCACGACCACGACGGCCACGACCACGAGGGTCACGACCACGATCACGCACACGACGACAGCGAGGAAGGTTGACCGTGGAGGCCTACAACTACCTGGTTCCGACGGTCATCGAGTCCTCGTCACGCGGCGAGCGGGCCTACGACCTCTACTCGCGTCTCCTGCGGGAGCGCATCATCTTCATCGGGACGCCGATCGACGACGTCGTCGCCAACCTCGTCTGCGCGCAGATGCTGTTCCTCGAGTCCGAGGACCAGGAGAAGGACATCAACATCTACATCAACTCTCCTGGCGGTGACATCACCGCGCTGTTCGCGATCTACGACACGATGAAGTACGTGCGACCGGACAAGTCGACCTTCTGCTTCGGCCAGGCCGCCTCGGCGGCCGCCGTGCTGCTCGCGGCGGGGACGAAGGGGAAGCGCTTCGCCCTCCCGCACGCTCGGATCCTCCTCCACCAGCCCTACGGGGGGGCGGCCGGTCAGGCGACCGACATCGAGCTGCAGGCGCGCGAGATCCTGCGGATGCGCGACATGTTGAACGAGATGCTCGCCGACAACACCGGTCAGAGCATCGAGAAGATCCAACGCGACACCGACCGCGACTTCATCCTGAGCGCGGCGGAGTCCAAGGACTACGGTGTGATCGACGAGGTCATCACGAGCCGCGAGGTTGTCGAGTCCATGTCGGCAGTCGGCGCAGCCTGACCGCTGGGAGGGGATGTGGCCAAGTTCGGCGATGGCGGTGAGCTCGTCAAATGCAGCTTCTGCGGCAAGTCCCAGAAGCAGGTCAAGAAGCTGATCGCCGGTCCCGGCGTCTACATCTGCGACGAGTGCATCGAGCTCTGCAACGACATCATCGAGGAGGAGCTCGCCGAGTCCTCCGAGGTGAGCTTCGAGGATCTTCCCAAACCCCGTGAGATCTTCGACTTCCTGAACGACTACGTCATCGGGCAGGACCAGGCGAAGAAGATCCTTTCGGTCGCCGTCTACAACCACTACAAGCGGGTGCAGTCGGGCAACGCCGACGCCGACGTCGAGCTCGCGAAGTCGAACATCCTCCTCCTCGGGCCGACCGGCTGTGGAAAGACGCTGCTCGCACAGACCCTCGCCCGGATGCTCAACGTCCCGTTCGCGATCGCTGACGCGACGGCGCTCACCGAGGCCGGCTACGTCGGCGAGGACGTCGAGAACATCCTCCTCAAGCTGATCCAGGCCGCCGACTACGACGTGAAGAAGGCCGAGACCGGGATCATCTACATCGACGAGATCGACAAGATCGCCCGCAAGAGCGAGAACCCGTCGATCACCCGCGACGTCTCGGGCGAGGGCGTGCAGCAGGCGCTCCTCAAGATCCTCGAGGGGACGACCGCCTCGGTGCCGCCCCAGGGTGGGCGCAAGCACCCCCACCAGGAGTTCATCCAGATCGACACGACGAACATCCTCTTCATCTGCGGAGGGGCCTTCGCCGGATTGGACCGCATCATCGACACGAGGGTCGGCAAGTCCGGGATCGGCTTCCGCGCCGACGTCCGCCGCAACCGGCGCCCCGACGAGAGCCAGCTCCTCTTGCAGGTGCTCCCCGAGGACCTGTTGAAGTTCGGCCTGATCCCCGAGTTCGTCGGCCGCCTCCCGGTGATCGGAGCCGTCGCGAACCTCGACCGGGAAGCGCTCGTGCGCATCCTCATCGAGCCGAAGAACGCCCTCGTGAAGCAGTACCGCAAGGGCTTCGAGCTCGACAACGTCGAGCTCGAGATCACCGACGACGCCCTGGAGGCGATCGCCGACCAGGCGCTGCTGCGCGGCACGGGCGCGCGCGGCCTGCGCGCCATCCTCGAAGAGGTCCTCCTCGAGGTGATGTACGACCTCCCGAGCCGCAGCGACGTCGGCCGCTGCGTCGTCGACCAGTCGGTCGTGCTCGAGCGGGTCGCACCGACACTCCTCCCCCGCACCGCCGGCGAGAAGTCCGAGCGAGCTCGCCGCGTCGCCTCCTAGGCCCGGCGGCGGGCCGCGTTGACCGGCCCCCACTCCGGCTCGCTCGGCGACGCGATCGCTTGGCTCGACCGCCACATCAACCTCGAGGCGATCGAGCGCGGCGCCGCCGGTCGCGCCGCGGAGCCGACCCTCGCCCGCATCGGGGCGCTGATGACGGCGATGGGCGACCCCCAGCGCGCCTATCCGGTCATCCACATCACCGGGACCAACGGCAAGGGCTCGACGACGCGCCTCGCCACGGCGCTCCTCATGGCGCAGGGCCTCTCGGTGGGGACGATCACCAGCCCGCACCTCGAGGTGATGAACGAGCGCATCACCAAGGACCTCCAGCCGATCAGTGACGACGAGCTGCTGGACGTGCTCGTCGCCCTCGAGGAGCTCGAGGGCTTCGTCCTCGCGCGCGGGCTGAGCGCGCTGCCGCCGACCTGGTTCGAGCTCGTCACCGCGGCCGCCTACCGCCACTTCGCCGACGCGCCGGTCGACGCGGCCGTCGTCGAGGTCGGGCTCGGCGGCCGTTGGGACGCGACGAACGTCGCCGACGGCCAGGTGGCCGTGGTCACCAACGTCGCCCTCGACCACGTCGAGATCCTCGGACCGACGACGGCGCACATCGCCCGCGAGAAGGCCGGGATCGTGAAGGCAGGGGCGACCGTCGTCGTCGGCGAGACCGACGAGGAGGTCGTCGAGATCGTCGCCGAGCAGGCGAGCGCGGTGGGGGCGGGGCCGCTGTGGCGGCGCGGCCCGGATTTCGCCTGCACGAGCTCGCTGATCGCCGTCGGCGGTCGGGTCGTCGACCTGCGCACGCCCGGGCGGGACTACGACGGCCTCTACCTCCCGCTGCACGGCGCGCACCAGGGGGACAACGCCTCCGCGGCGCTCACCGCGGCCGAGGCCTTCTTCGGCGCCCCCCTCGACGAGGCCGTCGTCGCCGAGGCCTTCGGCGCGGTCACGGTCCCCGGTCGCCTCGAGGTCGCCTCCCGGCGACCGCTCGTCGTGCTCGACGGGGCGCACAACCCGGCGGGCGCGGCGGTGCTCGGCCAGGCGCTCGAGGAGGACTTCGCGGCCGCGGAGCGCATCGTGCTCGTCGTCGGGTGCCTGCGCGGGCGCGACCCCGCGGAGCTGCTCTCCAAGCTCCCCCTCGCTCGCGTCTCGCTTCTCGTCGCGTGTGCGCCCGCATCGCCGCGCGCGCAGGCAGCGAAGCTCGTCGCGGAGGCGGCGATCGGCCTCGGGATCGCGACCGTCGCCGCCGACGAGGTCGACGACGCGCTCGACCGCGCCCTCGCCGAGGCCGGCCCCGACGACCTCGTCCTCGTCACCGGCTCGCTCTACGTGGTCGGCGCGGCTCGCACGTATTTCCGCCGACTAGGGTCGATCGGGCCATGAACCGCACCCTCGTGATCGTGAAGCCGGACGCCGTCGAGCGCGGGCTCGTCGGCGAGATCCTCGGCCGCCTGGAGGCCAAGGGCCTCCATCTCGTCGCCGGTGACCTCCGGGTGATCGACAAGGCGCTCGCCGAGGCGCACTACGCGGAGCACGCCGAGCGCGCCTTCTTCGGCAGCCTCGTCGAGTTCATCGGCCGCTCGCCGGCCCTGGTCGTGGTGGTCGAGGGGCCGACCGACACCTGGCGGATCGTGCGCACCCTGATGGGGGCGACCAACCCCGCGGAGGCGGCGCCCGGTACGATCCGCGGCGACCTCGCAGTGGAACTGGCCGAGAACCTCATCCACGGCTCGGACAGCGCCGAGTCCGCGGTACGCGAGATCGCGCTCTTCTTCCCAGACCTCGACTGAGCCGGCTCGCCCCTGAAAAGGCGCCTTGTTCGTCCCGAGGTGATCCCGTAACCTTCACCGCGTCGCCGCGAGCCTGGAGCAGTCGTGATGCCCGATAACACCTTCGGATTCGGTGGCCGCGACATGGCGGTCGACCTCGGCACTGCCAACACCCTCGTCTACGTGCGGGGCAAGGGGATCGTGCTCAACGAACCCTCGGTGGTGGCGATCAACGTGAAGGACGGCCACCCGCTCGCGGTCGGCGTCGAGGCGAAGCGGATGATCGGCCGCACGCCCTCCAACATCCAGGCGATCCGCCCGCTCAAAGACGGCGTGATCGCCGACTTCGAGATCTGCGAGATGATGCTGCGCTACTTCATCCGCAAGGTCCACCCCCGCCGCTTCTCCAAGCCGCGGATGGTGATCTGCGTCCCCTCCGGCATCACCGGCGTCGAGAAGCGCGCCGTGCAGGAGGCCGCCGAGTACGCCGGCGCCCGCAAGGCCTACATCATCGAGGAGCCGATGGCCGCCGCGATCGGCGCCGGCCTGCCGATCCACGAGCCGACCGGGAACATGGTGGTCGACATCGGCGGCGGCACCACCGAGGTCGCGGTGATCTCCCTCGGCGGCATCGTCACCAGCCAGTCGATCCGCATCGGCGGCGACGAGCTCGACGAGGCGATCATCTCCTTCGTGAAAAAGGAGTACAGCCTCGCCCTCGGTGACCGCACCGCGGAGGAGATCAAGATGGCGCTCGGCTCGGCGTGCGAGCTCGAGGAGGAGCTGCACGCGGAGATCCGCGGCCGCGACCTCGTGAGCGGCCTCCCGAAGACCGTCGTCACCTCGACCAAGGACATCCGCAAGGCCATCGAGGAGCCGGTCGCGGCGATCGTCGACGCGGTGAAGATCACCCTCGACAAGACCCCGCCCGAGCTCGCCGCGGACATCATGACCCAGGGGATCGTGCTCACCGGCGGCGGTGCCCTGCTGCACGGCCTCGACGTCCGCCTGCAGACCGAGACGAACATGCCGATCGTCGTCGCCCCCGACCCCCTCAACTGCGTCGCCCTCGGGAGCGGAATGTGCCTGGAGGAGTTCGAGGCGCTCCGCCAGGTGCTGATCTCCTCTTCCGGTCGCTGAGCGTCGCGGGCTAGCCCGTGGCGGCGAACCGCCAGACGAGCCAGCGCGTCACGCTGGTGATGCTCGTCCTCGCCTCGGTGACCGTCATCACCCTCGACTACCGGGGTGAGGCGAGCCATGGGATCGGCCACGTCCGCAACGGGGTGACCGACGCCCTCGCGCCGCTGCAGCGCGGCGCGGCCGCGGTGCTCCACCCCTTCGGCGACGTCGTCTCCTCCGCCTTCCACTACGGCTCGCTGCAGGCGCAGAACGCGCAGCTGCGCGAGGAGATCGGGGCGCTCGACGACCAGGCCGCGGGGCGCGCCTACGCGGCCGGCGCCCAGGACGCCGAGCTGCTCCGCCTCGCGCACCTCCCCTTCGCCCCGAACGTGCCCCAGGTCCTCACCCAGGTCATCTCGCGCAGCACCTCCAACTTCGCCGACGAGGTCGAGATCTCGAGCGGCAGCGCGGTCGGCGTCGGCAAGGGCATGCCCGTCGTCTCCGACGGCGGGCTGATCGGCAGGGTCTCGACCGCCGCGGACTCGACGGCCTTCGTCTCCCTCCTCACGGCGAGCCGCACGACGATCGCCGTCGAGGACACGAGGAACGGCGCGTTCTACGTCGCCGACGGCGGCGGCGCGGGCCGCCCCCTCACCTTCGAGACCGTCACCGCGGCCACCCCGCCGCGCCGCGGCGACCAGCTCGTGACGAGCGGGGCCGACGCCGGCGCCTACCCTCCCGCGATCCCCGTCGGCAGGGTCGCCTCGGTCGGCACCGCCCCCGGCGGCCTCAACGTCGTCGTCACCGTGACCCCGACCGCCCACCTCTCCGAGCTGCGCTTCCTCACCGTGCTGCAGTGGCTGCCACCGGCGTGAGGACCGCCAGAGTCGGGAGCCGGCGGTGAACGCCCGCAGCTGGCTGCGGCTGTTCGCCGTCGTCCTCGCGGCGGTCGTCTTCCAGGTCGCCGTGCTCGACCAGATCGTCGTGCTCGGCGCGCACGCCGACGTGATGGTGCTCATCCCCGCCGCCGCCGGCCTCGTCGGCGGGCCGGAGCGCGGCGCGGTCGTCGGCTTCGTCACCGGCCTCGTCGCCGACCTCGTCGTCTCGCTGCCCTTCGGCCTCTCGGCGCTCACCTTCACCGTGCTCGGCTTCGGCGTCGGCCTGCTCGGGCTGCTCCCTGCGAGCCGCGACGCGATGAGCGTCCGGGTCGGCGCCTGTGCCGCGGCTGGCGCCAGCGGCACGGCCTTCTACGCCCTCGCGGCCGTCTTCTTGCACCAGCACGGGGTGCTCGGCGCCTCCGCCGCCTCGGCGGTGGTCATCGTCGCGCTCGGGGCGCTCGTGCTCGCCTACCCGACGCTCGTCCTCGTGCGCTGGGTGCTCGCCGGCTCGGCGAGCTCTTCGTTCATCCCGAGCGGGGGGAGCGCGGCGTGAGCTTCCGGCGCTCGCTGCGCCGTTGGCGGTACCGCCACAGCGAGAGCGCGCTCGGCCTGCCGGTGCGCGCCGTGCGCCGCAGCGACGACATCGTCGGCCCGGTGACGGCGATCACCCCGCCGGCCCCGACGCGCACCGCCTCTGACCGCACCGGGGCGCGCGTCGGGCTGCGCCTCTCGGTCACGGCCTTCGTCGTCGTCTCGCTCTTCTCGGTGCTGCTCGTCCGCCTTTGGTCGCTGCAGCTCGTGCAGGGGGCCCAGCTGAACAGCGTGGCGCGCGCCTACACGACGGCGACGGTCGAGGTCCCCGCCCCCCGCGGCCAGATCCTCACGCGCGACGGTGTGTGCCTTGCTTGCGACGAGGCGTTCAACGAGATCGTCCTCGCCCAGGGGGAGGAGAAGCAGCACCCCGAGGTGATCGCCCGCCTCGCGCACCTCCTCGGCCTCAGTGTGAAGTCGATCGACACCCAGCTCGCCTCGGAGCGCTACGCCAACGCCGCGCCGGTGCCCCTCCCGGTCAGCCCCACCCAGGTCACCGCCCAGGACGTGCTCTACATCAAGCAGTACCCCCAGACCTTCCCGGGCGTCACCGTTACCGTCGGCTACCAGCGCACCTACCCCCAGCACGCCCTCGCCTCCCAGGTCCTCGGCTACCTCGGGGCGATCCCCAACAGCACCCCCCTGGAGCAGCAGCAGCTGAAGGCGCTCGAGGCCAAGGGCTACAGCATCGACGACATCATCGGCGAGAGCGGCCTCGAGGCCCAGTACGAGTCGGCGCTGCGCGGCAAGCCCGGCGTCGACACCTTCGAGGTCGACGCCTCCGGCAACTCGATCGGCGCCCCCACCGAGACGACGCCGGTCGCCGGTGACCAGGTCGTGCTGAACATGGACGCCGCCCTTGAGCGGACGCTCACCGACGACCTCAACCGGCAGGTCGGGAAGCTCGGCTCCCCGTGGGGGGCAGCGGTGGTCCTCAACGTGAACAACGGCGCGGTGCTCGCGATGACCTCGGCCCCCGGCTACGACAACAACGTCTGGGGGTCTGTCGTCGGGGTCAACGGGGTACCGGGGATCTCCACCGCCGAGTACAACCGGCTCAACCCGCCGGGCTGTGCGTCGGGGAACCCGAACGTCAGCTGCCCGCTCCTCGACTACGCCGTCTCCGGTCTGCAGCCGCCGGGCTCGACTTTCAAGCTCGCGACGGCGACGGCGGCGATGAACGTCGGGCTGATCAACGCGAACTCCTACTACGACGACACCGGCTCGTTCACCATCGGCAACCCGCCCACGACCTTCCACGACTCGGACAACGAGGCGCTCGGCGAGGTGAACGTCACCTCCGCGCTCTCCGAATCGAGCGACGTCTTCTTCTACAACCTCGGTGCCGAGTTCTGGGTCGACCGGGCGCGCTACGGCCAGACCCCGATCCAGAAGACGGCCTCCGCCTACGGCCTCGGCGCGGCCTCGGGGATCGACCTCCCCGGCACGAGCGTCGGGCAGCTCGAATCGCCGGCGCTGCTCATTCAGCAGCACCACGAGGCTCCGGCGGCCTTCCCGAACCCGACCTACTTCGAGGGGTACAACATCGAGCTCGCCTTCGGCCAGGGCGAGACGCTCGTCACCCCCCTCCAGCTCGCGGAGGCCTACTCGACCTTCGCGAACGGGGGCACCCGCTACGCCCCCGAGCTCGCCGCCGCGATCGTCAGCCCGCACGGCCAGCTCGTGAAGCGCATCGCCCCCAAGGTGATGTCGCGCGTCGACCTGCCCCCCTCGACCCGCCAGCCGATGCTCGACGGCTTTCGCGGCGCGGTGCAGAACGCGCGCGGCACCGCCTACGCCGCCTTCTCGGGCTTCGACTTCTCCAAGTGGGACGTCGCCGGCAAGACGGGCACGGCGACGACGTGCGCCGGCGACGTCAGCTGCCAGCCGACCTCGTGGTTCGTCGCCTTCATGGGGCCGCAGGGGGGAAAGCCGCAGTACGCGGTCGCCGTCGAGATCGACCAGGGTGGTTTCGGCGCCGCCGCCTCGGCGCCCGTCGCCCGCCAGGTCCTCAGCTACCTCGCGCAGCACCCCCTCCCGCCCGTCTCGCTGCCGTCGGGCTCCTGAGCCGCGACGGGTGGGCGGGCGCCCACCGGGCCGGGCGGTACACTCGCCTCGAGATGATCACGCTGGGGCTGGGTCGGACGCGACGTCCCCCAGGCTTTGCCGCCACCACCGCCTCCGCCGGGCACACGCGTCTCGTCGTGCCACGGCCCGATGGTGCCGCCTTGCCCGAGTCCGCCCGCCGCCCGCCCGCCCCGTCCCCCAGCAACGCTTGCGTCGTCCGCAGCGCCGCCTCGCAGTCGCGAGCAGGCGCGCCGACGATCGCCGCCGCCGCTTTTCCGCGCGCGGCGAGGAGAAGGGATTCCTCCCATGTCCGATTCCACGATCGGCCAGGTTCCTCCTGGCCCTGCGCCCGTGCCGCCGGAGAACTCCCCGGCGCGGCCGACGAGCCTGTCGGCGGGGGCCACCCGGCCCGCTGAGGCTTCCGCCCCCGCGGCGCCCCCGCGCCCGAAGATCGGCGACTCGCGCCCCGCGCCGCCCGTCAGCCCGACGGCACCCGACGCCGCCGGCGGTGAGGCGCCCCGCCCGAAGCGCCGCCGACGTGGCGGCCGCGGCCGCGGCGGCTCGCGCCCCGGTGGTGCGGGTGGCGCGAACGGCGGCGCCCGTGGCACGAACGGCGCCGCTCCCACCGAGGCGGCGACGCCCCCCGCACAGAACGGCCACCGTGAGCAGCAGGCGGCTGCCGGCGACGCCTCGGCGAGGGCGCCACGGCGTCGGCCGAGCGAGGAGCGCCCCGCCGCCGAGAGCCGTGCGCCCCGCGGCGGCGTCGCCGCCGAGGAGCGCGGCTCGTCGCGGCGCCAGGGCCGCGAGCGCAACGGCCGCCCCGTCGGCCGCTACCTCATGTGCGTCCACGTCGAGGACGACGTCACCCAGATCGCGGTGCTGGAGGGGCGCTCGCTCATCGAGCTGCACGTCGAGCGGGCGACCGACGACGCCAACCAGATCGACGGCAACATCTACCGGGGCCGCGTGAAGAACGTCCTTCCGGGGATGGAGGCCGCCTTCGTCGACATCGGCACGCCGAAGAACGCCGTCTTGTACTGGGGCGACGTCCAGAACGACCGCGACGACGGCATCGAGCGCGACGCGGGGGCGACCCGCATCGAGCACCTGCTGCGCCCCGGCCAGACGATCGTCTGCCAGGTCACGAAGAACCCGATCGGCCTGAAGGGCGCCCGTCTCACCGAGGAGGTCTCGCTTCCCGGCCGCTTCGTCGTCCTCGTGCCGAACTCGAGCGCGTCTGGGATCTCCAAGCGCCTCGACGACCGCGAGCGGCGGCGGCTGCGCGGCGTCCTCGACGACATCCGACCCCCGGGCCACGGCCTCATCGTGCGCACCGCGGCGGAGGGGGTGAGCGCCGACGAGCTGCGCCGCGACGTCGAGCAGCTCCTCGAGATCTGGCAGGAGATCGACGACAAGGCCCGCCACCTCTCCGCGCCGGCGCTGCTCTACTCCGAGCCGCACCTCGCCCTGCGGGCGATCCGCGAGGAGCTCACCGAGGAGTACCGGGGGGTCGTGATCGACGACCCTCAGCTCCACGAGCTCGTCCGCACCTACGTCTCGGACATCGACCCGAGCCTCGCGGACCGCGTCGAGTACTACGACCCGGCAGCCGAGGGCCTGCCGCTGTTCGAGCGCAACCACGTCCACGAGCAGCTGCACAAGGCGCTCGACCGCAAGGTCTGGCTCCCCTCCGGCGGGTCGCTGATCATCGAGCGCACCGAGGCGCTCACGGTGATCGACGTGAACACCGGGAAGAACGTCGGCTCCTCCTCGCTCGAGGAGACCGTCTTCCGCAACAACCTCGAAGCGGCCGAGGAGATCGCGCGCCAGCTGCGGCTGCGCGACATCGGCGGCATCATCGTCATCGACTTCATCGACATGGAGGTGAAGGGCAACCGCCAGGAGGTCACCGGCACGCTGCGCGCCGCGCTCTCGCGCGACAAGACCCCCACCCAGGTCTTCGACATCTCTGAGCTCGGCCTCGTCGAGATGACCCGCAAGCGCGTCGGGGAGGGCCTCGTCGAGACGCTCTCGGAGACCTGCCCGATGTGCAAGGGGCGGGGGATCGTCTTCGGCGACGAGCTCTGATCCCTCCTCGGGCTCGATTTCGCCGGTGAGGCCCTCCCCGGGGCCCTGGTAAGGTGGCAGCCCTATGTACGCAGTGATTTCGATCGGCGGGAAGCAAGCGCGCGTCGCTGTCGGCGACGTCGTCGAGGTGGAGCTCGTCGCAGAGGGCAACGGGGAGACGGTGACCTTCGCGCCGCTCCTCGTCGTCGACGGCGAGCAGGTGGTCGTGGAGCCCGGCGACCTCGGGGCCTACACGGTCTCGGGAGTCGTGACCGGGGAGTCCAAGGGCCCGAAGATCACCGGCTTCACCTACCAGGCCAAGGCCCGCCGGCGCCGCCGCTACGGCCACCGCCAGCACTACACGACGGTGGAGATCACCGAGATCGCCGGTGCGAAGACCCGCACCGCGGCGCGAAGCGAGGCCTAGATGTCAAAGACCAAAGGTGGCGGCTCCACCCGCAACGGCCGGGACTCCAACTCCCAGCGCCTCGGCGTGAAGGCCTCCGACGGCAGCCTCGTCACGGCGGGGTCGATCATCATCCGCCAGCGCGGGACGCGCTTCCACCCCGGGCGCAACGTCGGCCGGGGCCACGACGACACGCTCTTCGCGATGACCCACGGCACGGTCCGCTTCGGCGCGCGCGCCGGGCGGCGCCTCGTCGACATCGTCCCCGCCGAGGGCTGATCCCGTTTCGCGGCGCTGCGCGCCGCGAGAGGCTCACTGATGGCTGGCTTCGTCGACGAGGCCCAGATCCACGTCAAGGCGGGAAACGGTGGCGCGGGCGCGGTCGCCTTCCGCCGCGAGGCGCACGTCTCCCACGGCGGTCCCGCGGGAGGTGACGGCGGCGACGGCGGCGACGTGATCCTCGAGGCGACCACCGACGTCGTCTCCCTGCTCTCCTTCCGCGACCACCCGCACCGCCGTGGCGAGAGCGGTGTGCACGGCAGCGGCTCCAACAAGCACGGCCACCGCGGCGACGCGGTGGTCGTCCCCGTCCCCGTCGGCACGGTGGTGCGGACCCTCGAGGGGCAGGTGCTCGCCGACCTCGCCGAGCCCGGCGACCGCCTCGTGGCGGCGGCCGGGGGGCGCGGCGGGAAGGGCAACGCGCGCTTCCTCTCGAACCGCCTGCGCGCCCCCGCCTTCGCCGAGCAGGCCGAGCTCGGGGAGGAGCGCTGGCTCAACCTCGAGCTGAAGCTGCTCGCCGACGTGGCGCTCGTCGGCTTCCCGAACGTCGGCAAGTCGACGCTCATCTCGCGTATCTCGGCGGCCAAGCCGAAGATCGCCGACTACCCGTTCACCACCCTCGAGCCGAACCTCGGCGTCGTCCGCCGCGAGCTCGGAGGGGAGGCCTTCGAGTACACGGTCGCGGACATCCCGGGGCTGATCGAGGGCGCGAGCGAGGGGCGGGGCCTCGGCTTCCAGTTCCTCCGCCACGTCGAGCGGGCACGGGTGCTGCTCGTCATCGCCGACCTCTCCGAGCTGGCGCCGCTCCCGCCCGCCGAGCAGGTGAAGGTGCTGATCGGCGAGCTCGGCAACTTCCGCCCCGAGCTCCTCGAGCGGCCGCGCCTCGTGATCGGCTCGAAGAGCGACCTCGTGCCCGACGTGCCCGCCGCCGTCGAGGAGTCCGCGGACGTCGCGTTCGCGATCTCCGCGGTCACCGGCGAGAACGTCGAGACCCTCGTCCGCCGCCTCGGGACCCTCGTCGAGGAGATGCGGCGCGCCCTCCCGCAGCGCTCGACCGTCCCCGTCGTGCACCGCCCCGAGGCCGAGGGCTTCGCGATCAGCCGCCAGGGCGAGGACTTCGTCGTCGAGGGGCGGACCGCCGAGCGCGCCGTGGCGCTGAGCGACCTCACCAACCCCGATGCGATCGCCGAGGCGCAGCGGCGCCTCAAGTCGCTCGGGGTCGACCGGGCGCTCGAGCGCGCCGGGGCCAAGGAGGGCGACACCGTGCACATCGGGAGCCTCGTCTTCACCCACGACGGCCAGCGCTGAGGCGCGGGGCCGACACCTAGGCGCTGCGATGATCGTCGTCGCGAAGATCGGGACCTCCTCGGTGACGACCGAGGAGGGGACCGTCGACGAGGCCGCCGTCGCAAAGCTCTGCGCCGAGGTCGCGGCGCTGCGGCGCGAGGGGCACTCGGTCGTCGTCGTCACCTCGGGCGCGGTCACCGCCGGCGTCGCCGCGCTGCGCCCCACCGGCGGGCGCCCCGCTGACCCGATCTCCCTGCAGGCCCTCTCCGCGGTCGGCCAGCACCGCCTGATGCGCGTCTACGACGACGCGCTCGCCACCGAGGGGCTGCACGGCGGCCAGGTGCTGCTCGCTCCGCTCGACTTCGGCGACCGCCGTCACTACCTGCACGCCCGCACGACGCTGCTCCGCCTCCTCGACTTCGGCGCGGTGCCGATCGTGAACGAGAACGACGCCGTCGCCGACGACGAGATCCGCTTCGGCGACAACGACCGCATCGCCGCGCTCGTCGCCAACCTGCTCGGGGCGGACCTTCTCGTTCTCCTCACCGACCTCCCCGGCCTCTTCGACGCCGACCCGCGGCTGTTCGCCGACGCCTCCCTCGTCGAGGAGGTGACCGCCATCGACGAGGCGCTCGAGCTCGCCGCCGGTGGCCCCGGCAGCGTGCGCTCGAGCGGCGGGATGGCGGCCAAGCTCGCCGCGGCGCGCATGGCCTCGTGGTCGGGGGTGCGGGTGGTGATCGCCTCCGCGACGCGGCCCGGGGTGCTCGCCGACGCCGTCGCCGGCCGGGCGGGCGTCGGGACCGTGGTCGCACCGCTTGCGCGCCGCCTCCCGGCGCGCAAGCTCTGGATCGCCTTCGCGCTGCCGGCCGTCGGGCGGGTGGTCGTCGACGCCGGGGCGCGGCGCGCGCTCTTGGAGCAGGAGGCCTCGCTCCTCCCCGCGGGCGTCGTCTCGGTCGAGGGTGCCTTCGGCGTCGACGACGCGGTCGAGGTCGTGACCGAGAGCGGGGAGGTCTTCGCCAAGGGGATCGCCCGCCTCGCCTCGGCGAACGCGGAGCAGTGGCGGGGGCGGCGGACCCACGAGCTCGCGGCCGGGCTGGCCCGTGAGCTCGTCCACCGCGACGACCTCGTCGTGCTGGTCGGCGCCGTGAGCCGCCGCCCCTCGTCCTGAGGCCCCCCGGCGGGGCGTTGATAGCCTTGCGCATGGCTTCTTCCACCCTGAGCGAGCTCGGCGCCCGCGCCCGCGCCGCGGCGCGCGCCCTCGCCGCGAGCTCGACGCGCGAGCGCGACGACGCGCTCGCCTTCGCCGCCGAGGCGCTCGAACGCCACGTCGAGCAGATCCTCGCCGCCAACGCGCTCGACATCGCCCGCGCCGAGGAGTCGGGGGCGGGCGCGACCGTCGTCGACCGCCTGGCGCTCGACCCCGGCCGGGTGAGCCAGATGGCCGCCGGGCTGCTGAGTGTCGCGCAGCTGCCCGATCCCGTCGGCCAGGTGGTCGAGGGCTACGTGCGGCCGAACGGGCTCGTGGTGCGGCGGGTGCGCGTCCCGCTCGGGGTGATCGGCATCGTCTACGAGAACCGCCCGAACGTCACCTCCGACGCCGCCGCGCTCTGCCTGAAGGCGGGGAACGCGGCGCTGCTGCGCGGCTCGGCCGGCGCGCTCGAGTCCAACCGGGCCGTGGCCGCGGCGCTGCGCGAGGGGATCGACAAGGCGGGCCTCCCGGCCGACGCCGTCCTCCTCGTCGAGGACGTGGCGCGCGAGACCGTCGAGGAGTTCGTGCGCATGCGCGGCGTCATCGACCTGCTCATCCCCCGCGGTGGGCCTGGCCTCGTCGGCATGGTCCTCGAGCGGGCGACGGTGCCCTTCGTCATCGACGGGGACGGGAACTGCCACGTCTACGTCGACGAGAGCGCCGACCTCGAGGTCGCCGAGCGGGTCGTCGTCAACGCGAAGACCCAGCGCCCGAGCGTCTGCAACGCGATGGAGACGCTGCTCGTCCACCGCTCCGTCGCGCCCGAGCTCCTCGCCCGCCTCGACGGCCCGCTCGCGCAGGTCGAGCTCGTCGGCGACGGGGCGACGCGCGCGCTGCTGGCGCGCGCCGGGGAGGCGACCGAGGAGGACTACGCGACGGAGTTCCTCGACCTGAAGATGGCGGTGAAGGTCGTCGACTCGCTCGACGAGGCGATCGAGCACATCGCCCGCTACTCGACGGGCCACTCCGAGGCGATCATCACCCGCGACCTCGCCAACTCGACCCGCTTCTGCCGGGAGGTCGACGCCGCCGCGGTCCTCGTCAACGCCTCGACCCGTTTCGTCGACGGCGGCGAGCTCGGCCTCGGGGCCGAGATCGGGATCTCCACGCAGAAGCTGCACGCGCGCGGGCCGATGGGGCTCGTCGCGCTCACCTCGGTGAAGTACGTCATCGAGGGGAACGGCCAGGTTCGCGCGTGAGCCCGGGCTCGCCCGGGTTCGACTCCATCGACGAGGCCTTCCGCCTGCTCTCCGAGGTCGGCTACCTGGCCGACAAGGAGATCGCGACCATCGTCTACCTCGCGGCGCGCCTCGAGAAGCCGATCCTCGTCGAGGGGCCGGCCGGGACCGGCAAGACCGAGCTCGCGAAGTCCGTCGCGCTGGCGCTCGGGCTGCGCCTCATCCGGCTGCAGTGCTACGAGGGCCTCGACGAGGCGAAGGTCCTCTACGAGTGGGACTACCGCAAGCAGCTGCTGCGCATCCAGGTCGAGCGCCAGGCGAGCGGCGACGCCGGGCCGAGCTGGTCCGAGGTGGAGAGCGACATCTTCTCCGAGGACTTCCTCCTCGCCCGCCCCGTGCTGCAGGCGATCAGCTCGACGACGCCGACGGTGCTGCTCATCGACGAGATCGACCGCGTCGAGCTCGAGACCGAGGCCCTCCTCCTCGAGGTGCTCTCGGACTACCAGGTGTCGATCCCCGAGCTCGGCACCGTCGAGGCGGTCGGCCGCCCCCTCGTCTTCCTCACCTCGAACGGCACCCGCGAGCTCTCCGAGGCGCTGAAGCGCCGCTGCCTCTACCTCTACCTCGACTACCCGAGCCTCGAGCGGGAGCGCTCGATCGTCCTCGAGCGGGTGCCGGGGATCGACGTGCACCTCGCCGAGGAGGTGGTGCGCGTCGTCGCGATGCTGCGCGGCCTCGAGCTCGAGAAGCGGCCCTCGATCTCTGAGACCCTCGACTGGGCGCGCACCCTCGTGATCCTCGGCGCCGAGCACGCCGACGCCGAGACGACGCGCTCCACTCTCAACCTCCTCCTCAAGTACCGGGGCGACCTCGAGACCGCGGCCCGCGAGCTCACGACCCTCGGCGCCGAGGGCACGGCCGGCCCGTGATCGACGTCCTCTCGCGCTTCATCGTGGAGCTGCGGGAGTCGGGCGTGCCGGTCTCCACCCGCGAGTCGATCGACGCCGCGGTCGCGGTCGAGAAGATCCCGCTGCTCGACCGCGCCGCCCTCAGGAGCGCGCTCGGCGCGACCCTCGTGAAGTCGCCGGCGCACCGCAAGGCCTTCGAGGCGGCCTTCGAGGTCTTCTTCTCGCTGCGCGGCGCGCCGCCGCTCGTCGAGGAGGTGCTCACCGGCGGCGACGGGGAGGCCCTGCCGGTGGCGACGGGCGGCGAGACGCCCGGCGTCGGCGGCCGCCCGGGCGCGATGCCGACCCCCGACGAGCTCACGGCGATGCTGCGCGAGGCGCTCGTGAGCGGCTCCGCCGAGGCGCTCGGCCTCGCCTCGCGCCTCGCGGTGGCGCTCTACGGCGGGGTGGAGGCCTCCCGCCCGGTCGGCATCTCCTACTACCTGCACCGGACGCTGCGCGGTGTCGACCTCGAGGGCCTCCTCGAGTCGCTGCTGCGCGCCGGCGCAGGTGCCGGGGAGCTCCTCGGCCTCGCCGGGCAGGGGGCGCTGCGCGAGCGGTTCGCGGCGGACGAGCTCTCCCGGCGCGCCGCGCAGTTCCGCGAGCTCGTCGAGGCCGAGATCCGCCGCCTCCTCGTCGACGGGCGCGGCGCGGGAGCGGTCGCGCGCGGCGTGCGCCGCCCCCTCGTCGAGGACGTCGACTTCATGCACGCCTCGCGCGAGGAGCTCGTCGCGATGCGCCGCTCGATCTATCCCCTCGCCCGCATCCTCGCCGCCCGCCTCGCCCGCCGGCGGCGGCGGGGCCGGCGGGGGCCGCTCGACTTCCGGGCGACGATCCGTCGCTCCCTCTCCCAGGGAGGGGTGCCCCTCGACCCGCGCTTCCGCCCGCCCCGCCCGGCGCGCCCCGAGCTCTTCGTCCTCGCCGACGTCTCGGGCTCGGTGGCCTCCTTCGCCCGCTTCACCGTGCTCCTCGTCTACGCGATCGCGGCGGAGTTCTCCAAGGTGCGCACCGCGGTCTTCATCGACGGCGTCGACGAGGTGACCGGCCTGCTCCGCCGCTCGACCTCGATGGCCGACGCCATCGAGCGCCTCGCGCGCGAGGCCGACGTCGTGCACGGTGACGGCCACTCGAACTACGGGAGCGCCTTCGCGCTCTTCCGCGAGCGTTACGGCCGCCAGCTCACCCCGAAGACCGACCTGCTCATCCTCGGCGACGCGCGCAACAACTACCACTCCTCGGGCGCCGAGGAGCTCGCCGAGCTGCGACGCCGCGCGCACCGCGTGCTGTGGCTGAACCCCGAGCCGCGGGCCTACTGGGGCAGCGGCGATTCGATCATCGCCGAGTACGCTCGCCACTGCGATGGGGTGTACGAGTGCCGCAACCTGCGCCAGCTGCAGGACTTCATCGACGAGCTCGCCTGAGCGACCCGGCCACGCCCGCGCCTGCCGGCGCCAGCGCAGGTGAGCCTCCCCGTCGAGCCGCAAGCCGCGACCCCCGAGCTCTTCCGCAGCGTGCTCTCGAACTTCGCGACCGGCGTGACGATCATCACCGCCCGTGACGGCGAGGAGATCGTCGGGATGAGCGCCAACTCGTTCACCTCGGTCTCGCTCGAGCCGCCGCTCGTGGCCTTCTGCGCGGCGCGCTCCTCGACCACCTATCCCCGGATCCGCCGCGCCGGGGGCTTCTGCGTGAACGTGCTCGCCGACGACCAGGCGGAGCTGGCCAAGCTCTTCTCGCGGCTCGGCGTCGACCGCTTCGCGGAGATCTCCTGGGGCCCCGCGCCCTCCGGCGCCGCGATCCTCGAGGGGGTGCTCGCCTGGGTGGACTGCACGATCACCGCCGAGCACCCCGCGGGCGACCACGTGATCGTCGTCGGCGAGGTCCGCTACCTCGGCGCCGCCCCGGCGCGTTCGCCGCTGCTGTTCTTCCAGAGCAGCTACGGGATGGAGGAGGCGACGGTGCCGCTCGGCGGCACGCCGCCGCCGACCAGCTGACCCGCCGGCGCCGCGCACTTGTAGCGTGACGGGGTGACCGCCGCCGCCCCCACGCTCGGGATCGAGACGGGGACGCGCCTCGCCGTCATCCGTCACGGGGAGGCGATCTGCAACGCCGAGGGCTTCGTCGGTGGCCTCCGCAGCTGCCGCGGCCTCACCGCGCTCGGCCGCCTGCAGAGCGAGGCGCTCGCCGAGCGGCTGCGCGCCACCGGTGAGCTCGCGGAGCCGGCAGCGCTGTGGACGAGCGTGCTGCCGCGCGCCTACGAGACCGCGGAGATTATCGCCCCCGCGCTCGGTGCCCCGAGGATCGAGCGCTCCGCCTCGCTCTCCGAGCGCGAGCCGGGTGTCGCCGACGGCCTCAGCTGGGCCGAGCTCGCCCGCCGCTTCGGGCGCTCCTCGACACCGGGTGACGAGCCCGACCTCCCGCTCGCGCCGGGGGGCGAGAGCTGGGTGGCCTTCGTCGCCCGCGCCGCCGGCGCGCTCCTCGACCTCGCCCGCGCCCATCCCGGCGGCCTCGTCGTGGTGGTCTCGCACGGCGGGGTCATCGACTCCTCGCTGATCTCCTTCCTCGGCCTCTCCGAGCACGGCAACGGGGTGCGCCTGCACGTCGACAACACCTCGATCACCGAGTGGCGCCACACCGGCCGGCGCTGGCGACTCGTCCGCTACAACGACGCCGCCCACCTCCACGCGGCCTCCGGGCCGCTGCACGCCGAGCCGCCGGAGTGGGTCTTCAAGGAGTCCCCCTAGGAGTCGTCGCTCGCGGCGCGCCGTCGCCGGCCCTCTCACCGACGTGTACCGCCGCGGCGGGCATGCGACACTTCTGCGATGCGGCTCTCCGGGGGGCCGCGAAGCGCGTCGTGGCGGCGGTGCCACGCCTGGCGGGCGCTGCTGGTCCCCCTCTCCCTCGCCCTTCTGCCGGCCCTGCTCGCTCCGGGCAGTGCCGCTGCCGCCGCGCCCGCGGCGCGGGCGGCGGGGCCGTGCCCGTGGGCGGCGCCCGAGGCCGCGGCGCGCGCGACCCCGACGACGCTTGCCGATGAGGTCCTCGCGCACATGGACCTCGCCGAGAAGCTCACCCTCCTCGCGCTCGCGCCGGGCGACGGCTACGAGAACCGCGTCCGGGGCATCCGCGCCCTCTGCCTCCCGCCCTTCACGCTCCAGGACGGCCCCGACGGCCTCTCCGCCGGCGACCGCGGCGCCACCCAGCTGCCCTCCTCGCTCGGCGTCGCGGCGAGCTTCGACCCGACCCTCGCCGAGCGCTACGGCGCCGTGCAGGGCGCGGAGGCGCGCGGCCAGGGCATCGACGTCGTGCAGGGGCCGAACCTCAACATCGACCGGGTGCCCGAGAGCGGGCGCGCCTTCGAGGGCTACGGCGAGGACCCCTACCTCGTCTCGGTGATGGGCGACGCCGACATCGAGGGGATCCAGTCGGCGGGCGTCCTCGCCGACGCCAAGCACTTCACCGCCTACAACCAGGAGACCGACCGGGCCGCCCTGAACGAGCAGGTCGGGGAGCGGGCCCTGCAGGAGATCTACCTCGCGCCCTTCCGCGCCGCGGTGACGGTCGCGCACGTCGCCTCGATCATGTGCTCCTACGGCGAGGTGAACGGCGTCAACGACTGCTCGGACCCGGCGCTGTTCAAGGAGCTCTACCAGGGCTGGGGCTTCACCGGCTTCGTCCGCTCGGACCTCCGCTCGGTGACCTCACCGCCGCTCGCCTTCGCCGCCGGCCTCGACCTCATCAAGCCGGCGGCGACCGCAGTGCTGCGCAGCGCGTTCGCCGACCGCATCGTGAAGCCGTCCCGCCTCGACGACGCCGTGCGCCGCCTGCTCGAGGCGGAGTTCACCTTCCAGCTCATCGAGCACCCGCTCACCGGCCGCAGCGGCGCCGAGGTCGCCACCGCCGCGCACGCCCGCTTCGCGCTGCGCGCCGCGGAGGAGTCGATGGTGCTCCTCAAGGACTCGGGGGTGCTGCCCCTCAGCACCGGCCACCTCGCCTCGCTCGCCGTGATCGGCGCGGCGGCGAGCACCGCGCCGGTGGCCGCCGGCGGCGGCAGCGCCTACGTGCGCCCTCCCTTCGTCTCGCGGCCGCTCGCGGCGATCGCCGCGATCGTCGGCCCCCGCACCAAGGTGCGCTACGTCGCGGCGGGCACCGCGGTGCAGCCCTTCTCGCCGATCTCCCCCTCGAGCCTGCACTCCTTCTCCTTCACCGGGCCGGCACCCCTCGCGCTGCACGGGCAGGCGGCGGGCCTGCTCGCCCGGCAGTACGCGCCGACGGGCTTCTTCCCGGCGAGCCTCGAGCACGCGCTCTCGGAGTGGAGCGCGCGGGTGAGCGCGCCGGCGAGCGGCCACTACGACTTCTCGGTGACCGCGACCGGCAACGCCTGGCTCTCGGTCGGGGGCAAGCTCCTCCTCTCCACGCCCGGCACCCACCAGCTCTCCACCTGGACGGTGCCGGTCTTCCTCGTGAAGGGCCGGCCGACGGCGATCTCGCTCCGCTACTACCCCTCGTCGCGCGGCGCCGTCCCCGTCGTCGGCTGGCGCTCGAGCGGCGCCGACATCGCCGCCGCGGTGCGCGCCGCGGCGCACGCCTCGGCGGCGGTGGTCTTCGTCAACGACGCGAACGCCGAGGGGAGCGATCGTCCCTCGCTCCGCCTCCCCGGCGACGAGAACGCCCTCGTCGAGGCGGTCGCCGCGGTCAACCGGCACACCGTCGTCGTCCTCGACACCGGCGGCCCGGTGCTGATGCCGTGGCTCGGTGACGTCGCGGCCGTCCTCGAGGCCTGGTACCCGGGGGAGCAGGACGGGGCGGCGACCGCCGCGGTCCTCTTCGGGGCCAGCGACCCGTCGGGCCACCTGCCGGTGACCTTCCCGGCGGCCAACGGCGCCGTCCCCGCGCACAGCCCCGCGACCTGGCCGGGGGTGGCGGGCACCGTCTCGTACAGCGAGGGGCTGGAGGTCGGCTACCGCTACCAGCAGGCGCACGGTCTTACGCCGCTGTTCCCCTTCGGCTTCGGCCTCAGCTACACGCGCTTCTCCGAGTCGGGGCTGCGCGTCGTCGCCGACGCCGACGGCGGTGAGGAGGCGGTGGTCACCGTTCGCAACCTCGGCCGACGCGCCGGGACCGACGTCGTCCAGGCCTACCTCGCCTTCCCACCAGCAGCGGGGGAGCCCCCCGAGCAGCTGAAGGCCTTCGTGCGCGTCCCGCTGGCCGCGCACGCGGCGACGACGGTGACCCTCGATCTCCCGGCGAGCGCCTTCACCGCCTACCTGAACGGGAGGTGGCAGGCGCTCCCCGGCCAGTACACCCTCTCGGTCGGCGAGTCCTCGGCCGACCTCGGGCTGCGGGCGAGTGTCTTCGCGCCGGGCTTCAACCCGGGCGCTCCCGCGGTGGCGGGCGGGGCGGGCGCCTCCCCGTCGGGCGGCGGCGCGGCGACGAGCGGCGCCAGTGGCTCGAGCAGCGCCTCGGGCGCCGCGGTGGGGGTCACGGTCTCGGCGGCGAGGCGCTCCTCCTAGGCTCGGGGCGCCACTTCGAGAGGAGATCCCATGCAGCTCGGTCCCGTCGGTCTCTGGGCCCAGCAGTTCCGCACCGCACCGCGCGCCGAGGCGCTCGCCGCGATCGGCCCCGTCGAGCAGCTCGGCTTCGCGGCGGTGTGGATCCCCGGCGGTGGGACCGACGAGATCCTCGACGTCGCCGACGAGCTGCTCGCCGCGAGCGAGCGGATCGTCATCGCCTCGGGGATCCTCAACATCTGGATGCACGACCCCGCGGCGGTCGCCGCGCAGCACCAGGAGTTGAACGCCGAGCACGACGGGCGCTTCCTCCTCGGCCTCGGGGTCTCGCACGCCTCGATCGTCGAGCAGAACACGGCTGAGGCCTACCGTCGGCCGCTCGCGGTGATGAGCGCCTTTCTCGACGGCCTCGACGGCGCCGCGGCGCCGGTGCCGAGGGAGGAGCGCTGCCTCGCGGCGCTCGGCCCGCGCATGCTCGAGATGGCGCGTGACCGCTCCGCGGGCGCCCACCCCTACTGCATCACCCCCGAGCACACCCGCTTCGCCCGTGGCGTCCTCGGCGCCGGGCCGCTGCTCGCGCCCGAGCTGAAGGCGGTGCTCGAGACCGACGCCGGCCGCGCCCGCGCGATCGCCCGTGCCCACCTCGACCGCTACCTCCGCCAGCCGAACTACGCGAACAACCTCGTCCGTCTCGGCTACGCGGCCGACGACCTCGCCGATGCCGGGACCGACCAGGTGGTGGACGACCTCGTCGCCTGGGGGAGCGCGGCCGACGTCGCGGAGCGGGTCGCCGCGCACCGCGAGGCGGGCGCCGACCACGTCTGCATCCAGGTCCTCACCGAGGACCCCGTCGCCTTCCCGCATCGGGAGTGGGAGGAGCTCGCCGCCGTCCTCTGCTAGCGGTCAGCGGCGGGCGGGGACGGTACTGTCCCCGCCCCCTCTCAGCAGGTGTAGTCGGGGTCCAGGCCGTAGGGGGAGGCGAGGGTTCCGGGCGTCTCCTGGAGGATCCAGGGGATGCCGCTCGCGAACAGGTCGTTGCCCTTGAAGCCGGCGTAGCTCGCGGTCCCCGCGCACCACGGCGCGAGCACCGAGGTGTTGGGGAGGTCCTTCTCGGTGAAGGGCGGGTTGGTGCGCGTCGCGCCCGCGATCCACAGCGGCACCTGGCCCCCCGCAGGGACGAGGTTGCCGACGATCTTCGGGTACTGGACGCTCGTCGAGTAGATGCCGACGAGGATCCCCGCCTGGTGGAGCGCATCGATCGCCCCCTGCACGGTCTGCGCGTTGAGTCCCGTCGAGCCCGACCAGTACTGGCCCTGGGACTCATTGGAGAACGAGGTCGACGAGAGCGTGGCGTTCTCGATGTCGACCCACCAGACCGCGGCGGCGACGTTCTGGGCCTTCGCGTACTGCAGCGCGCCCTTCGCGCCATTGAAGCCGTAGTTGTAGGCGATGCAGCTCTGCTGCGCCCCGCCGCTCAGCGTCCCGCAGGTCCCCTTCGGCCCCGTCGAGTAGGTCGCCGTCGCCTCGACGTTGGTGCCCGGAGAGTTGAGGAAGAGATAGAGCTCGTAGGGGGCGCCGCCGGCCCCCTCGGCGCGCTTGGCCCACGCCGCCTCGGCGGCGAGGCAGGAGTTGTCCGCGCTGTCGAGCCAGCCCGCCGCCTCGATGATCGTGAGCGGCGAGCTCGTCGGCAGGTTCGACAAGAGGCCCGCGGAGTCCTTCTTCGCGCACTGGTAGTTGGAGACGTCGTAGCCGAGGAGGTGGTGCGGGAGGGGCACCGTGCTCGCGCTGAGGACGACGTAGGTGCGGACGAGGGCGACGACCGCGTTCGGCCGGCGCGGCTGGTGGGCGGCGAGCGAGCCGAGGAAGGGGGCGTCGCCGTAGTTGAAGACCCGTCCGTTGGCGGTGACGAGCCAGTAGCCGGCGCCGTCGGGGGTGGCGGCGAAGGCTGTCACGGGTCGCGAGAGGCGCGTGTGCACCCCCGAGCCGAGGAAGGGGGCGTCGCCGTAGTTGTAGATCGCGCCGTTCGAGGCGGCGAGCCAGTAGCCGCCGCCGTCGGGGGTGGGGGTGATCGAGACGATCTTCGTGCGGTGCGAGTGCACCGGGTTGCCACCCCAGTTGGGCGCGTCGCCGAAGGCGTAGACCTGCCCCTTCTCGGTGACGAGCCAGTAGCCCTCGCCGTCCTGGGTCGGGGCCATCGCGGCGATCGGGCTCGCGAGGTGGGCGTGGATCGGCGAGCCGCAGAAGGCGGCGTCGCCGAAGTTGTAGATGCTGCCGTTGGCGAGCGCGAACCAGTAACCCTGGCTGTCCGGCGAGGAGGCGAATGCCGTGACCGGCCGCTTCAGCTTCTTGTGGACGAGCGAGCCGACGAAGGGCGCGTCACCGAAGTTGTAGACGCTGCCCCTGGCGGTGGCCAACCAGTAGCCCCCGCCGTCGATGGTCGCCTCGGCGCCGCGGATCGGCGAGGCGAGGCCGTGCTTGACCTTGTCCCCGTAGAAGGCGGCGCCCCCGAAGTTCGAGACAGCGCCCTTCGCGGTGACGAGGTCGTAGGCGACCGTGGCCCCCGGCGTCGAGGTGGGGATGGTCGTCGTGGTGACGCTCGGCGCCGAGGTCGTGGTCGTCGGCGCGACCGAGGTGGTCGTGGCGCTCGGCACCGTCGTCGTCGTCCCGCCGCCCGACGCGCCGGACGCGCCCGAGGCGCCCGTCGGGGCGAGCGTCGTCGTCGTCGTCGTCGTGGTCGTGCTCGTGGTGGTGGTGGTGGTGGTCGAGGTCGTGGTCGTGGTCGTGGTCGTGGTCGTGGTCGTGGTCGTGGTGGTCGTCGCGACCGGACCCGGCGCGCAGGCGCTCGCGTTCGGGAGCAGCTTGAGGGGGGTGGTGCCCGTCCCGCCGAGCCCCGTCGGCAGCCCCGAGCCGGTCGGGCCGGTGTTCGAGGCGGCGGTCGCCCCCGCGAACGGGACGATCGCCGAGAGCGCGAGCGCGCCGAAGGCGAGGAGTCCCGTCTCGGCGGCTCGGGCTCGGCGGTGTCGAGCCCAGCCGGTCAATCGCGCAGCAATTCCGCGACGCGAAAGGAGAGGTCGATGGCCTGCCTGGCGTTGAGTCGGGGGTCGCAGGTCGTGGTGTAACGGAGGGGGAGGTGCTCCTCGAGGATGTCCTCGACGCCGCCGAGGCACTCGGTCACGTCGTCGCCGGTGAGCTCGACGTGCACGCCGCCGGGCCAGGTGCCCTCCGCGCGGTGCACGGCGAAGAAGCCGCGGATCTCGCTCAGCACGTCGTCGAAGTGCCGAGTCTTCAGCCCGTCGCCGGCGCTGAAGGTATTGCCGTGCATCGGGTCGCACTCCCAGATGACGGGGTGGCCGGCGTCGGTGACGGCGCGCACGAGCCGGGGGAGGAGCGTGGTCACGTTGGCGTGGCCGAGGCGGGTGATGAGCGTGAGGCGTCCGGGGATGCGCTCGGGGTTCAGCACCTCACAGAGCGCGAGTGCCTCCTCGGGGCTCGCCTCGGGGCCGAGCTTCACGCCGATCGGGTTGTGCACGCCGGCGAGGAACTCGACGTGCGCCCCGTCGAGCTGGCGGGTCCGCTCGCCGATCCACAGCATGTGCGCCGAGCAGTCGTAGAAGTCGCCGGTGAGCGAGTCCTCTCGGGTGAGCGCCTGCTCGTAGTCGAGCAGCAGCGCCTCGTGGCTCGTGAAGAAGTCGACCTGCTGGATGGTCGCCTCGCTCGCGAGGTCGACCCCGCAGGCGCGCATGAAGCGCAGCGCCCGGTCGATCTCCCCGGCGATCGCCTCGTAACGACGTCCCTCCGCGCTCGAGGCGACGAACTGCTGGTTCCACAGGTGCACCTGGGAGAGGTCGGCGAAGCCGCCCTTGGTGAAGGCGCGCAGCAGGTTGAGGGTCGACGCGGAGTGGTGGTAGGCGCGGATCATGCGCGCCGGGTCCGGGATGCGGGCGGCGGGCACGGGAGCGTCGTCGTTCACGATGTGGCCGCGGAAAGAGGGCATCTCGACCTCCCCCACCCGCTCGGTGGGCGAGGTCCGCGGCTTCGCGAACTGCCCGGCGATGCGGCCGATCTTCACTACCGGGACGCCCGACCCGTAGGTCAGCACCACGGCCATCTGCAGGATGACCTTCAGCTTGTCCCTGATCTCGTCCGCCGAGAGGGCGTTGAAGGACTCCGCGCAGTCGCCGGCCTGCAGCACGAAGGCCCGTCCCTCGGCGACGCTGCGCAGCGCCTTGGTGAGGGTGCGCGCCTCGCCGGCGAAGACGAGCGGCGGGAGCGTCGCGAGGTCGGCGCGGGTCGACTCGAGGGCCTCGGGGTCCGGCCACTCGGGGGTCTGCGCGGCGGGTCTCACCTGCCAGGAGGAGGGGCTCCAGTCGCCGCGGAAGCTGCGGGAGGTCTCGGCCATGGCCAAAGCGTAGGCACTCGTCGCGGCCGTGTCGGACGGATTGCATTGGCCTTACAGGATCCTCACACTTACCCTGGGGCGATGAAGCGGCCCGGTCGCGCGGCAGGGATCCCCCGGTGACGACCCGCATCGGCGTCTTCGGGGGCACCTTCGACCCGGTGCACGTCGGCCATCTCGTCGCCGCCGTGAACGCCCGCTACACCCTCGAGCTCGACCGCGTCCTCCTCGTCGTCGCCAACGAGCCGTGGCAGAAGGCAGACGAGCGCCCCGTCACCCCCGCGGTCGACCGCTTCGCGCTCGTCGCCGCGGCGGTCTCGGAGAGCGAGGGGATCGAGGCCTCCGACCTCGAGATCCGCCGCGGCGGCCCCTCCTACACCGCGGACACCGTGATCGAGCTCGGGGCGCTTCACGCCGGCGCCGAGCTGTTCGTGATCGTCGGGGCCGACGTCGTGCCCGGCCTCTCGACCTGGCAGCGCGTCGACGAGGTGCGCGAGCTCGCGACCCTCGTCGTCGTCAACCGCCCCGGCGCAGCGGCCGTCGACATCGCGACGAGCCCGCACCTCAGGGGCTTCCGTGCGGTGGCGATCGAGGTCCCGGCCCTCGAGATCTCGAGCACGGACCTGCGCGACCGGGCGGCGACGGGGCGCCCGCTCGACTTCCTCGTCCCGGGGCCGGCGGTCCGCCTGCTACGCGAACGCGGCCTGTACGCTCTCAGCAGATGAGTCACTACGGCGCTCCAGCGATGCCACGCGGCGGTTCCGCCCGTTGACCCTCGAGCTCGCCCAGGTCGCCGCTCGCGCCGCGGCCAGCAAGACGGACGAGTCCACCGTGCTGCTCGAGGTCGGTGAGCTGCTCGGGATCACCGACCACTTCATCGTCACGAGCGGCAGGAACAACCGGCAGATGAAGTCGATCGTCGACGAGATCTCGCGACGCCTGCGCGAGGCCGCGGGGACCCTCGAGCGCCGCATCGAGGGGAACGACTCCGGCGAGTGGATCCTCCTCGACTACGGGGACTTCGTCGTGCACGTCTTCTCCGAGACCGCCCGCGAGTACTACGACCTCGAGCGGTTGTGGGCCGACGCCCCCCGCCGCGACTTCGACGACGAGCTGACGCCGTCGGCCGGGCAGGCCCGCTAACCCTCAGCAGGCCGTCGGCGCCGCCGCACCCTTCGGTGCGATCTTCAGGTAGTCCTTGCGCGTCACGGCGCGGCCGGCGGCGAGCAGGAAGTTCGGGAGCAGCGCCGGCAGCGGCTGGCCGTCGAGCATGAACAGCACGCCGGTGTACGCGCACCCGTGGTTGTTCGCCGGGTCGAGCAGGGTGTACACGATCTCCCCGTAGGCGTCGGCGAGCAGGCTCCCCTCGAGGCTGCGGATCTCGGGTGGGAGCTGCACGGTGAGGTCGCCGCGGCTCGCGTTCGGGTTCGCGAGGCCGAGCGCGTCGTTCGGGCTGAGGACGTTGAAGATGTGGCCGCCCTTCTCGTCGGCCTCGCCCGGCGTGGGCTCGAGGACGAGGAGCGTCAACAGCGTCGCCGGGCTGAGGTTGGTCACCGCCCGCGTCACCCCCCGCAGACGGGTGCCCTGCATGTAGTAGATGGTCGCCTTCTGGGATCCGCTGCTCCCCGTCGCCGTGCTCGTCGGCGTCGGCGGGTTGTTCGGGAGGCCGCGGATCGTGTTCGGGGTGGCGTCGAGCGGGATGCCGCAGGCGGGCAGCGCGGCGAGCCCCGCGAGGAGCGCGAAGAGCGCGGCGCGTCGGGAGCGGCGGCTCACTGCTCCTCCTCCTCTTCCTCGCCGGCGCCCGGGGCGGTGAGGGGGACCTCGACGACGAAGCGCGCCCCTCCCCCCGCGCGGTCCTCCACCCACACCCGCCCGCCGTGCAGCCGGACGTGCTCGGCGACGAGCGCGAGGCCGAGCCCCGAGCCGCCGCCGCGGCCGCGGCGGCCGGCGGCGACGGTCCCTCTGGCGAAGCGCTCGAAGATGCGGCTGCGCTCGCCCTCGGGGACGCCCGGCCCCTCGTCCTCGACCGCGATGCGCACGAAGTCCGCCTCGGCGGTGCCGGCGTACTCGACCGAGACGCGCACCGCGCCACCGCCGTGGCGCGCCGCGTTGTCGACGAGGTTCGTCATCACCCGCTCGACCCGCCGCTTGTCGGCGGTGATCTTGCGCTGCCCGACGAGCGGGTCGATCTCGAGCGGCACGTGGTCGGCGGCGGAGGCGGCGAGGGCGTTCTCCACGAGCTCGCCCACCTCGACGAGGCTCATCTGGAAGTCGACCGAGCCGGCGTCGAGGCGCGAGATCTCGAGCAGGTCGCGGACCATCGCCTGGAAGCGGTGCACCTCGGCCGAGAGGAGGTCGAGCGCCTGTTGGGCGCGCTCGGGGAGCTCCTCGCGACGGGACTCGATCACCGACAGCGAGGTGGCGAGGGTGGTGAGCGGCGAGCGCAGCTCGTGGCTGACGTCCGAGGCGAAGCGCGCGTCGTGCTCGATGCGCTGCTGGAGGCGGTCGACCATCTGGTTGAACGACGAGCTGAGCACCGCGAGGTCACCCGAGCCCTGCGCCTCGATGCGCGAGTCGAGGCGGCCGTCGGCGATCGCGCTCGCGACCTCGGCGATCGAGCGCAGCGGCCGCAGCACCCGGTCGGCCCCCCAGCGCCCGAGGATCATCCCGGCGAACACCGTCACCGCCGAGGCGAGGGCGAGCGCCGCGAGGAGCAGGTGCAGGGTGTGGCTGACGGGCTGGGTCGAGATCAGCGCGAAGTAGCGGGCGTTCGGCCCGCCGGGGGTCGGCACGGCGTAGCCGACGAGGATGTAGGCGCCGCAGGGCGGGAACTGCACGATCTGCTCCGCGGCCTTGCCCGCGGAGACGGCCTTCGTCACGCCGTAGGCGCTGAGCGCCTTCTCGGTGTTCGGGGAGCCCTCGGGGGTGAGGAAGAGGTAGGTGTCGTCGGGCACCCAGTCGCCGCCCGCGTTGAGGACCGAGGTGGCGAGGGGGCAGGTGCTCGTGTCCTGGCCGGCGGCGGCGTCGATCGGGGCGATCAGCCCCTCGATCGCGTAGACGTTCTCCCCCTTGTTGAGGTTCTGGCCGAAGAGGGTGGCGTTGGCCTCGGCGCGGGTCACCGCGCTCTGCACGAACTGGTTGAGCGTCGCCCGCCGCACGGCGAAGTAGGCGGTGCTCGTGACGACGATGCAGAGCGCGAGGGCGCCGAGGCCGAAGCTCAGCATGAGGCGCACCCGCAGCTGCGGGCGGAGATGGCGGAGGCGGCGCCCGAGGCGCCACGGCCGCTCGCGCCGTGCCGCCGGCGCGCGCACGCTCACCTAGGGGGCGAGCTTGTAGCCGAGACCCCGCACGGTGAGGACGTGGTGGGGATTGGCGGGGTCCGGCTCGACCTTGGTGCGCAGCCGGCGCACGTGGACGTCGACGAGCCGGCCGTCGCCGAAGTAGTCGTAGCTCCACACCCGCTCGAGGAGCTGCTCGCGCGAGAGCACCTTGCCGGGGTTGGCGGCGAGCTCGCACAGCAGCAGGAACTCGGTGCGGGTGAGGTGCACCTCGACGCTCGCGACCCGCACGACACCCGCCTCGGGGAGGATCTCGAGATCGCCGAAGGTGAGCACCGCCGGGCCGCCCTCGGCGAGGCGCGCCCGCCGCAAAAGGGCGCGGATGCGCGCCGCCAGCTCCTTCGGCTCGAAGGGCTTGGTCACGTAGTCGTCGGCACCCGCCTCGAGGCCGGCGACGACGTCGTGGGTGTCGGTGCGCGCCGTCACCATGATGATTGGGATCGCGCTCTGCCGGCGGAGCTCGCGGCAGCACGCGAAGCCGTCGATCCCCGGCAGCATGATGTCGATGATCATCAGGTCGAAGGGCTGTGAGACGAGCGACTGCCCGAAGATCTCGAGGGCCTCCTCGCCGCTCGCGGCCTCGGTGACGTCGTAGCCCTCGTCCTCGAGCGCGAGGCACATCGAGGCGCGGATCCGCTCGTCGTCCTCGACGATCAGGATGTGGCTCGCCATGGCTGCATTCTCCCCCCGTACGGCGCCCCCGGGGGATCCTCGGCCCGAGTGCCCAAGTGCCAGCCCCCGTCGTGGGGTCATCGTTAGCCTAGGCCCATGAGCTGGGAGATTGAGGCGTTCCTGCAATCACTCAGCGCGACCGCTCCGGCGACGGTGCGCGCCTACTGCTCCGACGCCGAGGCCTTCGTCGAATGGGCGGCGCGTTCGGGCCTCGACGGCCCCGAGAAGGTCGACCGCCTGCTGCTCCGGCGCTACCTCGCCTACCTCGACACACGCGGCTACTCGCGGCGGACGATCGCCCGCAAGGCCTCGACCTTGCGGCGCTACTTCGCCTTCGCCGAGCGCCGGCACCTCATCGCGGTGGACCCCTCGCGCAGGCTCAGCGCGCCGCGCGGCGCGGCGCGCCTGCCGCAGGTGCTGAGCGACGAGGAGCTCGCCGGCTTGCTCGAGCCCGCCGCAGCGGCCCCTGCCGGAGGCGGCGAGCGCGACGCGCGGGCCGACGCGCTCGACCTCCGAGACGACGCCGTGCTCGAGCTCCTCTACGGCTCGGGGCTGCGGGTGAGCGAGTGCTGCGGCATCGACCTCGGCGACGTCGACCTCGCGAACGGCGTGGTCACGGTGTGGGGGAAGGGCTCCAAGCAGCGGCGGGTGCCGATGAGCGCGGCGAGCGTGGCGACGCTCACCGGCTACCTGCGCGAGGCGCGCAGCGCGCTCTTCGCCGACGACTCCCCCGCGGGGGCGGTCTTCTTCAACCAGCGGGGCAGCCGTCTCGGCCCCCGAGACGTGCGGCGCATCATCGACCGCCGGGCCTCACGGCCCACCCACCCGCACGCGCTCCGCCACAGCTTCGCCACCCACCTGCTCGACGGGGGAGCGGACCTGCGCGTCGTCCAGGAGCTGCTCGGCCACGCCAGCCTGCAGACCACCCAGATCTACACCCACGTCTCGCGCGAGCGGCTGCTTGCGGTCTACGCGGAGACCCATCCGCGGGCCTGAGCGGCCGTCGGCCCGCTGCCACCGCGGCCGGAGTGGGCGACCCCTGGACCGGGTATCCTCTCCCTCGGACCCGCCCGGGTCCCGGTGTCTCACCGCGCACGCACATCGTGTCGTCGAAACGGTCGCCTCCGGGCGCGACGCACGAACGCCAACCGTTGAAGGAGTTGTCATGGCAGTCGTCACGATGAAGCAGCTGCTCGAGGCCGGGGTGCACTTCGGCCATCAGACGCGGCGCTGGAACCCGAAGATGAAGCGCTTCCTCTACGGCGAGCGCAACGGGATCTACATCATCGATCTCCACCAGACCCTCGACCGCATCGACACCGCCTACCGCTTCCTCCGCGACCTCGTCGCGAACGGCGGGACGGTGCTCTTCGTCGGCACCAAGAAGCAGACCCAGGACCCCGTCGCCGAGTACGCGACCTCCTGCGGCATGCCGTACGTGAACGAGCGCTGGCTCGGCGGCATGCTCACCAACTTCGAGACGATCTCCGGTCGCGTCCGCAAGCTCGTCGAGCTCGAGTCGCGCCGCAGCTCGGGGGACTTCGAGGCGATGCCGAAGAAGGAGGCGCTGATCCTCACCCGCGAGCTCGACAAGCTGGCCCGCAACCTCGGCGGCATCCGCAACCTGCGGCGCCTCCCCGACGCGATCTTCGTCATCGACACGAAGAAGGAGCACATCGCGGTCACCGAGGCGAACAAGCTCGGCCTCCCCGTCGTCGCCGTCGTCGACACGAACTGCGACCCCGACGTCATCGACTACGTGATCCCCGGCAACGACGACGCGATCCGCTCGGGCCGACTGATGTGCCGCGTCGTCGCCGACGCGGTGAGCGAGGGCCGCTACATCGCTTCCCGCCGCGCTTCGGACTCGCTCCGTCAGACCCGCAACGAGGGCGGCCCCGCAGAGCCCGTCCCCGCCGAGCCCGAGCCCGCCGCCGAGGCAGCGGCAGCCGAGCCCGCCGAGGCAGCGCCGGTGGCCGAAGCGGCACCTGCAACCCCGGCCCCCGCGAGCGAAGCGGCACCTGCAACCCCGGCCCCCGCGAGCGAAGCGGCACCTGCAACCCCGGCCCCCGCGAGCGAAGCGGCACCTGCAACCCCGGCCCCCGCGAGCGAAGCGGCACCTGCAACCGCGACCCCCGCGAGCGAGGCCGCACCCGAAACCGAACTCGAGAGCGTCGCTGCGAGCACCCCGGAGGCCTGAGATGTCCGACTACACCCCCACCGCCAAGGAGGTTCAGGCACTCCGCCAGGCGACCGGCGCGGGAATCCTCGACGCCCGCCGGGCCCTCATCGAGTGCGACGGCGACCAGGACAAGTCCACGCGCTGGCTCCGCGAGCAGGGCCTCGCCGGGGCCAGCAAGCGCTCCGAGCGCGAGCGCGCCGAGGGTGCGGTCTCGGTCGTCGTCACCGGTGGCGGGCGTCTCGGTGGCGTCCTCGCACTCGAGTGCGAGACCGACTTCGTCGCCAAGTCCGCCGAGTTCGTGCAGCTCGTCGACACGCTCGCCGAGACGCTCGCGAGCGAGGGCGAGGACGCCCTCGCCAAGCACGACGAGGAGATCGACCAGCTGAAGGTGACGCTGAAGGAGAACATCGCGGTCGGGAACCACACCCGCTTCGAGGCCTCCCCCGACGCGATCCTCGACAGCTACCTGCACGTGCAGAACGGCCGCGGCGTGAACGGCGTGCTCGTCGAGCTCGCCGGCGCCACCCCCGAGCTCGCCCACGACGTCGCGATCCATATCGCCTTCGCCCGCCCCGAGTATCTGCGGCGCGAGGACATCCCCGAGTCGGTGCTCGCGCAGGAGCGCGAGACGATCGAGGCGACGGCGCGCAACGAGGGCAAGCCCGAGGAGCAGCTCGAGAAGATCGTCGAGGGGCGCCTCAGGGGCTTCGTGAAGGAGCGCGCCCTCCTCGAGCAGCCCTACGCGAGGGACGACAAGAAGTCGGTCGCACAGATCCTCGGCGACGCGCAGGTCCTCCGCTTCGCGCAGGTCGTCGTGGGGGCCTAGGCACTTTGGCCGAGGTCTCGCCGATCTCGCCTCTCCCCGCCCGGCGCTGGAGCCGGGCGGTGCTCAAGCTTTCCGGTGAGGCCCTCGCCTCGTCCGCGTCGGACGAGACGATCGACGCGCACACCGCCCGCCGCATCGCGAAGGAGATCGCCGAGTCGCGCGTCGAGTTCGGCGTCGAGCTCGCGATCATGGTCGGCGGCGGCAACATCTGGAGGGGGCAGACCGGCGCCGGCGAGGGGATGGACCGCGCCACCTCGGACACGATGGGAATGCTCGGCACGGTGATCAACGCGCTCGCGCTGCAGGACGCCCTCGAGCGCGAGGGGCAGCCGACGCGGGTGCTCTCGGCGATCGCGATGGCGGAGGTCTGCGAGCCCTACATCCGCCGTCGCGCGACCCGCCACCTCGAGAAGGGCCGCGTCGTGATCTTCGCCGCGGGGATGGGCAACCCCTTCTTCACGACCGACACCTCGGCGGCGCTGCGCGCCGCGGAGATCGAGGCGCAGGTCGTGCTGAAGGGCACGCACGGCGGGGTCGACGGCGTGTACAGCGCAGACCCGAAGGTCGACCCGAGTGCGACCCGCTACGACGAGATCGGCTACATGGACGTCATCTCCGAGGACCTGCGCGTCATGGACCTCACCGCGATCACCTTCTGCAAGGACAACTCGCTCCCGATCGTCGTCTTCGACCTGATGCGCGCCGGCAACATCCGCGGGGCGCTCGCCGGGGAACAGATCGGTACGCTGATCACGTGAGCGACGACTCCTTGATCGCCATCGCCCTCTCAGAGACACGGGAGAAGATGGACAGGGCCATCGAGCACACCAAGACCGAGTTCTCGACGATCCGCACCGGCCGGGCCAGCCCAGCGCTCGTCGAGCGGTTGCGCGTCGACTACTTCGGCACCGAGGTGCCCCTCCAGCAGCTCGCCGGCTTCCAGGTGCCCGAGGCGCGCACGCTCGTGATCAACCCCTACGACAAGAGCGCGCTGAAGGCGATCGAGAAGGCGATCCAGAGCTCGGACCTCGGCGTCAACCCGTCGAGCGACGGCATCGTGCTGCGCCTGTCCTTCCCCCAGCTGAACGAGGAGCGACGCAAGGAGCTCGTCCGCACGGTGCGCCAGCGCGCCGAGGACGGGAAAATTGCGGTGCGCAACGTGCGCCGCCAGACCCGACACGAGCTCGAGGCGCTGGAGCACGACGGGGAGATCTCCTCCGACGATCTCGATCGCGCGGAAAAGGAGCTCGAGCACCTCACGCACGAGCTCGTCACCGAGATCGACCATCTCCTCGCCCACAAGGAACAGGAGCTGCTCGACGTCTGAGCGCGCGTCGGCGCGTGAGGAAGTCGGGTGAGCAGGGGGAGTCGTGGCCGAACAGCCCGAAGACGACAACAAGGACGAGACGCGCGCCGAGGGCAACGGCCCGTCGACGGGCGAGGTGCGGATCGCGGCTGTCGAGGCGGCGGTGGCCGCCGGGCTCGTCCACCCGCATCCCGAAGACGAGGAGGTCGCCGTCGAGCAGCCGACGGAGGCCTACGAGCTGCCCAACTGGGCCGACCCTCCGACCGGGCAGGTGCCGCGGGTGCTGCTCGACCACCCCGACGCCGAACGCCCGGACGCGGTGCGTGGCCCGACGTGGCGTGAGGCGAGCTCGGACTGGGCGGCCGAGACCGACCTCTCGATCTTCGCCGCAGTCGAGCCCGACGAGAGCGACGACACGGTGATCGCCGGCACGGTGGAGCCGGGGGAGGCTCCCTTCACCTTCTCCTTCGAGGAGCTCGAGCGGGGCGGCTCGCCCGTCGAGGGCACCGAGCCCGAGGCGGCCTGGGCGCCGCTGCTCAACCAGGAGGAGGCGCCGGAAGATCTCGCGACGCTGCGCAGCGAACGCCGCAGGCACGCCTCGAGCCGCTCGCGGCGGGGCGCGACCGAGCCCGCGCCGAAGGGGCGTGACGGCCGGGTGGCGACGCTCACGGGGCTCGGTCTCGCAGCCCTCGTCGCCGTCTGCCTCCTGCTCGGCGCCCTCGCCACGCTCGTCCTCGCCGCACTCGCGCTGACCCTCACGGCCGGCGAGGCATTCGCCGCCCTGCAGCGGGCCGGCTACCGGCCGGCGACGCTCGTCGGGCTGCTCACCGTCCCCGCCTTCGTGGTCGCCGCCTACCTGCGCCAGGGCTCGGGGATCATGACCGTCCTCGGCTGCGCGGTCGTCCTCACGGCGCTGTTCCACCTGCTCCGTCCCCCCGCCGATCCCCTCGTCTCGATGGCGACGACGCTCTTCGTCGCGGTGTGGGTCGGCGGCCTCGGCGCCTTCGGCGGCCTCCTCCTCGCCCCCGCGCAGTTCCCGCACCGCCACGGCGTGACCCTCGTGTTCGCCGCGGTGCTGCTCACCGTGGCCCATGACGTGGGCTCCTTCGTGGTCGGCTCCCGTGTCGGCCGCCACCGCATCGCACCCGACATCAGCCCCGGAAAGACCCTCGAGGGCCTCGTCGGAGGGACCCTGCTCACCGTGCTCGTCGCCGTGCTCGCCGTCGGGATGCTGCACCCCTTCGGCCGCCTCAGCGCCCTCGAGCTCGGCGTCCTCGTCTCGGCGGTGGCCCCGCTCGGCGACCTCACGGAGTCGATGGTGAAGCGCGACCTCGAGCTGAAGGACATGGGCAACTTGCTGCCCGGCCACGGCGGCCTCTTCGACCGCGTCGACGCCCTGCTATTCGTCCTCCCGGCGACCTACGCGCTCGCCCGCCTGGCACACCTCTCGTGAGGAGCTCATCGCCCGCGCCCTGCTGCCGCCGGGACCCCGGCCACCGGTACCCTTTCCCGATGGGTCGCAGCCGTGCGTGAGGTGAGCATCGTCGGCTCGACGGGCTCGATCGGGACGCAGGCGGTCGATGTCTGCCGGCGGGCGCCGGAGGACTTCCGCGTCGTCGCGCTCGGCGCGTGGAGCAACGTCGAGCTCCTCTCCGAGCAGGCCCGTGAGCTCCGCCCCGAGGTCGTCGCGATCGCCGACGCGGCCCGCGTGGAGGAGCTGCGCGCCATCGTTCCCGCGGGGACGACCGTCCTCGCCGGGCCGGCCTCGCTCTCCGAGCTCGGCGCGACCGGTGACATCGTGCTGAACGCCGTCGTTGGCTTCGCCGGCCTGCCGGTCACGGTCGCCGCGCTGTCGAGCGGCCGCCGCCTCGCGCTCGCCAACAAGGAGTCGCTCATCGCCGGGGCCCCGGTCGTGCAGGCGGCCCGCTCGGCGCGCGGGGCGGAGATCGTCCCCGTCGACTCCGAGCACTGCGCGATCCACCAGTGCCTCGGCGAGCGTCGCCACGTCGGCCCCGACGCGCACGTCGGGCCGGAGGGGCCGGAGAGCCCGACCGACGTCCGCCGTGTGCTCGTCACCGCGAGCGGCGGCCCCTTCCGCGGCCGCTCGCGCGCCTCGCTCGCCGCGGTGACCATCGACGAGGCCCTCGCCCACCCCACCTGGAAGATGGGGCCGAAGATCACGATCGACTCCTCGACGCTCATGAACAAGGGCCTCGAGGTGCTGGAGGCGCACGAGCTCTTCGGGGTCGGCTTCGACCGCATCGAGGTCGTCGTGCACCCGCAGTCGATCGTCCACTCGATGGTCGAGTTCGTCGACGGCGCGACGATCGCACAGCTCTCCTACCCGGACATGCGCCTCCCGATCGGCTACTCCCTCTCCTACCCCGACCGCTTCGGCGAGCCCTTCGGCACCCTCGACTGGCGGGCGCTGCGCTCGCTCGACTTCGAGGAGCCGGACCTCGGCACCTTCGCCTGCCTCGGCCTCGCCTTCGAGGCGGGCCGCCTGGGCGGCTCGGCGCCGGCGTGGCTGAGCGCAGCGAACGAGGTCGCGGTGGAGGCCTTCTTCGAGCGCCGCATCGGGTGGCTCGACATCGCCCGGGTCGTCGAGGAGACGCTCTCGCGCCACGAGGCGACCAAGCTCGTCGAGGTCGCGGACGTGCTGGCCGCGGACGCCGCGGCTCGCCGCGTCGCTGCGTCGGTGGTCGAGGCCGCCGCCGTCGTCGCGTGATCGGCCGCCCGCCCTCGGTCCAGACGAGCAATCGCAGCGCGCTCTACCGGCTGTTGGCGCTCGTCGCGGCGGTCGTCCTGCTCACCTTGTGGCTGCACGGCTTCGACGTGCTCATCGTCGTCCTCGCCCTCGTGGTGATGGTGATGGCCCACGAGGCCGGGCACTTCGTCACCGCGAAGCTCTCGGGGATGAAGGTCACCGAGTACTTCCTCGGCTTCGGGCCACGGATCCTCTCGTTCCGCCGCGGCGAGACCGAGTACGGCGTGAAGGCGATCCCCGCCGGCGGCTACGTGAAGATCGTCGGGATGACCGGCCTCGAGGAGGTCGACCCCCTCGACGAGGCGCGCAGCTACCGGCAGTCGACTTTCCCGCGGCGCGTGCTCGTCGGCGTCGCCGGGTCGACGATGCACTTCGTGATGGCCTTCCTCCTCCTGTGGGGGATGGTCGCCTTCGCCGGCCTGCCCTCGTCCGCCGCGGAGATCGGCGGCTTCACCACCTACACCAATGCTGTCAGCCCGGCGAAGGCGGCGGGGCTGCACGCCGGCGACGTCGTCGTCTCGGTGGACGGCCGTGCCGTGCCGACCGCCAACGACTTCGTCAACTACGTGCACGCCCATCCAGACGCCCGCCTCGACCTCGGCGTGCGCCGTGCCGGCAGGCTCGTCTCCGTCGTCGTCGTGAGCCGGGACGCCCGCGGTCTCGACGTCGCGGTGAACGGCGTCCCGACGCCGGAGATCAAGGCCAAGCAGCCCGTCGGGGTGATCGGGGTGGCGCTCGGCCAGAGCTACGTGACCGAGAACCCCCTCTCCGCCCTCGGGCGGGCCGGCGCGCTCCTCGGGAGCGTGACGCGGGCGAGCTTCGCCGGGCTCGGCGAGATCTTCTCGCCGCACGGCCTCGCCTCCTTCGCCCGCTCGGTGGCCTCGGCGCGCTCCCAGCACGCCGCCGCGGCCGCGGGGAACACGGGGGCGACCGGCAATTCCGGCCAGCTCGTCTCGATCCTCGGTGCGATCCAGGTCGGGGCGCAGGCGGCGCACCAGAACGTCTCCGAGCTGCTCTACATCCTCGTCGCGGTGAACGTCTTCGTCGGCATCGTGAACCTCGTGCCGATGCTCCCGCTCGACGGCGGCCACGTGGCGATCGCCGTCTACGAGCGGCTGCGCTCGCGCCGCGGCCGCCGCTACCACGCCGACGTCGCGAAGCTGATGCCGGTCGCCTACCTCTTCCTCGCCTTCATCCTCGTGCTCGGCCTCGGCGCCCTCTACGCGAACGCCGTGAATCCAGTTCACCTGCCCGGGGGCTGATCGCCGGCGCGCGGTCGAACAGTTCGCCCGCCGTTCACCTCGCCCACACCCGAGGAAGGGCCGTGAGGCCGTAGTCTGAGGGCGCAGAGGTGGCGGCGCAGTCGAGGAGGACCGCGGACGATGGCACGTGCGGCAGGGAACCTGGGGCAGCGGCGGCAGACCAAGCAGGTCCACGTCGGGCCGGTGGCGATCGGCGGCGGCGCGCCCGTCAGCGTGCAGTCGATGACGACCACCAAGACCGCGGACGTCGAGGGGACGCTGCAGCAGATCTACGCCCTCGCCGCGGCGGGCGCGGACATCGTGCGCTGCACCTGCAACGAGCAGGCGGCCGCCGAGGGGCTCGCGCAGATCATCCCCCGCTCGCCGGTGCCGATCGTCGCCGACATCCACTTCCACGTGGAGATGGCGCTCGCCGCCCTCGAGGCGGGGGTGCAGGGGCTGCGCCTCAACCCCGGCAACCTCCGCAAGCCCGAGGAGATCAAGCTCGTCGCCTCCGAGGCCAAGGACCGCGGCATCCCGATCCGCATCGGCGTGAACGCCGGCTCGCTGCACCCCGAGCTCTACAAGCGCTTCGGCGGCGCCACCCCCGAGGCGCTCGTGGAGTCGGCGAGGATGGAGATCGCCTACTTCGAAGAGGTCGACTTCCACGACGTGAAGATCTCGGTGAAGGCCTCGAACGTCCCGGTGATGATCGAGGCCTACCGCCTCGCCTCGGAGACCTTCGACCACCCCCTGCACCTCGGCGTGACCGAGGCGGGGCCGCCGCCGGCGGGGCTTCTGAAGGGCACCGCCGGGATCGGCACGCTGCTCGCCGAGGGGATCGGCGACACGATCCGCTACTCGCTCACCGCCGACCCCGTCGAGGAGGTGCGCGCCGGCCGCCAGCTCCTCGAGGCCCTCGGGCTGCGCGAGCGGCGGGGCCTGGACCTCATCGCCTGCCCGAGCTGCGGGCGCGCCGAGATCGACGTCATCGCGGTCGCCTCGGCGGCGCAGGCGGCGCTCAGCGAGCGCGACCTCCCGCTGCAGGTGGCGGTGATGGGCTGCGTGGTGAACGGCCCCGGCGAGGCGCGCGAGGCCGACCTCGGCATCGCGGCGGGCAAGCACAAGGGCCACCTGTTCATCAAGGGCAAGATCATCCGCGTCGTCCCCGAGGACGAGATGGTCGAGGCGCTCGTCTCAGAGGCCGAGAAGATCGTCGCCGAAGGGATCGAGGCGCGCATGGAGGCCGCCGACGCCGGCGCCGAGCGCGAGGCCGCGGCCGACCGCCTGCTCCTGCTCGGCGAGCGCGGCGAGGACGCCAACCACTCCGAGGACGTGATCCTGAAGATCCGCAAGAACCTCGGCAAGGGCGACAGCGGGGCCAGCGAGAGCTGATGCGCCACCGGCCGGCGCCCGTGCTGCGGGCGCCGGCGCCCCACGAGCTCGACGCCTTCGCCGCCTGTGTGGAGGCCGCCTTCGTCTTCTCGTTCCCCGACGACGAGCGCGAGCTCTTCCTCGCCGCCCTCGACCCCGGGCGCTGCCTCGTCGCCGAAGCCGGCGGGGCCGTCCTCGGCACGCTCGCGAGCCACCTCGTCGAGCTCACCGTCCCCGGGCCGCGGCCGCTTCGCGTCGCCGCGCTCACCGACCTCGGGGTCGCGCCGACGCACCGCCGCCAGGGGCTCGGCGGCCGCCTCGTCGCCCGCTTCCTCGAGGACGCGCACGATCGCGGCGAGGCCGTCGCGCTCCTCGAGGCGGGCGACGGAGGCTTCTACCGGCGCTTCGGCTTCGCCCCCGCGAGCTGGGCGAACGAGTACCGCATCGCCCCCGGCCGCGCCGTCGCGAACGAGCCCGGTTCCCCGCCGGGCTCCCTCGTGCAGCTGCGCCCCGACGAGGCCCTCGAGGCACTGCCCGCGATATTCGACCGCCACCGCCGCGCCTCGGTCGGCGAGATCACCCGCACCGCCGAGGAGTGGCGCCGCCTTCTCGTCACCGACAAGGGGGCCGACCGGACCGGCTTCGTCGTCGCCCACGAGGCCGACGGCGAGCTCGACGGCTACCTCCGCTACCGCGCCCTCGTCGGCGCGAGCGGGCGCGAGGTGCGCCTCGAGGAGCTCGTCGCGACGACGCCCGCCGCCTACCGCGCGCTCGGCTGGGTGATCGGTTCGCTCGGGGAGGGCGTGACGATCACGACCGCGCCCCGGCCGGTCGACGAACCCCTCCGTCACCTGCTGCGCGACCCGGGCGCGTGCGAGGTCGTCGCCCAGCGCCACCGTGGCTGGCTGCGGTTGGTCGACCTGCCCGGCGCGCTCGGCGGCCGCTCGTACGCGGCGGCCGGTGCCGTCACCCTCGAGGTCGAGGACCCGGGCTGCCCCTGGAACGCGCGCTGCTGGCGCCTCGAGGTCGACCCCGGGGGCCGCGGCCGCGCCGTCGCGAACGAGGAGGGCGGGGAGCTCCGCCTCGGGGTGGACGCGCTCGCCGCCACCTACCTCGGCGCGACGAGCTTCGCCCGCCTCACCGAGGTCGGTGCGGCGCGCGAGGAGGTGGCGGGAGCGGCGGCGCGCGCCGACCGCCTCTTCCTCTTTGGCCGCGCACCCTTCCAGGGCGCCGAGCTGTAGGGCGCCCTCAGGCGGGGGAAGCGGTCGAGTCCTCGAGGACCGCGCCGTCGCGCATCCGCACCCGCCGGTCGGTGAGGCGGGCGACGTCCTCCGCGTGGGTGGCGATGACGATGGTCACGCCGGCGTGGTGGTTGAGGTCCGCGATCGCCGCCATCACCTCCTTCGCGGTCTCGGAGTCGAGGTTGCCCGTCGGCTCGTCGGCGATGATCACGCTCGGGCTGTTCGAGAGCGCGCGCGCGATCGCGACGCGCTGCTGCTCGCCGCCCGACAGCCGCGAGGGGAGGTGGCCGAGGCGGTGGGCGAGGCCGACCTGGGTGAGCAGCTCCTCGGCGCGGGCGGTGCGCTCCTTCAGGCGTACGTGGTTCGGGATCATCGCCACGGCGACGTTCTCGGTCGCGGTGAGGGTGGGGATCAGGTTGAAGTGCTGGAAGACGAAGCCGATCTCCTTGGCGCGGATGGCGGTGAGCGCCCGGTCGTCGAGGCCGGCGAGGTTGCGGCCGCCGAAGAGGATCTCCCCTCCGGTCGGGCTGTCGAGGGCGCCGAGGAGCTGCAGGAGGGTGCTCTTGCCCGAGCCGCTCGGCCCCTCGAGGGAGATCATCTCGCCGCGCGCGATCGTGAGGTCGATGCCGCGCACCGCGTGCACGGCGACGCCGCCGCGGGTGAAGGTGCGCTCGAGGTGGCGCAGCTCGTAGAGGGGGGCGGTGGGGGCGCCGGCCCCCGTCGTCGCGGCCGTGGTCTCGGTGGTGTCCATGGGGTCGTCCTTTCTCTCTCGCGCCCGCTCAGCCGAGGTCCCGCAGCGCGGTGGCCGGGGCGAGGCGCGCCGCCCGCCATCCGCCCGCGGCGCCGGCGAGCAGGCCGCCGACGAGCGCACCGGCGAAGGCGAGGCCGATCGTCGCGGCACGGATCGGGGCGGTGAGGTGCACGATCGTGTTGATCGTGCCCGTCGTCGACTGGTGCAGGAGGCTCTGCGAGAGGGTCGAGGCGCCGACCGTGAGGCCGGTCGTCGTCACCGAGAGGCCGGGGCCGACGGCGGCGACGATCCCGCAGACGATCGCCCCGACCCCGATCCCGATGAGGCCGCCGATCACCCCGATGCCGAGGGTCTCGGCCATCACCTGACGGACGACGGCGCCGCGTGACCAGCCGATCGCCCGCAGCGAGCCGATCTCGCGGACCCGCTTGGCGACGCTCGAGAGCGTGAGCAGCATCGCGATCAGGAAGGCCGCGAGCAGCACGACGATGGCGAGCGCGGTGCCGAGCGTGTTGGCGAGCTTGTGGGCGTTGGAGAGGCTCCCGCTCACCTGGTCGGCGAGCTGCTTGGAGGTGAGCACCTCAGCACCGGGGAGGTCCTTCTTGATCGCCGCGGTCACCGCCGAGACGTCCGAGGAGTTCTTCACCGCGACGAGCACCTCGTTCACGTAGCCCTTCGCCGAGGAGAGGCTCTGCATCGTCGTGAGGGGGAAGTAGACGTCCGAGACGTTGCCGGTGAGGGTCGGGGAGACGAGGCCGACGATCTTGTAGCCCTTGGCGTTGATCGTGAGCGTGCCGCCGAGCTTCAGCTTCTTGGTGCTGGCGTAGGCCGTGTTCACGAGGACCTCGTCGGCGGGGGCGGCGGTGAACCAGCTGCCCTGCACGAGCTGGGCCCTCGTGACGAGGCCGGTCGTCGTGTTCGAGGGGTCGACGCCGGCGACGGTGTAGCTCGAGGTGTTCGTGTTGGTGGTCGGCGTGGCGAGCACCCGCTGGATCGTCCGCTCGGGGACCACCACCTGCTGCTCGTAGGTGATCTCGGCGGGGGTCAGGCACTTCTCGACGACGGGGTTGTTGGCGAAGCCGGCGAACTGGCGGCGCTGGGTGGTCGTCGGGCCGCCTGCCCCGGCGGGGGCGCCCGAGTTGCCGGCGCCGCCGAGGCCGCCCCGTCCGCCGCCGCCCTTGCCGGCGCCCGCGGTGCCGGCGCCGCTGAAGAACGAGCCGAAGGACTTCTGCAGCGCGGCTTGGATGCAGGAGCGCTGGGTTGCCTGCTGGGCGGGGGTGAGGGTGGGCGCCTTCACCTTGGTGTTCAGGGTCTGGCCGCCGGTCTTCACGGTGTCGGTGATCTTCGGGACCGTGCCAGTCTGGTGGAGCGCCTGCAGCGACAGCGCGCCGACCGCGGAGGTGACGTCGGTGATCTTCGAGACGTCGCTGACCGCGGCCGCGGGGAAGGTGATGAGCGTGCCGGGGACGAAGAAGTCGTGGGTGAACTGGGTGCCGGGCTTTCCGAGCTTCGCGAGGTCGGTGATCACCGAGGCGTTGTTCTGCGCGAGAGCGGCCGCCTGCGAGGCGGTGACGCCCGAGCCGGCGACGCCGCGCGCGAAGAAGCCGCCACCGCCACCGCCACCGCCGGGGAAGCCGCTGCTCGGCGTGGTCGTGGCCGTCGTCTGCTCGGTCGTCGGGGCGATCGTGCGCGTCACGATGATGTCGGTGCCGACGCTGCCGAGGGGGGAGAGGATCCGGTTCTGGGCCTCGGAGAGGCCCTCGGAGACGCCGATGATCCCCATCACGAGGCCGACGCCGGCGGCGAGGCCGAGGGCGGTCACGAGGGTGCGGCCGAAGCGGCGGCGGAGCTCGTTGAAGGCGTAGCCGAGCGAGAACACGGGTGACTCCTTTGCGTATCTAACTGTTCGCTGCCCTGACCGTATGCAACCATTCTGTGGCCGAGCTGGGGCCACGCCGAGAGCTCACCGCAGATTTGTGCGCGCCCCCGCCGCGCTCTTCAGGAGCGTCACAGGGGGTGCCGGTACACTGCGGCGTCCGGAGCCGGAGGAGATAGAGAGTGGCGCGCAACTCCAAGCAGGGTCGGAGACCCGACCCGAGGAGCACCGCCGCCGGTGCGCGGCGCCTCGGCGGCCAGCAGAACGCGACGATGTCGGCGAGCGCGCAGCGCCGCTACGACCGTCGGCACCAGGCTCGCTCGCGCCAGGCCGGCTGGATCGCGGTCGGCACGGTGGTCGTCGTCGTGGTCGCGCTGTTGGTGTGGAACTTCGCCAAGGGCAACTCCGGCCCCGGCTCCTCGTCGGGGATCTCGACCGGCCAGCACCCCGCGCTCGCCGCCGCCACCCAGCTCGACCCGGTCCTCAACGTCCCGCTCGCGACCTACAACTCGGTGGGCATCTCCAACCAGCCGGCACCATTCACCCTCACCAAGGACCAGCCGGCGCTCACCTCCGACGGCAAGCCGCGTTTCGTCTACTACGGCGCCGAGTACTGCCCCTACTGCGGGGTGATGCGCTGGTCGATGATCGCCGCGCTCAGCCGCTTCGGGACCTTCAGCGGCCTGAAGCAGACCACCTCCTCCTCGACCGACATCCCCTCGAGCGTCCCCACCTTCAGCTTCCTCGGCGCGACGTACTCGAGCCCCTACGTCGCCTTCACCCCCTACGAGTACCTCGACCGCGACAAGAACCCGCTGCAGTCGGTGCCGAAGCAGGTGAACGACCTCTACGCGAAGTACGACGGCTCGGCCTCGGGCAAGGCGGCGGCGCCCTTCAACCCCTCGTCGAGCGCGGGCATCCCCTTCCTCGACATCGGCAACAAGTACGTCTCCTCCGGTGACCCACAGGCGTTGGCCGCCATCGCGCAGGCGCTCTCGGGCGGTGGCCCGGGCGCCGCGGAGGTGGCGAGCTCGCTCACCGACCCGACGAGCGGCATCGGACCGGGGATCGGCGCGAAGTACTTCATCAGCGAGGCGAACTACCTCTCGGCCGCGATCTGCGCCCTCGACGGCGGCAAGCCCGCGAGCGTCTGCAGCACGTCCGGCGTGAAGGCCGCGGCGGCGGCCCTCGCCAAGCAGAAGCCCGTCGGCTAGTGCCGAAGCCCCCGACGGCCGCGCGTGGCCGTCGGCCGAGCACGCTCGCCGCTCCGCCGCCCCCACCGGCGCGGCGCACGCGCCTGCGGCGGGCGCCGGCACCCCGCCCCGAGCCGGGCACCGAGGTGGAGTTCGTCTCCCGCCGTCCGATCGTCGCGACCGTCCTCTGCATCCTCGGTCTCGGGGCGGCGAGCTACCTCACCTACATCCACTTCACCTCCTCGGCCTCGATCTCCTGCCTCGCGATCAAGGGGATCAACTGTGAGAAGGTGATCACGAGCCCGCAGTCGCTCGTCTTCGGTGTCCCCGTCGCCATCCTCGGGCTGGCCTTCTTCGTGGCGATGCTGGCCCTCTGCGTGCCTCCCGCGTGGCGCTCGCAGCAGCACTTCATCGCCCCGGCGCGCCTCGTCGGAGCGGTGACCGGGGTCGGCTTCATCTGCTACCTGCTCTACGCCGAGCTCTTCGAGATCCGCGCGATCTGCATCTGGTGCACGGCCGTGCACGTGCTCACCTTCCTGCTCTTCGTGACGATCGCCACCGGCTGGGACGACGCCCTCGACCTGCGCGAGGCGGCCGCCGAGGGCTGAGCGGGCGCTACGCGGGGGAGAGCTGGAGGAGCGCCGCTCCGGGGCCCGTGGCGAGGAAGGCCTCGGCGAGGTGGGGGTGGCAGGTGAAGACGATCACCTGGTGCTCCTCGGCGACGGTCGCGATCGCCCGGCTCATCGCGCCGGCGCGGTCGGCGTCGAAGTTCACGAGGACGTCGTCCAAAAGCAGCGGGAGGGCGACCGAGCGCTCGGCGAAGGTCGCCGCGAAGGCGAGGCGGAGGCAGAGGTAGAGCTGTTCGGCGGTGCCCCGGCTCAGCTCGGCGGCGTCGACGCGCACGCCCGAGGGAGTGATCGCCTCGATCCCGTGGTGCCGCTGGTCGGCCTCCTCGCGGGCGACGAGCTTCTCGTAGGCGCCGCCGGTGACCCCCGAGAAGAGCGCGCCGGCGCGGGCGATGACGAGGGGCTGGCGCTCCGCCTCGTAGCGGGCGAGGGTGCGCTGGATGAGCGTCCCCGCGAGGCCGAGGCGCAGCCACTGCGAGAGCGCGCCGGCGAGCTCGGTGGCGATGAGCTCGCGCTCCTGGGAGAGGGAGGCGACGTCCTCCGAGGAGGCGAGCGCGCCGAGGCTCCGCTCGGCGTCGAGCTGGGAGCCGAGGAGCTCCTCGTAGGAGGCGTCGACGTCGGCGAGCGCCTGCTCGACTGCGAGGCGCTCCTCGCCCCACGCGGCGAGGGTCCCGGTCGTGAGCTCACCCCGGAGCCGTTCCGCCTCGTCGCCCTCGCCGAGGGATTCCTCGAGGAGGCGGCGCGCACCGAGGACCTCGCTCTCGAGGCGCTCGCGCCCGCTGCAGTCCGCGAGCGCTCCCTGCAGCGCTGAGGTGAGGGCCCCGACGCTCGCCGCGGCCTCTGCCGCCGGGCCGAGGCCGAGGCGGGCGCACAGCCGAGAGAGCCGCGACTCGTAGTCGGCCGTCGACTCGCGGACGGCGGCGAGCTCGGGGGCGACGCGCGCGCTCGCCGCGATCAGCTCGTTCACGCTGCGCAGCCCGTCGATGGCGCGGGCCAGCGCGTCGGGGGTGAGGCCCGGGGCGAGCTCGAGCTTCTCCGCGACCCTGCCGACCGTGGTGGCGATCTCGGCGAGCTCGCCGTCGAGGAGGGCGCGCCGGGCGCGGATCCCGTCCAGGCGTTCGCGTACCCGCGCACCCGCGCGCTCGACCTCCTCGGCGCGTCGCTGCCCCTCTCTCGCCTCCTCGAGCTCATCGACGAGCAGCTCGACCTCCTCACGCTCGGGGCGTGACCCGAGGCCGAGGGCGTCGCCGCGCGCCGCGACGTCGGCGCGCACGCGCTCGACCCGTCCGTCGAGGTCATCGGGGGCGCGGAGCGCCGCGGAGGCGCCGCGGCGCCGCTCGGCGCGCAGGAGGGCGGCGGCGGTGAGCGCGACGAGGAGCGCGGCGCCCGCAGCGGCGAGGAGCAGCGGACGCCGTGTCGCGACGGCCGCGCTGGCGAGCGCGAGTGCGAGGACGAGCGCGGTTGCGGCGCCGGCGCGTGGCAGCTGGCGGGGCCGTCGCCCGGCGAGGGCGGCGTAGGCCGCGGCCTGCCGCCGTGCCGCAGCCTCGCCCTCCAGGCGGTCGAGCGTGGCGAGCAGGCCGCGCAGCTCGAGGGCGTCGCGACGGCGCTCGTCGAGCTGCGCCGCGCCGGAGTCGGCGGCGCCGGGGGAGCCCCCGATCGCCGCCAGCTCACGCTGTGCCGTCGCCTCCTCCTCGGCGAGCGCGGCGGCCGCGGCGGCCGCGGCGCGCTGGCGGACGCCGAGGGCGGTGACCTCGTCCTCCAGGCCGATGTCGAGCGCCGGCAGGGCGCGCTCTGAGGGTTCGAAGCCGATCTCGGCGAGGCGCAGCTCGATGGAGCGCTCGATCCCGGCGTGCTGGCCGGCGAGGCGGTGGAGCTCCTTCGAGCGCTCCTCGTGGCCGGAGAGCTGCTCGCCGAGGGCGCGGATCTCGAACTCGGCTTCGCGCACTGCGGCGACCTCGGCGCTCACCGGGCCGAGGTCGGCGAGCTCCTCGGCGGCCTCGCGGCCGCGGCGCCAGGGTGCCCAGCACGACTCGAGGCGCTCGAGCTCGCGGGCACGGCGGTGCAGTGACTCGGCGCGTGACCGGGCCGCGAGCGCGAGGGAGCGCAGGCGGTCGCGCTCGGCCGCGGTCGCGGCGTAGGTCGCGGCCGCGGCGCGCGCGGAGCGCAGCGACTCGTCGAGGGCGTCGAGCTGCAGCCGCAGCTGGTTCGCCCTCGCCTCCTGCTGGCGGGGGCGGACCAGGGTCTGGCGCTGCTGGTCGATGGCGCGCAGCGCGACGCTCGCCGAGCGGCCGGCGCCGAGGACGCCCGCTGAGAAGACGAGCTCGCGCACCTCGTCCCGGTCGAGGGACTCGAAGGCCGCGAGCTCGCCGAGGCCGAAGGCGAAGACCGAGCGGAACAGCGCGTCGTCGGCACCACCGACGAGGCGCTGCAGGGCGGCGATGTCCCGGACCGAGCCGTCGGGGCCGACGAGGACCGGCGCCCTGCCGACGTGGCGCTCGAGCAGCCAGGGCTCGCCTTCCTCGTCGACGAGGCCGACGGCGCCACCGTGGCGGCCGCCACGCAGCGGCTCGTGGAAGGGGAGGCGCTGGCGG
>Ga0307373_10000684_pt1 | contig 65393 bp, 57 predicted proteins | sample OX2MG_FD_202534 | JGI IMG/M metagenome (GOLD analysis project Ga0307373, IMG submission 202534) | Soil microbial communities from Risofladan, Vaasa, Finland - OX-2 | ecosystem: Environmental > Terrestrial > Soil > Coastal area > Acid sulfate soil | place: Finland: Risofladan, Vaasa | collected... | reverse complement strand
CGTTGGCGCCGCTGAAGGCGCCGCGTTTGTAGCCGAACAGTTCGCTCTCGATCAGATCCTTGGGCAGCGCCGCGCAGTTGAGCGCCACGAACGGCGCCCCCGCCAGCGGGCCGGATTCGCAAATCGCCCGCGCCACCAGCTCCTTGCCGGTGCCGCTCTCGCCGACGATCAGCACCGTGCCGTGGGTCGCGCCGGCCGCCTCGATGCGATCGTACAGCCGATGCATCGAGGGACTGGAGCCGACCAGGCCATGGAAGATGCGGCGATCTTCGGGCGGCAGTTGCCGGGCCTCGCGCTCGAGCGATTCGATACGCGCGCCCGCGATCGCTGCGGTGGAACGAAAATAGGCGTCCGCCAGCAGGATCATCCGCACATGACTGAGTTTGTCGAAGGTCGTGAACAGCTCGACCGGCGCCGATTCCGGGAACACCGCGTACGCGCTTTCCTCATACAGATGGAGCGATGCCATTACCTCCGAAAATGGCACCCGCCGCTCGCACAGCATCTCGCCGGTGCGAATGGTGTTGAGCGTGTAGCGGTCCATGTCGCCCTCGAGCAGGGCGGCCGTGGTGCGCCTGAGGTTGGCCGAGAACAGCTCGCGAAAATCGCGCTCGGCCATCGTTCGCTCGTCGCCGAAATGGAGAATGTAGAGCTGGTGCCAGTGGTCGATGACCTCGTCGACGTGGTCCATCAGGCGTTCGAGCAGGGGCCGCAGCTTCTCCAACTCGTCATCCCAGAGTAGATGGAAATGGCGCGGGCCGCTGCCCGGAGCGCGCGCGGTTGATGCTCGCCGTGGCGCGGCCTGAACCCGGCCCCGGCTCCCGGCCGCTGCGGTCAGATCGAATTTTTGATTTTCCACTGAACTGAGCCTCTTCACAGAAATGGCCACCACCACAAAGTGCCAACCGGGCTCCCGAGGGCATTATTGATCTATCACAAAACCTGTCCAGACTACATGTTGACGAGAAAGAGGGCAGCAGATGTTACCTTCAGAACGAAAGTGTGCGCGGAAATCTGGATAAAGCCAAATCTCGATGTCTGTGTCTTATGGGACCTTTCCGTGCAACTATTGACGCGACGGGATGAGCTGGCATCCTTCCTGCGCGACCTGGGGTCGAGGTTCCGAATGTCGGCAGGGTTTAAGTTGACAGCCGCAGTTTTGAAGTGTTATCCCGCCCTTGCGCGGCCCGAGGAGAAAAGGACGATGGCGACGACCGTGAAGACCGTGATGAAAGAGCGGCGATGGGTCGAGAAATATCCGGAGCTGGGGACCGGGCCGGTATCAGCCGAGCCCTGCATCTCACCCGAGTATTTCGAGCTCGAGCGTGAGAAAATCTTCCGCCGCTCGTGGCTCAACGTCGGCAACGTCTGTGAGATTCCCGAGCGCGGCGACTATTTCGTCCGCGAGCTGACGGTATGCAACGCCTCGATCCTGCTGATGCGGGGTCAGGACGGCGTGGTGCGCGGATTTCACAACGTCTGCTCGCATCGCGGCAACACCCTGGCGTGGGACGAGAAGGGCAAATGCCGCGGCTACCTGACCTGCAACTTCCATAGCTGGGGCTACGACTCGACCGGGCAGCTCAAGTGGGTTCCCGACGAGGCCAACTTCTTCGATCTCGACAAGAGCCAGCTTGGCCTGACGCCGGTGGCGACCGAAGTCTTCAACGGCTTCATTTTCATCAATCTCGATCCCAGCCCGCGCGAAAATCTGACCTCCTATCTCGACGGCCTCGATAAGCAGCTCACGGGCGGGGATTTCGGCAAGCTCAAGCTGGCGCGACGCTACCGAATCGACGAGCAGGCGAACTGGAAAATCGGCCTGGACGCGCAGAACGAGGTCTACCATCTGCCCTTCCAGCATCGCTACATCATGCCCGACATGTTCCTGGCCAATGAGCGCGGGATGGTGCGGGTGATGGACGTGAGCTTCTTCAATCGCCACAGCGTCTACTCGTGCGAAATGAATCCGGGCCACAAGCCGAGCGCGCTTGAAAGCTTCATCATGTCGATGGAGACCTCGGAAGCGAACCGCTGCCGGCTGCCGGTGGCGAACAATAGCCAGTTCGATTTCTACCTGATCTTCCCGAACTTCGTGCTGATCTTTTTCCGCAGCCCCTCGAAAGACATCTGCGTGACCTACAATTTCTGGCCGCTCGCGGTCGATCACACGATCTGGGAGATCCGCTGCTACGCGGCGCCGATGCAGAACGCGGCCGATCGCCTGGTCGAGGAATTCACCAGCACCCGCAACCGCCTGGTGTTCGACGAGGACGCCGTCGCGCACGAAACCGTCCATACCGGCCTCAAGTCGCGGGCCAAGAAGCAGCTGTTCTTTCAGGATGAAGAAATTCAGATTCGCCACTTCCACAAGGTCGTGGAGGATCACGTCGGACCGTTCACAGGAGCTTGATTGACGATGTCGGTGCAGGAAGGAATCGCCGCTTCTCAACCGCAGCTGCCGGGATCGTTTCGGGATCTCGAACCGTTTGTCGATTGGGCGCTGCCGACTGAAAAGCAGCGCATCGCGGCGCGCGAAGCCGGCTCGATCGAAGAGATGCAGGTCTTTTACGACGCGATGATGGCGCGGCTGCCCGCGATCGTCGAACATCTCAAGCAGTTTCCGCTCGATCGGATGCCGGCCGACTCGCAGCGCCTGCTCGAGATGGCGTTGTCGCTGATCGAGGTCAGTATCGCGGTCGAGTTGTATCGGCAGCCACACGTGATCAACGGCTTTGACCGCGTGCGTTTCGCGGTCGATTAAGCCAGCCTGATTCGCTAAACCTCGGCCCTGCGAGCGCCGACGAGGACTACCGCATGATCTACGAACTTCGCACCTACCAACTGGTAATGGGCGGCGTGCCCCGTTACCTGGAGATCGCGAAAAGCCGCCTGCTGCCGATCCTCGCGGAGCATGGCCTCAAGCCGGTCGGCTTCTGGTACACGGAGGTCGGCACGCTCAACGAGGTCGTTCATCTATGGGCCTACCCCGACCTCAATGAACGAACGCGGCAGTGGAAGTCATGGACCACCGATCCGCGCCGGGTCCAGATTGCCGAGGAGCTGCGACAGGTGATCGTCAAGCAGAGCAACAAGCTGATGACGCCGACCGAATTCTCCGGCCTCAAGTAAGCGCGCGAGCTTTCAGCCCAGCGCCACGCGGGCTGCCTTTCAAGCGAGCGTGCAGGCCTCCTCGAACGTCAGGCGCGGGCCGCGCGGAAAAACCCGGGCCGGATCGCCATGGCCGAGACCGCACAGAAAATTCGATTTGAAGCGTCCGTCAGGGAAGAACTCGGCGTCGATCTTGCCGTTGTCGAAGCCCGACATCGGCCCGCAATCCAGACCGAGTGCGCGCGCGGCGAGGATCAGGTAACCGCCCTGCAGCGTGCCGTTGCGCAGCGCGGTGACGGCTGCCAGCGCGGGATCGCTCGCGAAGCGCTCAGCCGCCGCCGGATTACGCGGAAAGAGCCGCGGCCCGAACTCGTGGAATCGCGAATCGTTGGCGACGATCACGACCACCGGTGCGCTCAGCGTCTTCTCGACGTTATTCGGACTGAGCGCGGGCCGTACCCGCTCCTTGCCGGCCGGCGTGCGCACGAACACCAGCCGCATCGGCGAGCAGTTGGCGCTGGTCGGACCCCATTTCACGAGTTCATATAACGCGTGCAGCTCGGCGTCACTCACCGGCCGGTCAAGCCATCCGTTATGCGATCGGGCGGTGCGAAACAGGACGTCGAGCGCTTTCTCATCGAGCATCGCGAGCTCCTTGGTTGGCGGTCGTCGACGATCTGAACTTTGCCATCGGAAGCAGTCCTCTCAGCCCGCCGGTAATAATCGATACTGGAGGCGCTGGTAGAGCAGAAACCACAACGTCATCAGCAGCGTGCCGAGACCGACCGCGAACGGATAGGCGATAGTCGGCGAATCCATCACCAGCGGCAGCAGGGCCACGGCCAGCGCCGGCGGTACATGGAGATCGAACGCGCGCAGCACCAGGATTCCCCATCCCATGCTGAGTCCCGCGGTCAGTGGTCCGACGCCCAGCAGCCGCCAAAACAGCCATCCTCCGGTCGCGGTCAGGAAGCACGCCACCGGCAGTGCCAACGGCCGCTTCGCCCACGGGCAGATATCGGTATGGCCCATCATCTCGAAGCCGATCACCACCAGCGGCGGAAACAGCACGAAGCGCAGTCCGGTCAGCTTGACGACCGCGACCGCGCCCGCCACGAAAACCATCAGTGCCGCCACCCAGTAGCGGCCGTGCGGAGGACGCTCGATCGCATCGTCGAGGAGATCGGCAGCCGGGCGTATCGCCGTCGCCAGATGTGAGCCGGCGAAGCGCTTCCACGGGATCGATAGCAGCGCCAGCAGCGTCGTGCCGAACAAGATAGCCGGCGGATACCACCAGCTCCTGATACCGAGCACCAGCGGCAACAGGCCAGCCGAAATCGCCGGCGCAATCGGCGAGTCGAGCGCGATTAGAATCGCCACCGCGCTGCCAACCGTCAGCAGCACCGAGACGTATCCGTACGGCAGCAGATTAGTGAAAAAGATTCCGACTACGCCGGTCAGCACCGGAGTGATCGCGAGCAGTATCGGCGCGCCCGCCCAGGTACCGCGCGGGCGCGTGAAAACGTCGTGCGAGAGCGCGCCCAGCTCCGGGAACATCACGAAGAAGGCGCCGGTCGCGCCGGCGGTCCCGGCGATGATCGCGATATAAACCAGCGCGATCAGTTCGGCCGCGATCCGGTACCATGCACCGGAGCCGGAATCGCGAGTTTCCTTGAAAGCGTCTTGCTCGATAGCAGCCACCGGCGATGACACCGCTCAGCGCGTCGCGCCGGCTCGGCCCGCACGCTTGACGGGGCTGGCCGTCAGCCCCTTGCGGGCGAGCTCGCGGATGGCCGCGGGGGTCTTGCGCAGGTCGCCGCATCCCATCCCGGCCAGCACCGCCGGCTCCTTGGTGAACTGGATAGTCGGGTACGTCACGATCTGGATACGGTTGCCCCACGGATCCCTGAATTCCACCGCTCCCCCGGCAATCGGTTTCGCACCGGCCTGCTTCAGCCGGCGCCTGACCTTTTCCTTATCGTCCACCACCAGGCCGACGTGCCGGTCCCGATCGGCGCCGGCGATGCGGCCTTCGGAGAGCGCGATAAACTGGTCGCCCATATCGATGAAGGCCATCCGCTTGCTGCGGCCGCGCAGGCGAAAGTCAAAGAGCTGGCCATAGAATTCAAGTGCACGATCGATATCGCCGACTTCCAGGGCAATATGATTCATCCCCACGAGCCGCGCCTTTTTGCTCGAGCGTTTGGCTGCCTTCATCTGCCCGCCTCCGGGATCGTTCCCTGGCTAATCCTAAACACGTGCGTGTTCTATATAAAGTGACAGCGCGCGCGCAGCCAGCGTCAAATGAGTTCGGTGATATTACCCTCGACGCCGAGCAGCGCGCGGCCGTAGAGCTCGAGATTCGGCGAGGTGGTGATCACGGCGTGGCGCGCGGCGACGTTCGCGTCGCGCCAGAAGCGCTGGACCGTGCTCGCTTCCGCAAACGAAGCGGCGCCGGCGATCGAAACCAGTTGATCGATCGCCTGGCGTATCAGCTTGGTGGCGTATCCGCAGTCGCCGCGCACCCGCGCCCGCGTGATGTAATCCATTATCCGCCCGGCGATCGCGGTCTCATGGATATCGGTCGCGGCGCGCATCGCGTGCAGCCACGCGCTGTCGATCTGCAGCGCCGCTTCGCCGATCTGATGATGGACCACCGAGGAATCGCTCTGATGCTCATAGATCGTGTAGGTGATGCCGCGCTTGCGGGCCCCGGCGGTGACCGCTTCGAGCACCCCCTGCGCCATCCCGAGCAGCGGACCGAGCAGCACCAGTGCGAGCAGCGGCACAAACGCATAGCGGTCGCAGGGCTCGTTGGCGTTGCTTCTCACCGGGTACTCACAGGCGATACTGCGGCTCATCGAGAGCACGCGATGGTCGGGGATAAAGATCTCTTTGGCGATCAGCGTGTTCGAGCCGGTGCCGCGCATCCCGGCCACGAACCAGGTGTCCTCGATCTTGAGCTCGGTCATCGGCGCGTAAACCACCGCTTGATCGACGACCTTGCCGGCCTCGTCCTCCAAGGGCACACCGAGCACCGCCCACGAGGCATGCCAGCATCCCGAAGCGAAGCCCCATCGGCCGTTGACCCGGTAGCCGCCCTTGACGCGAGCTGCGGTCGAGGTCGGCGTCAGCACGCCACATACCCGGCCATCGGTCGGACCGGCGAAAATATCCTGCTGGCCGCGATCCGGAAGCAGCGTCGCTAACCAGGTGCTGACATTCAGCAGCATCTGAACCCAGGCGGTCGAGGGACAGCTTTTGGCGATTTCGGCGGACACCCGCAGCGCAGTCGCGACCGGCACGCCGTAACCGCCCCATCGCCGTGGTACCAGCACCCGGAACAGGTTCGCTTCGGCAAGGGCGCGGATATTTTCCTCGGGTATCCGCCGATCCCGCTCGGCCTGCGCGGCGTTGCGGACCAGCAGCTCCTTGAGCGCCGCAGCGCGCGCCACCGGGTCGGCATGATTCTTTTCCTCTTCGCGTATCTGAGCCATGGCGGCCCTCCCGAAACTGCCGCCCGCTTCCGGCCGGGCGAGCAAGCCGATTTCCTGTAAAGTGTATACGTGATGAACGCGAGCGCGCGAAGCGATAGAGCAGTCCGGCGGCGCCCGGCCCGGCGCGTCGGCAGGCTGTGCAAGACCTGGCACGCGCTGCAAACTTCGCTGGCCCGGGCGATCCCGGCCCGGCTGCATCCGCGCCGCTCGCTCATCGCACGGATGCGGCGTGACATCCGTGGGCTGCTGGACAGCGATCTCGAGTCGTCGTCACGATCGCACGCCGGCGAGATTGCGCGGAACTACCTGTCGGCGGGCGCACGCCGGCGCATGATCTTCGTCCGGGTGCTGGCGCATGACTTCGGCGCGAGCATCGATACGCGTCAGCACCGGGCAGGAGGCGAGGGTGCCGTGCGCGACCGTCCGACCAGCTCGCCGATGCTTCAGTCGACCCAGCCGCCGCGACTCATCGTGATGCGGCGCCTTGCCGAGTTGCCCGACGGCCTCCGACTGCTGATGGGTCTGCGGGGCGACCTGATGGACGCGGCGCGCGCCGACGGTTCGATGAGAGCGGTCGAGGAGGAACTGCATCGCCTATTGGCGGCCTACTTCAACGTCGACCTGCTGGAAGTGCGGCGCGTGACCTGGCGCAGCCCCGAAGCCGTCTTGAAAAAACTTATCGAGCACGAAGCGGTTCATGAGATTCACGGCTGGCAGGATCTCAGGAATCGTCTCGATGCGGATCGCCGATGCTTTGCGCTGTTTCATCCGCGCATGCCCGACGAGCCGCTGGTGTTCGTCGAGGTTGCGCTGTGCGATGCCATCGCCGGCGATATCGGCGCGCTGCTCGATGAGCACGCCCCGCTCGGCGACCCGCTGTCAGCCGATACCGCCGTGTTCTATTCGATCTCGAATTGCCACCGGGGGCTGGCGGGCACCAGCCTGGGCCAGTTTCTGATTACCCGCGCGGTCGGCGAGTTGGCGGTGGAACTGCCGGGGCTGAAGATCTTCGTGACGCTTTCGCCGATTCCCGGCTTTGCCAACTGGCTCAAAGCCGCGCTCGACCGGGACGCGACCCCCAGCCTCACGTCCGGCGAACGCGAAGGTCTGCAGATATTACAGGCGGCGCGCCGGTCGGCTGATACATTGACGATAGAATCCGTGCGCGATCCGCTGATGCGGCTCGGCGCGCACTATCTGATGCGGGTGCGGCGGCGCGACGGCAAGCGCGCGGCCGACGCGGTCGCGCATTTTCACCTGCGCAACGGCGCCCGTATCGAGCGCCTGGACTGGCTCGCCGACCGCTCCGAAAAAGGGCTCCGGCAATCGTACGGCCTGATGGTCAACTATCGCTACGAGCCGGCGATGCTCGCGAAGCGCGCCGCGGCTTATGTAGAAGGTGGGGTGATCGGCGCGGCGCCCGAGATCGAAGCGCTGGCCGAGACGGTTTGAAAAGCCCCGCGCCGATCGATATTAACGTGCTGCGGATGGGAAACTCCTGAAGCCATGCAAGGTGCATCATGATGAAAGGCAGGTCGATTGCCGGCTTAATCGGGCTCGTGATGATGATTGCGATCGCCGGATGCGGTCACAAGCTGGTCGCCACCGGCGGGCACAATAACGTGCCGCTCTATCCGGACGAGGCGACCTACCTGAAGATTTCGCAGCTTCAGCAGCAGGGCGGCGTGACCGGAATGCTGGGCGACGTGAGCAAGAACCTCGCCGCCAAGCAGATCGACGATCAGACCCCGGTCAAGGTGATCTCCAGCAGCAGCAACGGCGCGATGGTCGAGATCACCCAAGGACCGATGAAGGGGCAGACGGGGTTCGTGGCGAAACGGAACCTCGATTGACGTGCGTCAGGCCTAGCGCGCGAGGTGCGCCGGCGTGATGCTGCCGGCCGCCGCCGGCATCGTCCAGGTCGCGCCGATAGTGCGCAGGATCACGCGATCCGACTGCTTCCCCGCGGCGCTCAGCAGCCGGCGCATCGGCTCGCCCAGCGGCTCCTTCGAGAGCCGAAACGTTCCCCAGTGCAGCGGAATCAGGTAGTGGGCGCGAGTCTCCCGGAACATCCGCCAGACCTGCTCAGGGTTGGCGTGGTTCATGATCCAGGGATCGTAGGAGGCGATCGAGAACGCGGCGATCGCGGGCGGGTCGTTGCCGAGCGGCGCAAACAGATCGGTATCGGCGCTGTCGCAGGCCAGTAGCATCCTGACCCCCGCCCGCTCGAGCACGTAGCTGTTGAAACCGTATTCGATGCCGAACGGCGGCCATCGCTTGCCCCAGTGACGCGCCCCCATCGCGGTCACCTTCAGCCCGTCGACCGTGGTTGACTCGCCCCATTTGAGTTCGCGTACATCGCGAAAGCCGAGGGGACGAATCAGCGCCGCGCATTTCGCGCATGCGATTACGGTCGCCGACTTCGGCAGCGCCGCAAGCGACGGCAGATCGAGATGATCCATGTGGGCGTGGGTGATCAGAATCACGTCGAGATGGCCGATTTGCGCCGGTGTGAGCGGCGGCGGCACCAGGCGATGAGGCCCGATCGTCAGGAACGGACCGAGCGTCAGGCCGATGCGCTCGAACAGCGTCGGGTCGCTAATCACTCTGACCCCGAAGTAGTCCATCAGCAGTGCCGCGTGTCCGAGGCTCGCGATCGTCAGCCGATTATCGTGCCACGAGGCGGGATTGACGGCGGCGGGCGACTGATGGGCGTGACTCTCCGAGGTGCAGGCGCTCGCGCCAACCACGATCGCGAGCATCGCGGAGAAGAGCAATGCCCGCGCGCGCGGCCTGAGGCGCTTATCAGTGCGCATACATGATCGCTTCCTCGGAACGAACTAGCGATCGCTAGCTCGTCAGCGCCGCACGAGCCGCGGCCCCGGCCTCTTTAATCGCCTTGCGGCCGGCCTCAACCCGCGGCGCCATGTTGACGAAGGCGTGCGTTACGCTCTGGTAGCGGCTTACCGTCGTCGGCACGCCCGCCTCGCGCAGCCGTGCTGCATACGCTTCGCCTTGATCGCGCAGCGGATCCATCTCGGCCGTGATCACGAGTGCCGGAGGCAGACCGCGCAAATCCTTGGCGTTCATCGGGCAGGCGTAGGGATTCGCGGCGTCGTCGGCGCTGCGCAGATAGTAGTTCATGAACCAGTTCATGTCCTCGACGGTGATGAAGTAGCCCGAGAACTCTTTGACTGAAGGCCAATCGAGCGAGGCCGTAACCGCCGGGTAGATGAGCAGTTGCAGAGCGAGCTTCGGACCGCCGCGATCGCGCGCTATCAGTGAGATCGCCGCCGAGAGATTGCCGCCCGCGCTGTCGCCGCCTACCGCGACGCGCCCCGCCGGATAGCCGAGTGCCGCGGCATTCGCAGCTACCCACGCCGTCGCGGCGTAGCCGTCTTCGACTCCGGCCGGAAACTTATGCTCGGGGGCGAGCCGGTAGCCGACCGAAATCACCAGCGCGCCGCTGTCGTTCGTGAGTCGCCGGCAAACTTCGTCGTGTCCCTCGATGCTGCCGACGACCCATCCGCCGCCGTGAAAGAAAACCAGCGCACCGCAAGGGGCGGCTTTGGGCGTGTAGATTCGCAACGGAATCTCGCCGGCCGGTCCCGCAATCGTGCGATCCTCGATCCGCCCGACCTGTTCGTGCGGATTATCGCCCTGACAGGCGGCGGCGAAGATCAGGTCGCCGTGGCGCGCGTCGGCAGGCGTCATCTTATGGATCGGCGGCGCGCCCATCGCGACGAGCTCGTCGAGAATCTGCTGGTTGCTTGGATCCAACATCGGGGGAAACCTCCTCTAGTGCGGGTCGGCTGCCAGAGCGCTCCCAAGTTCTAATAGGCCACGCCCGCGGGATCGGCAAGCGCCGCTCCCGGCGTGTAATGCGGCCATGGCTCGACTAAACTCAGAAGCAGAGGCAACGAATCATGAACGATGCTGCCGCGCTGAGCCCGGAGCCCCGCTCGCCGGGTTGGGATGCGCATGACCTCGAGATGCTGGAGCGGATTCAGCGGCGTGTGCTGTGGCTCGCCACCTATATGGTGCATCACGCCAATTCCGTGCGCGAGGCGGCCGCGGCGAAGGTCGGCGGCCATCAGGCGAGCTCGACCTCCGTGGTGACGCTGCTCACGGCGCTGTATTTCCAATACCTGCGGCCCGGCGACCTGGTCTCGATCAAGCCGCACGCCTCGCCGGTCTTCCATGCGATCCAGTTTCTGCGCGGCCTGCTGCCGCAATCGAAGCTCGGCGCTTTTCGCCAGTTCGGCGGATTGCAGGCCTATCCGTCGCGCACCAAAGACCTCGACGGCGTCGACTTCTCGACCGGCTCGGTCGGGCTGGGCGCAGTGGCGCCGGTGTTCGGCGCGCTGGTGCGTGATTACGTCGCCGATCACTTCGGCAGCGAGCCCGGCCGTCCCGGTTCGGGATGGCAAATCGCGCTGGTCGGCGACGCTGAGCTCGATGAGGGCAACGTGTGGGAGGCACTCGGCGAGGAATTCACGCAGCGTCTGACGCGCGTGCTGTGGCTGATCGATCTCAACCGTCAGAGCCTCGACCGCGTGATTCCCGACGGCCGCACGCAGCGCTTGCGCGAGATGTTCGCGAGCAACGGCTGGGAAGTAATCGATCTCAAGTACGGCCAGCGGCTCGAGCAGCTCTTCGCCCGGCCCGGCGGAATGAAGCTGCGCGCCGTGATCGACGCGATGAGCAACGAGGAGTATCAGAGCCTGCTGCTCAAGGATGGCGACACGATTCGGGCGCGATTGGTGGCGCGCGATCCGGCGCTCGCCGAGCTGCTCGCCGATCATTCCGCCGCCGACTGCAAGGAGCTGCTCGGGAATCTCGGCGGCCACGACCTCCAAAGCGTGCTGCAGGCCTACGATCGCGCCTTCGCAATCGATGATCGTCCGGTCGCGATATTCGCCTATACCATCAAGGGCTGGGGCCTGCCGATCGCCGGTAATCCGGCCAATCACGCGCGGCTCTTGAAGTCCGCGGAGATCGCACATCTGCAGCAGGAACTGGACATCGCGCCGGGCCAGGAGTTCGACGGCTTCGCCGCCGACAGCGCCGAGGCGCGTTATATCCGCGAAGCGATGGACGAGCGCGGATGGGGGCGTGCGGACGACCACGCACCCTCGGTGAAGCTGCCGGAAATCCCGCCCGCGCTTGGGCTTCGTTATAACGGCCAGCTCTCGACGCAATCCGCGATGGGCAGCGTGCTGGTGAATCTGGCGCGGCTGCCCGAGCTCGCACCCTACCTGGTCACGGCCTCGCCGGACGTCGCGATGTCGACCAACCTCGGCGGCTGGATTCATCGCGTCGGCATCTACTCGCGCCGCCCCGAGACCCGCAACTACTTCAAGGAGCTTGGCATCGCGCTGCTGATCGATTGGAAGGAGAGTCGGCGCGGGCAGCATCTCGAGCTCGGCATCTCGGAAACCAATCTCTTCATGCAACTCGCGATGCTGGGACTGGCCGGCCAGCTCTACGGGCAGCCGCTGTTGCCGATCGGCACGGTTTACGATCCCTTCGTATGCCGCGCGCTCGATGCGTTCATATACGGGCTCTACGCGGGCGCGCGCTTTATCGTGATCGGCACGCCGTCGGGGGTGACGTTGAGCCACGAAGGCGGCGCCCATCAGTCGACGATTACGCCGGGTATCGGCGCGCAGTTGCCGGGCCTCCACAGCTACGAGCCCGCCTTCGGCCAGGAGGTCGAATGGATCATGCTCGACGCGCTGCGCGCTCTGCACGATCGCGAAAACGGCGCCAGCGCCTATCTGCGGCTCGCGACGCGCCCCATCGACCAGTCGCTGTTCAACTCGTTTCTAGCGGCGCATGACGAAGCGGAAGTCCGCCGCCAGGTTTTGCAGGGCGGCTATCGTCTGATCGATCGCAGCGCCGAGCGCGATTACAGCGTCGGCGACAACGTCGTCCATCTGTTGGCGGTCGGTGCGATGGTGCCCGAGGCGGCGGCCGCGGCGGACGAGCTGGAGCGCGCCGGCATCTTCGCCAACGTCTTCGTGATCACCAGCGCCGACCGGCTGTTCCATCAGAATCTCGCGGCCGCCCATTGCGGACAGGAACCGCTTGGCTGGCTGATGTCGCGCGACGAGCGCGCGGCGCCGATCGTCACCGTCCACGACGCCCATCCGCTGACCATGGCGGCGTTGTCCGGGGCGCTGTCGACGCGTGCCATAAATTTGGGAGTGACGAAGTTCGGGCAGAGTGGCACGCTCGAAGAGTTGCATCGCGCCCACGGAATCGCCGCCGCGGATATCGTCGCCGCGGCGCGCCGCCTGCTGGAGTAAGTCGGGGAACCACGCTCGATGGCGACAGGGGAGAGCGTCGAGCGCAACATCATCATGCTGATCTGGCCGCTCCGCGCGATCAGAAACTGGCAGGCCGGCTGGAAGTTTCACGGGTTGGAGGTCTGCAGCGAGACGGAAATCGCCGGCGATGGCGCCGCGCCCGGAACGCTTGCGATATAGCGGTCGAGCTCGACCATCAGGACCTCGAGCCGGCGGAGCGATTGTAATTCAGCCAGGAGCTGCCGGCGTTGCGCTAGCGTCCAGTCGGCGAGGCGCGCGAAACCGTCGGCTTCGAGGCGGCGGCCGAAGAGTTCGAGCGGCGGCGCAATTTCGTCGCGCGAGTGAGTGGCGGCGCGCGTCAGTGCCGCGCGGCCGCTGAGACATCCGGGGCTTTCATAGAATGAAAGCCAGGCTTCGAGCCGTGCGCAAATCGCCGCCAGCACCGTGTGCAACAGCGCCTCGGTCTCTTCATCGAGCTGCGGAAGCGGAGCGCTGATGCGCGCGGAAGCGATCCCGCCGAGGCGATGCGCAATCCTGCGCAGCGTGCCGGCCGCCTCCACCACGGCGTCGTGATTGATAAGGCTCATGCGGCCTTCCAGGCGCGCGTCGTCCGCAATCTCCAGCATCTCGCTCAGCAGATGGGTGATCTCGGTGCTGGTGCGATGGATGGCGGCTTCGTCGGCTGCGGCGACGCCGCCGGGCGCGAGGGAGAGGGTGTCGCGCAAGACCTTGCGCAGCCGCGGCAGCAGTGAATCGCCCGCATACTCGGGCCACAACAGAAAGAACACGATCGTGACGACGAAAGTGCCGAGCAGGATACCCCACAACCGCCACAGCGGTCCGTAAATATCCTGCGAGGGGCTGAGTCCGGCGAACACCAGCAGGAACGTGGTGCCGATCGATTTGCCCGCGTAGGCGGTGCGTCCGCTGGCCAGCGCTGCGTAGCCCGAAACGAACAGGACGATAAATACCGCGAGCAGGTACGAGGGCAGGGTCTCGAAATTGGGCGTGACGATCATGATGGTGATAATCACCACTACGGCGCCGATCGCGGTGCCGACGATGCGCAGGATCATCTTGCGCAGCGAGGCGCCGTAGGTGGGCAGCGCGGTGATGATAATCGTGGTCAGAATCACCGACAGCTCGGGGCGCTGACTGATGAGGCCGACGACGTAGCCGATCACGATACACAGCGCGACCTTCGCGCAATAACGCATCAGGACCGGATCCGCCGCGGCTGGCGGCGAGGGCAGCAACGCGATACGGCGCCTGGGCGGCGCTTGCGCTGGCGGCGGCGCATCGAGCGGCCGCTCGACCAGCCGCGCCATCATCTGGAAACTCTCGCCGACCGCGCTCAGATTGGCGAGCTCGGCGACGCTCGCCGCGCCGATATAAGTCGGCCGCGCTTCGATGATGCGCGCGTCCAGTGCGTCGAGCGCCGGGTGCACGCGGGCCGCGGCGGGCGACGGGGGTTCGTCGGGACCGGTCTGAATCCGGACCGCACCCTCGCGCGCGATTTCGTCGAGAGCGGCCGCGATCGCCTCGGCGGCGCGCTCGATCTCAGGGCGGATAAGGCCGCGCACATAGCGTGGCGTCGACTCGCGCACGGCGATGACGAGCCGGTCGAGCTCGATATGGACGCGCGCCGCGCGGGTGATGGCGGCGAGCAGAATCGCGCGCCGCGCGGGCGTGATACCCTCGGCCACCGCGCGATCAAGCAGCGCGAGCTGCGCGGGCGTCTCGGACGAAGCGGGCGGAATGGGCGGGCGTTGGGTGGATTCATCGCCCAGGAAGTAGCGCGTGGCGTCCAACAGCCGCCGGCGCATCCGCTGGTCGCTCGCGACCAGCGACTCGATCAGGATCCGCTCGGCGGGCGCCGGCCACAGCCAGCCGTCGAAGGCGGTCAGCGTCAGCAAGGCGATCACCGAGCCGCCGTAGACCGCGGCCACCGCCCAGCCGAAGCCGTCGGGCGCGAACATCACGCCGTAAAAAGTGTCGAGCGTGACGACTTCTATCACCAGGCCGAATGCGCCCAGCTTCCAGAGCGTGTTTGCATAGGTGACCGCGTAGGTGAAGGCGCCGATCGCGGGCAGCATCAGCCACGGCGTTTCGGCAAGTATGCCCGCCACCGGCAGTGAGAGCGCGAGCACTGCCCCTTCGATCACCAGAAACACGAGCGCGGTTTCGAGCGACATCATCGGCACCGCGCCGAGCAGCAGCCAGATCAAATAGGGACCGAGCGCGGAATCGACCTGGCAGATGGTCATGAGGCCGATGGCGACGCTGGCAATGATCGCGAACCGCAGCGCCGTCCCGATTCGGCGCGGCCGTGGCGCGAGCTCTTCGGCCGCGAGCCGCGCCAGCCAATTGAACCAGCTCTCGGCGCGCGGCATCGCTCAGCGAAATCCCTGGATCGTCACGACCGCCGTAGCACCCATCCGGAACGGATAGGCAGGGTCGGGGTTCTCCAGGACGATCCGCACCGGGAAGCGTTGCGAGAGGCGCACCCAGTTGAGCGTCGCCTCGACCTGCGGCAAGCCCTCGACGGTCGCGCCGTTGCCCTGGTAGAGCGCCCAGCCGACGCCCTGCACGCGGCCGCGAAAGTGCTTGTTCGGATAACTCAGCAGGTAAACGTCGACCCGCATCCCGGGCCGGATGTGGGCCATGAAGTTCTCACGAAAATTCGCCATCACGTACCAGACGCGATTGTCGACCAGGCTCAGCACCTGGCGCCCCTCGTTGGCATACTGGCCGACGGCGATATTCAGATTGGTCACATAGGCGTCGAACGGCGCGTGGACGTAGCAGTACTCGACGTTGAGCTTGGCGTCGTAGACCGCGGCCTCAGCTGCCTTGCGCCGCGCATTGATGTCGCCGTACTGGCCGAGATCGTTTTTCGCCTTGCGCACTTCGCTGCGCGCGCTATCGACCGCCGCCTGGTCGGCCCGCAGGCGGCTGCGCGCATTGAAGACGTCGTTGGCGGTGACGAAATGGCGGCTCAAGAGCGGCACGATGCGATCGAGATACTGCTTGTCGTAGGCGGTGGTGGCTGCGAGCTGCGCCTGCCGCGCCTGCGCCGAACGAATCGTATCCTCGAACGCCCGGATCTGAAGGTTGGTGAGCGCCAGCTCGGCCTCGGTCCGATCGAGCACCGATCGGTACGGACGCGGATCGACCACGAACAGCAACTCGCCCGGCTTGACGTGCTGATTATCATGCACCGGCAGCTGGACGATCGGGCCGCTTACGTGCGGTGCGATCCCGACCACGTTGGCACGCACGTAGGCGTCGTCGGTGCGCGGATAGAGATAGTAGAGGCGGGTGACGTAGAGCCCCAGCCCGATCGCGCCCAGCACGATCAGCGCGCCGATCAGCCGTCCGGCGATGCGAATCCCGGGACTCTGCTGCTGGTCGGCTACCTGGTCGGCCACGGCGCTTCAAATCCGGTTGAAAAAGATCAGCCAGACGGTGCAACCGAGCAGCACCGCGAGGCAGGAATAGATGAGCGGGCGCGGCCCGAGGTACGGCTCAATCCCGCTGGCCAGAATGAGCGGCCGGATGGCGGCCGTCAGCAGCGCGCCGGCGATCGCGCACAGCAGCCAGGCCGGAAAGTTGGCGCCGGCGATGTTGACGACCGGATCGCATCCGCCCAACGCGAGCGGTGCGACCGCCAGCGCGGCGGCGATCGATCGCGCAACTGCTGCCCTTCCGCTCGCCATCGTTTGTAGGCGCCTCGATTCTGACGAAGCTGGATCGCCGAATCAATTGACCGGCCCCGGATTTGGCCATCAGCGATTCCCGCCTTGAAGTGTGCGCTTTGCCGCAGGGGTCGCTACGATTCGGACCCATATGAAAACCTTACATCGTGTCCGGCTGAGAATCGTTACTGATTCCCGATGCGGCCCGATCCGGAGTGCGGCCCGGGTCAGCCGCCTGTCATGGACGAGCGTACATTGCGCTGCGCTGGCCGTCATCCTGGCGGTCGGCGGCTGCGGCAGTATCGTCGACCAGCCTGCGATCCGGCCCGATCGATTTGCGCCGCCAAGCGCCGAGCGGGAATGGACCGCGGGGCCAGAAATCGTTGCCCGGCATACTCCCGCGGCGAGCGACCTGGTGTCGTCGCAGCCGAATTTGTCAGGCGCGAAGAGCTACGACCTGGACGCGATGGTTGATCTCGCGCTGCGCAACAATCCGCAAACGCGGCGCGCCTGGGAATCGGCACTGGCGGCAGCGGCCGAGTTCGGCGCCTCGCAAGCGCCATATTTTCCGCTCGCCAGCACCGAGGCGATCAACGGCTACCAACGAGTACCGTTCCAACTGCCCGGAACGGTCGGCGTGATCAAGCAGTGGCAGTCGCAGCCGCTGGCAAATGTGACTTACGTGCTGCTCGATTTCGGGCGGCGCCGCTCGGCGGCGGAGGCCGCTCACGAGCGTCTGATCGCCGCGAATTTCGCCTTCAACCGCGCGATCCAGCGGGTCGTGTTCGATACCCAGAGCGCCTTCTATGCGCTCGACGGCGCGCTCGCCGCCGTCACCGCCGCGCACAGAAATCTGCAACTTGCCCAGACCGATTTCGACGCCGTTCGCCAGCGCGTGAGTCTGGGCTTGGCCACCGAGCCTGAACTGCTGCTTGCCAAGGAGCGCGTGGCTCAGTCGGAATTCGACCTTGCCAACGCGCGCCTGCTGGTCCATGACGCGCAAGCCAACCTCGCCATCGCGCTCGGCGTCCCTGCCAACCTGCCGCTCTCGATCCAAAGCCTCGCGAGTCTGGCGGTGCCCAGCTCGCTCGGCAGCGCGGTCGACGCGTTGATCGACGCGGCGCGCCGCGAGCGTCCCGATCTGGCGGCGCGCACGGCGGCGGTGCGCGCGAGCGAGGCGCAGGTTTCCGAGGCGCGGGCACAGTTCTTCCCGACCATCGGACTGTCGGGCAGCTACGGTGAGGACTTGTGGAACTTCAGCTTCGTTGCCCCGCGTACCGTCCAGACCGGTCAACCGCAATATGCGGCGTTGCTGACCATGCGATGGGACCTGTTTACCGGCTTCCGGCGGCATAACGACGTGCGCCGGGCCGAGGCGGATCACGAAGCCGCACGGGCCGACCTGCGATCGGCGGAGCTCGACGCGGTCGCGGAGGTTTGGCGCGCTTACTATGAATTCGAGTCGTCGCTCAGCCAGTACAAGTATGCGCAAAGCCTGATGGCCGCGGCGCGCGAGGCCTATCAGGCCAATATCGAAACTTACCGGCAGGGCCTCAGTACCATCGTCGAGCTGCTGACCGCCGAGCGCGACCTTGCCAATGCGCGCTATACGCTGGTTCGGACCAAGGCTGAAGTGCTGACCGCTTCCGCCGCGGTCGCGTACGCGGCCGGCGCCGTGCAGGCGCGCTAGCCGACGAGCCGGTACGGGCGTTCATCGGTTGTCGATTATCGCGCTGGAGCCGGCTCGCGATTAGCTTCTCGAGAAAGCTGCAGCACCCGGATTGCACAAAATCCTGCCAAATATAGCTATCGCCAGTAGCCTATTCGATATTCTAAGCGTCTTAAGGCGCAGGCGAAAATCGATGGTGTTTCGAAAGTCGTGAATTCTCAGACTCCGGGCGTCGTCCAAAAAACAGAGACATCGATCCGGTTAGCAATCGAAGCGGCTAACCGTAACAACGTGGGGTGATAGATGAAAAGGCTCGCCGCGCTTGCCGCCGCAGCATTACTAGGAATCGCACTGACTCTTTCTCAAGCATCGGCCTTCCAGCTTCCGTGGGATACATCCAGCCAAACACACAAAACTGCGAACCATTCATCCGCGCAGAGCGACCATCAAAGCGGTCAACCTGCTCCCAACGGCGCGCCGGAACCTGACGAGCGAGCAATTCAACTCCCGTCGTGGGGACCGCTGGTCAAGCGGGTGATGCCGACGGTGGTCAATGTCGCGGTGACCGAGCAGGTCAAGACCACTGCCTTTCCGGGCAACGAAAACGGCCAAGGCGGCAACAGTCCGTTCGGATCCGGCGGTCCCTTCGGAAATAACGGTCCGTTTCAGGGTTTCCAATATTTCTTTGGATCACCAGTGCCCCGTCAGTATACGGAGCACGGTATCGGGTCCGGGGTGATCGTGTCGCCCGACGGCTATATCCTCACCAATAATCACGTCGTCGGCCACGCAACCAGGATCAAGGTCACGTTGATGGACAAGCGCGAGTTCACCGCCAAGGTAGTCGGCACCGACCCGAAAACCGATCTCGCGCTGATCAAAATCAACACCAATGAGCCTTTGCCATATGCCTCACTTGGTGACTCACACAAGGTGCAAGTGGGCGATTGGGTAGTGGCGATTGGTAATCCATTCGGCTTCAATCTCACCGTCACCACTGGAATTGTCAGTGCGAAGGGCAGGGCATTGGGAGGAAATTACGACAATTTCATTCAGACCGACGCCTCTATCAACCCCGGCAATTCCGGCGGCCCGCTGTTCGATACCAGTGGCCGGGTGATCGGCATCAACACGGCAATTTACAGCAGCACGGGCAGCAATGCCGGCATCGGCTTTGCCATCCCGGTCGATCTTGCCAGGTCAGTGATGGAGCAACTCCAAGCGCACGGCCATGTAATCAGAGGATGGCTGGGCGTCAAGATTCAGGCGATAACTCCGGACCTGGCGAAGTCATTTGGGCTCCAGACGCCAAACGGCGCGCTGGTTGCGCAGGTGGAGAACGATACTCCGGCGGCCGCGGCCGGCTTCAAGCGCGGTGACATAATCATCAAGTACGACGGTCGCACAGTGCATAACGAGCACGAGCTTCCCGAGATGGTCGCGCAGACCCCGATTGGTAAAACGGTGCCGGTCGAGGTAATTCGCCACGGCAAGCCACTCACGCTGAATGCGAAAATCCGCCGGCTCCATGAACAGGAGGTCGCGAGCGCGCAGGCGGGCGACCATCCGGCAGCGAAATGGGGACTTGCGGTTCAGACGCTTACCCCGCAAATCGCGCAACAGTTGGGAGTCTCCAAGAAGGCGGGCGTGGTCATCAGCGGCGTGATGCCGGACTCGGCGGCAGCCGAGGCAGGATTACAGAGAGGCGATGTAATCCTGCGGATCAACCATCAGCAACTGAAGTCGGCGCGCCAATTCGTCCAAGTCGCGAAAAACCTGCAGGGCCACGGCGGTTCAGGACTGCTCCTGGTTCAGCGGGGCAACCAAACCCTCTACACCGTAATCAATGGCAAGGTATAGCCGCAGGCACTGGCTAATGCGGTATCGACGATATTCAATATCGTCCGTCGTGCGAAGTGGAAAGAGGCGAATCAAGTAGAGAGTCCGACCCGGCGCGCGACGACCTCACACCAATCGGGCGCCCGCCGCGAGCATCTGGCGGCGGGCGTTCTCTCTGCCCTCGCGAGTGACCGGCCGGGTCGCGGCCTGGATCACGAAAACCTCGAAGCCTTCTTTGAGGCCGTCCAGCACGGTTGCAAGCACACAGACATCCTCAGCCAGACCGCCGATCCAAAGCCGCCCGACGGCTTGCTCGCGAAGCTGGTTGGCAAGTCCGGTCTGATCGAATGCGGAGTTCTGGTCCTGGTCGAAGCGCACCCCCTTCGTAACCTTAATCGCTGATTCGGGCAGCTCGAGATGAGGATGGAAGTGGGCGCCCGCGCTGTCCTGAATACAGTGCGGCGGCCAGGCGCCGCCCCGCTCCTTGAAACTGAGATGCTGAACCGGATGCCAGTCGCGCGAAGCGTAAATCGGCACGCCCTTGGCCAGCGCGGCCGCAATCCAGCGGTTGATGACGGGTACCACCGCATCGCCGTCCGCGATCGGCAGAGCACCGCCCGGGCAGAAGTCGTTTTGCACGTCGACGATCAGCAGGGCGTCGCCGCTTTCCAGTGCGGCCTCGATTTCGGCCATCGGGGTCTCATTAGTCATCCCGCGCCTCGAGCGGATCGGTTTGCGGCGCCCTGCGAAGTGATCAAACTGCCGGAGTTAATTTTCACCGAGCGCCCAGGTCCTGATCAGATGATGGGCGATTGCGATCGGCGGCGGTACCCGTAGCCCCTCCACCTGTTTGCCCTCGATCAGCTCGCGCGCGACGCGGCGCTCGATCCAGCGCACTTCGGCGATTTCGTTCTCGTCCGCCTTTACGTCGCGACTTTCGGCCTTGGCAAAACATCCGATCATCAGCGAAGACGGAAACGGCCACGGCTGCGTTGCGTAATAAGTTACCTCGCCGACCTTCACCGAAGCTTCCTCCGTCAGTTCGCGCCGCACCGCCTCTTCGATCGTTTCGCCGGGCTCGACAAAGCCCGCCAATGCGGAGAACATCCCGGGCGGAAAGTGTTTGCCGCGCCCCACCAGGCACGCCTCGCCCTCGGTCGCGAGCATGATGACCACCGGATCGACGCGCGGGAAATGCTCGGCGTTGCATTTGCCGCACAGCCGCCGATAACCCGCGTCCATCAGCTTCGTTGGCGCGCCGCAGCGCGGGCAGAAGCCGTGGCGCTGATGCCAATCGATCAGGGCCTTCGCCTGACCAATGATCGCGGCGTCTTTGATCGAAACCATCTGCGCCGCAGTACGCGCGTCACGGAAATAGCCGACTCCGGCGAGCGGTCCGACGTTTGCGGGATCACTGGCTTCCGAGATATCGAGCGCAAACAGCGCTCGCTCGCCGTCAAGGCCCAGGAAGATACACGGTGCACCCGCGGCGGCGAGCGAATCCGCAATGCCCGGGCGCATCAGGCCAAGCGCGACCGGCGGGTCCGATTTTTCCGGCCCGAGCAGCAGCGGCTCCAGGCGCCAAATCGGCAGCACCAGCGAAGACGGGTCGCGCCGTTTCGACTCGATCCAGTTTTGGTCGGAGCGCTTTTCGCTCGCGCGATCAAGCGGATTAGCGGTAAAGGGAATCATTCGGTTGCTCCTGGAAAAGAGCTCTTAGAACGAGGCCGGCGCATGTCTCTAGTCCTATTTCTTGACCCATTGCACCTGCAAGCAATCGATCGCAATCGTCGCCACCGGCTACAATCCGATTAAGGAGCGCGATCCGATGGCCAATCCGACCGATCCGATTCTCGACCCTAGCGTCAACGCAGTTATCGATCGTTTAGAGGCGGCGCGCCATCGCCCCGCCGACGGCTGGCCGCTCAAGGGCAGCACCGAGAGGTAAAATAACCGGTCACTCGGCACAGGAGAGCATCATGTCATCAAGCGAACCCGCGGGTCGCCGCGTCCGGCACGAAGTCAAGCTGCGGATGCTACAGGTAATTTGCGCGAGTCCGATCACGCCGTCGATGATCCGCGTTACGCTGAGCGGCGAAGATCTGCCCGGCTTCACCACCGCCGCCCATGACGATCACGTCAAGGTATTCTTTCCCGCGGCTGGCTCGAATCGCCCGGTGCTGCCGACGCTCGGTCCCGACGGGCCGGTCTTTCCTGAAGGCGTTGCGCGCCCGGTCGCCCGCGACTACACCCCGCGGCGCTACGATCCGGTCGCCAATCAGCTCGATATCGACTTCGTCCTGCACGGCGACGGTCCAGCGTCGAGCTGGGCGGCGAATGCGCGTCCGGGACAGTTCCTTGGTGTCGGCGGCCCGCGCGGCTCCTACGTGCTGGCGGATGAATTCGACTGGTACCTGCTGATCGGCGACGAGACCGCGCTACCGGCGATCGGCCGCAGATTGCGCGAGTTGCCGGCGCGCTCGCAGGCAATCGTCATTGCCGAGGTGGCTGGTTCAGCCGAGGAGCACCGCTTCGAAAGCGCAGCGCGGGTCGAAACCACGTGGCTCCATCGTGGCGCGGCCGAACCGGGCACGACCGATCTGCTGCGCTCGGCGGTCGCCGAGATTCGAATTCCATCGGGTCGCGGCTATGCCTGGGTCGCGGGCGAATCCGAAACCGCCCGGGCGATCCGGCGCCTGCTGGTCGACGAGCGCGGGCTGGCGAAGGAGCGGGTCAAAGCCGCCGGCTACTGGCGTCGCGGCGCCGCCGCGATCCACGACAAGCACGACGACTGAGCGGCCGTGAGCGAAGCAGGGCCGGGTCGGAAATACCAGCGCTGTCGCCGGCGGTGTCAGCGGCCGAGGCGCTGGATGAAATCGGTCACCTTCTGAAAGATCGATTGCGCCGCCGCCGACGAAGGATCGCTCCGGATGATGTCGTAGCTGGGGCCTTCGAACAGTTCCAGCTCGATCTGCCCGCCCGCCTTGCGATAGTTCGTGACGAAGTGTTCGAGATGCGCGCGCGGATGGATCGGATCGTTGGGGTTCTGCACGTACATGATGCGCGGCAGCTCGACCTTGTCGCCGCGCTCGAGCGCGAGCCCCGGCGCCCCTTCGGCCATCGCTTCTTCGGTTCCCCAGTACTGCTCCTGGCACTTGACCAGGTTGGCGAGCTGCGGTGCGGTGTCGCCGCCCCGCTGGCGTTCCTTGATATAGCGATAGCGTCCGACCGGATTGATCACCGGCCACATCGTGACCACGAAATTCACTTTCGCATCGAAGCCGGGCGAGCCGGCTGGAAGCGGGATCGCCGCATAGCGCGGATCAGCGGGCTTCATCGCCACCAGGACCGCGAGATGGCCGCCGCTCGAGGTGCCCATGGTGCCGATCATCTCCGGCCGCGTGCTGAATTTTTCCGCGTTGGCCTTGAGCCAGCGGACGCCGTAATTGATGTCCTGGAGCGAGCCGGGATAAGACGCTTCGGGCGGACAGCGGAAATCCAGCGCCGCGACCACCACCCCGCCTCGCGCGATGGCCTCGTTGACCGCAACATTGTTGGTGCGATCGCCCATCACCCACGCGCCGCCGTGCGCTTCGACCACCGCCGGGAACGGTCCTTTGCCGCGCGGCTTGAACACGGTGACGAGCAGCGGCTTGCCGTCGTGCTGCAGATATTCGACCTCGATTCGTTCGATCGCATGTGCATCAGCCATTGGCTTCATCTCCCGTGATGATCAGGAAGCTGTTAGTTATCCTTGCTCGGCGAGCCTCTAATATTAATCTCACCAAGCCGGCCGAAAGGCTACCGCACGGCAGGCTCGATAAGGGCGCCTAGGAATCTCCGCCCGGCCGGTCGTTCTCCCTGGATGCCGGTTTCCTGAAGATCGCATCGCTGAGATCGCTGGCCTTCTGCTTGAGTCGCTTGAGGAGCCGGCGCGCCCAGACGAATTCGAGTCCCAGCACGCTCAGGCCGATGAAGATCACCACCCATCCGGGCCCCGGCGTCACCAGCATCACGACGCCGAGCGCGAGCAGCGTGAAGCCGATCACCGCGATCGCCGTACGTCGAGCCTGTTTGAGCGTCTGGGTTAGCACTGGGAGTTGTCGGCCGCGGCCGAATGCGAGAGGGGGACTTGACCCCCCACGGGTTGACCCACCGGATCGTAAGGCGTGTGGCTATGAGTTTCCTACGTTATGTGAGGTCGTATGGCGCAGGATAGACACCAGCTTTCATGGATTGAGGTCAAGTTTTCCAGTTGATCAGAGGTAATCGGTAGGATCTTGCACGCCTGCCTTTTCAAAGCCGACCTGGCGCTCTTTGCACTTGTTGCACCGACCGCAATGTCTTGAGCCGCGCGGAGCCATGCAACTCAGAGTCGATTCAAGCGGCAAATGTTTGAATTGCTTTATAACCTCCGCTTTATGTAGCTTCCGGAACCCCGCCTTCACCTCAACGCGGTGATCCAGGCCGCTGCTCAAGGCGGAGCAAAAGTCGCGGAAAAAGTTCAGCGTGGCGTCGGGAAACGGATTTCCCGCGAGCGAGCCGATCGCGATTCGCGAAACGTCGTGCGTGCTGCACCAGACCGCGGTGAGACCGATTAGAAGAATGTTCCTGCCGGGGAGATAGACCGAGCTATCCGACTCTTCGGCGCCGGGCACCGACTCGCCGGAGACACTCCAGTGGCTCCCGTACATGGTCTCGATTGGTGCCGATAGCGTAGTTACGGGCTTCACATGCGGGTGGTGCAAAGCGCGCAGGAAAGTATCGAGCGCCGCGCGCTCCATCTCCTCCCACGCCAGTCCGCAGCGCACGTAGATGGGATACACTTCGGCCGTTCTAGCTTCTTCCGTAAGCAATACGGAGCTATCCAGGCCGCCGCTCGACAAGACCGCGATTCTGTCCAAGCTATTTCTCCCCACCGCTAAGCTGACCCACATTGGACCCCTGAGAACCAAACGCAAAAGTCGAACACGAGGACGAAATGTATGAAAATCGTCGGGCGAGTCTCTGCGCGCGTCACAGCGTTTGAGGCCGCAACCAGGCCATACGTCATAACGCTACACCTTCGAGGTGCGCGACGCCACTTGGGTCTCGATCTTCGGCTTCGTGTTTGACATAGTCGCGTCCTACTGCAGCCGGAGACCGTGTAGCGCAGCTACCCCGCAATTCGAGAACTCGTTATGGGAAAGGATCAGAGCGCCTGGTACGTAACCTTCTTTGGCGAAGACTATCTAAATATCTACCGTCATACTCTTACCGCAGAGCGAACCGAAAAAGAGGTCGCCTTCGCGGAGCAAAGGCTCGAGTTGAATCGGGGTGCGCGCGTGCTCGATCTATGCTGTGGCCCAGGGCGCCACAGCGTGCCCCTTGCAATACGCGGATATCAGGTAACCGGCCTTGACTTGAGCCAGTCCTATCTCGATCTCGCCAAGCGTGCCGCCACCGACAGCAAAGTCGCATTCGACACAGTATGCGCAGACATGCGCGAGATTCCGTTCGATGGCTACTTCGACGCCGCCATCAATATGTATTCTTCGTTCGGTTACCTTGAGTCGGAAGCCGAAGACTTCAGGGTGCTCGAATCCATCTCACGATCGCTCAAGCCGGGAGGACGCCTTCTCCTGGACATGTTGAATCGTGAATGGGCAGTCGCAAATTATATCCAGAACGACTGGCATGCCGAGGCTGACGGCAGGTTATATGTAGAACATCGGTCGCTCGATCTTGCATCGAGCCGCATGCGCGTCCGTTTCGTCATAGTAGATCCGAACGGCGGCCGCCATGATTCGATAGGCCACGATATCCGGCTCTATAGCCTTACCGAGATGACTCGTCTACTAGAGCGCGTCGGTCTCGGGAAGATCGAAGTATTCGGCGGCTTCGACAGCGAACCATATGGGATCGAATCACGCCGAATGATACTTTGCGCCCGGAAATACCGCTAGGCAGCCATGGCCTCAAGCTCGCGGTCTCGATTTGGCGTCAGCGTTCGCGCTCGGCCCGCTCGTGTGCGAGCTTCCACCAGCGCGCTTCATCGTCCCGAGGTTGCCGAGGTTGGCGCTCCCGGCTCCCGACCAGCACGACCGGCACGATTGCCCCTCGGGGCCTGGATTGGCTCCCAGATGGCGGCGGTTTCGCGGTGCAATGGCGTCACGGGCGCGGCTCGAAGTTGGAAACATCCGCGACCGAATGCGAGAGGGGGGACTTGAACCCCCACGGGTTGCCCCACCGGATCCTAAGTCCGGCGCGTCTGCCATTCCGCCACTCTCGCGTGGAACAAGAAGATATCGGAAATTATCGGTTCTTTGAATCAGGCAGGCCCGCCGCGCACGAGCGGGTCACGGTCGCCGCAGACTCATTACATCAGCCAGGCCGCGCGCTGCGCCGCCTCGGACCGCGGACCTCGAGCCGTTAGGCCAATCATCGTCGCAAATCCCGGTAGTCGCGACGCTGGCAACACCGATGACTGGCGAAGGTGACGCTTGTTTTCCGTGCGATGGACACGCCCGCCCGTCCGTGAAAAACTGGCCGCTCCGCGGCTAGTCCGGCGGGGAGAGATACCTGCGAATCGCGTAAACGCCTGAAAACAAAGGCAGGAGAGGTGGCCGAGTGGTCGAAGGCACCAGATTGCTAATCTGGCGTACTGGGTAACCGGTACCGAGGGTTCGAATCCCTCCCTCTCCGCCAAAATCAAGGACAGTTCGGCTTTCCGCGGGATCGCGTGCGACCACGCTATGAGCCATCGAGATCCGATCTAGATCTGATCTAGATCTGATCTAGATCGATCATCTCTGTCGTGAAGCTCCCGAGTCTCGATCAAGCACGCTGCGGATGGCGCAGCGCCTCTCGCCAGGCTCTCTGGCTTGAAGGCACCATGAAAAGCGGTTAGGGTCTCCAGTCGAAATTTATTTCAAGATCGATTCGCGTCAGCTAATCCGAGACGCGGACTGCGAGGACGAAAGGGTGGGCGCCAAAAAGCAGTCATCGGCTGCACGATTCAACTCGCTCGCGCCACGCGTTGCTGCCACCGGCCAGTGTTGGCGTGGGCAGGAGATGCTTGCCGGCGGTGCGCGGCGCGAGAAGACCTTTGTTGTGAACGCAATGTTTCGTCCTTTGATTCCGATCATAGCGCTGCTGCTGGTCTCAGCCTGCGGTCATAGTATCAGCGTAGGTGGCAGCGGCTCACCGCCGCTACCGCCGCCCGGACCCGAATTCGCCTACGTGACCAACAGCGGGGACGATTTGATCTCTGGGTTTAGTATCGATCACAAGACCGGCGCGCTGGGCACGCCTAAAACCATAGCGGCCGGCACCGCCAGTGGTCTGCTGGGACTTGCGGCAACCGGATCGGGCAAGTTTCTGTATGCCGCCAACCCGGCCGACAATAAGGTCTACGGATTCAAGATCAACCAGACCACCGGAGTCCTGTCGCCGACCGCTCAAGGCAGCGTCGATACTGGCGCCGGCACCGCGCCGTCGACCCTCGCTGTCTCCCCAGGCAGCCAGTATCTGTACGTCGTCGACTCGGCCAAAGATCAGCTCTTTTCTTACTCGATCACGGCTAGCAGCGGAGCGCTCAAGGCTATCGGCTCAGGACCGATCGGCACCGGCCAAGAGCCGGTCTCGATCGCAATCTCTCCCCGGGGCGGGGCGCTGTTTGTGGCCAACCTCGGCGACGGCAACATCGAAGGCTACGCCATCGCCAAAGATGGTACTTTGTCGGAAACCGGCCTCATCGACAGCCTCGGCACGGCACCCGGCGAGCCGCAATGGTTGGTCGCTGATCCCAGCGGCGCCGCGTTGTACGATGCCGACGCTTTGGGCGGTTCCGGCGGCTCCATTTCAGCCTTTAACATCGCCGGAGTTACGCTCAGCTTCCTCGGCCTGTTCGCCACCGGCAATTTAGCCAATCTGCCGCTGTCCGCGACGGTCAGTCCCACCTTGCCGCTGGTGTATGCGGCCAACGGGGCCAACAACAATCTCTCGCAATACCAGATCACCGGCAGCGGTCTATCGAGCGCAACCCTGGTGCCGGGGGTGCCGAGCGCCAACAGCATCATTGCCGATCAAAGCGGCAAGTTCGTCTATGTGACCGATCAGAGCGACGCCATGGTCTTCCAGTTTGCGATCAATCAGACCAACGGCAACCTGACTCCAATCGGTTCCGGTTCAGTTGATACCGAGTCACCGGCGAATGGCACAAGCGCTCCGTTTCAGGTGATTACGGTGGCAGAGCCGGCACCCGGATGAACGGCCGCGGCAACCTTGGCAGCGGCTTAAGCTCATGGCGCTGGCATCGTACGCTAATCGTCGCGCGACGCTGGGCTGGGGATGGTCAGCTCCGCTGGCGCCAATGCTGCTCGTATGGTTGGCGCTGCTTGCGGCCGGCTCAACTCCGGCCCACGGGGCAGCTCCGCAAGCGCCTCAGGTCCGGCGCGCCGGCGCGGCGCCTTCATCGCCAGGCTTGCCGTTGCGCATTGTCGATGAAGGATCGCTGCCCGTCGCTGCTTACATCGATGGTGCGCTGCGCTGTCAACTCTCAGCGCACCAGCATTGTGAGATTCGGATAACACCGGGGCGGCACTCGATTCGCCTCGTACGTCCGACCGGCAACCCGTACAGCGGATTCTTGGTGGTGCCGGACACCACCAGCGGCGGCGTTTTTGTGACCGTCACCGATCGTGGCCAGACCATCGTAATGCAGACCCAGCGCGAGACCAACGACCGAAGCAGAACCGACCATCGAAAGCTTGGCGAACCGGGCGCGATGGGCGCCTCGGCGCCGGCGCCGACTGGTCAATCCTGAATCGATAGCGCCTGAATCGATAGCGAACCAAGGCAAAAGCGAGGACAAAAATGATTACCACCAAATCCGAAACCATGACCGCGGCGTATTGCCCGAATCCATCAACCAGACCGATAGCAAGGGTGCTCCGCTTGGCACTCGCGGGACTGCTCGCGTTGGCGATATCCAGCCTGATCGCACCACGAGTAACCTTGGCCCAGAGCGCAGCACCGCCAGCGCCCGTGCCAGCTCAGCCGCAACAACCCAAGGCGCAACCGCAAGCGCACCCGCAACCTACGCAGAAAAAGCTGCCGCTGCGGATCGCCAATTACAGCGCCGTGGCGGTCGATTGCTACGTCGATGGCGGACTTAAGTGCCAGCTCCCCGCACATTACAAATGCGACTTGATGGTGCCGCCCGGTCGTCACGCAGTCCGCATCACCCGTCCCGGCGGCAAGGTTTACAACGATTCTTTCTCACTGCCTGGCACCCTCAACGGCCGGGACTATGAGGGTGGCGAGTATTTGGTCAAGGACGAGCGCGTGGAGTATGCGCTAACCCAACCGCGGCCCCTAACCGCGCGGTAGTAGCCTGCAGAACTAAATCTCACATTTGGCCTCGTCCAAACGTTTCGCACCCTCAACGGCCGGGACTATGAGGGTGGCGAGTATTTGGTCAAGGACGACCGCGTGGGGTATGCGCTAACCCGACCGCGGCTCTAACTGCGCGGTAGTAGCCTGCAGAACTAAATCTCACATTTGGCCTCGTCCAAACGTTTTTGAACGGGGAAATCTTGCACTCAGTTCATCTAACCGTTATGAAGACTTATCAGAAGCATCACTTGACGACAGTTGGGCACTTATGGTCTCCTAGCGACAAGCCGAAGTCGTAGAAGCATTAAGAAGTGTTAAGGGCCTTTCACGGGGTGAGCCCCTTGTTAAGCTGACATGGGTCAACGTAGCTCAGCATTGATTTCGATAGCCTCCTCCCGGTGTGCTGGTTCGTTCACGGGTTGGTTGTACCCTTCTAGCTGTTGGGTTCTTGCCTTGGCGTTATGGTTGGTCCCGGTTGCGACCCGCGCTCAGAATGTCCCTGAAGTGACTTCGCTCGGTGCCGGTTCGATGGCCGGCTCCACGGGCCGTATCTCCGTCAACCAGGTGGCCGGCGTCGGGAACCAGCAGCTCAATGCGGCCATGGTCACCGATTTGCCGGGGGCACTGGGCGTCACGCAAGGTGCCGCGGGCGATCTCGCGACTAATGCGACCGTGGGTCGCGCAACGGTGGGGCGCGATGCGTTCGCCGGCGCATCGGGCATTCTCCAGCTAAACCAAACCACCGGAGCCGGGAATCTTTCCGCTAACGCAGCTTTCGTTGGCGTGGGCGACAAGGGAGAAGCGGTGAACTCGATCGCGCTGTCGCAGATTCGAACCGGAGTGCCGCCGCCCGCTCCCAATGTTCCGTTGTATGAAGGTCAGGTCAGCCTGGCACGGAGCGCGTTCAAGGGTGCCACCGGTCTGGTGCAGGTGGATCAGACTGCGGGGCTGAACAACACCTCGGCCAACACCATGTCGGTGCATATGCAAATGGGGGCGGTTCATTGATGGCTAAAGCCGGGCGTCGGTTGCGGAACCCCCGCCGATGCTCGCAGTGACCGAAAGGTTCAAGGGTACGGGGTCCGGAAAGGAGGACGTTAGAGGGAAGCGGTAGAAGTCTAGGGCAAGGAGGGCAGTAACGTGCAAACCAACATTACGGGAGGAACTATGAACCTGATCAAAACCGCTAAAGTGGGGCTTATGGCAGCCGCCGGCTTGGCGTTGCTCAGCGGCTATGCGCTGGCGCAAAACAGCTCCTATACCTACACCACCAACACGTCCGGCAACGTCGAGCAGAACTCGTTCGAAGGCGCTGCCAGCACGACCAATTTCACTCTGACCCACACCGAGGGTGATGCAATCGCTATCGCGATCGCGACCCCCATCGGCGTGGCCAGTGGTGGCGGCAGCGAAGCTGGTGGCTCGACCAACAACGGAGCCGGCGGCACGACCAACACGCAGAACGGTGAAACCTTCACGGTTGCTTTCAACCATACCCACCTGTGGGCAGAGGTGAGCCATCAGGAGGCTCAGGGCACGACCGGCACCAGTGGTACTGGTGGTACCGGCAATTCGTTGGCGACGCTGTTTGTCTTCGGACAGACCACCGCGGTTTCTGAGAACGGTGATTTGGAGGACAACAGCCCGATTGCCCCGGTAGTTAGCGTCGGTGCTGGCGACTTCAATAACTCCACCGGTTATATCGCCCTCAACCAGGTGGCGGGCGTGGGCAACCAGCAGGGGAATGCGCTGGCGACGGTGGCGGAGCTGTCCGGCGCTAACGGCACCACGGCTGGCTCGAACTCGATCAACACCGAGTCCAACCAGACGCTGGCAGTGGCTGGTGAGATCGACAACAACTACGGCAGCGGTGGCGAAAGTGCGACCATCTCTCCGGGCACGTTCCAGGGCGTAACCGGCGCGATCGCGTTCAACCAGGCTGCTGGTGTGGCTAACCAACAGGCCAACACCATGATTCTGGGCAAATAGACTCCGTACCTCGGCGGGATGGCTAACCCCATCCCGCCGAACTTCCGCGCCGGAAGAGAAGCTTAGCCTGCATTGGAAACCTTGTGCCGGGGCCGCCTCGCGGGGCCAATTCATCGCAGCGTAGTACTAGGACTGATAATGATGCTTAGCGCCTGCAGCCATGCGGCCGAATCCGAGCGTGGCATACCGATCGGCGGTCCGTTGCCCGGCGGCGCGGCCATCTTCACGCACGTCGTCAGCTACCGCGACCAGCGCTTCAACCATGTGGTGAGACAGCAGACCGATTTTAGTTGCGGTGCCGCGGCTCTCACGACTTTGTTGAAGTACGCCTACGGCATGGATGTGACCGAGCGCGAGGTGTTTTTCGGTATGTACGCAGTGAGTGACCCCACCATCTTGCAACAGCGCGGGTTCTCGCTGCTGGACATGAAGCGCTACCTCGACTCGATTGGCATGCAGGGCGTCGGCTATCGCATCAAGGAGTCGGAGCTTTATCGGGTCAAAGTGCCGGTGATCGTGTTGCTTAACATCGGCGGTTACGAACATTTCGTGGTCATGCGCAAGGCCTCGCCCACCGGAGTGTACGTAGCCGATCCTGCGCTCGGCAATCGTCAGATTGCGCTCTCAAGCTTCATGCACGACTGGCAGTTCCAGATCATCTTTGCGGTAATTAGTCCGGGCTACGACCCCGACAATCCACTGCTCGTCACCGAAAAACCGATGAGTGCCAACCAGCAGGCGCGCGAGTTGTTGCCGGCCTTCAATCCGTTGACCCAGCACATCTTGTCGACCATCGCGGTTAACCCCGGCGCCAGGCTGTAGCGGCCGGTAGGAGTATTTGGATGAACTCGAACCATGCCGCACCAACGCTGATACCGCTGCTGCTGATCGCTGTCGCCCTGTTCGGGCTGACATTGATGGCGCCAGCCTTGGCGGCTGCCGGCACGCCGCGCGATGCCAATTCTCTGACCGCGGCTGATATCGGTCTGGACGACAGCGCCCAGCTCGTCAGCGACCGGCAGATGGACGCGATGCGTGGCCGTTTCGTTATCGCCGGCGGCCAGCAGATCCTCTATTTCGGCCTAGTGATGCAAAGCCAGATGCAGGACGCCGCCGGGAATACGGTCGCCGCCGGGGTTGGCTTCGGCCTGAGCCTCAAGCCGGGCAGGTCCCCGATGCTCACGGAACAGACTTGGACCAGCCAGAGCAGCGGGGTGAGCGGCGGTGTGGATGGTTTGTCCGGTGGCAACGCGTTACCAGGACTGGGGGGCGGCGTTGGTCAGGTGATCCAGATCACTGGCCTCGGCAATCACGGTACCAACCAGGCCAGCATCGATATCACTACGCTGCCGCAGCACGCGCTGATGGCTGACGCTCTGCCTAATGGTGCTCCCTGCACGCAGCTGTGTCAGGCCACAATCAAATCGAATGCCGTGGAGGTGCTGGTGGGCTTGCCGGGGCAAGGCCACGCCAGTCAGTCCCTGGGCGCCAGCAGCATCCAGCAGGACATCCGGCTCGGCGGGGCGATGACCCAGGCGGCTAATTCCATGAACCTGACCTTGCAGGTCGGACCAGCGGCGGCTTTCGACACGCTGGGATTGTCCACCATTTTGCAAAGTTCGATCCCGCCACGTTTGTGACGCGACTGCGCCGTTCGTTAGACTTCAGCGCGTCGCGAGCGGGGTTGCGTAGTTGAGTACAGGGGCAGTTGCGATGCGAGGATTGTATCCGATTGATCTATGGCGCCGAGGCTTGGCCGCGGTGTTGGTGGTTGTTTTCCTCTGTGCACCAGCGGGCGCGCAGCAGGCGGAAACCGGGCAGAACAACAACGACAAGGCGCTGGAGCAGAAGAGCCAGCAGCTCGAGCAGCGGCTGCTCGATGAACGCGCCAAGCTCCAGGAAATGCAAGGTGAGCTGACAGCACTTCGCAACGTGATTCGCTCGCGGCAGCAGACAGCAGGTAAAACTTCTGGCACGAGCAAGCAGAACACGGTTACCGTGAAGGCCAGCTCGGGCACTCAGCCGCAAGCCTCGCAGAGCTCACAGACGGCCAGCAACGGTCCCGGCGGTACGCCGGCCGAGGTTCAGGCCTCCTCCACTTCCCGCAAGACTCCGGCCCAGAGCGCGGCGGTCCAGGCCGCTTACCAGTCGCAAAACGCCCTGTTTCGTCCGGGGCTGACCTTCTACCCACAATTCCAGTATGCCTACACCAATTCGCAAAACCTGGTGCTCAACGGCTTTTTAGCTTTCAACGCCATCTTCCTCGGCAACATCAACGTCACCCGCGCCGAAACCGATGTTTTTGAGTGGAACCCGCAGGTGTTCTACGCGCTTAATCGCCACTTCGAACTGGACGTCAACGTGCCCTATATCTTCGAGCGCTCCACGTTCAAGTCCGTGGGCGCCAACAACTCCACCGCCTCGCAATCGCGAGCGACGGTCAGTAAATGGGGGTTGGGCGACGTCAGTGGCGGGTTCTACTGGCAGGTGATGGAGCAACACAAAAGTTGGCCCAGCGTGATCTGGAACACGCAGGTATCGGCACCCACCGGGGTAAGCCCGTTCGGCATCAAGCTGCTCACCGCGCCGGGCAACAGCAATTTGAAGTACCCCTCCAATCTGCCCACCGGCAAAGGGGTGTGGGGGGTGTCGTCCGGCTTTTCCATTATTCGCGAACTGGATCCAGTGGTGCTGTTCGGCAGCGGCAACTTCTATTATGAATTCACGCAGCACGCCAATGACGTCAGCACCGTTCCCAACCAGACGCTGCCGGGCGAGGTGGCTCCCGGAAACGCACTTAGCTACACGCTCGGTGCTACCACCGCGCTCAACGAACGGCTGAGTCTTCTGGTTGAGCTTCAGGACATCATTACAAACTCGACTGAGATTAAGCCCAAGGGTGGTAACTGGACGTCGATTCCCGACAGCAGCGGTAATGCGGCCCAGTTTATCTTCGGCGCCACTTACGCCGTCAACCGCAACTTGTTCCCCTTCGTGCAGGCCGGGATTGGCGCTACCCAGTACTCACCCAACTTTCAGATTAGCTTGTGGGTGCCATACTACTTTTCTTACTAGAAAGCCGCCCTCATCGAGCAGACATGGCGCCAATCATCAGCACCATCCCGCAAGGCCGCACCTGGGGGCGCGGCCTTGCGGGATGGACCACCGTGGCAATCCTGATCGCGCTCTCGATCGGGGTTTGTTCCTCGCGTCGACCGCGGTCGACCGGAGCCGCGGCGCGACTCAACACCGCGGCTTCGCTGGACAAGGCGTTTGCGGCCCTGCCGCTTAGCTTCGAACCAAACGTCGGCCAGTTTGCGAGCGGCGTCCGTTTCGCTGCCCACGGCGCCAGCTTCGCCCTGTTGTTGCGTAACAACGGTCTGGTAATTCAGACCGTACATGGTAGCCCATCAATTCCGGTCACTCCCGGCTTCCGGCTGCCGCCGCGGTCGGCCGCACCCGCAATCCATCGCCCGACGCTAAACCGGACGCTGATTAAGTTTGAGGGCGCCAATCCACAACCGCGCCTGGCCGGCGTTGACCGGCTGGCCGCCACCAGCAACTACTTCCTGGGCGAAGATCCCGCGCGCTGGCGCCGCGCGATTCCTAACTACGGGCGGGTCAGCTATCAGTCCATCTACCCGGGGATTGACGCCATCTTCTACGGTCGCAAGGGCCGACTCGAATACGACCTGACCGTTGCTCCAGGGGGGAATCCGGCAGTCATCCGGATGCGCATCGTCGGGGCTGGCCAGCTCGCGATCAACCAGACTGGCGATCTGGTGCTGCACAGCAGAAATAGCCAGATCACACTGGGTCGACCGATCGCCTATCAGCGCGCCGATCATCGGCGCATCCCGGTCAAGGCCGCCTACCGTCTGGCCGACGCCAGCACGGCGACGATTGCGGTGGGCGACTACGACCACAGTAGGCCTCTGGTGCTGGATCCGGCGATCATGTTCTCGACCTACCTCGGCGGCACCGCTGCGGCAGCCACTGCGGTGGCGGTGGATAGTAACAACGAAGCCTTTGTCACCGGCTGGACCTGCTGTGTCAGTGATTTTCCGACTACTGCTCCCTACCAATCAGCGCTCGCCGGTATCGACAACATCTTCGTGGCCAAGTTCAGTGCCGACGGTCAAAGTCTCATCTATTCCACTTATCTGGGTGGAAGCGGTTCGGACTTCGCCACCGGGATTGCACTTGATAGCGCCGGAGACGCCTACGTCGCCGGTTATACCAACTCGCCGGATTTCCCGGTTTCTCCCGTCAACGACTCGGAGCTGGCCGGAGGCGACGATGCCTTCGTTGCGGTGTTGAACCCGACCGGCAGCGGGTTGGTTTACTCCCGGTATCTCGGCGGGGGCGCGTACGACGCTGCCTCCAGCATCGCGGTCGACAGTGATGGGAGCGCCTACCTCGGCGGGCGCACTTTTTCCAGCGACTTTCCGACCACGCCCGGTGCCTTCCAATCCAGCAACCCATCAGCCGGTGTTGTCAGCGCCGGCTTTCTCACTCGAATCGACCCGCCAGTCAGCACCGGCGACGCTCCAACCATCGCCTATTCGACCTACTTTGGTGGTCCCGCGCCGGCCGGCGCCGTGATGTTTACCGGCGTCGCGCTCGGCGGTCCGACGGGCAACGTCTACGCGGTCGGCGGCGGTGATAGCGGCGCTCCGACCACCACCGGACGCGGATTTGGCGGCACCTTTGATGCCGTGGTAGCGAACTTCGATACCACCCAAAGCGCGGCCGCCTCGCTGCTATTCTCCGAGTTCATCGGTGGCAGCGGCTTTGACCTCGCCACCTCGGTGGCCACCCAAAGCGGATGCACGTCAAATTGTCCCGCCTTCATCGCCGGCTACACCTTCTCCGCCGACCTCGGCCAACTCGGTGCACATGCTCAACCTGGCGGCCTTGAAGATGGGTTTGTAACCGAGGTCGATTCGCACGGCGGTCTCAACTATCTGAACTATCTCGGCGGCAGTGGATTCGACGAGTTGCGAGCGGCGGCGGTCGATTCCAAGGGCAGTGAACTGGTGGCCGGACTCACTACTCATCCGGCGCAGGTTGTCGGACCGTTCTCCGAAGTGCTGCAGGGGCCGCCCAAGCCCGCCGGCATGCTGTTCGCCAGCGGCGACGGCGGCGCAAGCTTTGCCGCCACCAGTTGGCCGGGGGCGCTAGCCGGCTCGATTAGCCTAAATGGGCTTGTGATCGACAAATCGGTCTCGCCTGCCCTGGTTTATGCGGCGACTGATCAGGGCGTGCTGTGGCTTAGTACCGACGCCGGCACCAGCTTTCAGCCGTTGGCGATATCCACTGCTCAAATCTCAGCGATTGGTTTGCAGAACAGTTTCGGCGCCGGGCCGCGGGCAATCTTTGCTGCGGTGGGCAGTGGTATCTGGGTCAGTGGTGATGGAGGCGCAACCTTCGTCCAGCTTGGCACGATCCCGGTAGCCGGTCCGGTCAATGTCTACTTTATCGCCGCCGACAACACCGCGGCGCTTGAGGGTTCGACCACCAACTACTACGTCTGGCTCGGCACTGACCATGGATTTTTCACCAGCACCGACAATGGTTCCAGCTTCACTGCCGCAACTGGTCTCGCCTCAGGCAGCCAGGTGACCCAGGTGTTCAGTGGGGTACGCGATACGGCCGACAACCTGCTCTATGCCGGCACCGATAAAGGGGTGTTCGTGAGCAGCAATAATGGGGTGAGCTTCACCCCGACCAACCTTAACTACGATGCGGTCATATCGATGGCCATCGACCCCACCACCACGCCGCCCACGATCTACGCCGCCACTTTCGGCGATGGCGTGATAGCAAGTACGGATGGCTTTAAGCAGAACCTGACCGTTGCTCAGGGACTCCCGCCGGGCCGCATTAACTCAGTCGCAGTGGATGACCAGACCAAAGACCCGGCAACGGTCTATGTAGGTCAAGGATCCGATCGCGCCATCGGCAGCATTTGGGAGAGCACCGATGCCGGCCATAGCTACTCGCAACTTGATGCTAACAACTTCAATCCGCCGTGCTGTGTTTTCCCGATTGCCGTAAACGCCGGCACCATCTTTGCCGGAAACTATCTTGGCGACGACGGCGTTGTCGCTAAAATGAATACCACCGGACTATACGCGCTGGCCTGGAGCAATCTCGGCGGCGCCGGTCATGACCAGCTCAATGCGATAGCGGTTGATAGTGCTGACAACGCCTATGTGGCCGGTCTGACTTACTCGAAGGATTTCCCGACGCGGTCACCATTGCAGGCCACGCTCGGCGCCAGCACCGCCGGCGCAGTGAATGCGACGCTGGCCAAGATTGCATTCACCAGTAAAGCCATTATCAAGGAACGCCTTTTGCTCAACTTCGGAACGCACGTGCTGAGGGCCCCCGGGCGTCCAAAAACCGTGATTATCCACAACCGCAGTCGTAAGGGTACGCTGACCCTGGGCTACGTGCGGGTCTCCGGAAACGACGCCGGCGATTTCCAGATCGTCAGCGGCGCGAGCGCAGATGCGCGCCAATCCGCCAAGCACGGGATCCCGGCCTGCGGGATCACGCTGCCGCCAAACAGCAGATGCGCTGTGCGCATAGTATTCAAACCACTGGCGATAGGTACTAGAGCCGCTGCTCTGCTGGTGCCCAATGACGCGAGTAATGGCACGGTGGCCACCATTCTGATTGGCAAGGGTCGGCGTCTGCGCGGTCCACGCTGAACCCCGGCGGAAGGGGAGGTTCACCGATCTCTCCGGTCCCCTTCGTCAGCAAAGCTGGCCCGAAAAATTGTGTGACCTCGGACTCCATCATCAATCCGTCCGGGTTTAGGTTTTGGATAGGCACAGCGGTCGAAAAGCGGTCAGGGCCGGCTAGTTCCCGGTCTGCTGCAGAGCACGAGATCGGGATTCTAACGTAGGTGATATTTCTCGCTCAGGATCGGAGCGACGTGCGTCTGGAAATCGTTCAGGCCTTTGATGAAATCGGGAAAGCAGAACATCAAGCCCTCGAAACCGCCGTCGTGCGCCAGCGAGTTCACGACCGAAGCAACAGTCTCAGGCCCACCGACCAACGGTTGAGGGCCGAAAATGACGAATTTCTTCGCAATATCCTGGACCAGTTCCCCAGTCGCGCCATTTACCATGGCGATGATATTTCGCAGCGCTTCGGTGTCCGCACCAGATTGGTAATAGTCCAACAGCTCCCTGGCGTGCGCATCGCTCTGGCCCTGAATCAGTGTGACCACCGTATAGGTCTTGACGGTCCGTCCGGCGTCACGCGCTAGTTCCTTCATTCGATTGCTCAGCACGACCAGCTCAGCGGGGGTGCGGCCGCCGAGAAAAGCATGCGTACCATGACGCGCGGTAAAGCGTATGCCGGTCTCAGAAATGCCTGCACATACAATATCGGGGTGGGGTTTTCGCAAAGGCTTCGGATCAGACCTGCAATCCTCCAAATGAAAGTGCTTGCCCTTATGAGTGACGCTGTCCTCGGTCCACAGGCGCCTGACCAATTCCAGCCACTCGGCCGCGTACTCATAGCGATATGAATCGTAGTCGTTGGGCAGCAGGCCCATTTGTCCACTTTCATCGGGATTCGTGCCGGTCACGATATTTAGCCCGAAGCGGCCACCACTGATGTCGTCGATAGTCGCCCCAATCTTCGCGGCAACCGCGGGCGGAACCATCAAAGGTTGCACGGACGCATAGATTCGGACTTTTCGCGTGACAGCCGCCAGCGCCGCCATCAGGGTCAGGGATTCCAGCGAATAGTCCCAGAAGTGAGTGTCGCCGCCGAAGCCGCGCCATTTGGACATACTGAAAACAAAATCAAAGCCGATTTGTTCGCCGAGCTGGCAGATCCGGCGATTGAGATCGAAGGTCGGCATGTACTGGGGTGCGGTACGCGAAACCATCCAGCCGTTGTTCGCGATCGGTATGAAAATTCCTAGTTCGAGACGTTCGGTCATGTGCTGTGGCTTGCACCCCGTTTCTCGCCAATCATGAGTAGGTTCTATCGGTCATTTCGCCCACCTGTGGCGGAGTCGTTGAGTCTCGTTTAAGTGCCGCGAACTTGCTCGGTGTCAACGCGCCGAGCGAGTTCGCGGTCGCTGGTGGTGGTAGTCGTGGCGCCGCGCTTCGTCACACTTTTCGAAAATTTCGGAATTACTTCCTGGCCGAACAGCTTGGCGCCGCAGCGCTTTGCTAGCCTAACGTCTCGGCGAAGAGCCCCGTCAGCTTCCCGAAGGCCCGCTCGGCCGCAGGCGGGTTATAGACCGCGCTGTCCGGCACTGTCCATCCGTGGCGCGATCCGTCGTAGGTTTCGCTTGCGTACTTGCCGCCCCACGCCGCGAGCGCGCTTTCGAACTTCTTGATCGCCTCGGCCGGCATGCTCATGTCCTCGATCGCGTGGCCGAAGTAAAGCCGCGCCTTGATTCGCGACAAGGCATGATGGGGGCTTGCGGGCGCGTCGGTATAAAGACTGCCGCCGTGGAATGACGCCGCTGCCACGACCTTCTCCGGCCGCGCCATCGCCGTGCGCATCGCCATCTGTCCCGAGATGCAGTAGCCGACGACCCCCATCGCGCCGGGGCTGACTGAGGCCTGTGCGGCAAGGAAGTCAACGTACGCCGCGGCGTCGCGCTCCATCGCATCGGGAGTGAGCGGAGCCGCCAGCTCGCCGAGGCGCTTCATCGTCCGTGGCTCGCCGAGCACGAAATCGAAATCGAACACCGGCGAACGTGAAGTGCGATGAAATATGTTGGGCATCAGAACCGTGTAGCCCTGCTCGGCGAGGCGCTGCGCCATCTGACGATGTGCGGGCCGGACGCCGCGGATATCCGTCAGATGAATGACGCCGGGCGCGCGGCCGCTTTCAGGCCGATAAAGAAAGCCCTCTGAAACTCCGTCGCTGGTGCGAATTTCGACTGCCTGCTCGATCATGGCTGCCTCCGAGGGTTTAGCGCCCTACTGTTTCGTACATCAGACGACACTTCGGCTGCCAGTACAAGCCGAGGTTCCCCGGAACGTTGGATAGGTAGCGGCCGCTTCCGGCCGGCCCGAACCACTACCTGTCTGTCGCGGACGGGCGTGAGTGCTCGGATTGGCGTGGTGACGGAAACCTCCGGGACTCAAATGGAAGGAGTCAGCCGGGCTTTTCAGGCGCTAGTTTCGCTCACGAAGAACAACCTGCCATTGACGCCAGCGCAGCGCGGCTCTAATAGGGTCTTGGGGGAGCCGCCATGAAAAAGGCGCTGATGCGCCGCGAACCCGGGCTTAACGGTTTGCTCAGGGGTCACCTCTTAGCGGTGGAGGTGCTGCGTAACTTACCTGGGAATCAGCCTCAGCGGCGCCTCGCTAAACGTCGGAGAGCGTGAAATCGAGCCGTTCGCAGTTCCTCGAACTGATACCGCATTGGGTCGACAAATATGACGACTGTGGGATCTCCCCGCAGTTCCCTTGAGCGAAGTTGTGTGACAACTGTGTAATTCACTGTGCGGAGGATCGGAATGAAAGCCTCGTTATTTTGCACTACGCGCTATGAGGGCCCGGTGTTCAACACCCAGTGGCCGCAGCCGGGCGACGATTACAGCGCTGAATGGGCCGAGCGGTCGATGCGATCGACTCTCGAGCGCTTCCGGCTGGGTGACGAAATAGGCTTCGATTGGGTAACCGTCGCGGAGCACCACTTTGCGCCCTTTTCCATGACTCCAAATTCGTGCGTCATGGCGGCAGCGCTCACCAACGTTGTGAAGAGGGCCAAGGTCGCGATACTGGGACCTATTATTCCTATTCTGGATCCGGTCAGGGTAGCCGAAGAGATGGCGATGATTGATACGCTGACCAATGGGCGAGTGATCGCTGGTCTGATGCGTGGATCGCCAAACGAATACGTAACCTACAACACTAACGCATCCGAATCGCGCGAGCGCTTTGAAGAGGCGCTTCAGTTGATAAGGATGGCGTGGACCGAAACCCGGCCCTTCGGTTGGCAGGGACGCTACTACGAATATCGTGCCATCAGCATTTGGCCGCGACCGGTGCAGCATCCACATCCACCAATCTATATATCCGCCTCCAGCCCGGAATCGGGAGAGTTTGCTGCGCACCACCGACTTGGCGCCGCTTTCGCTTTCACCACTCTTCAGATTGCCGCCGATGCGGCGAGGTACTATCGCGCACAGTGCCAAAAGGATGGTTGGGAACCGAACCCCGACCATATGATTTACCGGCTGGCCATGCATGTCGCCGAGAGCGACGAACAGGCGATTGAGGATATCATCGGGCTCGGCCGTGAAGCGTCATCTTCGGGCGGAGGAGCGATCGGCGCAGTAAGTCGAAGCTCCCTTTCCAACCGGAATGTGGAAAATGCGGTGGCCACCAGTGGCTATTTCGGGCGAGATCCTGAGACTCAGCAGGCGCGGCTCCGCTCGCGCGGCGATCTGGACCGTATTCAGTCTCAGGACGAGCTCGCCGGCAGGGTCGACAAGGGGCAGCTCCTGGTTGGCAGTCCTCTTACAGTGCTCAAGCAGATCAAGCGAATCAGCGCGGAGATCGGTGCTGGAGTGCTCGATTTGGTTATCCCCTCGCAACTCGGCGATAAGGCTCTGCGGAGCATCGAATTGTTTGGAACCAAGGTGCTGCCGATCATACGAGAACTATAAGTGAGCGTTGAACGCGTAACCTTAGTGAATGGAGAGTTGATGCCGGCTCAACAAGACGACGAGTTGTCCAAACCTGCTGTGGTATTTTCGCAATCGATTATCGAAGCTGACGGATTTCAGATCCCTTACGGTGAGGCTGGTCAAGGTGACACGCTGGTGTGCCTTCAGGAGGGGGGGCTTCGGCTGTCGCGAGCGCACGAGTTAATGGCTCAGCGACGCCATCTTATTGCATTGGAGACTCCCGGCCTCGGGCGATCGTCGGCGCGCGCAACATCGTTGAAAGACCTGGCCCATACCATGCATACCGCCGTCTCGAGCATGGGGATCGATCGTTTCAGCATCATGGCCCACTCGTCTGGCGCCAGACTCGCCTTGTGGATGGCGATAGCGCAGCCGCAGCGGGTGCCTTCCGTGGTGCTAATCGCGCCGGCTGCGGCGTCGCTTCCCGCAGAGCTCGAGGTGAAGCCGGGAGCACCTGCGGCTCACGTAATCGAGCCGGATAGCGATGATGAATTTGAAGTGGGCCTGTCCAGCCTCGAAACCCCGGTGCTGGCGCTAATTGGCACCGATAACCCGATCGCTTCCTCGGCCACGGCACAGATGTATCGCGAAAAACTGCGCAACTTCCATCTGGTCATGGTTTACGACGCCGGAGCTGCGATGGATGCCGAGCGGCCGGAAGCGGTGGCCGCGGTCGTCGACGATTTTCTTACTCGGGGGGAAAGCTTTATCGTAAGGAATAAGAGCGGCATCATCTATCCTTAACGATCCCTGCCGTCCCGGACGACTTCAGCCACCCGCGCCTGGCAAATCTCTCAATCCTGGGTTCGGGCAGTTGGGGCCGGGGCGCACAACTGCGGCCTGCGACTCCTGCGCATCGAGAAACAACTGATGCGCCGGCATGCCTGATGCCTTAGGGGTTTGGCGGTTCGCCGCCGGTGTCGCCGTCGAGACAGCCGTCCTGACCTGCGCTATTGGGATAGCCGGTTCTCCCATCGTAAGCCTGGTTGGACCACTCACCCTGGATCTTCCACTGTGAGCCGTTGCTCAACGTCACGGATGGGACGTTGAACGTCCAGACACATTTGTCGCCGTTCTCGGCCCCGCCTGAGTCGTACCAGCCGGCGCCGGTCGGATCAGTGCGCGCTTCCGACAGTTCGTGCCCGCTCACGTTGGCCAGTGCCGCCAGTCCTTCGGATTCACCTGCAACGGTCGAATTGGGATCGCAACCCGCGTCGCCGTCGAGCTTCCAGAAGAACGCGAATTGCACTGGAACACCACCACAGCTACCCCAACTATGGTAGGCGCAATAACTTCCTTTGCGCGGCAGATCGACATAGACCGCGTAATATCCGTTGCCACTGGGGTCGGGAGAGCCGATGACCTTGCACACCTCGGCCAGGATACTGGAGGTGTTGTTTCCGCTCGCGGCCCGCGAGGTATCGACGATGTTCCCGTTGTACGTCGTATGAGGACCTACCGTTCCGTTCGACCCCGTGTACTCGTCCGAGGTCGCGGCGTAGTAGGAATTATCGAAGCCCGTGTACCAGCTGTCGAGGCCGGTGATCTTGTCGCCTGCGCTGGTGCGCCAACTGGCGCCCCAAAAGATGCTCTGGATTACCGGCGTCGTCAGGATCTTGCCGCCGTGGTATGTCATGTCGGGCGACGACGAACCACCCTTATGCGCGTGCTGCTGCAAATAACTGGGATTGAACCCCCGCGCCCAATGGATTCCCAACATCGGCGGCGCATTGCCCGCCGGCCGTGAGAGATCTTCGACACTGGAATGGCCCCCGCTGAACGCCCGCTGAGAAAATGTCAGCGCAATGGACAGTATCGCCAGAATCACAAGGGGTCTTTTCATAAAATTCAGCTGCTCCGTAAATTCCAATCAGTCGTCCGCGCGGCCGCTTGCATGCGCGTGAACCATAACATCTTGCTCGCCCGACAACTAGCCACCTTTTCAAGCGCAATTACCAAAATAAACACCGCCAGGGCTATAATGACCTTAACCTGCCACAGACGCTGGCGCTTGATGCATCACGTTCGCGTCGGTGGGATGCAGAAATCGCCCGGAAAACGCGGTGAAACGCTCAGGCCAGGTTCGGTCTCCATGCGAGCGGAGGCCATCGGCCTTCTTCTTTACAGCGTGGACGACACTCGAGCGATTCCTGCCTCACCGTGACCATGCCGCTTTGCCCGAGAGAGATCGCCGGGCAGCGCTGGATGGAGTGTCTGCCGCTCTGGCCATTTGTTGATATTTCGCGAAGGAAAGATGATACAGGTCTGGGAATCGCTGAATGCGGCGACGGTGTTTTTCGGCTCAAACTGGCCCCTCGCTGGCAGCCGCGCTGACGCCTCTGGTGGTCGGGGCTAATCGTCACGGAGCGGGGCAAGTAACGGAGTGAAACGAAATGAAGATAGATGCATACACCCATGTGCTGCCACGGCCATACCTGGACCGCATCGCAAAACTAACTTCCGCTTCATCAGGGGTGCAGTTCTGGGCGGTGCCGGAGCTCACCGACATGGAAGCCCGGCTGCGGGTGATGGATGAACTCGGAATCGACCAGCAGGTCATTACCCTCGCTTCGCCGCCGATCGAGGCGGTCGCGCGCGAGCCGAAACTCGCCGCTGAACTGGCCAGGGTGGCCAACGATGGGATTGCGGAAATCGCTGCGCAGCATCCGACGCGCTTCATCGCCATCGGCGCGGTCGCTCTCAACGGTGCCGAATCTGCACTCAAAGAGGCCGAGCGGTGTCTGAACGAGCTCGGTATGAAGGGCATTCTGGTCTATACCAACGTGCTCGGACGCGCCCTTGACGGCCCCGAGTACCGGCCGTTCTTCGCCATGATGGCTGCCAGGGGGCTGCCGATCTGGATCCATCCTGCGCGTGGCTCCGATCGCCCCGACTACACGGACGAGACCGAATCCAAACACGACATTGCGATGGTCTTCGGATGGTCGTATGAGACGACCATCGCGATGACACGGCTGGTCTTCGCCGGGATCCTCGACGAGTTCCCTGCGATCAAGATCGTGACGCATCACGCCGGTGCGATGGTGCCGCTGCTGGAGAAGCGAGTCGCCTCGATCTATTCAAGTAACCGCGAGAGGCCCTATACGTACCGAAACGGGAAGGGCGAGGCTGAACTCAAGCGCCAGCCGATCGACTACTTCCGCATGTTCCACGTCGACACCGTCGGTCACGGCTCCCTGTTGGCGGTGATGGGCGCCTATGCCTTTTATGGTGCGGACCACCTGCTCTTCGGTACCGACGCGCCTTTCGACTTTCAGGGCGGCAGAGAATTTACCCGCGCCCATCTTGAAGTCATGGAGCAAATCCTGATCCCGCCCAGCGAGAAGGAAATGATCTTTCACCGGAATTTGACGCGCCTGATAAGCTAAAGCCAACCCTTGCGACGAAACCAATACAGCATTCCCCCGGGTAGCCCGAACAGCAAGACGAGTTGCAGATAGAAAAGCAGCCGCGAAGCAAAAGGCATCGCGCTGAAATTTTCGCCGAAGAATCCGGTGAGGAAGGTGAGCGGCAGAAAGATCGAAGCAAAAATCGTCAGCTGCTTCATGATGTCGTTGGTCCGGTTGGCGAGGACCGAGTGATAAGCCTCCGTCGCGTTGCTCAATAAGTCGCGTTCAACTTCAAGTTGCTCGAAGGCGCGCACCAGGTGGTCATAGACATCGCGAAAATAGACCGAGGTCTGCTCATCGAATCGCGGGTCGCCGTGCCGCAGCAGAACGGCGAGCATGTCGCGCTCGGGCGCCAGAATGCGCCGCATCGAGGTCAGCTGCCGCCGCATGCGGAGCAGCAGCCGCAACTCGTTTCCCTTGAAATTCCGAATAATCTCGGCCTCAAGTGTCTCGATCTGATCCGATAGCTCGTCGATGATCGGAAACACATCGTCAACCAGTGCATCGATCAGAAGGTAGTACAGGAACGCGGCGCTGTGTTGGCCGGGAACCGCGCCAAGACTGAACCGCTTCCACACCGCGTCCAGCGCCGGCACCGGGCCGCGATGAAGCGTGATGAGACAGTCGCGCGTCAGAAACGCGTCGAGCGGCGTGAAATGCAACGGCCGATCGTGGCCATGCCGACGAGTAATTAGCTGTGCCACGATGAGCAGGTGATTGTCGTATTCGTCAACCTTGGCGCGCTGCGCCGGCTGCCGGCACTCCTCGACCGCGAGCGGATGCAAGCCAAAACGCTCCTGCAGCATCGCGATCTCATCGTCGGCGAAGTCCTCGAGATCGATCCAGCGCAACTCGCCGTCGCGCGGCGGAACTGCGGCCGCCGGCCCCTCGCGCAGCGCCGATGCGTCGCCGCTTATCGTAAGTGTGCGAAACATTCTAATGACCTCGCCTCTTTCGCAGGACTAGCAGGCTGCTCGTCCCGACGCGCATCTAAAACGCTTCCGCGTAACGCGCACAGAGGGCGGTTGGATCGAGCGCCTTGGTGTTCGCTGCCTCAGCCCGCTTGGCGCGAAGGTATGCCTCAAAATGGATCGGCCCGAACCAGTCGCAGGCCGCCTTGGTCCGTTTGAGCGCGTCCAACGCTTCATCGAGAGACGTCGGCAGCGGCGCGGGACTGCCAGCAGCCTCGCTAATCGACCTGGCGGTCGCCGTGGACGATTGGATACTCGGTTCGCTGCTCTGGTGTTCGGGTGGCAGTTCCAACTCGCGCGTCAGTCCGTCGATCCCCGCAAAGATGATCGCGCCCAGAGCCAGGTACGGACTGGCGGTGGCGTCGGCCGGGCGGAATTCGACGTTGTACTGGCGTGCGGTTTCGGCTGCATCGACCGCACCGAAGACCGGGCACACGCGCAGACTGGCGCTCCGCTCGCGCGTCGCGATATCGACTCGAGTCGGCGCCCATCGATTCGGCGTAAGGCGCAGGTATGACACCGGGCTGGGCGCCGTGATCGCGCAAATGGCGGGCAGGTTCGCCAGCACACCAGCGAAGAAGCGACGCGCAGGGGCGCCCAGGCCGTAAGGCTCAGCGACCGCGTAGGTGACCGGCTTGCCCGACGGGTCCCGCAGGCTCATATGGATATGCACGCCGTTGCCAGTGCCGGCGGGCTCGACCATCGGGGAGAACGTAACGCGATGTCCGAGCCGGAAGGCTGTTGCCCGCGCCATCTCGCGCGCGACGAGGGCCCATGGTCGGCCGCCTGCAACGGCGCGGTAGGGGCGACTGTCACCTCGAACTGGCGCGCGCCGTATTCTGGCAGGAAGCTATCAGGAGGAACCCCGGCCGCTCGCATCGCGGCCATCATAATCTCGGCGAACGTGCCTTGCCGTCGGAACGCGCCGAGGCTGTAGGGTGCCCCGGGTTGCTCTTCGATTCCGCTATAGACGAACTCCTGCTCGAAGGCGGCGACAAGGCTGTATCCCTGTGCGGCAAGGCCGGCGGTGGCGCGCCGCAGGAATTCGCGCGGGCAGCATTCCCATGGCGCGCCGTCAGTGGTGCGAAGGTCGCCGATAAAGAAGTGCTCGACAGCAGATCCATCGCCGAAGTCCACTCGGACCTCGGCCGAACGGTCAGGTACCAGCATCAGGTCGCCCGCGGTGCCAAAGGGCGTATCCCAGATCGGCCCGAGCGACGAAATCATCAAATTGGTCGGCGTCCAGCCCACGCCTCGGCCGAGACGTGACTCAAGTTCGGACGCCGGAAAAGCCTTGCCCCGAACCTGGTCCGAGATATCGCAGGTCGCAACGAAAATCAGTTCCTCGCGCAACATGAGACGTGTGTGCCGGCTTCTTGAACCGTGAGGCTTAGCGCTTTGCCGCGGCTATCGCCGTGACCGCTGCTGCCGTTATCGCGTGTCCGCCAATCCCCCAGCCTCCACTCCTGGCTGCTTCGATCATGACGAACCTGACTTTAATCAACTCGACCTGAACCGAAGGTATAGTTGTCTCTCCGTGGTGTCAAAAATCGGCGCCGCCCGTCATCGAGTGTTATCCACGACATTCTTGAAGCTGCTCGAATCGCAACGATCGTTAAATCGCGCTGCCCGAGTGAGCGTAGACCTCGACTCTGGATGACGCAGTCTGATGACGCGCTCTCCGACTAAAGCGAACTGCGAGGAGCCTCGACGATTGACGGAGTAAAAGCTGCTCACTATTGAATCTGGTCGACGATTGAGCTCACAGGGAAAATATCGAGGGTGTGGGAGCCGAATTCCGTGAGATAAAGGAATTTGCCGTTAGGTGACAGGATCCATTGCCGCGGGAACACACCGACATCGAAAGTGCCCACCGTTGCTGCGCCGCCGCCGGTTTTCAGCGGGGCAAGATTAAGAATGTTGACGGTGCCGTGTGCGCCGGGACAGTTATCGTTTCGATTCGTGTTCGCTACCGCCATCAATTGCCTGTGAAAAAATGGCTGCGCGCCATCGGGTTTAATTCCTACCGGCACGATCGACATCAGCGCGTCGGAGGGGTTGGTGGAGTTGGTGAGAATATCGCGCGTGTCGAAAGCGCGCAGATCGTTTTCTTCGCGGGCTGAAACCCACGCGACTTTATCGTGGTTTGTTAGTATTACTCGCGTCGGAGAGCATCCGGCTGGAATATCCGCCACCACCGGGAAAGCGGAATTCTTTCCGGCCTCGTGGATATGAACCACGGTCAATGTTCCGCCGGGGCCTTTGCTGGTTGTAACCGGGCACCCCATTGATTGGTCCGGTAGATCGCAAGCGTTCTCATCGTAAAAGGGCCGAGTCGGCAACGCTGTCTCATTGGTGATGTAGAGGAAGCGGCTGTCGGCGGAGACGGCCAGCCCCACCGGCGCGCAGTCAACCGGAATCGTGGCGATGACTGAGCTGGCGTCCTGGCCGGTAGAGAGCGCCTGCTTAAAATTGATCACACTGACGGTATCGGGCGTCGCGCATGTTTGCCCGCCGGAAAACTCATTGGCTACGAAGACCAGCTTATTGTCGGGCGAAATTGCCACCTCGATCGCACTGTTATCGGTCGGAACCGTTCCCATCGCGGCGCCGGGGTCGCCGGCAATCGCCTTTTGCACATCGATAAACTGCACTCCGCCGTATGGGCACGATTTACTGTTCTGGACCGTGACCAGCAGATAACGCCCGCCTTTGCTCATCGCCATGCCGAAGGCCGGGCCGCAAGTCGCGATCATCTGCACGGGGAAAGCGAAAATCTTCTTCTGCCGAATTACCGCGACGCCGTCGTATGCCATACCCATCGAGACAAAAACGTACCGCCCATCCAAGCTCGTGATCGCCGCAAACGGCGAACCCGGCAGGGCAATTTGCTGCTCTACAGGATTGATGGCTTGAGCTGAGGAGAGAGCCGAAATGCCCAGAATCGCCGCGCACAAGATGGTGACGCTGAATACCGTGCGGGACCAATTGAATTTAATCATAATCTGTATTTTGAAACCGCTGGACTGTAGCTGGACACGGACGCTTGGTCAAGGCGCGGGTTGTATTGTGTTGAGGGGCCCGAACTAGTGCTCCATGACGCCGTCCATGCGATCCGACGCGGGCTTGGCCCTGCTCGACTCGTAGTGGTATTGGGATAGCCAACCGGATTGCTCAGGAGGCTGACCATGGCGACGCACAAGATGCAATGGCAAGTCGGCGAGGTGAAGATCACTCGCATCATCGAGATGGAACAGCAGGCCATCCCGGCCACGTTTCTCTACTCCGAGGTCTCGCCGGACGCGATCAAGCGCGAAGCCGACTGGCTGTGTCCTTATTTTTCAACCACGGACGGCGATCTCAAGCTGAGCATCCATTCGCTGGTCGTTGAATCCAAAGGCAAGCGGATTCTGGTCGATACCTGCATAGGCAACGACAAGAACCGGTCCAAATCATTTCCGGAATGGAGCAATCTCCAGCTTCCGTATCTTGCCGATCTCAAGGGTGCCGGCTACGAACCGGAATCAATCGACTACGTGCTCCAGACCCATCTTCACGTCGATCACGTCGGGTGGAACATGATGCTGAAAGACGGCAAGTGGGTGCCGACCTTCGATAACGCGCGTTACCTGATTGGCGGCACCGAATGGGATTTTTTCTCAACCTTCGAGGATGAAGGAGCGCGTCAGCCGATCGAGGATTCGGTGCGGCCGATTATCGAGCGGGGCTGCGCGCAGCTTATCGAATCCACCCATCGAATCACCGATGAAGTGTGGCTCGAGCCGAGCCCGGGCCACACCCCTGGGCATCATCATGTGCGGATATCGTCGGGCGGAAATCAGGCGATCATCACCGGTGACCTGATGCATCATCCGGTGCAGTGCGCCTACCCCGAGTGGAACGTCAACTTCGACGCGGACACGCCGAAGGCCAAGGTTACCCGCCGTAGTTTTCTGGAGAGTTACGCGGACCAGAACATTCTGATATTCGGGACGCACTTTGCGTCACCGTCATGCGGAAAGATCGTACGCAAAGGCAGCGCCTTCCGGTTCCTCGCGTAAGTCTAGCGCCAGGGCCGTTGGCTGGCCGCGCCGGATGTCGGCAAGCGAATCGTATTCAATTGTGCTTGCCGCCGCTGCGGGTCATGTCGTAGAAAACGCCTCCGGAGAGCGCCAGGGCGCCGTGTGGATGGTCGCCGCTCTTCGCTTTGAAACTGTAATTGTGATGGTACCCGGTGCCGTCGGGCGCAATCTGGAGAACTGTGGTTGAACAGTTTCATCCGGCGGCTGCGCCCGAACGCAAAGTAGCGCCGACCGTATAGGCCAGAACCGTAACCAGTTGGGTGCCGAGGTCATAAACGCCTCCCGCGACCATGAGTGTGCCCGCGTCGACTTGACCTTTGAAATGCCTTCGAAGCCGGTCGACGGTGATGAGCACATTCTGATTGGTAGCGATCGGAATCACCAGCTCTGCATCGTTCGGGTCGTCGCCATTGTTTCTGACCACAGCCCTGGCCCGTCTGACCGCTGGAAAGATCAGATTCACGAATTGCAGGTGATGACTCCTCGGATAGCTGTTGACCGCGGTTGTCACCGCACCACACAGAGAGTGACCAAGCACGAACAAAATCGGGGTCCCCAAATTGTTCGTGCCGTAAAGCAGGCTGTCGATTAATCTGCCGCTCGCCGTATTTCCCGCCACACGCGCCACAAACAAATCGCCGAGACCCTGATCAAAGATTAACTCAGGCGGAACTCGCGAGTCCGAGCAGGAAAGGATCGATGCGAACGGCGTCTGGCTGTTGTCCGGGTTCGCCAGGCACACGCGGCGCCCGGTATCCTCGCCGGGGTGCTCTTGCACTTCCGCCGCCCAGCGGGTGTTGCCATCTATCAGAGCCGTCAGCGCTGTGGACGGAGTCCTGGGAGCCTCCGGGTTGCAGACTTCCGCTAACGCCTTGTTGCTTCCGATCATTGGCGCGACTCCACCAGCCAGAACGGTCAGCGCGCCGAGTCGCAATAATCCCCGTCTGCTAATCGAATATGGACGCATAGTTGTCATCAGTCATCCTTTGGCCGAAATTTCCCAGCCGATTCTCCGATGCTCACTCTGGTATATGCTGGATGACATTTTGCCACAAGGTTTTAATCCAAAGTGCTTCTAGCTATGCAGGGGGCGTCGTTTTCTCATCTGATGGCAAGCAACGCCCGGAGATGTCCGTTTTCCGAACGATCCGAAACTGGGCAAGGCCTGAGTTCCAAGCCCTGAGGTCTGAGTCGATGGGCCGCAAATTCAACGCGCGCGCTCGGCATCCTTCATGAAGTCATTGAGCAGGTCGTTGAATTGGTCGTTCACGAGATGCGGAAAGTGATGGGGTGACGCGATCACCTGATGGCGTCCATTCATCAACGCTGCCGCGGTGGCAGCGGTCGCTTCGAAGGCAGGATTCCAGCCACCGGTCACGATGAGAACGGGAATTCCTGCGCGTACGACGGTTGCCGCGCATTCCCTCAACGTTTCGTCGGGTGGAATTCGGATTTGCATAAGTGCCTGGCCAACGCGCGCCATTTCATCGGCGTCGCCCGGCTCGCCGCGGAAACGTTCAGGCACACCGACCATCCTGCAAAATTCAGCCATCAGTTCGTGCGGCGGCCGGCCCGACGTGAATAGTTCGATCTGCTTCACGATAAAGGCCTGAACCTGCGAATCGGCGATCGCGAGGGACATGATTGCCGGCTCGATCATGGTCAGCGATCGCACGACTCCGGGACGTTGTCCTGCCGCGCACAGGGCCACCGCGCCGCCGAAGGAATGCCCCACAAGATGTGCGCCTTCTGCCAGGAGTCCGGCTGCCCATCGGCCGTCAAGGACCGCATCGTCAGGGCGACCCGGCGCCGGGCTTTGTCCGTGGCCCGGTCGGTCAGGAACAACAAGTTGCCAGCCCCGGGACGCCAGCTTCTGTTGTGCCGCGAAATGTTGATCGCCCCCGATGTGACTTCCCTGCGCGCTTCCATGAATCATCACGACAACGGGACCTTCGCTTCCCCATCGGGTGATATGAATCGGCGGGTTGTCGTTCATTCCTCAACCTCCGGCCAATTATACGGTTGGCAGGCCGCGGAAATGCGGCGCAGAAAACTAATCGCCGGATACTTCGACGAACGCGTCGTAGCGCGCGGCACCGCTCTGCGGGAACGCCGCCACGGCTGCGTCGGGTACTGTACGCGCCGAGCTGGTTAGAGCGTTGATACCCAACCATCCGTCGCGCATCCAGACCGTGCCAGCGGGCATGCGCTCGGTCACCCGCGCCCGCGCCCGCATCTCACCGCCTGCGTTGTAGAGCCGCACCATCGCGCCGTCATCGATGCTGCGAGTCGAGGCATCGGCGGGGCTCATCCATAAGAGCGGTTCAGAATCGGCCTTGGCCAGTGAGGCCAGCGCGCGACCGTGATCGTAGAAGGCGTGGAAATGGGTGAGTGTGCGTCCGTGGGCGAAAGCGAGCGGATAGACAGAGCCGTGAACGGATTGCTCATGGACCGGCAGCGGTGGCAGCCCCATCGCCTGCGCCTGCTCCGAGAAAAACTCGACCTTGCCCGACGGAGTCGGAAACTGGAGCGCCGCATAGGCATAGCTCGGAACGTCCAGGCGCAGGCTCGGACTCGAGGCTCTTAGTTCTGCCACCTTGGCGTGGCCAGTCTGGTCCTTGTCGAGCGTCGCGTCGAGCAGCTCGTCGGTCGAGCCCCAGGGAAAGTACCCCTCGAGATTGAGACGCTCCGCAAGCTCCGCAAAGATCCGCCAGATCGGACGGGCCTCGCCGCGTGGCTCGAGCACGCGGTCCATCAGGTGAACATGGCTAGGTCCCAATTTTAACCCGCTCTCCTCCAACCATGCGGTGCCGGGCAGGACAAGGTCGGCGACGGTCCGCGTCGTGTCGCTCGCGAATAGATCGATGCAGACCACGAGCCTGACACGGGCGAGGGCCCGCTCCAGTCGCGCCGTATCAGCGTATGACGAGAGCATGTTGGTGCCGGGCAGGATGAGCACCTCGATCTCCCCAGACTCGATGGACTTCAGGATGGTGTCCATCTCGCCCAGGACGGCCGTTTCGGGCGCCTTGTGGTCGGGCGGAACGATGCCGCCGAAGGCGGTGTACCAGACATCGACGTTGGCGCCGTGGCGAGGTCCCATTCCCGCACCGGGGCGGCCGAGATTGCCGGTCAGCGCCGGCAAACACGAGATTGCCCGTGCCGCATGCCAGCGATTGGCGGTCTTGTTCATCGAGCTCCCGCCGAGCAGGATGGTGGCGCGCCGGGAGGCAGCATATTCGCGGGCCAGCGCGCGTATATCCTCGGTGGGCACGCCAGTCTCGGCGGCGGCCCACTCGGGCGTGTAGCCGGCGAGGTGCACCGTCAGCGCCTCGAAGCCCACCGTGTGACGATCGATGAACTCGCGATCGTGGAGCCCCTCATCGACGATCACTCGCATCATGGCCAGCGCCAACGCCGCATCGGTGCCCGGCCGCACCAGCAGATACTGGTCGGCGTGGTCGCAAGCCTCGCTGCGACGCACATCGATCGCGATCACCCGCGCACCGCGCCGTCTGGCGGCGGTGATGCGCGGCGCCGTGGTGGGTTGGCTGGCGAGGTTGGCGCCCCATAACAGCACCAGCTCCGCGTTTTCAGCGAGATCGTCGGCCGAGCTCACGTTGGGCAAGCCGGTCAGCCAGACTCCGAAACCGCCGAGACCCCAGCAGACAATCGACCCGTCCCACGACTGCGCGCCGAGCATGTTGGCGAACCGTAATGACATCATGAGGCTGATGGTATTGACGAGCGTGCCGTGGCCGCACCAGACGGCGGTTCGATGCGCGCCGGCATCGCGGATCGCCCCGGCGAGGTTGTCGAGCGCCTGGTCCCAGGTCGTATCACGCCAAGTGTCCGAACCTCTGCGATCGCGAATGCGGGGCCGCAGGATGCGGCTCGGGCTGTCGATAATCTCGCCCGCAGCGCGCCCGCGAATACAGAGGAAGCCCTGGCTTTCAGGGTTGGCGGGGTCGCCGTGGACGCCGACAACCTTGCGGTCGGCGACTTCGACCTGCATGCCGCAGACCGTCGGCAGGCAATTCATCGGGCACATGGTGCGGTAAGTCTTGGCCATCACGATGCTCCGCCGAAATCCGGGAAAATGACGTTGGAGGATTTACCTCTTCGGCGTTCAAGGGATATCATCCTCGCCGGCAAAAATTAACTGTGCTCACGCCAGGCGCCAGCGCTGCTATACTTCCGTAACCGGAGCGTTGTTAGTTCAGGCAGATGGGAGTGCGGACCTGCGGGGTAGGAACAGATCGGGCCAACCTGGCGCAGTGGTTGCACGTACGATACTTCGCGGGGCGAGGCTGGCCGGGCGGTGTACTCTGCCGCGATCAGGCCGGCCGCGGCGGAATCATCTCGATCCACCAGAGCGGGTCAGCGGAGATGATAGGAGGCCTTGGTAATTGCGCCAACGATGAAAGCTGAAGACGAATTGTCCGAAGGGGGAGGCGCTTTCTCGCGCGCTCTCGCGGTGGGGGCAGCGACGCTCGGCGCGACCGCGCTCCGGCTCTATCTTCTTGGCAAGCGAAGCCTGTGGCTCGATGAGGGGTCGAGCGTCGCAATCGCCCGCTCGGACTGGCCCAAGTTAGCGAAGCTGGTTTGGCTCGGCGAAGCCAACATGGCGCTCTACTATGTCCTGCTACATATGTGGCTCCGTGTGGGTAGCAGCGAATTTGTGCTGAGAAGCCTCTCGGTGGTGTTCGCGGTCGCAACCATCCCGGCGATCTACTTGCTCGGGAAGGAGCTGTTTGGCCCCAGGGTCGGGCTGGTCGCCGCGTTCCTGCTCGCGGTCAATGCGGGCCATATCGAGTATTCGCAGGATGCGCGGGCTTATGCCCTGGTGGTGTTCCTGGTCGTGCTGTCGATGCTTTGCCTGATGAGGAGCTTGCGCAACCCAACCCTCGGAAACTGGGCCAGCTATGCGGTAATCACCGCGCTTTCGGGCTATGCCCATTTGTTCGCGATATTGACCGTGCCGGCTTACGCGGTCGGCCTAGTTTTTTTCCGGCCCAATCGGCGCATCTGGAAAAAGTTCGCGTACGCGACCGGGGCGGTCATGGCTCTATGGTTGCCGTTGGGTATGTTCGTCATGACTCGGGATATCGGGCAGTTGGCGTGGGTTCCGCCAACCTCGTTCCGGAGCGTCAGATCGGTCTTCTATCTGCTCACCGGTGACCTTTACTGGCACTCACCGCTGGCTGTGCTGAATGCGGCAGCGCTGCTGCTGGCGCTCGCCGGGTTGGCGATCGCACTGCGCTCGCGAAGCCGCAAAGCGGGTCCCTACGGTCTCGTATGGGCGGCATTGCTCGTGCCGTTTATGGCGACCCTGGCGATTTCGCATTTCAGACCCGCCCTGGTCGACCGTTATCTGTTGATCTGCATGCCGCCGTTTGTGTTGCTCATCGCGAGCGGAATATCCGAAATACCGATGAGGTGGGCAGCTCGCGTCGCCGTGATTGGCCTGGCGATCCTAGCGCTCAGATCGGATTACGACTACTACCGTTACTTCCATCTTGAGGACTGGCGCGGTGCGACTAACTACGTGGTGTCGCACGCCGAGTGGGGAGACGCGGTGGTAATTTACGCGGACGAGGCGCGCTGGCCTTTCGATTACTATTTTCAGCGCATGTCCCATGGCCACCAGCGGGTGCCGGTGGTCTTCCCTGACTGGAATTCTTACTTTTGCCTTGGCAAAGTATACGCTGGCGGATGTGATTCTATCGGTCCCAGCCGCTCCTCGCTTGCGGAAATCCGGGCACACTACCGGCGGGTATGGGTGATCCTGAGCCACGACCAGGTTTGGACACTCCACCGACAGTCAGAAAGTCGCCTTATCCGGACCTCTCTTGGCCGCGAGTACCTGGGGCTAAGCGAGCACGACTTCAGCGGGGTGCGCGTGCTGCTTTACAGCGGCGCCCAGTTGGTCGCTCACGCTACGGTTCGGCATCTCCCGCGGGTGAGCGTCGAGAAGCCGGCGCGCCTGCGTCTTCCGCGCCATGCCTGATCCGTCGGCCCGCGGGCAGCTCGACGGCAGGAGGATGAGAAGCATGGCCACTATTGAATCAGGCGGTGTGAACCCGATCCTCGCGAGCCCGAACCGGCTCAAGCTTGGAATTTTCGGAATCAATATCAGCAGCGGACTTGCGCTGACGCTGGCTGAGGATCGACATCGGGTGACGTGGCCGAAGATGATCGAGATTTCGCAATTGTGCGATGAGTGCGGCTTTGAGGCCAATGTGCCGGTCGCGCGCTGGCGCGGTTATGGCGGATTGAGCGACCCGCAAGCTACCAATTTCGAGACCTATACCTGGGCCGCCGGCGTCGCCCAGGCAACGCGGCAATGCGCGGTGGTGACCACCTCGCATGTGCCGGTGGTCCATCCGATTGTCGCTGCCAAACAGGCTGCGACCGTCGATCACATCAGCAACGGGCGCTTTGCTCTCAATATCGTTTGCGGCTGGTACCAGCCTGAACTGGAGATGTTCGGCGTGCCGATGCGGGAGCATGACATCCGCTATGAGTATGCGGACGAATGGATCGAGATCGTCAAGCGGTTGTGGTCAGCGGAGGAAGAATTCGACTATGAAGGCCGCTTCTTTCGCATCTCAAAAGGCTTCTCGATGCCGAAGCCCGTTCAGCGCCCCTTTCCGCCATTGATGAATGCGGGCGGTTCGGGACGCGGCCGCCATTTTGCCGCCAAACATGCGGACATGGCGTTCATTCTGCCAACCTCATTGGAGCCGGATGAGCTGACTGCGCAACTCGAATCCTACCGGCGGCTCGCGCGCGAAGAGTACCACCGCGAACTGCAAATCTGGACTTACGCCTACGTGGTGCACGGCGATACGCAACAGGAAGCCGAGGATTTCCGCCGCTACTATGCAGTTGAAAGAGGCGACGATGCTTGCGTCGAGAACATCATACGCGTGATGGGAATTCAGGCGCAGACCCTGCCCCCGGCCGTGACCGACGAGCTTAAACTTCACTTCAAAGCCGGTTTCGCCGGCATCCCGTTGGTCGGAACCGCCGATCATATCGTCGACCGGCTGCGGCAGATTGTCCGAATCGGGTTCGACGGGGTGCTTCTCGGCTGGCTCGATTATGCCGAGGGCTTGCGGCGCTGGAACAGGGAGATCGCGCCGCGCCTGGTGCAGACAGGATTGCGCCTTCCCGTCAGCGCGCACGGATAAAAGCGGCTTAGCGCGCTGCCGCGTCATCACTGGCCCATGCGCGAGTGCTCCTCGATCGCGTGCTGGACCTGTCTCTTGACCGCTTCCATGTTGAAGCTGGCTCCGCGCTGCATCGGCGGATATGCGGCGTTTTGCCCGCCATCATCCCGCGCTTGCAGGCGCCGATGTTGAACCAGCCGACATCGTCCCAAACCACCCAACCACTGGCTATGGCTGCGCGTGGTGTTCTCCTACTTGCGGGAGGGTAGATTCAGAACCGCTTACATTGTTCGCTCCAGGATTCAATTCTGCGCGGGAGTCTTGCCCTGGAGTTGCAACAGGCGGCTCGAGATCTTTTGCGCCCAGTAGTCCATCGCGTTTTCAGCGTCGCCCCATTGAAACGATGCTGCCCCCTTCATCCCCATGCCGCCCGCGCGCTGGTCAACTGCTGCCGCCAGAAGCTCGCCGCTAACCGAGTCGGTCGCCTTCATCTCAGCCTCGGCTGAGCCGACGAACGCGTAGCTTCCGGTCGCCATCGATTGCGCGCCGTTCAGGATGCGCGCCTGCGGCACGAGTACCGAGATGCTGCGCAAGCCCGGGGTCGCCGTAGTCGCATCCATCAGCGCCACGCGCAGGGTCATGACGTCGGACCCGGGTTGGTTGACGAGCGTGAAGTTCTTCGCCAGGTCGGTCGTGAGAACGTTGTAAAAATATGTGGTCAGCGTCTGCTGGTCGGAGGCCGACACCTTGGAATCTTCGGCGGCCCAGAACTCGACCGGCTGAAGTTGGATCTTGGTGTACTTGCTCCATTGCGCGTTGGAATTTACGTAGGCCAACGCCGCGCCACCCTCAGGGCCGGGCGCCAGCTTGGAGGCGTCGGCGCCGAAAAATCCCGTGACCGCCGGAGGCAGCGGCCCACCGGACTCCACCGCTTTCGCAGCTTCGGGAGTGCTCTGGACCGTCGTCGCACATCCTGAAACAAAACCCAGGAGCGCTGCGCATAGAATCAGCGTTGCATACCCCGCAGTCCTTCTTCGATTGATCTTCATCATCTTCATCTCCTTCATCTTCCGGCGGTCATCGTTTGAATCGCCCGGCTCCATCGCGATGCGCTCGCGCTGGCCACGCCGGCAACTCTCGGGTCCGTGGTCGTTATCAACCAGAGTCGCCGGGCTGGCCGAGAATATCTATTGTCCCTTCGTACAATAGCCCGGCGCCTTCAGTGCGCGATATATGGTCAGAAGATGATCGAGCGGCTTCGCGGGCCCTCCGTCGCGCAGCAGGTATTCGTACTTGTCAAAAGAGTGGACTTGCCACCGTGATTGTGGTGGATGACGACGCTTCCATCTGTCGTGCTCTCCAGGTTCAGTTACAGGAGAAGATTACGAATACGGCTCTTTCATCCAGAGCAGGATGTTCCAGGCCGGCGTAACCTGCAGTGACTGCCACGATGGCGATGCTCGCCGCGCATCCGGATCTCCATACCGACGCGGCCGCCAGCACCGGCGTCGCCGACAGTTCGCCGCTGGTCAGACGTGCAGCCGCACGGGGGCTCTCGAACTCGGATCTGATTGTGAGCGCCACGATACTGGCGCCCAACCTCACCGATGCGGTCCGCGACGTACGTATCGAAACCGCGGAGGTGCTCGCTTCCGGGCGGTCCGCGTTCAACCGCTGCGCGGCGATGTACTCTCCGGTGAGGCGACCTAGCGCCGCAGCGAGCTTGGGCGCCAGCGCTTGCGACGGCACGCGCAGCTCAATCCCGGCCTGCTATTTGCTAAAGAACACAATGTCGGCGGCGCCGAAACCGACCTTAAGGCCGCACTTTCGCTCGACCCGTCGTTCACACCCGCGACGGTCAACCTTGCCGACCGCTATCGCCAAACGGGACGCGAGCAGGACGGCGAAGCCGTTCTGCGCCACGGCCTGCAGCGTTCGCCGCACAACGCATCGCTGCTGCACGCCTTGGGCCTGCTGATGGTGCGGCAGAAGCATCGGGCGCGCGCCCTCAAGCGGCTGGCCGAGGTCGCTCATATCGATCCGGCAAATGCCCGCTATTCTTATGTTTACGCCGTCGCCTTGAACGACGCCGGACAGACCAGGGCCGCCATCGCGATGCCGCAGCATTCGGTCAAGCTGCACCCTTACGACCCTGATACGCTGGGGGCGCTTGCGACCTTCCTCGAACAGGCCGGCGAGCGGGCCGCAGCGCAGACTTATCGGCAACGACTCGATCAACTGGCGCCGAAGAATCCATAAAATGGGTCTTTCAAACGGCCTGCCAACCAGCCACCATCATCTCCACCATGGTCGTTGAGAATTATCTGCGACATGGGGAATGCTTTTGATCGGAAGCAGTGGTTTCAACGTGAAAGCTCGAACCGCCGCAGAGCACAAGCATGAGGCCGGGCACGTATAATCAGCCGGTCGCCGACCTTTCGCTCATCGCCTGTCAGCACTGCGATTTGTTGCAGCGTCTTCCGGAGCTTGCGCCGGGCGTCTCAGCGCGCTGCGCGCGTTGCAACGCCGAGTTGTGGTGCCATCGCGAGGACTCGCTCAACCGGACGCTGGCGCTGTCGATTGCGGCCGCCGTGCTCTACATAGTTGCGAACTCGGTGCCGATGCTCGGGCTTACGGTCGTCGGGCGCGCGGCTTCCATTACGGTTATCGGCGGCGCCGCGCATCTGTGGGCCGACGGGCGAGAGATCGTTGCGGGGCTGGTGCTGTTAACCGCAGTTGTCGCGCCGGCGCTGCAGATCGGTTTCATGCTCGCGATCACGCTGGCCGCGCACCGCGCCTCGGTGCCGCGATGGGTGGGAACGCTGCTGCGCCATCACCGGATCACTCAGACCTGGAGCATGATCGAGGTCATGATGTTGGGCGTGCTGGTGGCGCTTATCAAGATCGCCGACTACGCCACGGTAATCCCGGGCACTGCGCTGTTCATGCTGGGGGCGCTGGTATTCCTGCTGGCGGCGATGCAGGTGAGCTTCGATCCGCGCGAGGTCTGGGAGCGGATCGAGTGGGCGGAGACCGGCGCGCGGCGCTATGCCGCCAGGGACGCGACGGCCGAGGCGGGAAGATGAGTCTGGCCGCGTCGAGCGCGATGCAGGTGGGACTGCAGAGCTGCGGCGGCTGCGGCCTGGTCTCGCGTCCGGCGCCAAACGAGGAGGTGGGACGCTGCCCGCGCTGCGATGAAGCGCTGGCCTTCCGCAAGCCCGCCAGCCTGCAGCGCACCTGGGCCTACGTGATCGCGGCGGCGGTCTGTTATATCCCGGCTAACGTGCTGCCGGTGCTGAACACCACCACCGCCACCGGCACTTCATCCGACACCATTCTGCAGGGCGTCGTGCTGCTATGGTCGCCGACCGGGTGGCCGCTGTCCCTGATCGTACTGATCGCGAGCATCATGATTCCGAGCGCGAAGATCATCGCACTCGGGTACCTGCTGATTACGGTGCAGCGCGGTTCGGCCAAAAACAACGAACAGCGCGTGCGGGTCTACCGGACCGTCGAGTTCATCGGCCGCTGGTCGATGGTTGACGTGTTCGTCGACACCTTCACCGCCGCCCTGATCCAGCTCCAGCCGCTGATGTCAGTGGAGCCGGGGCCCGGCCTGGTTTTCTTCGCGGCGGTGGTGGTGCTGACGATGCTGGCGGCCGAATCCTTCGATCCGCGGCTGATCTGGGACGCCGCAAACTCGAGCGAGGTAGGAAATGGCTGACGAACAGACGCCGCTCCCTCCGGTTCCGGAGTCGCGGGCAGTTGCCAAGCGGCGGCGGGGAATCTCACTGGTCTGGATCATTCCGATCGTGGCGGCGCTGGTTGGCGTGTGGGTCGCGGTTACCAGGATCCTGAGCGAGGGCCCGAAGATCACCATCACCTTTGCTTCGGCCGACGGGCTCGAGGCGGGCAAGACCAAGATCGAATACAAGGGGGTCGACGTCGGCACGCTCACCACCATTCGGCTCTCGAGCGATCATCAGCGGGTGATAGCCGAAGTGCAGATGGCGCCCAAGACCGACGACTTTCTGGTCGAGGACACGAAGTTCTGGGTGGTGCGGCCGAGAATTTCTGGCGCCAATGTGACCGGGTTGGGCACGCTTATCTCCGGTGCCTTCATCGGCATGGAGATCGGCAATTCGAATCAGGAGAAGAGCGATTTCGTGGCGCTCGAAACTCCGCCAGTGATAACCGGCGGCGCGCCGGGCCGTTTCTTCGTGCTGAAGAGCTCCGACCTTGGCTCGCTGGACACGGGTACCCCGATCTTCTTCCGGCGGCTGCAGGTCGGCCAGGTATCGGCGTATCGGCTCGACAAGGACGGTCGGCTTTTCACCGTCGACGTTTTCGTCAAAGCGCCGTACGATCGGTACGTTACGCCCAACACGCGCTTCTGGCAGGCCAGCGGGATCGACGTGTCGCTTTCCGCTACCGGCCTGAGCGTGCAGACCCAGTCGCTGCTGTCCATCCTGATCGGCGGGATCGCCTTCGAGACGCCCCCGGATGGTTCGGTGCTGCCGGCGGCCGCAGCCAACACCAGTTTCACTCTGTACGATAATCGGCGCGACGCCTTCCAGCCGCCCGCCCGCTATCCGCAGACCTACCAGCTCATCTTTAATCAATCAGTGCGGGGACTTGCTCCCGGTGCGCCGGTCGATTTCCGCGGTATCCAGATCGGCGAGGTCACGGAGGTTCAGGCGCAGATCGACGTGAAGAGCATGACGTTTTCGGTGCCGGTGACCATTCATCTGGACCCCCAACGACTCGGGGTCCGGTTGCGCGATCTCAAGCCCGGTACCGATCTCACCGCGATGCGCCACAGGTTGATCGACAGCATGGTTGCGCATGGCGTCCGCGCTCAGCTGCGGACCGGGAACCTGCTGACGGGATCGGTGTACGTGGCATTCGACTTTTTCCCGGGCGCCGCTCCGGTCACCGTCGACTGGTCGCAAAAGCCGGTACAATTGCCGACCACCCCCGGGCAGCTCGAAGCGACCGAAGCGAGCCTGCAGAACATCATCCACAAGATCGACCAGATGCCCCTGAAGCAGATCGGCGACAACTTGCAGCGCACGCTGGCCGATCTGGATCTGACGCTGATAACTGCACGCGGCACCCTGGTGAGCGCGCGCGGCACGCTCGACAACGCCAATGGCTTCATCGAGCCCAATTCTCCGCAGAGTCAGCAATTGGACAGCACGCTGCAGGAGGTGCGCCGTGCAGCCCGCTCGGTGCGCGTGCTCGCCGACTATCTCGAGCGCCATCCCGAGGCGCTCATTCGCGGCAAGAAGGGGGAAGCGAAGTGAGAGGCCGGATCGCATACCTGGTGACTGCGGCGTTGGTGATGGTGGCTGTCGCCGGATGCGGCAGTTCGCCGTCGGCGCATTTCTATAACCTCGACTCAACCGCGACCCCGCTCGGCGGGCCGCCCGCGCACTACACAATCATGGTCGGGCCGGTTTCAGTGCCGGCCTCGGTCGACCAGCCGCAGTTCGTGGTCCAGGTCGCCTCGAACCGGGTCGAGGTAGAGGAGTACAACCGATGGGTCGCGCCGCTGAGCGACAGTATCGCGCGGGCCGTGGCCGGCGACCTGGCGGCGCAACTGGGAACGCCGAAGGTGGCCACCGCACCGATGGCGAACTTCGATCCCGCCTACCGGGTTACGATCGACGTGCAGCGCTTCGAATCGATCAAGGATCAGGCGGCGCTAATCGACGCGGTCTGGACGGTGCGGAAGACTGCCGGCGGCCAGAGCCGCTCGGGGCGCACGGTCGCGCGCGAAGCCGTTCAGGGCACGGGCTTCGAGGCGCTGGCGGCCGCGCACAGCCGCGCGCTCGCGAAGATGAGCGACGAAATTGCGGCAGCGATCAGAATCGAGGCCGGCCAGCAGCAGTAGGCCAGGCGAGCGTATCGCGATGTCAGCCCGCGGACTCTTGAAAGAATTGCGCAACGCGTTGCGGCGTCATCTGGCGCCGCGCCGGCATAGCGTTCTGCTCGCGGCGATCGTGGCAGCGTTCGCGGTGCGTCCGCTAATCGGCGATACCGGAGCCGGCCTCGGCGTGTTTGGCGTAGCTCTGGTGATCCTGCTGCTGCTGGCCCTCTACAACATCAACGTCGATGAGATGGTGGGCGAGCGAGGCCGCCTGCTGGCTCAAAGTCGGCGGCGGCGAATGCTCGGCTGGGTACTGGCCGCGGCGGCCGCATCGGAACGCGTGTCCCTCATTTTTGTGGATAGCAGAATGCTCTACCTGACGGGCTCGATTTGCTGGCTGTTGTTCGCGGTGTTCGTCACCTTGAGCCTGTTGCGCAGCCTTCTGAAGCAGAGAGAAGTCACCAGCGAAACCATCTGCATGGCGGTCTCGGTCTATCTTTTTATGGCCTTTGACTGGGCGCTCCTGTACGTCGTGATTTTTCAACTGCGACCCGAGTCCTTCGCCGGGATCGGCGTCGTGAACCCCGGGCATCCGAGTAGCCTGCAGCATATTTTCCCGGTGCTCGGCTACTTCAGCCTGACGACCCTTTCCACCATCGGATTTGGCGACATCACGCCGTTGACCCTTCAAGCCCGCTACGCAGCGGTTGCCGAAGGGATCGCCGGCCAGTTTTACCTCGCGATCCTGGTCGCCCGGCTGGTCGGCATACAGATGAGTCGATCCGCAAGTCCGGACCGGGAACAGCAAGGTTAAACCTGGCCCAGAGAGGTAGTCCCACGTAGACCGGAGTTGACCTTGGAGTCAAGCTAGCTTCCGTTATGGGACGACCATCGCGAACCGGGGCCGCAATGCTGCTGCTGGGCTTGCTGATCGGTTTTCGTTGCCCGTTGGCTCAGGCTCAGGATGCCGAGGAAACACTCGCAGAAAAGGTCAATGATCCGACTGCCAATCTGATGCAGTTCCAGTTAAAGGATACGTATACACCCGCGCAATACGGTACCACCGCACAGCCCAACGCGTTCCTTTTAAGGCCCTTGTTGGCTCTCAGGCCTTACCTGTTTACCCCCCTAACCCAGATCATCCGGCCAACCTTTAACCTAATGACGATCCCTGAGGGAACGGGAGCTTCCACGCGCACGGAATTGGGTGACACACAGGTGTTCGATCTCTTCTTGTCGCCATGGCCCGATGACAAATCGAGCGGCCTGCGATGGGGTATAGGACCGTACTGGGTTTTTCCGACGGCGTCAGACAAGGCCGCCGGTGACGGCGCGTGGCAGGTCGGACCCGCGGCGGCATTCAGGTATGCGATGACTTCGCGGCTGATGATTTCAGCTCTGATGCAGCAGGCAACGTCGTTCGCCTACACTTCATCGGACCGGGTTCCGGTCACCGTTTTGACGCTGCAGCCGATGATCGCTTACGGTTTCGGAAAAGGCTGGTACGTCAACTCCAGTGACGCCACCTGGACCTTCAATTTACGCCACAATACTTCAACGCAAATTCCTTTGAGTCTGGGACTGGGCAAGGTCTGGAACTTTTCACGCCCTTATGCGGCAAATTTTTCAGTGGTCGGGCAATGGATGGCGTATCATCAATTCTCGGATAAGTATTCGCAATTCTCATTGGTCTTTCAGGTCGGCTTGCTG
>Ga0307373_10000683_pt1 | contig 65424 bp, 57 predicted proteins | sample OX2MG_FD_202534 | JGI IMG/M metagenome (GOLD analysis project Ga0307373, IMG submission 202534) | Soil microbial communities from Risofladan, Vaasa, Finland - OX-2 | ecosystem: Environmental > Terrestrial > Soil > Coastal area > Acid sulfate soil | place: Finland: Risofladan, Vaasa | collected... | reverse complement strand
GTGCTCAAGCTGGACTACGTCACCCCGCCCTCGCTGAGCTTCGCTACCAGCTCCGTCGGCGTGCAGAGCAGCGACAGCCCCCAGTCCTTCACCCTCACCAATGCGGGCAACGCCGCGCTCAGCTTCCCCATTCCCGGCACAGGCAATAATCCCAGCATTTCCACCGGCTTCACCCTCGACAGCGCGACCACCTGCCCGCAGCTTGACAGCAGCAGCGGCACAGCCGGATCGCTGGCTGCAAACACCAGCTGCAGCTACGCGGTAGACTTCATCCCCCAGGCCGTAGGCGCCAACTCCGGCCAGATGGTTGCTACCGATACCAACCTCAACGCCGCCTCGCCAACCTACGCCACGCAGACGATCTCGCTCAGCGGTACAGGCCTGAAGACCGCGCAGACCATCACCTTCCCCAATCCGGGAGCACAGGTCTACGGAACCTCGCCCGTGCTCACGGCCACCGCCACTTCCGGACTCACGGTGACCTTCAGCTCGGCAACGCCGGGCGTCTGCACCATAACCACGGGCGGAGCGCTGACCACGGTTTCGGTGGGCAGCTGCATCATCGACGCCAATCAACCCGGAGACGCAACCTACGCGGCGGCGACGCAGGTGAGCCAGTCCTTCTCCATCACCCAGGCAGCCACCACGACCACGCTTGGCGTCAGCAGCACGTCGATCAACCCCGGCCAGAGCGTGACGCTGACGGCCACAGTAGCCTCGACCACCACCGGCACGCCCACCGGCACGGTCAGCTTCTACAGCGGAACCACGCTGCTCGGCGCCTCTACGCTGGCCTCCGGGGTGGCCACACTGACGACCACCGCGCTCTCCGCCGGCGCCACCAACGCCATCACCGCCAGCTACGGCGGCAACACTGACTTCATGACCAGCAGCACCACCGCCTCCATCGGCATCGTGGTTGCGCCGCTCGACTTCACCTTCTCGTTCACCGGGCAGATGACCCAGACAGTCGTGCCGGGCAGCTCGGTCATCTACCAGGCCTCTATCACTCCGCTCTACGGCAGCTACGCCGGAACGGTCAACTTTACGGTCACCGGCCTGCCCGCGGGAGCCACCTACACGGTCACCCCGGCAACCGTCCCGGCCAACACCGGCCAGCGTACCGTCTTGCTGACCATCCAGACCGCGGCCACCACCGCACTCGAGCGCAACACCCTGCCGCTCGCGCGCAAACTGGCGCCGCTGTCGCTGGCGCTGCTGCTGCCGCTGTTCGGCTTCGGAGACATACGACGGCGAGGCCGCAAGCTGAGCCGCATGCTCTGCCTGCTGCTTCTGGTGGGAGGACTGGCGGCGACGGCGGCCATCTCCGGCTGCGGGAGCGGGAGCGGCAACGGCTCGCAGAAAACCTACAACGTCAACGTCACGGCGACGGCCGGCGGCATCCAGCACACGGCCGCCGTCAAACTGGAGATCAAGTAGCCCACCAGGAAAACCCTAGCTCCACCAGGAGAACCATAGCACCACCAGGAGAACCCTGAAGCAGAGAACTCCTGCTGGTGCGCTCCTTGTGGACGTGAGGATGGGTGGACGCGAGGATGGCCGTGCCCCACGTTCGCCCAGAACCAGCCTGCTCAAAAGCAGGCCGCGAAAAGCCGGAAGCAGTGTCCTGCTTCCGGCGGCCTTCGATTACGCCGGACTATATTCTGCGGGCTCTGTTGTTGCAGGGGTTCTACTCGGAAGGCTCGGAACGTCTGGCTGGTTTCGCGCCTGCGAGGCCGGCCTTTGGTTCCGATCCTGCTTCCTTAGTAAATCCTGAAGTTGACCTCGACGTTGATGCGAACCGGCACCGGGCGTCCGTGGTAGTAGGCGGGGCGGAATTTGTATTGCCGCACCGCTTCCACAGCCTTCTGGTCAAGCCCCATGCCGAGCGGCCGAATCACCTGAATATTCTGCGGCAATCCGTGCGTGTCCACAATGAGCGAAACCACGCAGATGCCCTGGTACTTGGCGCGACGCGCCTCGTCGGAGAACTCCGGCTCAACCGAGTAGATGAGTTCCGGAGCGGAAACGCCGCCGCCCACATGCATCACGCCGCCGCCGTAGCCGCCGCCCTGGCCGGGGCCCAGACCGTTGCCGCTACCCGAACCAATACCGCCGCCGGAGCCGGATCCAAAGCCCGAGTTTGATCCCCCGCCCTGCGAAGCCAGAGCCACCTGCGGCGACGTCGGCATGCCTACATTCGGCATGTTCGTGTCCGGCAGCTTCATCTGCTGCGGCATCATAATCGTCGCCGGAACCGCCAGCTTCGGATGGTCGATCCGCAGAATTTGCGGGGGCGTAATCTGGCGCTTCGCGATCTTCGGCAGCCTGCCCTTCGACGCCTGCACCGGGTTGCGCGTTCCGCCGCCGCCGCCGCCGCCCATGGATTGATCCATCTTTACCGTCATGGGAATAAACGGCTTAATGTCGACCTGCGTCGCCACTTCCTTCTTTTTAATTTCCCGGATGTGCCACTGCTCCAGAGCGAACAATATAATCAGGCCGATCAGCAAGACGTGGAAGCCGAAGGCAATGGCGCTCGACACCGGGCTCCGCTTCACCGCCATCGGGTCAACGACTTCTATAGGCTGTGACGTCAGCTCCAGAGGCGGCAGCTTTTTAGGGAAAAACAGGTCCTGAATGCTGTTCCACAGCGTCTTCCACACCGGCTCGACATCCGTTGCGGTTTCTACCGCGATGGGCTGCGAACTAAGCTCCAGCGGGGGCTGTTTGGAAGAAGAAAATGCGTCGCGCAGATTTGCAATCAGCGACGTCCACATAGATCCATCGGCTTCGTACAGAAGCTCAGGCTCCGCTTCTACTGGCCGCTGGGCTGTTTCTTCAGGAGGTGTCAAAAGCTCATTGCCCATTCTGTGTTACCTGAGACCGAAGCCTCTGAGGATTCTCTATAATTATGGACGACGGCCCCCTCGCCTGTCCTCTTTCCATCCGAATTAAATTCACCGCCTGCGCACTGTCTTTCCATACAGATTAAATCCTTCGCAGGCCACGATCCGGTCCCGGACACACCTGTATTAGAAAATAGACGCTTTACCGTGCCCAAAGTTATGCACCGCGCACGCATTCTTTTATTAGCCTGCGGACAATTCGTGTACCAGCAGCTTCCAGGCAGCGGCAGCAATCGCATGCCTTCAACCAGATACAATGGATTTTTGCCCCGTTGCAGAAAATTGATTTGGAGAACCGATGTCCGACGCGCCCGAGCTTAAGGCGACCCTTACACTGCCTGAAACTAAATTCCCCATGAAGGCCAACCTGCCGCAGAATGAGCCGGCGCGCCTGAAACAGTGGAAAGACACTGACTTATACGGCCAGATCCGCGCCGCCCGCAAGGGCGCACAAAAGTACGTCCTGCACTACGGCCCTCCCTACGCCAACGGCCCCATACACCTCGGCCACGCACTGCAAAAGTGCATCAAGGACTTCATCATCAAGTCCAAAACCATGGCCGGATACGACGCGCCGCTCGTCCCCGGCTGGGATTGCCACGGCCTCCCCATCGAAATCAAGGTGGACGAAAAGCTCGGCCGCAAAAAACTCGAAATGCCCGCGCTCTCCGTCCTCCGCGCCTGCCGCGAGTACGCCCAGAAGTTCATCGACCTCCAGCGCTCGCAGCTCGTCCGCCTCGGCGTCTTCGGCCAATGGGATAACCCCTATCTCACCATGTCGAAGCAGTACGAAGCCTCCACCCTCGAAGCCTTCTACAGCTTCTTCGAGAAAGGCTTCGTCTACAAAGGACTCAAGCCCGTTTACTGGTGCCTGCATGATCGCACCGCCCTCGCTGAAGCCGAAGTCGAGTACGAGATGCACACCAGCCCCAGCGTCTACGTCCGCTACGCGCTCACCAGCGAACCTGCGGCCATCGACCCCGCACTTGCCGGCAAAAAGGTCCACTCCATTATCTGGACCACCACCCCCTGGACCCTCCCCGCATCGCTCGCCATCGCCTTTCATCCCGACTTCGATTACGTCGCGCTGGAGCATGAGGGCAACACCTACATCGTGGCTGAATCCCTCGCCGCGCAGGTCCGCGAGGCCTGCAACCTCGGCCCCGCCACTCCCGTCGCCAAATTCAAGGGCAGCGCGCTCGACCGCGTCACCTTCCAGCACCCCTTCCTCGACCGCTCCATCCTCGGCGTCAACGCCGACTACGTCACCGCCGACACCGGCACCGGAGCTGTCCACACCGCACCCGCCCACGGAGCCGACGACTTCTACACCGGCTCCCGCTATGGCCTCGACCAGACCTGCAATGTGGACAACGAGGGCCGCCTCCGCAACGGACTCCCCGAGTACGAGGGCAAGACCGTATGGGAGGCCAACCCCGCCATCATCGACCTGCTCATCGCACGCCAAGCCCTCATGGGACGCAGTGACATCTACCACTCCTACCCGCACTGCTGGCGCTGCCACAACCCCGTCATCTTCCGCGCCACCGAGCAGTGGTTCATCAACATTGACACCCCGCTCAAAAATCCCGACGGCTCCGCCACCACCTTCCGCCAGCGCGCCCTCGACGAAATCAAGCGCGTCCACTGGGACCCCGCCTGGGGCAGGGACCGCATCTCCAACATGATCGACACCCGCCCCGACTGGTGCATCTCGCGCCAACGCATCTGGGGCGTGCCCATCGCTGTCTTCCTCTGCAACCAGTGCCACACCCCGCTCAACGACCCGGCCCTCAGCAAACACATCGTGTCGCTTTTCCATCAGGAAGGAGCCGAGGCCTGGCACAAGCACTCGGTCGACGAGCTGCTCCCCGCCGGAACCGCCTGCGCCGCCTGCGGCAACACGCAGGGCAACTCCGATCTCCCGGCATTCCGCAAAGAGATGGACATCCTCGACGTCTGGTTCGACTCCGGCATCAGTTGGCACGCCGTCCTCGAAACCGACCCTGAGCTGCGCTGGCCCGCCGACCTTTATATTGAGGGCGCCGACCAGCACCGCGGCTGGTTCCACTCCTCGCTGCTGTGCTCGGTGGCCATCAACAACGGCGCGCCCTACAAAAACGTCACCACCGTCGGCTGGACCCTCGACGAGCAGGGCCGCGCCTTCTCCAAATCCCTCGGCAACGGAGTCGATCCCGTCGCCATCGCCGACAAACTCGGCGCAGAAATCGTCCGCCTCTGGGCCGCCAGCGTCGACTTCCGCGAGGACGTCGCCGCCAGCGACAACCTCATGCAGCGCGCCGCCGAAAACTACCGCAAGCTCCGCAACACCTTCAAATTCCTCCTCGGCAACCTCTCCGGCTTCGACCCCGCGCAGCAGGTCGAAGAGAAAGACCTCCTACCCCTCGACCGCTACATGCTCGCCCGCACCCGCGAGCTGACTGAGAAGGTCCTAGCCTGGTACCAGCAGTTCGAGTTCCACCGCGTCTACCACGCCGTCAACGAGTTCACCATCGTCGACCTCAGCGCCCTCTACCTCGACGTCCTCAAGGACCGCATGTACACCTTCGCGCCGTCCAGCCCCGAGCGCCGCTCCGCGCAAACCGTGATCTGGAAGATCACCGAAGCGCTCGTCCGGCTGGTCGCTCCCATCCTTCCCTTCACGGCCGATGAGGTCTGGGGCTACTTGCCGCCTGTCGAGGGACGGGAGACGAGCGTACATTTAGCGCTGTTTCCAAAGGCCGCAGTGATCGTGGCAAACGAAGTCTCGCTGCTCCAAGACTGGCGGGCGCTGTTGTCTGTGCGAGATCAGGTATTGCTCAAGCTTGAACAATTGCGCAAGGACAAAAGAATTGGAAAATCGCTTGAAGCGAAGGCCTTGATTGGGGCTGAACAACAGACTGAGCAGCTCTTATCGAGATATCAGTCAGCACTTAAGGAACTTTTCAATGTCTCGCAAGTTGAAGTTTTGCCAATTGACCATCACGCAAAAATTCATAACATTAACGTTGTTTACGCCCTTTCTCATAAATACGGCGAGCAACCCATCAACCATATAGTGACGCTCGAAGTTGTCGATGCCGACGGCACCAAGTGCGAACGCTGCTGGAATTACTACGCCGACGACGGTCCGCAGCGTGTTCGCCAGTACGGCCCCTGGCCCAACGTCTGCGGACGCTGCGCCGACGCCCTCGACCACATGGGCTACACAAAACTCAAGGAGCAGACCCCCGCATGAGTCGTTACCGTGATCCCCGAGGCTGGCTCCTCGCCCTCTCCGCTCTTATTGTTGTCCTCGACCGCATCACCAAGTTCTGGGTCGGCAAGCATGTCGGCATTGGCAATGTCATCGTGGTCATCCCGCGCTTCTTCGCCATCAGCCACGTCATGAACCCCGGCGCGGCCTTCAGCATGTTCAGCTACACCGACCACCCCGAGCGCACACGCTGGCTGCTCACCGCCTTCTCGCTCCTCGTGGCCCTCGCCGTCCTCATCATCCTGCTGCGCATCGGCCGCCGGCTTACCCTTACCGCCTTCTCCCTCGCCCTCGTCCTTGGCGGTGCCATCGGCAATGTCTGGGACCGCATCGCCTACGGCACTGTCGTCGATTTTCTTGAGGTCCACATCGTCCGCTACCACTGGCCCGACTTCAACCTCGCCGACTCCGCCATCGTCATCGGAGGCATCCTGCTCCTGCTCGATTCCCTCCGCCCGCGCCCGCATGAACATGCGCCCGAGCAGTCCGAAACCGAAAAGCAGAACGAAGAGCCAACCACTCCCGCAGCCTGATTCGCTAACCCGCTGACTTGCCGGCCTGCTAACTCGCTATTTCCCTATTGGCGATTGTCTATCGGCTCATGTAAAGTGGCTTGCGAAAGCCCCTCGGAGGAAAATCAAGCGTGCAGGCATTCGGAAAAATTTCAGTACTGGCGGTCGCTGCCGCCGTCGTCGCCACTCTTGTCACCGGCTGCGAAACCGGACGCTACAACAAGCGCCACTCATCCGTGATCCACGTCAGCGACGTCGCCACAACTGGTCACCCTGACAAGGCTCTGCCCGCCAACGCCAAAGGCCTGCCGCCCGTGCCCGGCTCGCCCACTGCAGCCGGCGTCAACGGCAAGCAGCCCTTTAACGACAATCAAGCCCGCGAAAGCCCCGGCGTGGAAAACGGCATCCCCGCCGCTCCCAACCAGAACCGCAAGGACGCCTTCCAGAAGCAGTAAGCACAACCAGCCACTACCACTAGCTGTTAGCAAAAAGCGCTCAGCACCACTTCGTGTCTCCGGTGTAAGGCGGGTCAACTTTGAGCAGGCGCCGTTCAGCTAACAGCTAGCAGCTAGTAGCTAGCAGCTAGTAGCTCCTCCCTCTAACATTCCCCCGAATAAACTCCACCACCTTCTCCAGCGGAGTCCCCGGCCCAAAAATCGCCGCCACGCCCTGCGCCTTCAAACCCTCCGCGTCCTGCCCTGGAATCGTTCCGCCCAGCACCACCAGAATGTCATCCGCGCCGCGTTCCTTCAGCAGAGCCGTCACTCGCGGCACAATCACGTTGTGCGCGCCCGACAGAATGCTCAGCCCCACGCAGTCCACGTCCTCCTGCACCGCGGCATTCACAATCATCTCCGGAGTCTGCCGCAGCCCCGTATAAATCACCTCCATGCCCGCATCTCTCAGCGCACGCGCAATCACCTTCGCGCCGCGGTCATGGCCATCCAGCCCCGGCTTCGCCACCAGCACCCGTATCGGACTCGTTCGTTCACTCATAAACTGCTGAGAATATCATGCCGCGCCTCACTCCCGCTCCCTGAGGCAACGCCTGAAAAATCCACCTTCCCCGATTCACTTCCATTTCTCATATCCATTACGATGGTCTGACCATGACATTCGATCGCCGCGATCTCCTCAAATTAGCCGGAGGCGCACTCGCCGCCGGTGCTGTCCCCTTCACCGCGCGCGCAGCCGCTTCAGGCCACACGAATCCCGTACCCAGCCCGCAATGGCTCAGCGGATTCCTCAACGTCCGCAACTTCGGAGCCACCGGCGATGGTACAACCATTGACACTCCGGCCATCAACCGCGCAATTGAATCCGCAGCGTCTTTGGGTGGAGGAACAGTCGTCGTTCCCGCCGGAACCTACGCCTGCTACTCCATCCATCTCAAGAGCAACGTCTGCCTCTTCCTCGATCAGGGAGCCACCATCCTCGCCGCCTCCGTCCCCCTTGAAGGAACCACCACCGGAGGCTACGACGCCGCCGAGCCGCAGGGCCCGTGGGAGCCGTACCAGGACTACGGCCATAACCACTGGCACAACTCGCTCATCTGGGGCGATGGCCTCTCCAACATTGCCATCTGCGGCCCCGGACGCATCTACGGCAAAGGGCTCAGCCGCGGCCACCACGAGGACACGGACCTGCCCAAAGTCACCGCCCCCGGCGTCGGCAACAAGTCCATCGCGCTCAAGCACTGCACCAACGTCATACTCCGCGACTTCTCCATCCTCCAGGGCGGATGGTTCGGAATCCTCGCCACCGGCGTCGATAACCTGACCATCGACAACCTCAAAATCGACACCAACCGCGACGGCATGGACATTGACTGCTGCCGCAACGTCCGCGTCTCCAACTGCACCGTCAACTCGCCCTATGACGACGCCATCTGTCCGAAAAGTTCCTTTGCCCTCGGCTACGTGCGCCCTACTGAAAACCTCACCATCGCCAACTGCCTTGTCTCCGGAGGCTACCAGGTTGGTTCAGTCCTCGACGGCGCCTTTAAGCTCCGCCCGCAAAAATACGGCACCGGCCGCATCAAGTGCGGCACAGAATCCAATGGCGGCTTTAAAAACATCACCATCACCAACTGTGTTTTTGATCGTTGCTGGGGCCTCGCTCTGGAGACCGTTGACGGAGCCATCCTCGAAGACATCACCTTCTCCAACATCGCCATGCGCCACGTCGGTGGAGCGCCCTTCTTTCTGCGCCTCGGCACGCGCCTGCGCGGTCCCGCCGGCATACAGCCCGGGGTGCTCCGCCGCGTCATCCTCAGCGACATCACCAGCTCCGGAGCCGGACAGCTTCCCTCTATCCTCTCCGGAATCCCCGGCCACCCCGTCGAAGACATCAAAATCAGCAATCTATATCTCGAACAGACCGGCGGAGCCGACGCCGCCATGGCCGCCATCCACCCTCCGGAGAAGACCCACGGCTACCCCGAACCCACCATGTTCGGCCCTCTGCCCGCCACCGGAATCTTTATGCGCCACGCACGCAACGTCGAGCTGAGCAACATCGAAATCGACGTGCAGTCGCCCGACCCTCGCCCCGCCTTTTGGCTCGACGACGTTGACGGAGCCGACTTCTTCCGCATCCGCGTCCCCAAAAACACGCCCGCCTTCGACCTGCGCTCGGTCCGGGACTTCCGCAGCTTCGGCGCGCAATTTCTAAAGGATATTTCGCTGGACAGCGTAAAGAAACGCACGATCTAACCAGAATGTGCGGGGAAATTTACCACCCGCGACCAACGGGAGCGGCCCATCAAGCTTGTTCCAGAATGGCGGCGAAGCCGCGTGGGCCTGAACGGCCAGTTCACTTGTCGCGGGCGACTACGAAGTCCGGAACCCAGAGCAGGGCCCGCTTGTACTCCGTATCCGGCAGGCCGTTCAGCGCATTGCGCGCCGTCTCGGCGTATTGGAAGGCCGTATTCATGGCAAAATCCACTGACCCGTGCCGGTTCAGGATGCTCAGAATCTCCTGGTGCGTCACGCTTTCGAAATTGCGCTCTTTCAGCACCGTCTGAATGGCATCGCGCTCCGCAGCAGAGCCGTTCTCGAGCCCATGGATCACCGCCAGCGTGGCTTTGCCTTCGCGCAGATCGCTCGCCACCGGCTTCCCCAACACCTCTTCGGTCGCCGTCAGGTCCAGCACGTCGTCCACGATCTGGAAGGCCATGCCCAGCGTCCGGCCGTACTCGCCCATTTTGTGCTCGGTTACCTCGTTGGCGCGCGCCATAACCGACCCGAGCTTCATGGAAACCTCAAACAGGCAGGCCGTTTTGCGGTAAATCAGCGCGTTATAGTCCTCCTCGCCGATCGCCAGTCCCAGCTTTTCCATCTGCAGCAGCTCGCCCTCGACCATCTGCTGCGTCAGCCCAATCAGCAGGTCAAGAATCCTGAAGTTCCGCTCCTCGAGTGCCGTGCGAAACGCCTGCATGTACAGCCAGTCGCCGGCCAGCACGCACTTGGCGTTGCCCCAAGTCGTATTGGCTGAGGGACGGCCGCGCCGCGTGTCCGCCGCGTCAATAATGTCGTCGTGTACCAGCGTTGCGGTATGGATCATCTCCACCACCGCGCCCAGCCGGAACATCCCCTCGCTGGAATATCCCTGCGACCGCGCCGATAGCAGCAACAGCGACGGGCGGATGCGCTTCCCGCCTCCCTCGCGCAAATACCCTGATATCTCCGTAATTGCCGCCACGGATGAGACCGACTCCGATCCGAACTCCCGCTCGATCGCAATCAGATCGTCGTGCAGTAGATCGAAGACTTCTTTTGCCGTCGCTATGGCCAGTGTGCTCACGCCTGTTCCTGCAATGCCTTTCTAGTTCGTGCGGTAGTTCGTAAACTGCAGCTCCAGGCCAAAGTCGTGGCCTTTCAACAACGCAATCGCCTCTTGTAGAGTATCGCGATCCTTGCTGCTGATGCGCACCGTATCTCCCTGAATCGATGCCTGGACCTTCTTCTTCGAGTCTTTCATCAGCCGCACAATGTCTTTTGCCTTCTCCGTCGGAATCCCCTGCTGGAGCGTGATCTTCTGCCGCACGCTCGACCCAGCCGCCTGCTCCACCTTCCCGTAGGTCAGGTTCTTCAGCGACACGCCCCGCTTCACCAGCTTCTGCTGCAGGATCTCCGTCACCGCCTTCAGCTTGTACTCGTCCGCCGAGGCCAGTTGCAGAGCATCCTCGCCTTCCAGCTTGATCTCCGAGTGGGAGTTCTTCAAGTCAAAGCGCGCATGGACCTCTTTCGAGGCCTGATCCACCGCGTTCTTTACCTCCTGCAGGTCCACCTTGGAAACCACGTCAAATGTATTGTCTGCAGCCATCTTTCACTCCCGTACTTTTAGAGTATCCGTTTTCCGCCGCGATGCAGCCGATTTGGCAGAATTTACTTGGCGCCCGTCACACCAAAAAAGCGCTGAAAATTTTCCGCCGTGCGCAAAGCCGCCTCCTCCGCCGCAACGCCCTTCACTTCTCCCGCCTGCTCCGCAACCCTCGCCACCCATGCCGGCTCATTGCGCTTGCCGCGGTTCGGCGTCGGAGCCAGAAACGGCGCATCCGTCTCAATCAACATCTTCTCCAGCGGAACCTGCGCCATCACATCCCGTATCGGCTGCGCCTTGGGAAACGTGACGTTCCCAGCAAATGAAATCAGGAAACCCATCTCCATCGCCCGCCGCGCATGCTCCCACTCGCCCGTAAAGCAGTGCAGAATCCCACCCAGACCGGTTCCCTTCCAGTCGCGATCCAGCATGGTCAGCGTGTCGTCCCACGCGTCAGTCGATCCGTTGGACGGCCGGCAGTGAATCACAATCGGCTTCCTGCGCCCTGCTGCAATCTCCATCTGCCGCCCGAAAACGGTCTTCTGCACGTCGCGCTCCGAGTGCTCGTAAAAATAATCCAGCCCAATCTCGCCGCACGCCAGCACCTCCGGCTCCTTCAGCAGCGCATCCAGCTTTTCCAGCGCAGCCTCGTCCGCCAGCCTGGCTTCGTGCGGATGAACCCCCGCCGTCGCGTAAATCGTCGGCATGCCTTCGCGATCCTTATAGGTAAGCGCCAACTCCAGCGCCCCATGCATGGTGTCCGGCCCATCGCCGATCCCGATCGACAGAATCGCCCGCACCCCCGCCGCATACGACCGCTCCAGCATCGCCTCGCGATCCTCGTCGTACCGTGCGCTGTCGAGATGTGCGTGCGAATCAATCATTGGCTAATGGCCGCTGGCTTTTGGCCAGTCCTATTTAAGCTTCGCCCCAACCTCAATATCTTCCAGGAACCCCGCCAGCACGGCCTTTCCGCCTTCCAGCGAGGCGGCAACAATCATCCCGTTCGACTCCAGCCCGCGCAGCTTCCTCGGCGCCAGGTTCGCCACAATCACCACCTTGCGCCCAACCAGCTGCTCCGGCGTATACGACTCCGCAATCCCCGCCAGAATCTGCCGCTGCTCATAACCCAGGTCCACTTCCAGCCGCAGCAGCTTGTCCGCCTTGGGAACCCGCTCCGCCACCTTGATCTGCGCCACGCGCAGCTCGACCTTGGCAAAGTCGTCAATGCTGATCTTGCCTTCGGGGATGGCTGGTGCGGGCTTCGCGGCAGGCTTTGCAGCAGCTTGATCCGCAAGCTTCTCGGCAGCGGCTCCAGGCGCAATCTTCGCCTCGCTCAGTGGCGGCAGACCAACTCCCAGAATATCCTTCACGAAATTCTCAAACGCCAGCACCGCGGCGCCCTCCGTGGTCGACTCAGCTATGCCTACAGCCAGCCCGTCCAGAGCCGCGTGCAGCCGCGATGTATGCGGGCGGTCCACCACCTTCGCAATCACGCTTGCATCTGATTTCACCTCTGGCTTGGTATCTTCCGTATTGTCCACACCAACCTCCTTCGCATCCGCCGCAACCGCCGGAGCATCCCTCTCTTCAATCTCTTTCATCCGCGCCACCGCATCCTTCTCCGCACGCGGAAACACCGGGCCAATCTCGCCCAGCTTCGTCCCCGGCTTCAGCCCGCCCCACGCAATATTCTTCAAATCGGCCTTGGCAATATCGCCCAGCCCAAGCTGCGCCCAGACCTTCGCCGCCGCATCCGGCAGCACCGGATACACCAACGCCGTAATCACGCGAATCGCCTCCGCCGTTGCGTAGAGCACATTCGCAAGCTCAGAGCGGCTGTCCGCATCCTCTTTCGCGGCAAGCTTCCACGGAGCACTGGCCGTAATAATTCCATCGATTTGCGTAATCATCTGCCACAACGTCTCAAGCGAAGATGAAAACTTCAGATCGTCGAATTGCTCGCCGGCCACTGAAATCGCACGCGCAAAATTAGATTCGAGCTCTGTCAGCGAGACCAGCGCAGGCATCTCAGGATGCTCCGGCACCACCCCATCAAAATACTTCCCAATCATCGTCAGCGTGCGGCTCACCAGATTCCCATAGCCGTTCGCCAAATCCGAGTTGTACCGTTGCACCAGCGCGTCAAAGCTGAAGCTGCCGTCGTGCCCGAACACCACCTCGCGCAGCAGGAAGTACCGCAGCGCATCCGCGCCCAACACCTCAAGAATCGTCTCCGCCCGCACAATGTTCCCGCGCGACTTTGACATCTTGCTCTCTTCAAACAGCAGCCACCCGTGCGCCACAATCGACTTCGGCAGCGGTAAGCCCGCCGCCATCAAAAACGCCGGCCAGTACACGCAGTGGAACCGCGTAATCTCCTTGCCCACAATGTGCAAATCGGCGGGCCAGTACTTATCGAACTTCGACGTATCCTCGCTGCCCCATCCAAGCGCGGTAATGTAGTTCGCCAGCGCGTCCATCCACACGTAGATCACGTGTTTCTCATCGCCGGGGACCGGAATCCCCCACTTGAAGCTCGTCCGGCTGATCGACAAATCCTTCAGCCCCGCCTTCACAAATGAGACAACTTCGTTGCGCCGCGTCGCCGGGGAGATGAACTCCGGATGCGCCTCGTAGTACTCCAGCAGCACCTGCTCAAACGCCGACAGCTTGAAGAAGTAGTTCTCCTCGCTTACCGTCTCCGTCATCCGCCCGCACTCCGGGCAAGGCGCGCCCGGCGGCACATCCACAAAGGCCTCGTCGCTCACGCAGTACTGCCCCGTGTACGTGTCCTTGTAAATGTACCCGCGGTCCTTGAGCAGCGTGAACAGCTTTTGCACGCCCTGCTTGTGGCGGGGCTCGGTCGTCCGGATAAAGTCGTCGTAGGTCAGCCCCATGCGGTCCCACAGCCCGCGAAACCTGGCTGAAACCTCATCGGTAAACACCTGCGGCGTGCACCCGGCCCGCTCCGCCGAGCGCTCAATCTTCTGCCCGTGCTCGTCGGTTCCGGTTAAAAAGAAGGTGTCCACGCCCAGCGCGCGCTTCCGCCGCGCAATCACATCCGCCACCACCGTCGTATAGGTGGTGCCGATGTGCGGCCGCGCATTCACGTAATAAATCGGAGTCGTCAGGTAGAACTTGTCTGCCATTCAGTACAAAAACCCTGCTTGTCTTTCTTAAATTTTTATGGCTGGAATGTCATGGGAATCTCAGTCAAGATCGGCAAGCAAATCCTTCACGAGAATCTGAATTGCTGTTCCTGCCACGGTCAGTGTTTCCACTGCCTTCCAGTCGCGCAGGCTGCCTCCCGCGCACTCGTAGGCTGTGCGCATCTGCGGATCAACCACCCACACTGCGCGTACTCCAAAATCCAGATACTCCTGAATCTTTGCCTCCATCCGCCCAATGCGGTCCTCCGGAGACAGAATCTCCACACACAGCAGCGGCGGATGCGTAATGATCTGCTCGTCTGCCGCATTCCGGTCGATCACCAGAATGTCCGGCACCCGGTAGCGAGCCGCTGAAATCTGCAACCGCAACTCCGCAAACACTTTGATCTGCGCCGTCTGCCGCCATGCGCTCAGCAGCCGCAGCAGTGCTGCCTGCCACGCCGCATGATCCTTCTCCCCCATGCTGCGCTCCAGTATCTCTCCGTCTACATACTCGCGGTCCGGCTGCCAGGTCTCACCCAGATAATGAGCGACCGGCAAAATCGTCGTGCTCATAAATCCATCCTTCCGCTACCTTTTACAGAATACATCGGCACCCTCTCCATCGGAATCCGACCCTGATAAAATCGCCTTGATCATTGAACTATTTCCGCACTTCCATGTGGTGAATCCAAGGTGTACTTAACACAGCAAAAGCATCTCGAAGCGCGCCTTCGCGCCGTCCTCCGCGAATCCTTCTCCATCGAACTCGACACTCTCGTCATCGAGCAGCCCCCCGAAATCAAATTCGGTGAGTACGCCCTGCCCCTGGCCTTCGAACTCGCACGCCGCCTCAAAAAGGCCCCCCGCAAAATCGCCGAAGACATCCTCGCCGCCCTCGGCACCGTCTCCGGCTTCGCTGCCTTCGAGGTCGCCGGCGCCGGATACATCAACGCCCGCCTCGACCGCGCCGCCGCCGCAATATTCATCGCCAGCGATGCGTCTTCTGTCTCTACGGTGCTCGAATCTCCCATCAGCGCCGGCCACGCCATCGTCGAGCACACCAGCATCAACCCCAACAAGGCCGCCCACGTCGGCCACCTCCGCAACGCCATCCTTGGAGACACCTTCGTCCGCCTCCTCCGCGCCTCCGGCCAGCAGGTGGACGTGCAGAACTACATCGACAACACCGGCGTCCAGGTCGCCGACATCGTCGTCGGCCTCATGCACCTTGAACACAAGTCCCTCGCCGACGTGCAGACCCTGCTCGCCGATCTCGCCGCACGCAATGAGCGCATCGACTACTACTGCTGGAACCTCTACGCCCGCACCTCGCAGTGGTACGACGAGGACGCCTCGCACAAGCCGCGCCGCATCGAGATCCGCCTCGACACCCTCCACGCCATCGAGCACGGCGGCAACCACACCGCCACCATCGCCGAACTCATCTCCACCGCCGTCCTCCACCGCCACCTTCAAACCATGCTGCGCCTCGGCATCGAGTACGACTTCCTGCCCCGCGAAAGCGAAATCCTCCACCTCCACTTCTGGGAGAGCGCCTTCGAGCAGATGAAGTCCAAGGGAGTGCTCTATTTCGAGGAGCACGGCAAGAACAAGGGCTGCTGGGTCATGCGCCGCCCCGGCGCAGAAGCCGTCGCCGAAAACACGCCCGACGAAGACGCCAAAGTCATCGTCCGCTCCAACGGAACTGTCACCTACGTCGGCAAGGACATCGCCTACCACCTTTGGAAGTTCGGCCTCCTCGGACGCGACTTCGGGTATAGAAAATTTCACAAATATCCTGACCACGATTGTTGGATATCCGCCGAATCGGGCGACCCTGATCACCCCGCCTTCGGCCACGCCTCCGCCATCTACAACGTCATTGACGCGCGCCAGTCCGACCCCCAGGCCAACGTCATCCAGGCCCTCCGCGGACTCGGCCACACCGAGCAGGCCGCCCACTACACCCACTTCTCCTACGAGATGGTCGCGCTCACCCCACGCTGCGCCCTCGACCTCGGCTACGACGTTTCAGAGGAGGACCGAGCCCGCCCCTACATCGAGGTCTCCGGACGCAAAGGCTTCGGCGTCAAGGCCGACGACCTCATCGACAAGCTCATCGCCGCCACACTCTCTGAAGTCACCGAGCGCCATCCCGAACTGAGCGAAGACGAACGCGCCTCCACCGCGCGCGCCATCGCCGTCGGAGCGCTCCGCTACTTCATGCTCAAGTACACGCGCAACTCCGTCATCGCCTTCGACTTCAAGGACGCGCTCAGTTTCGAGGGCGAAACCGGCCCCTACATCCAATACGCAGTCGTCCGCACGCGCAGCATCTTTCGCAAGGCGGACACCACGCCGGAAGCCTCCCTCGCCGCCGTCGCCTCGCTCGACCCCGCGCCCTTCCTCGCCGGCGACGACAACGCCGACATCTGGCAGCTCTGGCTCCGCGCCTCCAAAACCTCGCTGCTGCTCGAGCAGTGCATCGCCACCGCCGAGCCGGCCTACCTCGCCAAGCACGCCTTCCAGCTCGCACAGGACTTTAGCGCCTTCTACCGCAACCACCACATCCTCACCGAGTCCAACCCCGCGCGCCGCACCTTCCTGCTGGCCACCGCCGCCGTCGCCCAGCGCGAACTCCTCCGCTCACTCAACGGGCTCGGCATCTCCGCCCCGAAAATCATGTAGGACTGGCCATCCAGGCAATCGCGGCTTCGCCGCCATCCTTTGGATTGACAGTTTCCTCCATCCACACTCCGATGCGTCCTGTATGTGATGGCCATTACATTTGTCTCCGATTCTGTTTCACTTCCTTGGAGACCAGGCTTGCAAAAAATTATCGCTGCACTGCTCGTGTGCGCCGCATCGGCCCTGCCCGCCATCACCCAAACCGCCCCAGCGCCCGCGCATCCCGTCCGCTTCAACCTCATCTACCGCGCCCGCGCCGAGGGCTGGCAGTGGTTCGCTGCTCCACCCGCTTCCAACACCTACGCCTACGTCGATTCCCTCCTCCGTCTCAGCCTCTCGCAGTCCGTCCAGTACTGGGACTGGAAGCTCGAGCTCTCGCAGCCCGCCATCCTCGACGCGCCCAGTAGCGCCGTCGCGCCCGGCGCGCAGGGCCAGCTCGGCCTGGGAGCCACCTACTACGCCGCCAACGGCAACAACGCCTACCCCGCCGCCGCATTTCTTAAGCAGGCATTCCTCCGCTACCACCTCGGCGGCCCGCACTCCGACAAAAATATCCGCATCGGCCGCTTCGAGTTCTTCGGCGGAATGGAAACCCATCCCCACAACCCCACACTCCTCTGGCTGCAGACGCGCCGCATCCAGCAACGCCTGCTCGGTAACTTCGGCTTCACCAACGCGCAGCGCAGTTTCGACGGCGTCGACGCGCACTATGGCTCCGGCTCATGGGACATCACCGCCATGGCCGCCCGCGCCGATCAGGGCGTCTTCAACATGAACGGCAACCCCGAGCTGAACGTCGACGCCCAATACCTCGCCTTCACGCAGAACGCCGCGCACGGCCACCTCCTCTGGCGAGCCTTCGCCATCGGCTATCACGACGGACGCACCGGCCTCACCAAAACCGACAATCGCCCGCTCCCCGTCCGCCAGGCCGACCACCACAACATCCGCCTCGGCACCTACGGAGGCAACCTCATCGCAGAGGCCCCCGCCGGCCCCGGCCAGCTCGACTTCCTCTTCTGGGGCGCGTATCAGAACGGCTCCTGGGGCACGCAGAGCGACAGTGCCAACGCCGCAGCCGTCGAGGCCGGCTACCATCTCACTCGAGTCCGCACCGCGCCCTGGCTGCGCACCGGCTGGTTCCGCAGCAGCGGAGACAACAATCCCTCTGACAACAAGCACACCACCTTCTTCCAGCTCCTGCCCACGCCCCGCGGATACGCCCGCCTGCCCTTCTTCAACCTCATGAACAACACCGACGAGTTCGTCAGCGCCATCGACAAGCCCGCGAAGAAGCTCGCTCTCCGCAGCGACCTCCACTGGCTGCAGCTCACCTCATCCAAAGATCTCTGGTACCTCGGCGGCGGCGCGCTCGACAACAAGGTCTTCGGCTTCGTCGGCCGCCCCTCCAACGCATCCACCTCGCTCGGCACCCTGGCCGACATCAGCGCCGACTGGGCCGCCTCGCGCTCTCTCTCCGTCGGCCTCTACTACGGATACGCCTGGGGCAAAACCGTCGTCGCCGCCATCTATCCCACCGGCCGCAATGCGCAATTCGCCTACGCCGAAATGGACTACCACTGGGGCGCGCCGCTCTCGAAGTAAACCTCGCCCGTAAAAAGAAATCCCACATCCGAAGGTCGCCCGGATGTGGGATGAATTCTTGGCTGAAATATCGTTATCTGGGTGATGACTCAACCGCATCGCAAGGTGACGGCCCGTGCTAAGAAAGGTTTGCGACTGAAAAGGCCATCCGATTTTCAGGATGGTTCCTTTTCAGTCCCAAGGCCCGTCCGGCAAGGACCGCCGCCCGCGCAGGGCGGTCTTGCTTCTACAGCGGCTGTCCGTTCACCGTCAGATCTTTGATCTGCTGCTCGTCGAACTCCTTCACGCCGTCGGGAAGCGGAGCATAGTGCAGCTTGTTCGCAACTGCCTGCCCATCCGTAATGACGTACTCCAGGAAGCTCTTGAGCGCCTCGCGATTGACCTTGTTCGTGCCGTCCTTGGGGACGATCAGGAAGGTCAGCGTGGAGATCGGATACGCCTGCGGAGCGGTCGCCGGAGCATTCACAATCGGAGACCGCGGGTCCTTCGCCAACTCAGCCGTAAACGCGCTGATGGCAGCGGTCGTCGACTCCGTCGAAGGAGTGATGTAGTTGCCGGCCTGATTCTTCACCTGCGCCACGGGCAAATTGTTCTCCAGCGCATACGCAAGTTCCACATAGCCGAACGCGCCCGGCGACTGCTTGACCAGACCCGTCACACCCTCGTTGCCTTTGCCGCCCAGACCCACCGGCCAGCTCACACTGCCGCCATGGCCGACTTTCGTCTTCCACTCCGGGCTCACCGAGCTCAGGTAGCTGGTGAAGGCCGCAGTCGTGCCGCTGCCGTCGGAACGGTGCGCAACCACGATGGGCTCCTTCGGCAGCTTCACGCCGGGGTTATCCGCCGCAATTTCCTTGTCCTGCCAGTTGGTGATCTTGCCCAGATAGATTCCTGCAATCACGCCAGCGGAAAGCTTGAGCGGCTGCTTGAGAGCGGGCAGATTGTAGGTGATGCACACCGGCCCCGCCGTCTCTGGAATCTGGACCACCGGCTTCATCTGCGACAGCGCATCGGCCATCAGAGGATAGTCCGAAGCACCAAAGTCCACAGTGCCCGCCTTGACCTGCTGCACGCCGCCGCCAGAGCCGATCGACTGATAGTTGATCTGCACATTGGGATGTGCCTGTGAAAATGCCAGAACCCAGCGCGACATCGCCGGATACACAAACGTGCTCCCCGCACCGGAAAGCTGAACCATCTTAGGACCAGACGATTTGCAAGCCGTCAGCGTCAGAGCCACCGTAACCACCGTAGCCACAAGTGAAGCAACTACAATTCTTTTCTTCATATAAGCAAGCCTATGTTGTTGGACGCCTCCTTCGTGTTGCAGTACATATATTTTCTGGTTAAAAAATGATGAATTCCGGCCAACCTTTTGCACTGGCAACGCCCCTGCGGCTCATGACGTCTTACTGCGAAGAACGACATTCCAGACATCAGGAGTCGAATCCCATGAAGGAGTCACTATCCGGAAAGAAAGTTGCAATCCTCGCAACCGACGGCTTTGAGCAGTCCGAGCTGATGGAGCCCAAGAAGGCTCTGGAAGGCGCCGGAGCGACCACCCACGTCATAGCCCCCAAATCCGGAGAAATTCGCGGCTGGCACAACCACGAATGGGGATCAAAAATCCGCGTTGACCACACCCTCGATCAGTGCAAAGCGTCAGAGTATGACGCACTTATGATCCCCGGCGGCACAATGAGCCCCGACCATCTCCGCACCGATCCCAAAGCCGTCCAGTTGGTTCGCGATTTCGACAAGGCAGGCAAACCCATTGCCGCCATCTGCCACGGCCCCGCACTGTTGATTGAAGCGGGCATCGTTAAAGGCCGCCGCGTCACCTCCTGGCCCTCGCTCCGCACCGACCTTACCAACGCCGGAGCCAATTGGGTGGATCAGATGGTCGCCGCCGACCACGGACTCATCACCAGCCGCAAACCCGCGGATATCCCTGATTTCTCGAAGGCCTTGATTGATCAACTTGCTGAAGGACACCAGCAGCAACGATGGAAAGAAGCCTCTTGATGCCCCCACCCCAGTAGTCTGCGTTTTGTTGTTTCCCTTACCCGCGGGGCACATTCAGTTATGTGCCCCGCGCGGCTTTTAGCCCCTCTTTCGAACTCTTAGCCTCTCGATTCCCCGGCTCACGGGCTTCTAGAACTCACCCTCGCCAACGCAAAATTCAGCGAACTGTAAGGACCTTCGCAGCCCTCGCGGACTCGCCTGTGGCTGTCATCAATTTCGTTCCTCATACACCACAAAAGACTTAGCGGCACGGCTGTCGCTGTTCCTATCACTGTTCCGCGCAGGCTGGGTGCTCCTCATCTTGATTCGGAAACGTGGGCTCGCAGAGTGCCCCATCCCTTCGCTTCCGCGAAGCGCGTGTGTCTGGACGGCGAGTCCACCGGTACAATTCCTTCCGGAAAGGAATTCTCACTCAAGCCATGCGCAAACCTCTGTTCACTCTGCTCGCCATTGCCGCCTTCGCCGCTTCCGCCTTCGCACAAAGCCAAACTAAAATGCGCCCGGAGGAAACCGAGGTCTGGAAGCCCGTGCCGCTCATCGTCACGCCCGGCGCGACCGACTCCGCTCCGCCCTCCGACGCCATCATCCTCTTCAACGGCAAAAATGAGAACCAGTGGGTCTCCGCCCAGGACCACACCCCGGCACGATGGATCGTCCACAACGGCATTCTTACCGTCAACAAGGCCGACGGCAACATTGAGACCCGCCAAACCTTCCGCGACTACCAGCTCCACATCGAATGGAAGATCCCCCAAGACATTACCGGCAGCGGACAGGCCCGCGGCAACAGCGGAGTCTTCCTCGCCTCCACCGGCCCCGGCGACGACGGATACGAGCTACAGGTTCTCGACTCCTACCACAACTCCACCTACGTCAACGGACAGGCCGGCAGCATCTACAAGCAGAGCCCGCCGCTCGTGAACCCCGCCCGCAAACCCGGCCAGTGGCAGAGCTACGACGTCATCTGGACCGCCCCGCGCTTCAACCCCGACGGTTCACTCAAATCTCCGGCCTACGTCACCGTCTTCTTCAACGGAGTCCTCGTCCAGAACCACTTCCAGCTCCAGGGCCAGACCCTCTACATCGGCAAGCCGTTCTACAAGGCCTACAACCGCGCCCCCATCAAGCTCCAGGCACATGGAGACCACAGCCAACCTATCAGTTTCCGTAACATTTGGGTGCGAGAGTTAAAGTAAAACCTTAAGCGAATAGGGCACCCATTCAGGCAAAACTGGTCCCCCATTCAAGCCCGCCTTTGGCTTGTGTGGCAACTCCATATCCCGCGACCAACGGGAGGGCCCCAAAGGCCCGCTCCACAATGGCGGCGAAGCCGCGTCTACCCGTGCGGTCAGCACCGCGACACCTGAACCGAACGCCCGCATTGCCAAGCACCAGCACGTTATTATTGCCAGGCTTGCCGTCTTCCAACGTTTGCTCCCACTTATCAGGAGACGGCCGCCCACCACCCTGCTGTTGCATGCATCCCAGCCTTGCTCCCTATAATCTTCTGGCAAGGATATTTTCTGGTCAGCCTGCTACAGAGGAGTCCAGCCATGACCACCACCCGCGCAGTCATCTCGTCCTCGACTCTCATCCTTCTTCTGGTCCTCGTGTCCTCAGCTTTACCCGCCGCGCACGCGCAGCAAGTAGCGCCGAACATGCCGCCACAGAGAACCGTCGTCCCCACCATGACGCAAACGGTTCCGGACAATGACGTGCTGTCGCGCAGGATGAATGAAAAGATGGCCATTGCCCGCAATAATGAGCGGCAGAAGGCGATCATCTCCCAGTCTGCTCAGCTCCTCGCGCTCGCCAAAAAGCTCAACGCGGACGCATCCAGGTCCAACGCAAACCAGCTCTCAGTTACCGTCGTCAAGGAGGCTGCCGAAATCGAAAAGCTTGCCAAATCCATCAAGGATAAAATGCGCCGCGGCTACTAGAGAAAAACCAGAGTTACCGCAAGGTGTTTTTTTTGAAGGGAGTGCCGGGACGCCGCTCCCTGATGGTCGCGTCGACTGGGGATTCGCCGGAAACGCCACGCCCGTCTTTTGCCACCCCGTATTCGGCGCGCCGTCCCATACGTCCCACTCACACACAAAACGGCCCCACAAAGCAGATAGCTACAAAGATGCCGCCTCAGCCCAAAATGCTTTCCGGTTGCGCATGAATTTCGATCCTGTGACCCGCCTGACCCGCACAACCCGCGCGCTCACTCCCGGTAGGTCGCCGCCGTCGCCCGTATCCCCTCCTCGTACGGAGTAGCCGAGTGTCCAAAGACCCCCGTGAACTTCGACGAGTCGAACACGTACGGCGAGTCATTCTGGTACAGCATCTCGTACACTTCGCGCACCAGGGGGTTGAACCAGCCCACCATCCTGATCTTCGGCCGGCTCAGCACGCGGTACTTCGGCTTTACCTTCAGCGCTTCTGCGGCCTGTTCAATAAACTGCTTGCCGGTCGGCGGATTCGCCGCTGTCGGCAGGTGCCACGTCTGGTTCCAGGCTGCTTCGCTTTCCACCAGCAACACCAGCGCCAGCGCCGCGTCCGGCGTGTAGGTATAGGAGTGCGGCTGCGAATCATCCACCAGGCACATCGCCGATTTTCCCGCGCTCAGCGGACCAAACACCAACGCATTCGGAATACCGTTCACGGCATACGATCCGTAGAAGTCCGCCGACCGCGCAATCATCGCTGTTAAGTTCCCGCTATTCCACTCCGTCTTCAACTGCTCCGCAATTCCTGCCCGGATTTCTCCCTTGCGGCTGCACGGCTCGTAGCGGGTCACCTCCGTCATGGGGCCCTTCACCCGGCCGTACATATAGACGTTGTCAAAAAAGACCAGCCTGGTCCCGTTCCGCTTGCAGGCCTCAATCACGTTGGCCATGATTCTCGGCCACGCCACTTCCCAGACCTTGCGGTTGTACTCGAGACCCACCAGCAGAAACGCCACACTTGCGCCCTTCACGGCCAGCGCTGCCTGGTCCTTGTCCGTGAGGTCGAGGTGCATGACCTCGGCTGCGCCCTGATGCGCATGCGCGTGCCGGCTCACCAGCCGGAACGGCAGCTTGCCCGCCAAGAGCTGCTTCACCAACTCGTCTCCCATCGCGCCGCCGGCGCCAAGAACCACAAACATTACAAACCTTCCTCACAAATGAATCTATTGATTGGATAGCAAATCGGCGCCTTGTGTCGTCAATCTAACAGGGACACGCGGTTATCTGTTCAGGTACCATCAATACCGTTGCGCGTCCCCGCGAAACGTTTCCCCTGCAAACATCACCCTCTGGAAAGGATGCCCATGAACGCACCCGCTAATGGTCAAGTCACCCCCCAGCGCCTCATGCAGATTGCCTGGAGTTACGCAGCTCCACTGATCATCGAATCTGCCATTCGCACTGGAATTTTCGACACCCTGGATGAATCCCCCAAAAACCTTGAGCAGGTTCACACTGCAACCGGAGCCTCCACACGCGGCCTCGCCGCCATTATGAATGCGCTCTGTGGGCTGGAGTTTCTCGACCGCGATGCCCAGGGGCGGTACTCACTCACGCCAGAAAGCGCCGCATTCCTGGTTCGCAGCAAGCCGTCCTTCATGGGCGGACTCCTTGTGCACACCAGCAGTCAACTGATTCCCAAATGGCTGCAACTCACTGAGATCGTGAAAACCGGCAAGCCCGTAGGCGCCGTAAACCAGCAGGACACCGGCGCGGAATTCTTCCAGCAGTTCGTCGCCGATATCTTCCCCATGAGCTATCCGCCGGCACAGGCGCTCGCCGCCACACTCAAGCTGGGAACAGCCCGCGTGCTCGACCTCGCCGCCGGGTCCGGCGTCTGGGGCATCTCGCTGGCGCAGAGCAGCCCGCAGGTTGAAGTCACCGCCGTCGACTGGCCGGCCGTTGTGCCAGTGACAAAAAAGACGGCGGCCCGCTTCGGGCTGGAGGACCGCTTTACCTTCATCGCGGGCGACCTGCATTCCGCCGACTTCGGCTCGGGATACAACGTCTCCACCCTCGGCCACATCCTGCACAGCGAGGGAGAATCCCGCAGCCGCGCGCTGCTCAAGAAGACCTTTGAGGCGCTCGCACCCGGCGGAACCATTGCCATCGCGGAATTTCTCGTGGATACCGACCGCAAGGGGCCCGTCACCGGACTCTTCTTTGCCGTGAATATGCTGGTGAATACCGACGAAGGCAATACATTCAGCGCAGAAGAAATCTTTGCGTGGCTGAACGAGGCCGGCTTCGTGAATCCGCGCCTGCTCGACGCGCCCGGCCCCTCGCCCCTCATCCTCGCCACAAAACCATGAAGCATACCCCGCAATTAGAAAAGCCCACGTCCAATCCACCGGACGTGGGCTTTTCAGCGGCGACGCCAACTCATTCCTCGTAAATATCCCGCCGGTGTCCAACCTGCAGCACAAAAACCACCACCCGTTCGTCTTCCAGGCGGCAGATAAGCCGGTAATCCCCTACCCGGTAACGCCACAGCCCGGCCAAATCCTGGCGCAGTGGCTTGCCGAATGAGCGTGGATCGCCGCCCTCCACAATCCGCTTCCGCAGATATCTCAAAATTTGCTGTTGAATTTCAGGAGCCAGCTTCCGCAGTTCCCGGCGCGCGCGGTCGTCAAACTCAATCTTCCAGGTCAACCCCGCGCTCCAATTCCTCAAGGGTCCACCGCTTCGCTGGATGCTCGAGGCGATAAAGTGCGGTGTAGGTGTCTTCGATTTCGTCCAGTTGCACCTTCAGCGCCTCACGCACGTAGTAGCTCTTGGACCGCCCGGTCAATTTGGATAATTTCTCCAGCCGCGCCTCAATCTCATCGGGTATCCGGACTGCCAGCATATCGACTCCTCGCTATACTTGTATTACAAGTATAGCATCGTGCCTGCCCAGACTTAATCCAACGCTTCAGGTTGTATCCCGATGTCCTTCTCGCCCGCAGCTTTCTTCTCCATGTACTTCTTCACCCAGGCATCAAAGCTCTTGCCCGCCGCCGTATCCCGTCCGGTAAAGGACAGAGCCGCGATCTCCGCATAGGGCACGGTCAGCTTGGTCCGCTCATTCGACGGAATCATCCGCACCGCCGAGTCCTGCAGCGTCATGCCCTTCTTCCGGTCAAAAATATATCCGTTGATCACGCGGCCGTCCTTCAGCGTCAGCGTCACGTCGCCGCGATAATCAAAGGCCTTCTCCAGCGCCTCGCGCGTCTCTTCCTCTGTCGCCAGCACCGGAATCCACCCTTCAAGGTTCTCCCGCTCGCGTCCCGCTATGTGCTCCAGCTCGTCGGCGCTGTGCTGCCGCAGTTGTTCAATCTTCAGGCGTTCCTGTTCCAGTGTCGCCATCGCGCCTTAATCTCCTGATACAGTCTGCAGCACTTCCTTCGCCGCACCGGACGGGTTCTGGATCTGCACCAGCGGATGCTCCTCTGCCGGCTTCCACTCATTCAGCAGCTTCTGCGTATCCTGGTCAGGATAAAGCGACGGGAACATGTACTTCCCCGCCGTCACCAGAAATCCCTTCACCGAGCTGAAGTTGTAGTCCACCGCGGAGGCCTCGTGCCCCGAGTGCACCATGCAGTTCGCGCACTGCGGATTCCCGCTCTTCGCGCCGTAGTTGGCCCATTCCGTCGCTTCCATCAGCTCCGCAAAGGTGTCCGCATAGCCGTCCTGCAGCAGATAGCAGGGCTTCTGCCAGCCAAAGATGGAGAACGTCGGCATGCCCCATGGCGTGCACTCGAAGTTTTGCTTCCCCATCAGGTATTCCGAGAACAACGGATGCGTGTTGAACTTCCACGTCTTCTTCCGGTTCGACAAAATCATCCGGAACAGCTTCCGCGTCCCCGCCTTGCCCAGAAAGTGGTTCTGGTCGGGAGCCTTGTCATACGTGTACCCCGGAGACACCATCATGCTCTCGACACCCGCCGCCATCAACTCGTCAAAGTGCGCGCGCACCGAGTGCGGATCGGCGCCGTCGAACAGCGTCGTGTTCGTGGTAACGCGGAAGCCCGCGGCCACCGCCGCCCGAACCCCCTCCATGGCCATGTCGTGACCGCCCTCGCGGCACACCGAAAAGTCGTGATGCTCCTTCTGCCCGTCCACGTGCACCGAGAACGACAGATACTTGCTCGGCTTGAACAGGTGCAGCTTTTCCTTCAACAGCAGCGCGTTCGTGCACATGTACACGTACTTCTTGCGCGCCACCAGTCCGGCCACAATCTCCGGCATATGCGGATGCAGCAGCGGCTCGCCGCCGGGAATGGATACCATCGGCGCGCCGCACTCTTCCACTGCGCAAAAACACTCTTCCGGCGTCAGCTCCGCCTTAAGAATGTGGGCTGGATACTGAATCTTGCCGCAGCCGGCGCACGCCAGGTTACAGCGGAACAGCGGCTCCAGCATCAGCACCAGCGGATACCGCTTGCGGCCCCTCAGCTTCTGCTTCAACACGTAGGTGGCAACCGTCCATGCCTGCGAAATCGGTACGCCCATTCGGTCTAAATCCTTTCCGGCAACTTGCGCCGTTCAAAAAACTTTTATGCTGCCACGCGCTCCAGCGCCTTTTTGTACGTCGTCAACGCCAGCAGCGGAAAATAATTCCGGTACAGGTGATACGCCAGATAAAACACCCGTGGGAAGCCCGTCCCGGTGTAGATCGCCTGCCGGGTACGGCCTGCGCCCAGGTTCTCGTCCCACATGCTCTCATCCCACGATCCATCCTGCTTCTGCTGCGCCAGTAGCCACTTCACGCCCTTGGCAACGGAGTCGCTCCGCGTGTCGCCCGCCGCCAGCAATCCCAGTAGCGCCCATGCCGTCTGCGATGGCGTGCTTGGCCCAATGCCCCGCTGGTCCGGATCGTCGTAGCTGCCGCAGGTTTCTCCCCAGCCGCCGTCCGCATTCTGCACCATGCGGATCCACTCCGCCGCCTGCTGGATCTGCGGCTCGTGGTTCCACACCCCCATCACTTCCAGCCCCCGCAGCACCAGAAACGTTCCGTACAGGTAGTTCACGCCCCAGCGGCCAAACCAGCTTCCGTCCGGCTCCTGCTCTTTAAAGATGAACTGGATCGCCTTTTCGACGCGCTTATCTTTGCGCGTGTAGCCATACGATGCCAGCATCTCCAGAATTCTTCCCGTAATGTCCACCGTCGGCGGATCCAGCATCGCGTTGTGATCCGCGAACGGAATGTACTGGAAGATCATCTTGGTGTTGTCTTTGTCAAAGCTCGCCCAGCCGCCGTTCCTGCATTGCATGGCAAACACCCAGTCAATGGCGCGCTGACTTACGTCGTACTGGTAGCGCTCGCGCGGGTTCTCCACTTTGCTCAACGCCAGCAGCACCTGACCGGTATCATCCACATCCGGATAAAACTCGTTGTTGAACTCGAAGTACCATCCGCCCGGCTGCGTCCGCCGAGCCTTTACCGCCCAGTCACCCTTGTGCCGCACTTCCTTTGACAGCATCCAGTCCGCCGCCTTCAGTAGCCGCGGATCGGTGCGCGGCACACCCGCTTCGCCCAGCGCATACACGGCCTGCGCCGTGTCCCACACCGGCGAAACGCACGGCTGCATGCGGAAGGTCGGCTCCGGATAATCCTCCGTTCCGTTCGGCTCGTCGATGCCCAGCTTCTCAAACTCGTCCATCGCCCGGATCACCTGCGGATCATCCAGCGAGTACCCCAGGCAGCGCAGCGCCACAATCGAGTTCAGGATGCCGGGATAGATCGCACCCAGCCCGTCCGTCATCTCAAAGCGCTCCAGCATCCACTTCTCCGCCTTCTTCAGCGCGACCGTGCGCAGCGGCCGAATGTGTATCCGCTCAAACCAGTGGGTAATCCGGTCGCACAGCAAAAAAAAGTTCCGCCAGCCGATGAGCTTGGTTTCGTCCCACGGCAACCGCAGGTCGGCGTTCTCGCGCCCGCCCACAAACAGCTCGTCAATGCCCTGCTCCGGACGAATCTTCTTGAACATCTTCTTCGCATACGCAATCGACAGCGGCACCAGGATGGCCCGCGACCAGGCGGATATCTCGTACAGGTTGAAGTAGAACCACTTGGGAAAAAGCACAATCTCCGGCGGAATCGCCGGCACCGCGTCATACTCGTACTGCCCCAGGAAACACAGATAAATCTTGGTGAAGGTGTTGCACTTCACCACGCCGCCATTGGCCAGAATCCACTCCCGCGCCTTCACCAGGATCGGTTCTTCCGGCTTCATGCCCATCAGCTTGCAGGCGAAGTAGCACTTTACGCTCAGGCTGATATTGGACGGCCCGCCAGCGTAAATTGACCAGCCGCCGTCCTCGTTCTGGTAGCGCAGCATTTCGGCAAACGCGCGCCGCATCTTGCCCTCGTCGCCCGTTCCCAGCAGCACGTGGACAAAGATGTAGTCGGCCTCGAGCATCGCGTCGGCCTCAAGCTCCCCGCACCAGTATCCTTCCGGATGCTGCAACGAAAAAATGTGATCCCGCGACCGTCCGATTGCGGCCTCTACGTCGCTCAGCGCCGCATCAATCCGTCCGAATTTAACCCGATTGCCTTGTGCTGCCCCAGCCGTAAAACTTCCGGATTGTTTTGGTCCAGAAAATGTACCCATACTCTCCGACCTGACAATTTGGAATTACAGTTAAACCGAAGCCGGGCTCGAAGGAGCCGCGTGAATTGCCTGCACTATCTCCGGGGGAAGCCCGAACCGAACGTTCTCCGGCATGACTTCCACTTCTTCCACTGAACCGAAACCGCGAGCCTTCAGATACGCGATCACGTCTTCCACCAGAACCTCCGGCGCCGACGCACCCGCCGTCACCGCAACCGTCGATACGCCATTCAGCCACTCCGGCTTGATCGCGTTCGAGTTCTCGATCAGAAAAGCGTTCGTGCTCAGGTTCCGCGAAACCTCCACCAGCCGATTCGAGTTCGAGCTGTTATTCGAACCCACCACCAGCACCAGGTCTGCGTTGTGCGCCACGTTCTTCACCGCCACCTGGCGGTTCTCCGTGGCATAGCAGATGTCCTGCGAGTGCGGCCCCACAATCTTTGGAAACTTCACCTTCAGCGCATGGATAATATCCCGCGCCTCATCCAGCGATAGCGTCGTTTGCGTCAGGTAGGCCACCCGCTCCGGGTCAGGAACCTGAAGCGTCTGCACTTCCGCCGCGCTCGACACCACCTGCGTCACATCCGGAGCCTCGCCCAGCGTACCCTCAATCTCGTCATGGTCGCGATGACCGATCAGCACCAGCGAATACCCCTGCTGGGCAAACTTGATCGCCTCCACATGCACCTTGGTCACCAGCGGGCAGGTGGCATCAATCACCTTCAGCCCTAATTCCTTCGCGTGCTCCCGCACCGCAGGCGATACTCCGTGTGCCGAATAAATCACCCGCATCCCCTCGGGAACCTGGTCAATATCGTCCACGAAAATCGCGCCCTTTTCCGCCAGCTCATTCACCACAAAACGGTTGTGCACAATCTCCTTGCGCACGTAGATCGGAGCCCCAAACGTCTCCAGCGCAATGTTTACCACGTCGATCGCGCGCACCACGCCCGCGCAAAAGCCGCGCGGCTTGAGCAGAAGAATTCGCTTTTCAGCCTGGGTCGAGCCGGAATCGGGGCCGACAGAGTGGGTCTCAAAAGTGGTAGCTGTCACAATACCTAAGTATACCGTGCCGGATCATAAAAAACAGTGCAATCAGCCGCCTGACCCAGCAGGATCAAGGGGCCAATTCCGCCCCCTCGCCGGGTGTCTGGCCGGCCTTCAACAGCCGCCTGATACATTGAACTGATCGAACGATAGCAATCGCATCACGCTCGGGGCACGCCAGACTGCAACCACCATTGCCGTGTCGATCCCCGCAAACAATGGGGAGACAGAGCTGGAGCTGACTCCGCCCGAACCCTTCTACAAGGGAACAAGGTTGGCTGGGCAAATCAACTCCATCCAGCTCAAGCCCTGAGCCTGGCCAACAGGAGAACCAATGCAGCGATACGCGCTCTTCGTCACCGGACCACCCGCCTCGGGAAAATCCTCCATTGTCGAGCCGCTCGCGCGCGCCCTGCCCCATTTCGCGCTGCTGCAAAAAGACCCGCTGAAGGAAGCGCTCTACGACGCATTGCACGAAGGCGGCCCACAGGCCGCCACTGCCTCCCGGCGCCTCAGCGACGTCGCCCGGCGCATGCTCTGGGCGCTTGCGCCGGGCTGCCCGCGCGTCATCCTCGAGGCCAACTTCCGCACCCTCGACCCGCAGGAGCGAGCCCGCTTCCAGTCACTCGACGCCAACAAGCTGGAGGTGCATTGCGCCTGCCCGTTTGAAATCGCCATGCAGCGATTCGCCTCCCGCGCCGCCAACCGCCATCCCGCGCACACCGTCCAAACGCTTACGTCAAAGATTTTCCGCGAGTCCCAATCCCCGTTCGGCCTCAGCCCGGTCATCGAAGTCGACACCACAAACCCCATCGACCTGCCGCGCCTCCTGCAACAAATCCACACCCACTGGCCAGAACTTTAGCGCGTCCGCCCGGACAGCCAGTCCCCATCGGGAGGGCCACAAGCGCTCTCTTATGGATGGCGGCGAAGCTGCGTGTCACTGGATGGCGAATCCTTCTTCCAACTCTGGTGAGGTCTGGCCACCGCCCACATCTGAGCCGCGATCTCGTCGAACAACCCCATCCGGTCGTTGCCTACCCGATACAGATCAAAGTGCGTCCGGTTGGGAATAAACGTGAAGTGCGCATCCGCGTGCAAACCCGTCAGCACCGCGTCAAAATCGTGCGCCGAGCCGTCCAGGTAGAACGTGTCCGCCGTACCGACGTACACATGAATCTTCCCCTTCAGATACCGCCCGCGCTCAGCCCAGTCCGCCTTGCAGATGTGTGCCAGGTCGTAATGGTCGCGCCAATACGCCACCACCGCCGGATTTACGTCGCCCGTTGTCCGGTCAAACATCTGCTCCGGACGCCCATCCTTCCCGCGCGGAGAAAACACCCAGTCAAACGACGCCATCTGCCCGCCATACGTCCCCAGCACGCGCTCCAGTTTTGAGAACTGCTCGAACGTCGCAATCACCTTCGCATGGTCCCGCACCAGCGGATACGGCGTTCCATTCGGTTTGAAGTACACATTCGCGTGCGGAGCATACAGGTCCGGCCCGGTAAAGTTGTGGAAGTCGCTCGGGTCCGGCGACGTCGACCACGTCCCGCCAAACACCCGCGGATAATTCACCTCCAGTTGCAGCGTCGCCCATCCGCCCGACGAGTGCCCCTGCAAAAACCGTCCGCTCGGCCGCGCGTCCATCTTGTACCGCGCCTCCAGATACGGAATGAACTCCTTCGTCAGCGCCGTGCCCCACGGCCCGTTGTTCACCGAATTCGCAAACTCATGCGTCCCCGTCGGCAGCGACTCGTCCAGCATCACCCAGATCATCGGAGGCATCTTTCCCTCGGCCATCCGCTGGTAAAGCATCTCGCCCGTCAGCTTCGCGTACCGCAGGTTCGCACCAAACCCTGCCGTCCAGTACACCGTCGGATACCGCTTCTTCGCCTTCGCGTTATATCCCGGCGGCACAATCACCCACGCCTTCACATACCTCGGCCTGCCCCAAAACCGCGTCAGCGCCGCGCTCTGCATCTGCTCCAGATGAGCCGCCGCCTCCGCCGCCGGAGTCGCAAACCTCTTCATGGCAGGCGGCAGCGGCCGCTCCTGCACCACATCCGACAGCGTCAACTCCGGCTCCGCACCCGCACCCGGCTTCCAGCCCGCCAGCTCCACCACATCGCTCGTGTAGTCGCCCGCCGTCCGTCCCGAATACGCATACGTGTGCCCCACATCCAGCACCGCCTGCGCCTGGTAGTCGCCCGGCTTCAAACCCGAAAAAGGCCCCGGATACACCACCTCATCCGTATCCACATCCACTGAAGCTCCCGGCTTCAGGTCGTGAATCTCCTTCGCCGCCACATACGTTGCCGTCGGATGAAACTCATTGATGCTGACTGCCTTCGCGCCCGTCCCGGCGGAAAGAAAAACCAGCAGCCGCCCCGACACCGGCGCAGAAATCTTCGGCCCCGCCGTCACCCGGAAGAAAAGATGCTGTGGCTGCTGAGCAAATGCCGAAGCCGCGAACAAAGCCGCGGCCACAAAAGAGACGAAGGAAAACGTGCGAACACGCATAGGCTCGCAGTGTAGCAAATGGGGCTGAGATCAAGCAGCCTGAAAAGCTAATTAGCTGCTCCAGGGATCAATGATCCGCACACCTGTCAATTCAAAATCCTTTGCGTTGCGGGTAGCAACTGCCGCGCTCAGCGTGCGCGCAATCGCAGCAATTTGCATGTCGAATGCAGCGACAGAACGGCCCTTTCGCTTACGGATTGCTGAAATCTCTGCGTAGCTTCGCGCTGCGGCGCTTTCAAAGCCCAATATCCTACCCGCAAGATCTTTGCGGAAATATGCTTCTGTTGCCTTAAATAGCTCCGCTCGGCGTCGTCCTGCGGGCATGAACTCAATGCCGCGAAAGATCTCCGCCTCGGTTATAGCTGTTGTAAACAACTCGTCCGGATCCCTTGCCGCAATCCAGCCCAGCACTCGCGCATCAGGAAGCGGTCGAAACAACTCGGATATGACGTTGGTATCGAGAACAATCATTCGCTAGTCGAATACCGGCGGCTTGCGCATCGATCCCCTTCTGGGAAGCTGCAAATCCACTCCCTTGATCCCGGCCTCTGCCATCCGCTGCCGAATCGCCAGAAATGGCGTCGCAGCAGAATCTCTCCCGCCGCCAATCATTGCGTCCGACAGGATTGTCCGTGCCTCTTCCTCCATGGAACGACCATGTTCTGCCGCACGAACACGAAGCTTCGCTTTCACCGCGTCGTCGAGTTTGCGAATCGTGATGCTTGCCATGCAATCAATGCTATCACTGACTGCATGGCAGACTGAACCCGGCCGATCCTACAATCGTTCCCATGGAGCACACCCAGCAACCACACCCTCACCAGCTCGCCCGCGTCATCGCCCACCAGTACCGCGACCTCGTCGGCCCCTGGAGCAAATTCATGGGCGTCATGCACTGCACCGGACACAGCGCCCCCGCCTGATCCAACCCGGCGGCAGCAACCGGGTGGGCTAAAAAAACGATGCAGAGCTAAAATGGGACCCGCCAACCAAACCCCACGCAAGGAGACCCTGGCTTGCCGTTGCATACCGATCGTCGCGCCTTCCTCAAGCTCATGTGCAGCGGAGCTGCAGCCGCAGCCTTTCCCGCCAGCATCAGCCGCGCCCTGCAGATCCCCGCCTACAACCGCACCGGAACCATTCGCGACGTTGAGCACATCGTCTTCATCATGCAGGAGAATCGCTCCTTCGATCACTACTTCGGCTCGCTGCGCGGTGTGCGCGGCTTTGGTGACCCGCGCGCCGTCCGGCTCACATCCGGCAACTCCGTCTTCCACCAGCCCCACGACAGCGGATACCTCCTGCCCTTCCATCCCGGCGCGCCCAACCTCGGCCTCCAGTTCCTAAAGGACCTCGACCACGGCTGGAACAGCACGCAAGGGGCCTGGAACCACGCACAGTATGACCAGTGGGTGCCCAACAAGGGCCCCACCACCATGGCGCATCTCACCCGCAGCGACATTCCCTACCACTACGCTCTCACCGACGCCTTCACCGTCTGCGACGCCTATCATTGCTCCCTCTTCGGCCCCACCGACCCCAACCGATATCACATGTGGAGCGGCTGGGTCGGCAACGACGGCTCCGGAGGCGGCCCCGTCATCGACAACGATGAGGCCGGATACAACTGGTCCACCTATCCCGAAATTCTCGAGCACGCAGGTATCTCCTGGAAGATCTATCAGGACATCGGAACCGGGATCGACGCCAAAGGCGATTGGGGTAATACCAAAGACCCCTACATCGGCAACTACGGAGACAACTCGCTCCTCTTCTTCCTCAAGTATCAGCACGCCAAACCCGGTGACCCACTCCACGACAAGGCCAAAACCGGCACCAACATCTCCGCCGGAGACTCTCCCTTTGAAATCTTCCGCAGCGACGTTGCCTCCGGCAAGCTGCCGCAGGTTTCCTGGATCGTTGCACCCGAGGCCTACTCCGAACACCCCAACTGGCCGGCCAACTATGGAGCCTGGTACCTCACGCAAATTCTCGACGCACTCACCGAGCACCCCGACGTTTGGAGCAAGACAGCCTTCTTCCTCATGTACGACGAGAACGACGGCTTCTTCGACCACATGGTCCCGCCCACGCCGCCCGTATCGCGCTCCCAGGGCCTTTCAACCATCAGCACCGTCAACGAAGTCTTCCCCGGCAACGCCAAATACCCCGCTGGCCCCTACGGCCTCGGCATCCGCGTGCCCATGATCGTCATCTCTCCCTGGAGCAAGGGTGGCTGGGTCAATTCACAGGTCTTCGACCATACTTCCTTGATCCGCTTCATTGAGCGGCGCTTCTCACCCGAATACCCCGGCCTCGAAAAGACCAACATCACGCCCTGGCGCCGCGCCGTCGCCGGAGACCTCACCTCCTCCTTCAACTTCGCCTCGCCCAACGACACCCACGTGCAGTTGCCCGTCACCGTCGCCTACGCTCCGCCCGACAACAAGCGCCATCCCGACTACGTCCCCGCACCGCCCGCCGTTCAGGCGCTTCCCGTGCAGGAAACAGGCACGCGCCCCGCGCGCGCCGTCCCCTATGAACTGCATGTTGCGGACGAAATCAGCAGCCGCGCCGTCACACTCCACTTCCGCAACACCGGTTCCGCAGCCGCCGTCTTCCACGTCCGCGACGGCAGCAACCAGCACCCGCCGCGCAACTACACCATCGGCGCAGGCCACCATCTGTCCGATACCTGGACCCTTGCTGCAACCGGGCAAGCCGCCTACGACCTCTCCGTCTACGGCCCCAACGGATTCTTCCGCGCCTTCAAAGGCAGCGCTGAAAATCCATCTCTCAGCAGCAAAGTTCACTATGAAATCAGCAAGGGCGGCATCGTTTTAGAGATCACAAATAAGGGCCAGTCTCCCTGCGACGCGCGCATCTCCGACGCCTACACCGGCAAGCCACTCACAATTGCGCTCAAACCCGCAGAAACCCAAACGCAATTCCTGCCACTGGACAACACCCACGGCTGGTACGATCTCACGCTCGATACCGACGCGGCCCCCAGCTTCCGGCAGCACTTCGCCGGACACCTAGAAACCGGCAAAGACAGCATCAGCGACCCAGCCATAGGACGCGCCTGACTCAGGGCGCGTCACCACGCCGCTGTTTCCGCTGACCGGGCTTTAACTGCCCTTCGCTGCCCGCAGCATCTGCTCCGCGTTCTTGCGCGAGGCATCCGTAAGCTTTTCGCCGCTCAACATGCGGGCAATTTCTTCCACGCGCTCCTCTTCTTTCATCAGCCGGACGGTCGTCTTTGTCCGCCCCTGCTTTTCCTGCTTCTCAATCACGAAGTGCTGGTCGGCAAACGCCGCAATCTGCGGCAGGTGCGTCACGCACAGCACCTGCTGCGAGTTCGATAGCTCCTTCAGCTTGCGCCCCACCGCCTCTGCCGCGCGCCCGCCAATGCCAATGTCGATCTCGTCGAACACCAGCGTCCGCGGAACCGCCGTCTTCCGCCTCTGCCCCTTCGCCGCGCCCTCTTCCACCGTCACCTTCAGCGCCAGCATCACGCGCGACATTTCGCCGCCCGACGCAATCTCCTCCAGCCGCTTCATCGGCTCGCCCGCGTTCGTCGCAATCCGGAACTCCACCGTGTCCCATCCATGCGCCGTCCACACTTCGCTGTCTTCATTCGCGTTCACGGTAATGCCCAGCTTCGCCTTCATCGCCAGATCGTTCACCTGCGCCTCGGCCAGCTTTTCCAGCTTCTTCGCCGCCGCCGCGCGCTCCGCATGCAGCGTCTGTGCCGTCTGCCGATAAATCGTCGCCGCCTGCGCCAATTGCGCCCGCAGCGTCTTCAGCGTCTCGTCGCGATCCTCAACCTCCGCAAGCTTCTGCGCCACTTCCTCGCCGTACGCAATCACCTCGGCAACATTCACGCCGTACTTGCGCTTCAGCCGGTCCAGTTGCGCCAGCCGGTCCTCAATCTCCGCCAGCCGCTCGGGAGAAGCCTGCGTTGCCTCGGCAAAATCCCTGGCCGACGCGCCCGCATCCTCCACCAACGCCAGCGTGCTGACCAGCGCCTGCGCCTGCTCGGTAAACTTCGCGTCGAACCGCGCCAGCTCCTCGATTTGCTTCAGCGCCGCGCGCAGCGTCGTCTCCGCCGATCCCGACCCGTCATACAGAAGCTCATACGCGCTCATCGCCGCCGTATACAGCTTCTCGGCGTTCATCAGCACCTTGCGCTCCGTCTCCAGAGCCTCGTCTTCGCCCGCCGTCAGACCCGCGCCCGTAATCTCCCGGTTCTGGAACTGCCACAGGTCCACCATCCGCAGCCGGTCCTGCTCGTCGCGCTCCAACTCTTCCAGCCGATTCTTCAGGTCCTTCCATCGCGCATACGCCTCGCCCACCGCCTCCGCGCTCAGGCTCGCAAACCGGTCCAGCAAATGCCGTTGCTGCGCCCCGTCAAACGAACCCAGCGTTTCGCTCTGCGCATGCACCAGCGCCAGTTCCGGAGCCAGCAGCCGCAGCACCGCCACCGTGGCCAGCTGATTGTTCACATACACGCGCCCCTTGCCGCTCTCGGCAATCTCGCGCCGCAAAATAATCTCGTGACCCTCAACATCTATGCCGTTGGTCTCCAGCGTGGCCTCTGACCCTGCCGTGCTCTCAAACACGCAGGACACCACCGCCTTGTCCGCGCCATGCCGCACCACATCGGCGGATCCCTTCGCGCCCATCAGCAGCGCCAGCGCGTCCACCAGGATCGACTTGCCCGCGCCCGTCTCGCCCGTCAGCAAATTCAGCCCCGGCCCAAACTCCGCAATCGCGTGGTCAATCACCGCATAATTTTCAGCGCGCAACTCCAGCAGCATACTTGTCCTATAGAAGATTCTCCGCGCAGCATAGCAGGAGTGGGACAGGAAAGGGAGTGCCACCCGCAACTCCGCCGTCACCGGATGCCCGTCCCAGGCCCGCCCGCGCTAGCGCAGATGCCCGAAGTTCACCACCGCCGCCGCAATCACCATCAGCATGCCCAGTGCGCCGCCACAGACGTAAATCCACCCGACTCCGCGGAAAAACCTGCCCCCGAACTGGCCGTCAATTTGTCCCAGCCCAAACCTATGGCTGGCCTCCTCGGGACGCCGTATGAAATACACGCCCAGAACGAACAGCCCCGCCGCAAGTACAAAGGCGATCACAAAACTGGATGGCGACAGCATCTTTTTGTAGCGCCTACTTTCCGAAGCTCACCACAACAATATGCTTGGCTGCTTCTATACATGCCGCCTGCATTGTCTTGGGCTTTTCTGGCTCTAATGGGCAAACCTCAAAAGCCGCATCAAGCGCGTTGTCGAACGGTTTTAGCTTTGCCTTTACATTTGCGGGCAGTTCAGGGTGCTCGTTGTCTCCGTTGAGGTCGCCCGGATAGGTTTCAGGGCCGCTGTAGATTCCCAGAATCCGCTCAGTGCCGATCTTCCAAAGACGAAGCGAAGGAGTCCCCTCCCAAAACTTCAGTTGGCCATGGGTCCAATAGCAATTTGGAGCTAACTTTGGCGTCATGCAAACATATCGGCGACGATTCGATGCAGAGGTAAACATCGGAAGGGAGGCGAATAGCGCGAACAAGACGACTCTCCTAATCACTGACCGCTCCTTTCACCTCGACGAGCAACAAAAATACTCGCAAATCTCAGGCGTCGCGCAATTATAGTCGGAGTTTGCGGGACAGCATCCGTAGCATGCTCGCCCCGCAGCGATAAACTGTGCAAGGAGGTCTTTGTGTCCATCCCTGCCAGCCCTGATGCTCAAAAATGGCCTGATTCGGGCCGCGCAATTCTCATTGAAACGATAAAAGCCTTAGGAAGAGGACGCGCGCTCCCACCCGGCACAACGATACGTCAGCTTATCGAGGATGGTCGTCGCTTTTAGCGGCAAACCTCCCCCTTGCCACCCTCGACTCCCGCCTCAAGGCTGCCGCTAAGTCCCTTGGCGTCAAATCCTTCGTTTAACAGCCTGATTCGTCTTACAGCCTTTATCCACGCACCTGCGTCTCAATCTCTGGTACCGTTAATTTCAAGCGACAATGACATATCTCCTCTTCGCATCTTTTGTCCTTCAGGCCGACACCGGAGTTCCCTCCGCGTCGGCCGGCGGCAGCGCTGTTATGGAAATGCTCCGTAACAGCGGCCCTGTCGCACTGATCGTTCTCGGCATCCTGATCGCCTGCAGCTTCTGGTCCTGGGCCGTCATCCTCGGCAAATGGGGCAGCTTCCGCCGCGCCGCCGCGCAAAGCCGCAAGTTTCTGCGCGCTTTCCGCAAGGCCAGCCGCCTGCAGGAAATTGCCAACGTCACCGAGAACTTCAAACCCAGCCCGCTGGTCAACGTCTTCGACGAGGTCTATGAGACCTATCGCCGGCAGACCGGAGGCTACGGTCCGCCCACCAACATCACCGCCCTCGAGCGCGCCGCGCAGACCGCTTCCAGCGAGTCCCTCACCGCGCTGGAGCAGCGACTGACCGCGCTCGCCACCATCGGCTCCACGGCCACCTTTATTGGCCTGTTCGGTACCGTATGGGGCATCGTGGACGCCTTCCACGGACTCGGCACCGCCGGCGCAGCCACCCTCCGCGCCGTCGCCCCCGGCGTCTCCGAGGCCCTCATCACCACCGCTGCCGGCCTCCTCGTCGCCGTGCCGGCCGTCGTTGCCTACAACAACTTTGCTGCGCGCTGCCGCGACTTCGGCGCACGCATGGACGACTTCGCCCGTGAACTGCTCAACAGCATGGAAGAGGTCAGCCTCAAGCCCAACCAGGACCCGATTGAACGGGAGGCTGCCCGTGGCCTTCACGGCTAGCAACGGTTCCACTCGCACCTCCATGTCGGAGATCAACATCACTCCGCTGGTCGATGTTGTGCTGGTGCTGCTGGTCATCTTCATGCTGACCGCGCCTGTGCTGCAGTCCGGCATTGAGGTCAATGTCCCGCACACCAAAACCGTCAAGCCCATCACCCAGCAGCACATGGTTCTGGTCATCAACAAGGATCAGGAGGTCTTCCTCCAGGACAAGCCCGTCAATATCGCCAACCTGCCCCAGCTGCTTTCCAAGCCGGGAACAAATCCCTCGCAGCAGATCATTTATGTGGAAGCCGATGAGCACGTCCCCTTCGGGGCCTTTGCCTCGGTCATGGATGCCGTCAAGCAGGCCGGCATCACACATATCAGCGTCGTCACACAACCTCTCCGGAACAGCCCGGCCACCGTCCAGAAGTAAGGAGTAGTGATGGACGCCCACTCACTTCCGGACATGCATTTTGACCCCGAGCCGGTCGGCAAGCCCAAACTGGGCCGCTCCGTGCTCCTGCATCTGGGTGTCGTTGCCTTCGTCTACGGGGCCGTCTTCCTCATGAATCACATCCACGGCACCCAGTGGGGCAATCAGCGCACCCCCGGAGCCATCAGTATCACCATGGTTACTTCTGCGCCCGCGCTCCCACTGCCGCAGGACCAGAAGCTGACAAAGAACGTGGTCACCACGCAGTCTCCCTCGACTGCGCCTGCGCCGCCGCTGCCCAAGATCGCCTCCGTGCCACAGCAGGATGCCATTCCTCTGCACGAGATTCACGTCCGGCGCCATAAGCCCAAGCCCAAAAAGGTGCCCCGCCGCAGCAGGCGCTACAACGCTCCGGCCCCCGTCCGCCAGTACCACGCCCAGTATGGAGAAGAGGCCGCCAACCGTATGCCGCGCACCATGGCGCCCACCAGGCAGGGGCCGCAGGCGCCCGTCACCGTAACCGGAGGCAGCAACGGCTTCAACTATCCCTGGTACGTAAACGTCATTCAGCGCAATGTTGAGCAGAACTGGTACACACAGGAGGTCAGCCCCAGCACCCCCACCGGAACCAAGGTATACGTTACTTTCAAGATATCCCGGGACGGCGCGCCAAGCGATATCCGCATCACTCAGAGCAGTGGTTACCCATCTCTGGACAGTTCCGCCCTGCGCGCCGTCCAGAGGGTTGAGAACTTCGGCCCCCTGCCCACCGGGTACAACAAATCCAACGTTTCCGTGGAGTACACTTTTACCTACGACCTGAATCACCACTGAGTCAGCTTCCAAAATGAAGGTTTTCGCGTCCAACCCGTTGCAGGCTACGGTAATTCCCACACCGGCAGCGCAGTTCCTGTGTTTTCAGGCTCCTTTTACTAAAGTCAAATCCCTGGCAGAGGCATGATGACCGGCAAGAAGCAACCGCTGTATTTTCTCCTCCCTGTTTGCTTACTCCTCTTGATCATTCCCCCCGTGCTCCGCGCGCAGGACTGGGTGCATACCGGCACCAACCTTGGTGTACAGCACATCCGTCTCGCCGTCGCCAGCTTTAAGCCCAACAATGACAACCTGCAGACCCTGCCGCTGAAGTCCATCTTTGACCAGACGATCTACAACGACCTCAAGAACGCCGGCATCTTCGACGTGGTCTCGCCAAGCATGGTGCCGCCGGAAATGCCCGGCACCCCCGCTGAGATTCATCTCAACCTCTGGGCAGCCGCGCCCTCCAACGCCGCCATGGTCGTCTTCGGAAACATCGGCGTTGCCAATAAACAGGTCACCGTGCAGGGCTTCCTCTTCGACGCCAAGAATCCCGGCACCCCGCAGATTCTGGGCAAGCAGTACACCGGCGACGCCAACGACGAGGCCACGCGCCAGATCGCCCACCGCCTTGCCGACGAAATCATCACCCGGCTCGGCGGCGGCATCAACGGCATTTGCGAAACCCACATCTACTTCGTCTCCAACCGCAGCGGCCACAAGGAAATCTGGGTCATGGACTACGACGGGCACAATGCCCATCAGCTCACCCATCTCGGCAGCGTTGCCCTTTCGCCGCGCGTCGCGCCCGACAACAGCCGCATTGCCTTTTCTGAGCTTGCCCGGAACGGTTGGGTGATCCGTATGTATTCGCTCGCCCTGCACCGCCTCGTGCACTTCAACTCACCCGTTGGAAACTCCTTCTCGCCCGCATGGTCCAGCGACGGAAACAAGATCGCCTTCTCCGCCAGCGGACGCTCCGGCGACAACGAAATTTACACCGCCAACTCCTACGGCGGAGACCTGCACCGCATCACCAGCTTCCGCGGCCCCGATGTCTCCCCCGTCTGGAATCCCAAGACGAACACGCAAATCGCCTGGGTAAGTGGACGTACAGGTTTGCCCCAGATCTACATCATGAACTCCGACGGCTCCGGCATTCAGCGCATGACTGATGGCGGATATGCCGTCTCTCCCTCCTGGTCACCCAACGGACAGTTCCTGGCTCTTTCCTGGAACCGGCAATACGGCCCAGGTTCGCTCGGCGGACAGGACATTTACGTGATGGACATCGCCAGTAAGCAATGGATTGAGATCACCCACGGAGCGGGAACCAATGACTACCCCTCCTGGGCGCCCGATACTCGTCACATCGTCTTCCAGCGCGACAATCAGATCTGGACCATGCTTTCCGATGGCACCGGTCAGCAACAGCTCACGCATATTGGGAAAAATTCCATGCCGAACTGGAGCTGGAAATAGATGCAAACAGGCGTCTCAAAAATCGGTCGGGAAATCGTTCTCGCCCGCTCTGTCTTGGTTGGATTAACATTTGGCGTATTCGCCAACAACAAAAACAATATCTCCTGAAGGAGTAGTAAGCCGTGCATACCCAATTCCGTAGTCCTCACCGCCGCTCGCTTGCCCTAATCGCCGGCCTTGCTGCCACGCTTGCCGTGGCCGGCTGCCACAAGAAAACTGAGGCCCCTCCGCCTCCGCCTCCGCCTGCTGTTACCGCTCCTGCGCCGACCGCGAGCATCACCGCCACTCCGGACAGCATCACCGCCGGGCAGAGTGTCGTACTCACCTGGCACTCGACCAACGCGACCGACGCCAGCATCGAGGGCATCGGTTCCGTGCCTACCTCCGGCACCCGCACGGTGCAGCCCACCGTGTCCACTGACTTCAACCTCACCGCGACCGGCGACGGCGGCACCGCCAACGCCACCGCGCACGTCACCGTCAACCCCGCTTCTGTGGCTCCTGTACAGGAAAGCAACATCTCCGAGCAGCAATTTGAGGAGAACGTAAAACCGCTCTTCTTCGACTACGACAGCTACAGCGTCCGTCCGGACGCGCAGAGTGTCGTCTCGCAGGATGCCAGCTACATGAACCAGCACCCCAACCTCAAGGTCGTCATCGGCGGATACTGCGACGAACGCGGCTCGGTTGAGTACAACCTGGCACTCGGCGAAAACCGCGCCAACGCCGCCAAACAGGCGCTGGTCAATGCCGGCGTCAGCCCTGACCGCCTCCGCACCGTGAGCTACGGCAAGGAAAAGCAGTTCTGCTCCGAGCATACAGAGAGCTGCTGGCAGCAGAATCGCCGCGCCCAGTTAACCCTCGACCAGTAACGGCACGTACCTAAACCGGAAACCCACGCCTCCATTTTTGAGGCGTGGGTTTTTGTTCTTCCGGACTTAACGGCGATACCATCTAAATTATGAGCCCCGGCCATCGATATGACTCCGCAGCCCACTCTGAGATAAGCCCTATGAAAAAAATATCCGTTGTACTCTCCGTCGCAGTCGCCCTTGCCCTGCTCCTTCCCGCGCCCCGCGTCCACGCTCTCTCCACCAAGGATGCGATCATCCAGCTTCAAACCCAGGTACAGCAGCTTCAGGACCAGATACAGCATCTGCAGGACAGCCAGGCCGCCAGCATGGCCGTCCTCCAGCACACCGTGCAGCTATCCTCCGACAACGTCAATAAGCTCACCTTGGCTCTCAATGGTCTTCAGCAGCAGTTGAGCAGCGAAAACCAGAACGCCAACAGCCAGGTCTCCGGGCAAATCCAGAACCTCAATGACTCGGTGGACGAGGTCAAAACGCGGCTGGACCAGATCAACAAGTCGCTCAAGAGCCTCCAGTCGCAGCTCCAGAATATTCAGGCGCAGCCCGCCGGTGGCCAGACGCCCGCCTGCCCGCCCGGACAGATGGATCCCAACGGCCAGCCCTGCCCGGTGCAGCCTGCGGCCACAGGACAACCCGGCCCCGGACAGCCCATAAACGCGCAGCCTTCGGCGCCGCCCGCCGCTCAGCTCTACCAGAGCGCCGTTACCGACTACAACAGCGCGCACTACAACGTAGCGTCCGGCGAGTTTCAGCAGCTTCTGCAGGCCTATCCGCAGAACAACCTAGCTCCCAGCGCCTACTTCTACCTCGGCGAAATCGCCTTCCATCACGGCGACTACCAAGACGCCATCAACAACTACCAGCAGGTGCTCGATCAATACGCGGGCAGCTCGCAGGCTCCCTCGGCAATGCTTCGCAAGGGTGAGGCCGAAATCCGCGTACACAAACGCGAGGACGCCATCCGCGACTTCCGCGACCTCATCAGCCGCTACCCGCGTTCGCCGGAAGCCGAGCAGGCCCGCAGCCACCTCAACGGCATGGGTGTCCGCATCACACCGCGTCGCAAACCCTCGGCGTACCGCTAGTAGTTCTTCTTGCCTGGCAGCCCTCGCATTTCGTCAAGCGATGCGAGGGCCTACCTCCCCATGCGACTCTTTCTCGGCATCCCGCTTCCCTCTTCCCTCACCGCCGAGTTGTCGCGCATCTCGCTGCGCTATCAATCCCCCGGCGACAATCTCCGTTGGTACCCGCCCGAGTCCTGGCACATCACCCTACAATTCCTCGGAGCCGTCACACCTGACCGCCACGCCTGCATCCTGCCCGCGCTCCGCGCCCTGCGCCACCCGCCTGTTACCGTTGCGCTTGACATGCTCGGCTTCTTCGACCACGCCGGAGTCTTCTTCGCCCAGGTCGCACTCACGCCCCCGCTCGTCTCCCTCCAGCAACAGGTCACCGCCGCCAGCCTGCCCTGCGGATTCCCGCCCGACACCCGCCCCTTCCATCCCCACATCACCCTCGCCCGCACCAAAGGCCGCTCCGGCTCGCAGGCTCTGCGCTCCCTTCAGTCACAGCTTCAGGCCCGCCCCTGCCGGCTTTCCGCAGCCTTTACCACCCAGGAATTTGTCCTCTACGAGAGCATCGCCACGCCCTCCGGTTCCCGGTACGAAATCCGTGACCGCTTCCCGCTCGACTGAGCCGGAATCAACCCGCCACCGCTTCCCCGCATCGAACATCACAGAAAGACGGCTCTCCGGCCTGCGTCATACGGCCAACTTCCTCTCTGTCTGCAATACAGCGCCGCACAAAACCCGGTTCCAAAAAATCCAGCCGGGAGTGCGTTGGAAATTACGCTTCTGACTCACTTCCCGCTCTGGCCTTCCGCAGTACACTTGCTCCCTCTGGCCTCTCCATCGCAGACCATTTTTTACTCGCCAACGCTTCAACAAACGCTACTCAGCACACCGCAACCCCCTTCACTTGCGACCCACAGCCCCTCCGCGTATAGTGCGAATCAAAGCGCGAACTTCCATTCTCAAGGAGCACGTCATGCCCCCAGCAGAAGCCACCGCCGCATCCATCGGCAAGTCTGTTCTTATTTACGGTGAAGTCAAAGGCAGCGAAGACCTCCTGGTCGACGGGACCATCGAAGGCACCATCACTCTCAACGATAGTCGCCTCACCATCGGCCCGAACGCTCACATCCAGGCCAACATCTCCGCTCGCGATGTCATCATCCTCGGCAACGTCACCGGCAACATTCTCGCCAGCGGGCGTGTCGAACTTCGCGCCGGCAGCCACATCAAAGGCGACATCCGCGCCAGCCGCCTCTCCATTGAGGAAAACGCCATCTTCTCCGGCAAGGTCGAGTTGACCGTATCCGAGCGTGCCGCCAACCAAACCACATCCACCGCAACCGCGTCCGCCTCTGCACCCTCGGGCGCTCTGTTCAACGCCACCAATTAGGGCGCTCAGGTCCGTGATCTGAGGCTGGACCACAACCCACAACCATAAGGAATCTGATCGTCAGCGTGCTTCGCCATCTATTCCACCGAGACCGGGACGAGCCTAACCGCTCCGACCGTACTGTACTCACCGGGCCTCATATCCCCCGCCACTCCAGCGGGTGGGAGTCCATGCTGAAGTACATGCAGTCCGAACCAAACCTTCGTGTCCTGGATATCGGTCCTACCTCCCCTCAGAACATCAACTTCCTCACCGGACTCGGCCACAGCGTCTACATGTCAGACATTGTCCATGAGTCCGTAACCGGACCCTGGGAAATCCCACCTGAAAACGAAGGCGACCCTCCCGGCTTCGACATACCCGGCTTCTTTGAGCAAAACCTGAACTTCGGCGGACGCGAGTTCGATATCGTCCTGCTTTGGACTTCCCTCGACTACATCCCGGCGCCCCTCGTCAAACCACTCATCGAACAGTTGCAAAGCAAGCTCCCTCCCGGCGGACGCATCCTGGCGAACTTCCATTCCAAGGCCATCGGATACAACACCGCCTTTTGCCGTTACCACGTCACCGACTCCTCCACAGTAGAAATGCAGGAGTCCCATCCTCATCCCATCCTGCGCGTCTACACCAACCGCAACATCGAAAAGCTCTTCTCCGGCTTCAGCAATTACCGCTTCTTCCTCGCCAAGGACAACCTCTACGAGGTCATCATCACCCGCTAATGGCATTTTCCCGGTAGCTGCTTTCCCCGAAGCCGGAGCCCTGGTCAACGCGACCAACCGGAAGCGCTGTCGCACCGGGTTCAAAATCGGGAAGTGCGTCCCCGCATTCGGCTTTTATTCGTTAATACCGGCAAACGACTCCTCCGCCAGAGCGCCGTCCATCGCAAATATAAAATGCCTGTAGAATCTGCTTGATCTGCTTGATATGAGTTCAATCAACGCAATCTCCAGCCCGCCTGGAGAACCATGAGGGGACAAAACAATGACACTATGGAACAATCTCTCCATCACCTGGCTTGGTCATGCAGCCGTCCACATCACTACCCCCAAGGGGACCCAGATACTCATCGACCCATTCCTTAGCCACAACCCCAAATTCCCCAAAGACTACCCCTTCCCCGAGCACATTGACCTGCTGCTGCTCACGCACGCGCACATGGATCACATCGCCGACGCCGTCCCCATGGCCAAGAAGCATGGCTCGCAGGTCGTCGCCATCTACGAGCTTGCCTCCTGGGTCGGCTCTAAAGGCGTTGAGAACACCGTCGGCATGAACATCGGCGGCTCCTACAAGCACAAGGATGTAACCATGACCATGGTCGCGGCCCACCATAGCGCAGGCCTTCAGGATGGCGATCAGGTGCTGTACGCCGGCGTTCCCGCGGGCTTCGTCCTTACCATCGAAGACGCGCCCGTGCTCTACCACGCGGGTGATACATCGCTGTTTTCAGACATGAAGCTCATCCGGGAGCTTTACGCACCCGAGGTCGGCATGGTTCCGATCGGCGACCACTTCACCATGGGCCCCAAAGCCGCGGCCATGGCAGTCGATTATCTCGGCCTCAAGACCATCATCCCCATCCACTACGGAACCTTCCCGCAGTTGACCGGAACTCCGGCCCAGCTCAAGGAGCACTTGAAGGGGAAGAATGTCGAGGTACTCGCGCCGCAACCAGGGGAGACGCTTCGCTAGCCTTGCTGGGCGGAGACGCGCTCGCCGCCGCAACCCTATTCGGAATCGCTATTCGGAGTCGTCGCTTTGCTCCGGCTTGGGTGCAGGAATCGCATACTGCGATCCGGGTCCGGTTGGCCCCTGCGGCATGTGGTTCATCAGGTTGTCGTCGAGATGATCGCCCTGTGTGTAGCGCCGCAGTTCCTTCAGTGTGTCCGTCTTGTCCCGCGCATACTCTGACGCTAGCCGGGTCAAGGCATAGGTCACAATGTCGGTGTGGTGCAGGTTCTGCAGTTCCGGGTTGCGCCGGAAGTTCAGCCACAGCCGATGCACCAATTGCACATCTTCGCCCTGCAATGCCGACGCGTGCGGGCCAACGTGGAACGACTGCGCGTCGCCGCTCGGCATAACCACGTAGTAGGTGAACTGCCGCTTCGGCTCCGGAAGCGTTTCCCATGCCTGCCCGATGTGGTACGCCTGCTCGGAAGCTGACATTTTCGTCGAAAGCCCGGACACCAGCGCCGACACCTCGAGCGTGTTCGCCGTCTGCACCAGCGCCGCGAATATCTCGCCCGCCGGAACAACCAGCAGCGAAATGTGCTTGCCGAAACTCTCCGCGACGGATACGGCCTTGGTGAACAGCATCTGTTCGTGCTCGCTGAACAACTGCTCTTCCAGGTATTCCGGTCCTCCCGCACCCATCATGCGGGCCGTCAGTACCACCACATCCTGATCATCGGTGTTCGTCCGCGACAGGGTCCACTTCAACGCAAATGGATTCGCCGCGTCGCGCATCGTTACCAGCACCGCCCCGGGCTTGATATCCAGACTCTCGCGCCCGATCTCCTCGGACTGCTCCAGTTGGAAGTGCTCTTTCATCTGCTGGACTGTAGCCAGTTGGCGCTTCCGGTTTCTCTTCTCCGAGATGGTGAAGATGATGAAGAATGCGCCGGTGAACACAATCCCGCTCACGGTCGCGACCGATTTGGTGAACAGGTTCACGATGGCCGTTGTCAGTAGAACCAGAAACACAGATGCCAGCCCGATCGGCAGCTCCACGCCTTTAATCTTCAGGTTGATTGGCACCTTCCAGCCGCGCTCGCCGTGGTACTTCCATCGCAGCACCAGCATGGCCAGGCTGTTGAAGGTGAAACTCCAGATCACCCCGAAGGCATACGCCTCCCCCAGCATGATCACGTTGCCACGCGTAACAATGATGGCGAACAACTGAAAGCAGGCAACAAGGTTAATGATCCGGTAGCTGGTTCCAAATCTGCGGTGCGGCTTGCGGAACCAGTCGGTCAACACGCCGTCCTCGGCAACGCGCATCAGCACGCCGTTTGAACCAATGATCGACGTATTCACCGCGCCGGAAAGAATCAGGAACCCGACAAGGACCACAAACACGCGGAAGATAATCCGCAGCGTCATCGGCCCGACTTCGTACATCGCAAGCCCGGCGATCAGGTTGTCGCGGTAATGCGGGATGCGGACCGCGTCGGGAATGATCATCACCGCCAGCAGCGAAACGATCCCGGTGAACACAAAGCTGTAGATCGCGATAATAATGGCGGCGCGCTTCAGGTTCTTCAGCTTCGGATGCGCGATTTCGCGATTGACCTGCGCCAGCGTCTCCTCGCCGCTCATGGCCAGAATCGAATGGCCAAAGGCCATAATGATTCCGAAGATGCCGAAGTCCCGCGCCAGCTTACTGCCGCCCAGAAACCCGAGCGCGTCCTTCGAGAAGTGCAGATTCGCGGGCGTCGGCAACGGCGGAAATTTGGCGTGAATCTTGATCGCCGTCCAGATGCTCCAGCTGAGCAGCAGAACCACCATGACGGTGGTGATCTTCATGACTTCCAGGGCCTTGTCGCTCGACTCCTCAATGCCCTTGATGTTCTGCCACCAGAAGTAGACGGTGATTGCGGCGCAGAAGATCGCCGACGTGCCGTTCACAGGAAACTGCCATGCCGTGTGCCCGTTGATCAAGGCCAGCGGTAGCCATCCGTGGACCGCGCCCACATTCAACAGCTCGTTCATCAATCCGGTGATGTACTGCCCGGCGGATACGCCCGAAATCGGCCCCGTCAGAATGTAGTCGAACATCAGCGCGGATACGCTGACCTTGGCGAAGGTGCCGCCCAGCGCCTCCTTCACAACGCGGTAGACGCCGCCACGCGTAAACATCGAGCAGCTCTCGACGTAAACCGCGCGCACCGCGAACGAGAAAAGCATCACGCCCAGAATGAACCACGGCGCGGCCTTCCCGATGGCCTGCTCGGCAATGCCGCCAGCGTAAAACGCCGACGAACCGAGATCGTTGAGCACGATCGCCGCCGCGCGCCAGAACGAAATAAATGTCAGCATGACCGAGGAAGCAACCACCAGCTTCACTCGGTTCGATTGTGGAGCAGACGACGTTTGTTCTGTTGGCATGCAGTGTGGGTGGCTATCTTACAGGTCAGGCTGAAAACGCGGGAGATCCTCGGTGCCTGTCGCTAACGCTGAGTGTATGTGCGCCTCAAAACGCAGTCAATAACAATTATTGCGGGCGAAAATCGATTCAGTGGACGGCGTTATTCACCAAACAGTTCGGTCATATCCTCCACAAAGCTGATGGCCACAACCACTGCCGAGCCGATCAGGCCGACGAAGAACAGTACGGTCAACAGAACCACAAAAAAGTGAATCAATGCGTCCATACCCACATTCTATGGCCCTTCCCCAGCTTTGCAAGCAATTTCGTCCGCGGCTCTAAATGGTACACTCGGCATCGATGCCTCCCAGCCCCAACCGGACCCAAGAGCAGCCAGTATCGTTCGCTCATCTGGCGGTGTTTGCGCTTCTCTCGGCGGTGCTGCTCAATCTTCCCTTTCCCATCGCCGGCCCGCTCCCGCCGTGGCGCGCCATTATTGGCTGGTTCGCTCTCACGCCCCTGCTCTTCGCTCTGCTCGCGCCGCGCAGCGTGGCCGCAAAGCACTACCTCCGCCACAGCGCGCTCACTGCCTACCTGTGCGGCATTGTGTGGTACGTCCTCAACTGCTATTGGATCTACAACACCATGACTGACTATGCCGCTGGAGTTTCACCCGCCGGCGGCGTCGGCATCCTGATGCTCTTCAGCGCGGTCCTCGGACTCTACTTCGCCCTCTTCGGCTTCCTCATCGCCTATTTACGCAGGAAATCCGGCGGCATCCTCGTCCCCCTCGCTCTCGCTCCCTTTATCTGGACGGCCCTTGAACTCCTCGCCGCGCGCTTCACCAGCGTCCCCTGGGACCAGCTCGGCTACTCGCAGGTGGACAACCTTCTGCTTACCCGCCTCGCGCCCATCACCGGAACCTACGGCATCTCCTTTGTCCTGATCGCGGTCAACGCGCTCCTCGCCGCGGCGCTTCTCGCTAAAAGCATCCATACCCGGCTGCGCATCGGAACCGGCGCCGTCCTTCTTATCGCCCTGCTGCAGCTCGGCTCCTTCACTACGGCCAGGCCGTCACCAACTTCTGCGTATGCGGTTCTGCTCCAGCCCAACCTCAACGTCGGCCGCTCCAATAACTGGTTCGGCCCCGTGTGGGATCAGCACGTCGCATGGATAATCCAACAAGGACGGCGCACTTGCACGCCCGCCTATCCGGGAATGCCCGGCAGCAGCGTGCCGCTCAAGCCCGCCGAATGCGCCCTCAACACGCCACCGCCCGGAGTCGTCATCTGGCCGGAAGCACAATCCCCGCTGCTCAGCGACGACCCGCGCACCATCGCACTCCTGCATACGCTCGCCACCACCACCCACGCACCGGTCATCGCCGGGATGCTCGGCCAGGACCGCACCGGAACCTACAACTCAGCCGTCTTTACCGCGCCCGACGGCAAAATCCTCGGCCGCTACGACAAAATCCATCTCGTTCCGTTCGGCGAATACATCCCCTACCGCAACCTGTTCTTCTTCGCGCACCAGCTCACACAGCAGTTGGTCGATCTGCAGCGCGGCAAGGTCCGCAGGGCCTTCCGCTCCGACGGCCACTCCTTCGGCATCTTTATCTGCTACGAGTCCATCTTCGCGAATGAGATTCGCCAGTTCGCCCTGAACGGCGCGCAGGTCTTTGTCAATATTTCCGATGACGGATGGTACGGAAACACCAGCGCCCCATGGCAGCACTTGAACATGGCCCGCATGCGCGCTATTGAAAACCACCGCTGGATCCTGCTCGACACCAACAACGGCATCACCACCGTCATCGACCCCAAAGGCCGCGTCACCTGGAGCGCGCCCCGCAACACCGCAACCTCCCTCGTCGCGCGCTATGGCTACGAGCACGACCTCACCTTTTACACCCGCTTCGGCGATGTCTTTGCCTGGCTCTGTGGGATAATCTCTTTAGGCGCGCTGCTGGTTTTTGCTCGCAGACGCCGCTCAGTTTAGCCACAAGTCAGGTCCCTCCATCGTGTTGAACGATCTTGAATTCGCTTACGCTCCCGTACGCGACAAAGTCCGCGACCTGCGGGAGTATCTTTGACGCCGCCCGGCTCAAAACCGAACTAGCCGCCATCGAGCAGAAGCTTTCCGATCCCGCTCTCTGGGCCAACGCGCAGTTGTCGCAGCCCATCATGCGCGACCGCAAGCGCATGGAAGAGCAGCTCGCCAGCGACGCCGAGTTGGAGCGCCGCACCTCAGACATCGAAGCCTACTTCGACCTCGCCCGCGAAGGCGAGTTGGTCGAGGGCGATCTCGAACGCGAAATCAAATCCCTCGACGAATACACGGAAGCACTCGAGGCCCGCACCATGCTCTCCGGCGAAACCGACCCCCTCAATGCCATCGTGGTTGTGCATCCCGGCGCGGGCGGTACCGAAAGTCAGGACTGGGCCGAAATGCTCATGCGCATGTATCTGCGCTGGGCCGAGCAGCAGGGCTTCAAGACTGAGATCAACGACCACCAGGATGGCGAGGAAGCCGGCATCAAATCCGTCACCTTCACCATCACCGGCGAAAACGCATTCGGACTGCTCTCCGGTGAAACCGGCGTCCACCGCCTGGTGCGCATCTCGCCCTTCGATCAGGCCAAGCGCCGCCACACGTCGTTCGCCTCCGTCTTCATCTCGCCGGAGATTGACGACTCCATCCAGATCGACATCAAGCCCGATGACCTCCGCGTCGACACCTATCGCTCCGGCGGCAAGGGCGGCCAGCACGTCAATACCACCGACTCCGCCGTCCGGATGACCCATCTGCCCACCGGCATTGTGGCCGCCTGCCAGAACGAGCGCTCCCAGCACAAAAACCGCGAGCGCGCCATGAAGATGCTCCGCTCCCGCCTCTACGAGTACGAGCTGGAAAAGAAGCGCGCGATCTCCAGAAAGCTCGAAGACTCCAAGCTCGACATCAACTTCGGCTCCCAAATCCGCTCTTACGTCCTGCAGCCGTACCGCATAGCCAAGGACCACCGCACCAAGGTCGAAGTCGGTGACGTCGATCGCGTGCTCGACGGCTACCTCGACCCATTCATTCGCGGCTATCTCAAGATGCGTCGCCAGGGCGGAGTCCCCGTCGCTGTCGAAGCCGAGGACGACCTCGATTAGCGCTCCGGACTGCCGATGAACGAGTCTTCCCTCATCAAAAAAATTCTCGCCGACTGCAAAACCATCGCCGTCATCGGACTCACCAATCGCGAAGACCGCGCCTCGCTCGGCGTCTCGCGCTTCATGCAGTCGCGCGGCTACCGCATCGTGCCCGTGAATCCGCTCATCGAAAGCTCACTCGGCGAAAAATCCTACCCCACGCTCGCCGGCGCCCTCGCAGCCGTCCCGGAAATTCGCCTCGTCAACGTCTTCCGCGCGCCCGAACACGTCCCCGCAATCGTCGACGAAGTCCTCCGCCTCGGGATTCCCTATCTGTGGCTTCAGGAAGGCGTCATCAACAACCAGGCAGCCCGCCGCGCAGAAGAGGCCGGAGTCGGCGTCGTCATGGACCACTGCATTCTGAAAGAACGCATGGCCGCTGGCTGGGACTAAGAATATTTCAGAATTTTGTAGACCGAAGCGGCGACCCTGAACAACCTGAACAATAGGAAAAGCCCACACACTTTCTCAAAATGCCGCACGCGCACGCGCCAGCGGGGTTTTAGGTAGCTTCGGCCAGCTCCTCTTCCATCTTCTGCTTCTCGTACAGGTCGTAGTAGTAGCCCTGCCTGGCAAGCAGCTCGTCATGCGTGCCCAGCTCCGCAATCCGTCCGCCGGCCAGCACCGCAATCCGGTCGGCATTGCGCACCGTGGAAACACGATGCGAAATCAGAATCGTCGTCCGGCCCTGCATCCGCCGGCGCAGCTCCTCCAGAATCCGCTCTTCCGTGTAGGTGTCCACGCTTGCCAGCGCATCGTCCAGAATCAGAATCCTCGGATCGCACACCAGCGCGCGCGCCAGCGACGAACGCTGCTTCTGCCCGCCGGACAAGGTAAGCCCGCGCTCGCCGACCATGGTCTCAAACCCGCGCGGAAACTCCTCAAACTCCTTGCGGATATGCGCTGCATCGGCCGCTGCCAGCATCTCCTGCACGCTCGTATCCGGCACGCCGAACACTACGTTCTCGCGGATCGTCTCGCTGAACAGGAACGTCTCCTGCGGCACAAACCCGATGCTTCTGCGCAGGGCCTCCAGCGGATACTCGCGCACCGGCCGGCCGTCAATCAGCACCGTTCCCGGAGTTGCGTCGTATAGCCTGGGGATCAGGCTCACGAGCGTCGTCTTGCCCGCGCCCGTCAACCCCACCAGCGCCAGGCTCGATCCCGCAGGAATCTTCAGCGAGATGTCGCGAAGCACCTCGGTCCCGTCATAGGAGAATGACAGGTTCCGGAACTCGACATCGCCCACAATCGGCTGGCTCGCAGCTGGCTTTGCGTCGCGATCATCAATCGTCGGCTCCTCCAGCAGCAGCTCATGGATGCGGGTCACTGACGCCGTCCCGCGCTCCACCAGATTCACCACCCATCCAAACGCAATCATGGGCCAGGTCAGCATCAGCGTGTAGATGGTGAACGCGGCGAACCTGCCGGCGGTGATCTGTTGCGCTATCACCTCATGGCCGCCCACCAGCAGCACAATCACCATGGCAATGCCCAGCAGAAACTCCAGCGTCGGCCACAGCATGCCCATCAGCTGCACCAGCCGTAGCCCGCGCCGCATGTACTCGCGGTTGGAATCCTCGAACGCCTTGCTCTGCGCCTCTTCCTGTGCAAAGGCGCGTACCAGCCGCGCCGCCGAAAAATTCTCCTGCGCCTGCGCGGAAATATCAGAGAACATGGCCTGGATGCGCTCAAAGCGGTCGTGAATTTTCCGCCCCATCTTCTGCACCAGAATGCTCGCAACCGGCAGCGGAACCAAAGCCACCAGCGTCAGCATCGGGCTGATCCGCAGCAGAAAATACAGCGCGCCAACGGTAAACAGCAGCGTGTTCGCGCTGTACATGATGGCCGGCCCCAGCAGCATACGCACCGCGCTCAGGTCGTTCGTCATGCGCGCCATTATGTCGCCCGTGCGCCGCTGCTGGTAGTACTCCGGAGACTGCTTCTCCAGTTGCAGAAACAGATCGTTGCGTAGATCGAACTCTATGTCGCGCGAGATGCCGATAAGAATCCAGCGCGTAAGAAACAAAAACACCGCCTTGGCCAGCGCAATGGCCACCAGGATGCCCGCGTAATACAAAATCCTCTGCCGGGTCACGCCATGGTGCTGGAGATCGTCCATCGCCACGCCAATGATCCACGGGAAAAAGATCCAGATCGCGTTGTTCAGCACCGTGGCCAGCGCGCCCCAGACATAGCTGCGCCGGTAGCGCTTCATGTACGGCAGCAACGGCTTGAGTTCTTTCAGCATCATATTTTGCCTTTAGGTGGGCGTCCGCAGCAGCAGATAGCCGCCGATCAGCACAAACACCACGTCCGGTGACCACGCCGCCAGCATGGCCGGCAGCATGTTCACGTTCCCCATCGCCTCAAATGTGCCGGCCACGATAAAGTACGCAATCGCAACCCCAATCGCGATTGCAATCCCAGCCAGCGACCCTCTCCGGCCCATTGATACCGCAAACGGAATCGCGAGAATCGCCATAACCAGTGTAATCAGCGGGTAGGCCAGTTTGCGATTCAACTGCACCCGCAGTCGTATGGTGTCAAAACCGCTCTGCTGCAACTCGTGGATGTATGCCGACAGCTCATTGAAGTTCATCTCCGAGGACGGCAGCCCTTCCGTCTTGAAGTAATGCGGGTGCTCGTGTATCTCCGGAAATGCGTTCACCACAAAGGGCTGAAAGCTGCTGATCTCCGCGCCTTTGAAGGTGCGCACCCATCCGTCTTCAAACACCCACTGGTTCAACTGCGGCTCCCAGTGCGCGCTGGTCGCAAAAATCCTCTTCGAAATTGAAAACGTGCCCGGAGCAAACTCAAAAACTGAGATGTTCGCGAACGTGTCATGCGCCGCGTCGAAAAACTGATAGTAAAACATGTGTTCCGGCTCGCCCGGCTTCTGTATGCCGAAGATCCAGTTCTCTCCCGGATGCTCCACCGTCTGCGCCGGCTTGCCCTTGATGATGTTCCGGAGCGCCTGCTGCCTGCGGTTCGCCTGGGGAAGATAGAACTGGTCAAACAGAAACAGCGACATCGCCAGAATCGATGCGATCACCAGCATCGGCAACACAATCCGATACAGGCTGACCCCAGCGGACTTGATGGCCGTCAGTTCGCTCGACCGGCTCAGCATGCCGAATACCACCAGCACCGCGATCAATACGCTCAGCGGCGTAATGGTGTAGATCATGCTCGGCGTCAGGTTCACCAGGTAGTCCCCTACCAGCAGCAACGACGCATGATTGCGAATGATGGCTCCAAGCAGCTCAAAAAAGGTGAACAGCAGCATCAGCATCACGAACGTGATCAGCACCTGCGCAAAAACGCTGAGGAACTGCTTCAGCACATACTGATCAAAAATCAGCGGGAACCGCCCCCGTGCGTGCCGCGTCTTAACGCTGCTTGCCGTGCCTCGCGCCGCAACTTGCTCTTCCTTGCCGGACCGCTTGAACCATCCGCCAACTGAAGCAATCGCCGCCAGCGCCGCTCCCCCTTTCGACATCTGCCGCAGCAGCAGCACCCCGCCGATTGCGAACAGCACATTCACGGCCCACACGCCCACCACCACCGGAATCTTGCTTTGCCGCGCCAGCGCGGTCCCCGTCGAAGACAGGAAGTAGTACAGAAAGACCAGCACCACCGTCAGCACAAAGCCCGCACCCTTGCCGCCACGCTTGAACGAAATACCCAGCGGAACCGCCACCAGCATAAGCACCAGGCAGGCGGCCGGAAACGCAAACCGGCGCTGCAACTCAATGGCGTAGAGCCGTCCATGCGGCTTCCGTCCATGCGCTAACAGTTGCCGGTTCGTCATGGCCAGCATCGGCGTGTCGCTCCGCACCACTCGTCCGTCCGACTGCGCGGTAATGGTCAGCGGCAGGTCCATCTGCGCGAACGTGGATATATCGTACTTACCCGGATTCGTCGCCGACATCTGGTGCTCGGTCCCGTCGCGCAGCCGCATGACCGCGCCCTGCCCTTTGTGCGTGACCACGGTAGCAGAGGCTCCGGTGGTGATCTTCGGCGCGGTAGGATCACTCAGATCAGCCAGAAAAATCTCCCGCCAGTTGGTCGACCGCATACTTGCACGCACGTCCTGCACATAGAACACGTAGTGCTTGAACTCTTCGTTGAAGACCCGGGGCTGCACCTCATACGACGCCTGCGCGTTCAGCAGATTCGACTCCAGACGCTGCATCGCCAGGGTCGCTTTCGGTGCAAGGTAGGTGGTGTTCACAAGGTCCACCCCCCAGGCGGCAATCCCCACCAGCGCCACAATCCCGACAAAGCGCCATACCCCCACACCGGAGGCGCGCATCGCCGTGATCTCGCTGTCTGCGGCCAGGCGGCTCAGCCCCAGCAATATACCCACCAGCACGGCCATCGGAATCGTGACCGTGAACATGTTCGGCAGAATTAGAAGAAAGACCTCCGCTACCGACCCCAGCGAGGTGCTGTTGCGGACAATCAGCTCCATCAGATAGGGCAGATTGGGCATGAGCAGCACAAAGGTGAACAGCATCAGGCCCAGAAATGCGTGCGAAAGTACTTCCTTCAGAATGTAACGGGTAAAGATGCGCACAGGTTTCCAGTCTAACGTGAAGCGAAGCTCTTGAGTCTCAGGCTGTTGGCCAGCACGCTCACCGAGCTCAGCGCCATGGCCCCCGCCGCCACCGCCGGATTCAGCAGCAGCCCCATCACCGGGTACAACGCGCCCGCCGCAATTGGGATGCCGACCACATTGTAGCCCAGTGCCCAGCCCAGATTCTGCCGCATCACCCGCAGCGTCCGCCGCGCCAGCGCCAGCGACGTCACAATCTGCATCGGCTCCCCGCGCAGCAGAATCGCATCCCCGGCTTCACGCGCCAGATCGGCTCCCGTTCCCACCGCCAGCCCGGCATCGGCCTGCGCCAGCGCCGCGGCGTCGTTGATGCCGTCGCCCACCATCGCCACCTTGTGGCCCGCGCTCTGCATCTCGCGAATCTTCTCCAGCTTCTGCTCCGGCAGCAACTCGGCAAACACATCGTCCAGCGACATCGTGCGCGCCACTTCTTCTGCGGCGGCGCGGCTGTCTCCAGTCAGCATGGCCACCCGCAGCCCCATGCGCTTCAGCATGGCCACGGCTTCCTGCGCGCCGGGGCGAATCGCATCCCGGGCGGTCAGCATTCCGGCAAACTTGCCGTCCACGGCCACATATAAAGGAGTCTCTCCGGTATGCGACGTTGCCTCATCCGGCAGCGCAATTCCCAGGTCCGCCAGCAATGCGCGGTTGCCCGCGGCTACCGCGCTTCCCTCGACCGTTCCCGTCAGCCCTTTGCCCGGAACCGCGCGCACATCCGCGGCGTTGCTCAGCGTAATGCTCTTTCCAGAGGCATACTCCAGCACCGCGCGCGCCAGCGGATGCTCCGACCGCTGCTCCAGCGAAGCCGCCAGCGCGACCAGCCTGGCCTCGTCCATGCCGAAGGCCCGCACTGTGGCTATCTCCGGCTTGCCCTGCGTCAGCGTCCCGGTCTTGTCCAGCACAATCGTGTCCACGCGCGCCAGGCGCTCCACGCTCTCGCCGCCTTTAAACAGGACCCCCAGTTGCGCCGCCCGGCCAATCGCCACCGTCAAAGCCGCCGGAACCGCCAGCCCCATCGCGCACGGGCAGGCAATCACCAGCACGGCCACCGAAATGGCAAACGCACGTTCCGGTCCGCCGGCATGTCCAACCAGCACCCAGATCACGAATGTCAGCGCGGCCAGTCCCAGCACCACCGGCACGAATACCGCGCTCACCCGGTCCGCCAGCGCCTGCATGGGAGCCTTCGACGACTGCGCCTCTTCCATCAGCCGCAGCATCTGCCCCAGCACGCTGTCCGCGCCGATCGATGTCGCCCTATACTCAAGCGCGCCGTCATAATTCAGCGATCCGCCGATCAGCCGGTCGCCCACCGCACGCGGCACCGGCACCGACTCGCCAGTGATCAGCGATTCATCCACGCTGCTCGCGCCCGCCAGCACCTCGCCGTCCACCGGAATCCGCTCGCCCGGCCGCACCACCACAACCTCGCCCGGCGTCAGCGACGCTATCGGCACATCCACTTCCGCTCCGTCGCGCAGCACCCGGGCCGACTTCGGCTGCAGCTCCGCAAATCCGCGCAGCGCATCCAGGGTCCGCCGCTTGGCGCGCGCGTCCAGCCAGTTACCCAGCAGCAAAAATCCCAGAATCAGCAGAACCGAATCGTAGTAAACATCCGCCCGCAGCCCATGCTCCAGAAAGAACGACGGATATACCGTCGCCACCACTGAATAGGTAAACGCCGCGCCCGTGCCCAGCGCCACCAGCGTGTTCATGTTGGTCGAGCGGTGAATCGCCGCCTGCCATGCCCGATGGAAGATCGCGCCGCCCGCCCATACCATCCCAAACAGCGTAATCAGCAGCATCGCGTACTTCAGCTCGGTGGCAGGAAGGTGATACATCCACGGCGTCAGCCGCATCGCAATGCGGTCAAAATAGCCAGGCGCGCCATGCATCGACAGCGGCATTGACAGAACCATCACCACAACGCCGCCGATAATCGCGGCAAAGGCACGCAGTCTCAGCGCCTTCTCGCGCCGCTTGCGTTCCGCGTCTGTCTCTTCTTTTTCGGCCAGGGACGCATCATATCCAGCCTCGCGCACAGCTTCATAGAGCGTTTCAAGCCCTGTAATCTCCGGCTCATACACCACCCGGGCCGAGTGCGTCATCAGGTCCACGCGGGCGCTCGTCACGCCCGGTGCCTCGCGCAGCGCGCGCTCCACATGGATCTGGCAGGCAGCGCAGGTCATGCCCTGCACACCCAGCTTAACGGCTTGTGCGCTTTCTTCCTTCAAGGTTGCTCCTTCGGGGGCCTGCTTGCAGACCCTGCTTGCAGACCCTGCTTCAGGCTGCCTGATGCGCGGTGTATCCGGCCTTCGCCAGTGCGGCCACCGCGCCGGGCACGTCCTCGGTCTTCAGCCGCGCCGCGCCTATGCTAACCTCGACCACTTCCGCTCCGGGAATCTTCTCCAGCGTCTGAGTCACGCGCTTCACGCACGCCCCGCAGTGCATACCGTCAATGTTCAGTGTGATTTCGCTCATGTGTCTGATATGACCTCGCTTTTATGTCTCTAGGTTAACGATGCTCGCCAACCCTCGAACGATGCAAGCCTGTTGCCCGCCCTCACTCGCCCGAGGGGACAAAGCTGTATCCAATGCCGCGCACCGTGCGCAAAAATCGCGGCTCCGAAGGCTCATCTTCAATATAACGCCGCAGCCGCACAATAAAGTTATCGATCGCCCGCGTGTCCGTGTCCTCGCGCAGACGCCATACCTGCTCCAGCAACTCCTTGCGCGAGACAGACCGGCCCTGGTTGCGCACCAGATAGCGCAGCAGATCGGCCTCCATCAGCGTCAGGTGAATCTCCCTGCCCTGCCACCCCAGACGCAGATTTTCAAAGTCTATCTTCCGCCCCGCAAACTCAAAGTACGGCGGCCCGTCGCCAGTCCCACTCGTCCCCTGGTCTGCGGAATGCCACTGCATCCGGCGCAGCAATCCGTTCAGACGCGCCAGCAGAATCGACAACTCAAACGGCTTCGGCAAATAGTCGTCCGCGCCCGACGCAAATCCCTGCAGCACGTCTTCCGGGCGTCCGCGCGCCGTTAGCATCAGGATGGGAACAAAGTTCTCCGCCGCGCGCAGCTCCGTCGCCACCTCAAATCCGCTCTTGCCCGGCAGCATCACGTCCAGCAGGACCGCGTCAAAGCGCTCGCGCTGGAGCAAGGACAGGGCATACTCGCCATCGCCGGCAAGCGTGACCTCGTAGCCCTCGGCGCTCAGATTAAACATCAGCCCCTGCGCCAGGTGCGCTTCGTCCTCCACAATCAGTATCCTAGGCCAGCTCATATCGGCTCCTGCATCGCCCCGCAGGCATCTTTGCTCTCCAGCATCCGCGGCAGTTGCACCGTTACCGTCGCGCCCTTGCCCTCGCCCGGACTCACCGCATACGCATCGCCCCCGTGCTGCCGCGCGATGGTCCGCACCAGGAAAAGACCCAGCCCGGTCCCCTTGGTTCGCAGCACATTGCGCGCCGGGACCCGGTAAAACCGGTTAAAGATGCGCTTCAAGTGCGCCGCCGGAATGCCGATCCCGCGATCCGTCACACTCAGAACAACCCACGCATTGCCTTCCAGCTTCAGCCTCACCTCGATATGCACCCCATCGGGCGAGTACTTCACAGCATTGTTCAGCAGATTCATCACTACAGCGTCCAGGTCCTCCTGGTCCCCACATACCATCACCCGCTCATCCGCGGGAGGCTGCTCAATGCTCAGCCTTTCATCGGTCAGGTGGTGCTGTGTCCGGATCCGGTACATCGCCGCCGTCACAAGCTCGCGCATGTCCACCGCTACGCGAATGTTTTTCCGCGATCGCTGCCCCAGCTCGCCCGCCTTCAGCACCTGCTCCACGGTCGCCAGCAGACGGTCGCTGTCGTTCCGCATAATTCCGTAGAACTCCCGCCGCTTCTCCTCGCTCAGCTCCCGCCGCTCCAGCGTCTCCAGATACAGCCGGATCGAGGTAATCGGCGTCTTCAGCTCATGCGTCACCGCATTGATAAAGCTGTCGTGCCGCTCGTTGCGCCGCACCTCGCCCACCAGAAAAATGGTGTTTAGCACCACTCCGGCAATCAGCAGAAGAAAGAACGGGATGCCGATCAGCATCGGGATCAGCTGCCGCCAGTTCAGGATGATCCAGCCGACATTCAGAAAAACAGCCAGCCCCACCATGCAACTGCCCAGCACGATGAACAGCACCAGCTTCCGTTTTCTTGCTCTTACTCGCATAAGCTCAATAAAAAGCGCCTGCCTCAATGTTACCGGGCAGACGCTGTATTTGCTTCGATTCTATTTTGCCGGACGGATATAGCATCTCTCCGGTTGGTGCAGAGGGGACGCTGCTGGAAACTCCACAGAAACCGGAGTAATGCCTTAAACCCTCAGGCTACTCCCGCAGGCCGGGGGTCATGCTTGTCGTACTCGGCAACCTTTACATCCCATGCCAGCCCCAGCTTTTCAAGCAGCTTGATCCCAATGTAGTTCTGGTCAAACTCATACCATGCCAGGCCGTGACGGGCTGAAACCGGGTGCGCGTGGTGGTTGTTGTGCCATCCCTCGCCGCCCGTCAGCAGAGCCACCCACCAGCTGTTGCGCGAACGGTCCTTGGTATTGAAGCGCCGCGAACCCCACATGTGTGTGGCCGAATTCACCAGCCACGTGGCGTGCAGCCCCAGCGTTACCCGCAGGAAGATGCCCCACATCACGCATGGCCATCCGCCGATCGCCAGCAGCGCCAGACCCACCACCACCATCGGAACCCAGTGGTACTTGCTCAGCCAGACATAAAACTTGTCCCGCCCCAGGTCAGGAGCGTACCGCCCCAGAATCGCCGTCTCGGAGTGCATGGAGACGCCGCTCAGAATCCAGCCCATATGCGCCCACCATCCGCCTTCGGTCGGCGTATGCGGATCGCCCTCATGATCGGAAAGCTGGTGGTGCACCCGGTGCGTCGCTACCCAGAAAATCGGCCCACCCTCGAGCGACAGCGTCGCACCCACGGCCATGATGTACTCCACCCACTTCGGGGTCTTGTAACCGCGGTGCGTCAACAGCCGGTGGTAGCACATCCCAATGCCCACATTCGAGGCATACACCCACAGCAAAACCGTTAAAATCAGCGCCTTCCACGTAAACATGAACAGAGCAACCACAGCAAGCACATGGAAAAGCACCATAAAAATCGTCGTCACGGTGCTCAGCGTGCCGCCTTGCGCGGCGCGGCCCAGCCTGGGAAGCTTTGTCTCAGTGCGCTGCGAACCTTGGTCAGCGGATGAAGGAAAAGGGTTCGCGTGAGGGATGGTTCCTTGTATCGTTTCGACTGGCATAAATCCGCTTACGTCTCCGATGGTCTTATATCTACCTTTGACCGTAACAGCATGCGGAGAACAGCGGTGTAAGACTTTTGTAAGGGCCGCGTTAAATTGCCCGGAAGGGCTTTCCGCTCACCGGTTTCCCTGCGGCGGCCACGCCGTCGGCTGCGGTATCGGCATCGGCTCCTCCGGCATCACCACCCAGAACACAAGATACGCAATCAATCCGATGCCGCCTCCGAAAATGGCCAGCAGCACGGTGATCACCCGCACCCACACCACGTCCCAGACATAGTTGTTCGCAATCCCCTGGCACACTCCCGAGATCATGCGCCCATAGCGCGGACGAATCAGCCGCGACGGCGCCGGATACACCGTACCGGCGGGCGCGGAATACCCCTGTCCGGGAGGCGCCGCGGCGCTTACGGCCGTACCGCAAACCGAGCAAAACCGCGCATCCTCATTGATTGCGTTGCCGCATTGCGTGCATGTGACTGGCATGGCTTCCTCCGGTGCACACCCTGCGTGCACCTTAAATTAGATGTACGAAACCACGTTGAAATTTGTTCCTTGCAGGCAAAGAACCCGCCATCCGTCTATTTGAGCCGGTAGGGACTATCCATATACTTGCGCGCCAAATCACCCTGGCTCGTGTTGCTGCCAACGGCCAGCACCGCGAGATACTCCTGCCGCGCTTGGTCATATTTATGCATCAGGTCATAGACTTCCCCGGCCGCCAGCAAACACCGCTGCTTCAGCTCCGGACTCGTCGTTGACTGCAATGCCCCCTCGCGATACGCCGCCACCGCCTCTGCATACTCCTTCTGCCCACGCAAACTGTCCCCCAGCCCAAAATAGGCCAGCTCCACGTGGGACGAAGGGAAATACCCCGGCCGTCGCGCATCGCGAATCACCTTCCGGTAGAGAGACGCCGCTCGCATCCCCTCGCCGGCATCCTTGGCCAGGTTGGCCCGCTCCAGGTTAAACAGAAAATCGTGCGGGTACTCCTTAACCAGTGTTGCATTGTAGGCCAGCGCCTTTTGATACTGCCCCTCGCGACGCAGGAAGAACGCCATCACCGTCCGCGCTTCCACACTTGTTATCACCCCGCGCGCCGCAGCGTCCTGCAGCGTCGCCAGCCCCTCCGCCTTCGTCCCATGGATCCCGGCAAAACCCACCAGAATCTTGAAAGCAAACGGCAGTGCCCCAACCACATACTGATACACGCCCACCACCAGTTTGGCGTCCGTGTAGTTCGGATCAAGCTGCAGGGCCTTCTCGCAGTCGCTCTTCGCCCCAAAGGCCAGCTTCAGCGCCGAGCCGAACCTGTGCTCCACCATGGCCACATACACCGCTTCCAGGCTCCGCCCCCAGCCGCGAGCGAAATACGCATTCACATCATTCGGATTTTTCGTCAGTTCCGCATCCGCCTGGTCAAACACCTTTTGCGCAAGCCCCTTCACCTCGTCGCGGACCTTGGGGTCCTCAACCACCTGGTGCTTCCCCGTCAGAAAACCGTCATTCGCGTAAAAGGTCGTGTCCAGCAGGTCCTGCCGGAATAGCTCCTGGAAAATCGTGACGTACAGAACATAGTCCGTCGCGATCGGGGCATTGGGATGCCGTGCCTGAACCTTGCGGAACACCCGAAGCGCCCCCGTATAGTCCATCACGTAGAAGTAGCGGAAACCCTCCTGCACCAGCGGTTCCCGGTTCAGCGGATTCGTGTCCACCGGCTGTTCTACCGGCTGCGCGCTGGCCACCTGAACCGGCAAAACCGTCACAAAAACAATAAGCGTAAGAATAATAAGGTTGCGGAGGAACACTACTGCGGGACTCAGGGCGGGTCGGCTGGGATACATTCGGTCTCTGAGGCTCCCGCATCGTATTGCTGATCTGGACGCCCTTCAGTGTCATTTTAGACTGGAATCCAACCCCGGCATATTGCCGCTCTGTTACCTTGCAGGTACGCAATGACCCGAAAGGAACTGATCCGCCTGCTGCTCCTGCAGGCTCGCGCCAACGGCTTCGAGTTCCGAAAATGGTACCAAAGCCGCATTGACGACGACTGGACAACAGCCAACGCCGCCATCGACAGCCTCGCGCGCGGCAGCCGCTACTACTCACTTCTGTTCTCCCACCAGTTCGCCCGCCACTTCTGGAAACCCGGAGGCCGCATGCAGTTCGTCGTCCCCACGCAGGAATTCCAGCAGATCAACCGCAAAGGCGAGAAAATCACCGTCGTCCGCAAGGCCTATACCCGCCGCACCATGCGCGGCAACGCCTGGGAGTACCACCTCCGCGAAATGGCCGCGACCGAGGAACCACTCCTCTACATCCGCCGCTTCCTCATCACCGAGGAAGAACTCGAAGCCCAGCGCTCCGGCGACGGCCTCACACTCGACGACGAACCCCCTCCTGATCCCTCCCCGCCCGCTCCTCAGTTGTAGGCTTCCCAGCTCTCGGCGGGCGGCCCACTCAAGCGCTCTTGTTTGAGCGGGAAAGACTCTGCGGAACGCAAGTCAGGTATCAGGGCACGACTTTAGTCAGACTCTGCGGAACGCAAGTCAGGTATCAGGGCACGACTTTAGTCGTGCCGAAAAACATGCTTAAGGAGCGGGGCTTTACAGGCTGCGGAAAAACCCTGGATTCCTGACTCGCTTTTCGTTTCCGAGCGGATTTTTTGCCTTTTCGGCCTGTTGGGCCGCGAATTCCTGTTTTCGT
>Ga0307373_10000682_pt1 | contig 65457 bp, 63 predicted proteins | sample OX2MG_FD_202534 | JGI IMG/M metagenome (GOLD analysis project Ga0307373, IMG submission 202534) | Soil microbial communities from Risofladan, Vaasa, Finland - OX-2 | ecosystem: Environmental > Terrestrial > Soil > Coastal area > Acid sulfate soil | place: Finland: Risofladan, Vaasa | collected... | reverse complement strand
CACGCACGGGTGCTCGAACTCGTGTCGAACGGCAGCGTGCGGCCTGTCATCGGAAACGAAGTCGCCTTTACCGACCTGCCCCAGGCCCTGCAGGCCATGGCGGATCGCCAGACTGTCGGGCGCAACATCGCCCTGATGCAAGTACCGCAGGCCTGAGGCTTCTCCCCAGGCGTGCCTGCAGAGTCGCTACGGCAACTCCCCCAGGATCTCGAGCACGTCCTCCTTCCTGTACCCGTTGAACCGGGCGAACTCGAGGAGTAGCTTCGTCCTTTCGATGACCGCACCGCGTTCGGGACTGCCGGCCACGGTCACTCCCCGACCACGCTTGAACTCAAGCAACCCTTCGTCGCGCAGCAGCCGGAGCGCGCGGAACACGGTATTGACGTTGACTTCGATGACGGCGGCCAGGTCCTTGGCCGGTGGCAGGCGTTCCGCCGGGCTGGCCTCGCCCGCCGCGATGGCGCGCCGCAGTTCCGCCGCCACTTGGTCGTGGAGGGCGACGGCCTCGGAGCGGTCGACCTTGGCATGCAACATGATGCTATGCATAGTAGCATCATGACGACAGAGACCGCCGGACCGCCGACGCCGTCGCCGACCCCGACGAAGGTGCTCATTCCCGAGGCCCGCCAGCACCAAAAGCAGCGGTACCGGCGCCGCGGCGTCTTCGTGGTGATAGTCGCGCTGGTCATTGCAGCGCTGGTCCTCTCCTCGCTGCTGCTGCTTCGCGGCCCCGCAGCCGGAGGCAAGGCACAACCCGATCCGAAGCCGGCTGCCGTGGTGGCCGGCGCCGGCGGCCTCGTGTACTTCCGGCCCGTCCTCTGCTTCGCCCCTCCGTACGCCGCGCCGGCCGGCAGCACTGTCAAGGCTCCGACCGGCACCGAGCCCATTCCCGTCTGCTCGGCCGCATCACTCCTGTCGGCCGCCAATCTGAACGTCTCGCCGAGTAACGGTGCGCAGGGGTACTCAAGCAATTTGTCGTCTCCCGACCCGCAATACGCGTCATATCCCTCCACGAGTGTGCAGAGCCCCGGCTATACCTCCAGGACTGTGCTCCTCCCTGGGGTGCACGGAGCATGCGACGGGATCACGAATGTGCGCTGCGTGCTCGGCCCGATCGAAATGTCGAGTCGCGCCATCGCAACGGCGACGGCCGTGCGGAACCAGACCGGACAGTGGGTCGTGAACTACACGACGACGGCTCGGGGTGCTGACCTGTGGGACAGGGTCACAAGGGACAGCTTCCACCAGTTTCTCGGCATTGAACTGAACGGCCTCGTGTACTCGGCGCCGATCATTCAGCCAACGCAGTTTTCGTTCTCAACCTTCAACGGTCGGGGCGAGATCAGCGGAAGTCTCAATCGATCCCAGGCCGTGCGTCTGGCGAAGGCACTCACCGCCCAGGTGAAGTAGGGCCGCCTCAGTCCGAGGATCGGATGGCGTCGAGCAGGCCCCGCTGCGGGGCCCCCGGCTGCAGGGGACGCCGGCGCAGCGAGGCGTCGGCGATGGCGGCGGGGACCCAGCCGACGTCGGTGTCGTTGAGGTCGGTGCCGGGGGGCACGATGGCGTCAATGCGGTCGAGCACCTCGGGGCTGAGGCGCAGCTCCAGGGCCGGCAGCTGTGACTGCAGGTGCTCCATGGTGCGCGGCCCGATGATCGGCGACGTCACGCCGGGATGCGCCAGCACGAAGCCCAGCGCCAGCTCAATGAGCGACAGGCCTGCGTCGTCGGCCAGCGCGATCAGCTGCGTCAGCGCCTCGAGCTTGGACCGGTTGCCGGCGATCTCCAGGTCGTAGTGGTGGGGCAGGAAGGTGGCACGGCGGCTCGTGTTCTCCTTGCCGGGGCCGAAGGCGCCCGAGAGCCAGCCTCCCGCCAGCGGGCTCCACGACAGCACCCCCATGCCGTACTTCTGGCACGTCGGCAGCACGTCCTTCTCAATGCTGCGGACCAGGATCGAATACGGGGGCTGCTCGGTGACGAAGCGCTCGCGGGCCCGGCGCTCGGCCACCCACTGCGCCTCGACGATCTCGTGCGCCGGGAAGGTCGAGCTGCCGAAATAGCGGATCTTGCCGGCCCGCACCAGGTCGGTCAGCGCGCCGAGCGTCTCGTCGACGTCGGTCTCGGGCGAGGGCCGGTGGATCTGGTAGATGTCGATGTAGTCGACGCCGAGCCGGCGCAGGCTGTTGTCGCAGGCCGCCATGATCCAGCGCCGTGAGTTCCCCTGCGCGTTGGGGTCCTGGCCCATCTGGCCGTGCACCTTCGTGGCCAGCACCACCTTGTGCCGCTTGGTCTGCGCCAGCGCCTTGCCGACGATCTCCTCCGACTCGCCGAACGAGTAGACGTCGGCCGTGTCGACGAAGTTGATGCCGGCATCGAGCGCGGCGTGAATGATCCGGATGGAGTCGTCGTGATCGGTGTTGCCGAACGAGCCGAACATCATCGCCCCGAGGCAGAGGGGGCTGACCTTCAGGCCGGTCCTTCCAAGTGTGCGGTATTCCATGGGGCCGAAGCTAGCAACGGGCCCGGGGACGCGCCCCGCGGGCCGTCTGCCTCACAGGCGCCCGCAGGCGTCGGCCGCGGCCAGCAGGAGGACGGCGTCGCCGCTGCGGCCGTAGCTGCGCAGCGCCGCCTCCGTCAGCTTGATGGCGTGCTCGTCGCCCGATGCCAACGCCCGCTCGACCAGGTCCGCAGCCGGCGGTGGCGCGTCCGTGGAGACCGGCGCGGTGCGGTCGATGCCGTAGGCAACGTGCAAGGCCGCCGCGGCCTGCCAGACGTAGCCCAGGGCGGCGTCGCGATCCTCCTCGGCCAACCATGGCAGCACCAGCTCACAGGCCAGCGGCGAGGTCACGGCGTGGAGCAGGCCGATGGCGCCACCGGCGTCCGCATTGCGCAGGTAGGCGACCGATCCCCCGGTGGCCAGCTGATCCAGGAGCTCCACCGCGTCGTCTTTCCAGCCGAGCGAGGCCACCCCCTGCTCGAACTCGTCGGCGATGTCCGCCACCGCCGCCACCCGGTCGCTGATGAGGAAGGCCCGGGGCGCGTCCTCGGGCAGGTAGGGCAGGTCGGCCAGCGCGGCCGCCACTCCCTCGTGCCCGATCAGGAGGGGCGGTCCCGGCAACTCCTCGTAGCTGGCGGCCCAGAAGGCCAGGCCGTTGGCCACCTCCAGGCGGCGGGCCGGCGTGTCGGCATCGGCCAGCCCGCGCAGGGCATGACCCGTGCGGATCAGCCCGTGGGTCGCGGCGCCCACGGCGCCCGGGAGCAGCCGGGGCACCCACTCCCCGACCACCGCGGCGACGGGCCGGTCGGCGATCTCGCGCTCGAAGAGGGCCAGCCACTCCGGGAAACGCCCCTCCTGGCCGAGTGCTCCGGGCCAGTCCTCCTCCGACAGGGGCCGCGCCGGTGGTGGCGCGTCGTCGAGACGGTCCCGATACCGGGCAGCCCAGGCTCCGATGGCGTCGGCCCGGCCCAGGTGCGCCAGCGCCTCGGCCACCATGGGTCCGTGATTGGCCAGGCCGGCAGGCCCGTAATTGGGCGCGGTGGCGGCAAAGAGCGTCAAGGCGTCGTCGAGGGCCTCCGTTCCCATCGCCCCAGTATGGCCAGGCCGGGCTGGGGGTGCCCTGGGTGCAGGCCGCTACGATCCGCTCTTTGACGACGGGAGGTCCGATGGCGACGACGCCGCCACTGCACGGATTGCGCATCATCGAGTGCTCGGCCCTGGGGCCGGCCGCCATCACCACGGCGCTGGTGGACCTCGGCGCGGACGTGATCAAGGTGGAGCCGCCCGCCGGCGACTACATCCGCGAAATGACGTGGCCCATCGTCGAGGGCACGTCGCTCATGCACCTCCATCTCAACCGGGGCAAGCGCTCGCTGGTCCTCGACCTGCGCACCGAAGCCGGCGTGGCCATTCTGAAGGAGCTGGCGACCGGGGCCGACGTCGTCATCGAGGCCATGCGCCCGGGTGCGCTGGCCCGACGCGGTGTGGGCTACGACGACCTGCGCGTCCTCAACCCCAAGATCGTCTTCTGCACCATTTCGGGCTACGGCATGACCGGCCCGTACCGCGACTACCCGAGCCACGGCGTGGCCTACGACACCTGGGCCGGCATCGTCAACGTCGCCACCGACGACGAGGGCTTCACCTACATTCCCGAGCACGTCTCCATCGGGATCAACGCGGCGCCGTTGTTCGGCGGGCTCGGCATTTTGGCCGCCGTGATCCGGGCCCGCGAGACCGGTGAAAGCGCCTACATCGACCTGGCCCAGTCCGACGCCGCCGCCGGCATGGACTGGTACCGCTCCGAGACGTGGCGGGCCTACGAGCGACCGCAGTCCGAGGTCACCGGGAACAAGGCGGATGACTACGAGCGCCGCGCCCCGGGGACCGCCGGCATGGTGGAGGGCGTGCGCTACCAGGTCTACGAGACGTCCGACGAGCGCCACGTCCTCTTCATGGCCTCGGAGCAGGCCTTCTGGAAGAACTTCTGCGAGGGTGTCGACCGCGTCGACCTCTTCGAGCGCTGGCCCGGCTCCAAGTACGCCGATCACGCCCGGGGGAACAAGGAGCTCCGGCGTGAGCTGCGCGACATCTTCCGCACCAAGACGGCGGACGAGTGGCTGCGGTTCGGCGGGCGGGTCAACACGCCGCTCGCGCCGGTGAACACGCCCAAGACCCTGCTCGAGGACCCCCAATTCGCCGACCGCTTCCCCCTGCTGCCCGCAGCGGACATGGGCGCGGACCAACTCTTCACGCCGCTGCACTTCGTCGGCGAGGAGCTCCCCCACCCGGCCAAGGCGCCCACGGTGGGCGAGCACACCGAGGCGGTTTTGCGTTCCGTGCTGGGTTATGACGACAATCAGATCTCCGCCGCCCATGACGGGGGCGCATTCGGGACCGAGACGTAGGCGGCGTCGTCGGCCAAGGGAGGGTCTGATGGAGAAGGTCCGGCTGGGCGTGCTGGGCGCCGGCAACATCGCAGTGATGAACGTGCGGGGGTACTTGGAAGACCCGCGCTGCGACATCGTCGCGGTGTGCGACACCGACGAGGAGGTCGGCCGTCAGGCCGCCAAGGAGTGGGGCGCCGAGTCGTACTACGGCGACCTCGACGCCATGCTGGCCGACGACTCAATCGACGCGGTGGAGGTGCTGACGCCGACGCACATGCATCACGACCACGTGATCGCCGCGCTCGAGGCCGGGAAGCACGTCTCGGTCCAGAAGCCGGTGGCCAACTCGGTCGAGGACGCCCTCGAAATGGAGGCCGTGGCGCAGCGGGTCGGCCGCACGCTGCGCATCAGCGAGTGCTTCGTGCACTACCCGCCGTTGGAGCTGGCCAAGCGCCTCGTGGCCGAGGGCGCCATCGGCAAGCCCACCTCGTTGCGCATCCGCACCCTGGTCGGCCAGACCACCTCGACCTTCCAGTCGTCGCTGCGCCCCGAGGGCTACGGATGGCGCCTGGACAAGCGGAGCCCGGGTGGCCACCTCTTCGACGACATGGTGCACAAGTACGCCATGGCGCTGTGGTTGCTGGACCTGGACATCACGTCCGTGCAGGCCGTCGTGCGGCGCCGCGACCTCTTCTTCGAGCCCTGCGCCGTGATCTTCGAGTACGAGGACCCGAGCGTGCTCGGCACCATGGAGGTCCAATACGCCCCCAACCTCTACATGCGCTCCTCGTACTACGGCGCCGACGAGTTCTTCGAGATCACCGGGGACGAGGGCCAGCTCTGGGTGACCCGCGCCACCGGAGAGATGCTCGACCTGCCGCCCGTCATGTTGTTCACGGGGACGGCCAACGAAATCAAGACGACGGAGTACACCGACATCGACGCCGACTGGGGTTCGGGCTTCGCCCGCTCGTCCCAGCACTTCGTCGACGCGCTGGTGCATGGCACCGCGGCCGCCATGACCGCGGCCGAGGCCACCGACGTCCTGCGGCTCTGCTTCGCGGTCTACGAGGCGGGGGCGACCCGGCTCCCCGTCGACCCGCGCGGCGTGACGGGGACCTTCAGCCCTCCCGGTTGGGGCGACTGGTAGTCACTCCCACGGGGGCGCCCCCACCCCGATGCGCTCCAGCGAGGAGTGGACGCGCCCGAAGCGGCCGTCGTCGGCCGACCACTGCCGCCGGGCCTCGGAGACCTCCTGGCGGGTCCGCCCGACGAAGTTCCACCACATGAGGATCGGCTCGGGGAAGGGCACCCCGCCGAGCAGCAGGGCCCGCGTCGGCGTCTCCGTCGCCAGGGCGCACTCGTCGCGGCCCCGCCCGAGGTAGGCCAGGACGCCCGGCTCCACGGCCACCCCGTCGACGGTGACCCGTCCTTCCAGGACCACCAGGGCGTGCTCGTCGTCGGGCCGGAGCGGCACCGTGGTCCGGGCACCGCGCAGCGCGAGCTCCACGCCCATGTGCGCCGTGTCCCGGCGAGCCGGCGAGTCCGTCCCCGCGAAGTCGCCGACGAGCACCGTGCCGTCGGCGTGGTCGAGCTCGACACGGGGCAGCTCGGCGTGGTGCTCGAACGCGGCCGGACCGTCCCGGGTCGCAGACGGTTGGGCGACCCAGAGCTGGACGGCGTGGACCTCGTCGGCGCGGGCGGGGTCCTCCTCGGCGTGGGACACCCCGTGGCCGGCGGTCATGAGGTTCAGCTGGCCGGGCCGGATGAGCTGCTCGGAGCCCAGGCTGTCGAGGTGCAGGAGCTCGCCGGCCAGGAGCCAGGTGACGGTCTGGAGCCCCATGTGGGGATGCGGGCCGATGCCGAACGACACGCCGGGCTCGGCCGCGACGGGGCCGGCGTGATCGAGGAAGCACCAGGACCCGACGGTGCGGCGCGGCCGCTGGGGCAGGACCCGGCGCACCGCCAGGTTGCCCACCTGGGTGCGGCGGGCCGGGGAGAGCTCCACGACCGGCCCCTCGACCTGGTCCGCCGGCTCCGGGACGGGTGCTGCGTCGTCCGTGGCCACCGGTCCACTCATACCGCGTTCTTTGTACACCTTTACAGTGGCGGGGAGCAGACGGACGACCAACCGGGAGGCAGCGCCCCATGACGGTTCCCTCCGACGACGCACCGGTCGTCGACGACAGCGCCGAGAGCCGTTTCGTCATCAGCGAGGGCGGCGCCGAGGCCGAGCTCGTCTACGCCCGCCAGGGCGACCGGCTGATCCTCGTCCATACCGGTGTGCCCGAGGCCTGGAGCGGCCACGGCATCGGGGGGCGGCTGGTCCGGACCGCCCTGGCCCGGGCCGAGGCCGAGGGCCTGACCGTGGTGCCGTGGTGCCCCTACGCGCGGCACTGGCTGGAGGTGCATCCCGACGAGGCGGCGTCCGTCACCGTCGACTGGGACACACCACGACCCCCGCGCTGAGTCGACGGGGCCTTGCGCGGTGAATTCCCACGGTGTAGTCCATAGCGGTACACCTGGCACTTTCGATGGAGAGGGCGCAGCGCAGTGAGTGCGACACCACGAGACGAGGCGGACGGGCTCCAGCCGGACCCAGCCGAGCCCGACGCCGAGGAGTACATCGACGGGCAGGAGGAGGACTCCTTCCCGGCCTCGGATCCCCACTCGGACTGGTCCGGCCCGCCCGAACGCGAATGATCCACCCATAGGGTTGCCCCAATTCGTTGCCGCGCCTCACTTGACCGGGAACCACCTGCAGCAGCCCTGAGGAGGCCTGACCATGGCCGATGACTTCGACACCGCCTTTCCCACGCTGACCGAGGCAGACCTGGCCGTCCTGGACGGGTTGGGGACGCGACGCCTGGTGGCCGCCGGCGAGTACCTCTTCCGCGAGGGAGACGTGATCTACGACTTCAACGTCGTGGTGTCGGGGGCGATCGAGATCGTGACCCACGACGGCACCGAGGAGCAGATCGTCGCGGAGCACGGTCCGGGCAAGTTCATCGGCGAGCTCAACCTGCTCACCGGCATGCGCGTCTTCGTCTCCGCCCGGGCCGTGGAGCCGGGGGAGGTCATTGTGGTGCCGCGGGACGCGCTCCGCCGGCTCATCGCCACCGACCCCGGGCTCGGCGACACCATCCTGATCGCCCTCATGGCCCGGCGGGCGGTCCTCCTCAGCGGCGCGTCGGCCAGCACCCGGATCATCGGGTCCCGCTTCTGTCCGGACTGCCAGGCCCTGCGCGAGTTCGTGGCGCGTTCGGGCATCCCCTACGAGTGGCTCGACCCCGACAGCGATGCGGCGGTCGAGACACTCCTCGAACAGTTCGGCATCGACCCCGGCGAGCTGCCCGTCGTCATCACTTCAGGATCGGTCCTGCGCCGACCCACCCCCGGCTCGCTGGCCGAGTACCTGGGCCTCACGGTCCAGAGCCTGCCCGACCGCTGCTTCGACCTCGTCGTGGTCGGCGGCGGGCCCGCCGGCCTCGCCGCCTCGGTCTACGGCGCCTCCGAAGGGCTGCGCACGCTCGGGCTCGAGAAGTTCGCCGTCGGTGGCCAAGCGGGTTCCAGCTCGCGCATCGAGAACTACCTCGGCTTCCCGACCGGTATCTCGGGTGGCGACCTGACGCGGCGGGCGATGATCCAGGCCGAGAAGTTCGGGGCCTCCCTCACCGCGCCCTGCGAGGCGACATCCCTCCGCGAGGAGGCGGGTCACCTGATCCTCGGGCTGTCCGACGACACGGAGTTGGCCGCCCGGGCCGTCATTGTGGCCAGCGGAGCCCGCTACCGGCGTCTCCCCGTCGACCGGCTCGACGAGTTCGAGGGCACCAGCGTGTACTACGCGGCCACCGAAATGGAGCGGCGCCAGTGTGGCGCGGAAGCCGTGATCGTCGTCGGAGGCGGGAACTCGGCGGGGCAGGCGGCGATGTTCCTGTCCGATACCTGTTCCTCGGTGACGATCGTCATCCGCGCTGCCGATCTGGGGATGAGCATGTCGCACTACCTCACTGACCGCATCGAAAGGCACCCCCGCATTCAGGTGCGGACCGAGGCGCAGATCACGGGCCTCATCGGTGAACGCGACCTACGGGCCGTGGCGATCACCGATGCGGCCGGAACAGTCGAGGTCCCCTGCACCGGGCTCTTCTCCTTCATCGGGGCCGACCCGACGTCGGAGTGGATCTCCGGGTGCGCCAAGCTCGACGACCGCGGCTTCGTGTTGACGGACCGCGCGCTCAGCGCGGAGGACCTCGACGAGCGCTGGGCCGCGCAGAACCGCCTCCCCCTGCCCTTCGAGACGAGCCATCCCGGGCTGTTCGCCGTGGGCGACATCCGCTCGGGCTCCACCAAGCGGGTGGCCGGCGCCGTCGGCGAGGGATCAGCCTGCGTCGGCGCGGTGCACCAGTACCTGAGCTTCGGGCACTGAGGCCGCGCCCGGCGGGGCGGCGGGGTCAGTGTTGCGCGAAGAATTCGATCAGAGCTGCCGCCACCTGGTCGGCATGGGTGAGGATGCCGATGTGCCCCGAGCCGGCGACCTCGAAGTAGTCGCAGCCGGGTATCGCCTCGGCGGCCAGGCGGGCGTAACGCGGCGGCGAGTCGACGTCGTGCTCGAAGGCCAGCACCAGGCAGGGGACGCGCACCTCGGGCCAGCGCGTCGTGCGGGCGGGGTCCGTCGACCAGGCCAGCGCCGCCTCGTACTGCCCCAGGCGCCCGGGGTTGGGCCAGGCCGGGATGTCGGCGATCATCGACAGCCACACGCTGACGACCTCGTTGTCCTGCAGGTCGCTGATGGGGAGGTAGCGCAGGGTCTCGGTGGCGTAGAAGAGTGGCGGCAGGTCGTAGTCGAGGCGGGCCAGGTCGCGCTCGACGGTGGTGATGGCCAACTCCCAAGCCGTCGGGGCGTTGGCACTCCCCATCAAGGCGGCCGAGCGCACCCGCTCGGGATGGTCGAGCACGAGCGTCTCGGCGATCCACCCGCCCATGGAGTGGCCCGCCAGGTGGACCGGCGCCTCCCAGCCCAGGTGGTCGAGCAGCACCAGGGTGTCGGCGGCCATGCCCTCCACGCTGTAGGGCGCGGGTGGTGAGGAGGAGGGCTCGACGCCGCGGTTGTCGAACGTGGCCACCTGGTAGCCGACGGCGGCCAGGGCGGGTACCAGCGAGACATGCCAGGCCACGGCCGGCTGGCCGCACCCGGCAATGAGCAGGAGCGGCTCGCCGTCGCCGACGACCTCGTAGTTGAGGGTGGCGCCGTTGGCGCTGACCTCAGGAATGGAGCACCTCCGAGAGCAGCTTCGGGGCCACGTTGCGCCCGGTCAGCAACACGACGGTCTGCTTCCCATCGGGATCGGGCCGCACCACGCCGGCCCGCAGGGCGGCGACGCCGACGGCGCCGGCGCCTTCGATGACCAGGCCCATCTTCGAAGCCGAGAAGGCCATGGCCGAGCGGATGTCGGCCTCGCTGACGGTGAGGACGTCGACGCCGTGTGACAGCGCCACGCCGACGGTGACGGCACCGGGTTCGAGATTGCCCGCCAGCCCGTCAGCCACGGTGGGCTCGACCTCAATGGGAACGATGCCTCCGGCCGCCAGTGCCGTGCTCATGGACGGCGACGCCTCGGACTCGACCCCGACCACACGCACGCCCGTACCTTCGAGCCCGATGGTGACGCCCGCCAGCAGCCCGCCGCCCCCGCAGGGCACGACCACGGTCCCGAGGTCGCGCACCTGCTCCACGAGCTCTCGGGCCAGCGTCGCCTGGCCGGCGATGACGTCGGGGTCGTTGTAGGGCGAGACGTAGCGGCTCCCGTCGGCGGCGGCCAGCTCGAGGGCGTGCGTCTCGGCCTCGCGGTACCCCTCGCCGTGCAGCACCAGGCGGACGTCGAACTGCTGCAGGGCCGACACCTTGGCGGCCGAGGCGCCCGTGGGCACGACGACCGTGACGCTCGCCCCGAGCTTCGAGGCGGCGTAGGCCAGGCCCAAGCCGTGGTTGCCGGCGGAGGACGCCACGACGGCCCGGCCGGGGTCCTGCTCCAGCGTGGCCGCTACCGCGGCCAGCCCGCCGCGCACCTTGAACGAGCCGGTGGGCTGCAGCGTCTCGAGCTTCACCGCCACGGCGGGCCCCAACTGGGGGACGCCGACCACCGGCGTGACCGCCAGAAAGCGCCGGACCGCCCGCCACGCCGCCTCGCGATGGGCCGGCCCGGGCAGTTCCACAACGCGCACGGGTCCAGTCTGGCCGAGGCCGGGCCTGGCATGCTGAACCCCGTGCAGGCGGGGACCCGGACCATCGACGCCGCCACGGTGGAGGTCCACCCCGATGTCGAGGCGATGGCCCGGGCGGCGGCCGACGAGGCGCTCGCGGTCATGCGCCGGGCCGTGGTGGCGCGTGGCACGGCGCACGTGATGTTCGCCACCGGCAACTCGCAGCTGGCCTTCACCCACGCCCTGGTGCACGAGACCGAGGGGGTGCCCTGGGCCGACACCGTCGTATTCCACATGGACGAGTACGTCGGGGTGGGGCCCGACCACCCGGCGGGTTTCCAGCGCTGGATCCGGGAGCGCATCGTCGAGCCGGCTCATCCGAAGGCCGCCTACTACGTGGAGGGCCTGGGCGACACCGAGGCGGAGTGCCGGCGCTATGCCGGCCTGCTGCGACAGCACCCGCTCGACCTGTGCTGCCTCGGGATCGGGGAGAACGGCCACCTGGCCTTCAACGACCCGCCCGTGGCCGACTTCGCCGATCCGCTCGACGTCAAGGTGGTGGAGCTCGAGGCGGCCTGCCGCACCCAGCAGGTCAACGAAGGTCACTTTGCGGGCCTCGACGATGTCCCCACCCACGCCATCACCGTGACCGTCCCGGCCCTGTTGCGGGCCGGGCGCGTGCTGGCCATCGTCCCCGAGGCGCGCAAGGCGGAACCGGTGGCTGCCGCCCTGACCGGACCGGTCACCACGGCCTGTCCCGCGTCGGCCCTGCGCACAATCTCCCGGGCCACCCTCTACCTCGAGCCCGACTCGGCCCGACTGCTCCCCGATTGAGGGGGCTCCGCCTGAGCCTCCACCTCCGCACGCCGGTTGAACCCGCCTACTTGTTTCAAAGAGCTCGAAACGTACTGGTTTAGATTTCCCACCGGGCCTCAGGACCGCTGATGCCCGGTGACGTCGTAGAGATGGTGCACCGGGTCGTGGAGCAGGTAGCGGCTGAACCCGGCGATGCTGAAGCGGGCACCGTCGCTGCGCCGTCCGGGCCGGAGCCATTGCTCGCCCCGCACACCGTCGAAGCCATCGGCCAGGGCCGTCGCGGCCTCGGCCAGCTCCGCCGAAACGACAGCCGGGTCCTGCTCGCAGTAGCGCGCCTCCATCGCCGTGACGTCCTGGTCCCAGTTCGGGTAGAGCGGGTCGTCCTCCCGCAACATGAGCAGGAGACGCTCGTGGTACAGCGCGCAGACGTCGCGCACGTGGCAGGCGTACTCCAGCGGGGACCAGCGGTCGTCGGCCGGACGCCGGCGCACCACGGTTTCGGGTTGTTGGAGCACGCGCTGCCAGGCGGCGGCATTGTCGCGCAGCCTGGCCGCGACGGTCTCGGGGGCCACGGCAGCGGCCTCGAATCCGCATTCGGGGCACGGACGCTCCAGGACCCAGGTCCAGTCCTTGTCATCGGGCACGATCGGCATGCTCGGTGCTCCCGCCTGCATGCAGGGCAGAGGGCCGATTGGCCCGTTGCCTCCGGGTTGTGCGTCCGACGACGTTTCTCTCTCATGGCACCCAGCTTCGCGGACACCGCACGGGCGCGGGGGCGGCAACCACATCGAACCCGACGGGCAACGGCGGGGCAATGGCCGCTCCGTAGGTTGCGGGCACGGAGACCAGGGGTGCCGGGCGGGGGCCAGGGGCACCGGAGGAGGGGCGCGTGACGATTGCTGTGCCGACGGGCGTCGTGGGGCGGATCCCCCGTGCGCCCAAGCCGCGCCGGAGTCGCCGCGCACGCGTCAAGCGCATCCTCATCGCAACCGGGTCCGCGCTTCTCGCGCTCATACTCCTCGCTGCGTCGTTCGTCGGCTTCAGCCTCTATCGCATCGACCACGCCGTGCATCACGTCGGTGTGTCGGCTTCGCTGCTGGCCAAGGGGAAGAACGACCTCCTGGCCATCATCAAGGGACCCGACCATTCCGAGCAGGTCTTCGTCTTTCACACTGTCGGCGGCCACACCAACATTCTGCAGATCCCACAGGCGCTCGGCCTGCCGCTGCAGAACGGCAAGACCGTCCCGCTGGACACGCTCAGCCTGCACGCACCGACCGCCCTCATTGCCGGGCTCGACCGCCTGGACATCCCCGTGACCCAGTACGTCGGCGTCGACCTGCACACGGTGGACCCGCACTCGAACCTCGCCAGATTGGCCGACGGCAAGATGGCCCTGGGCTCACTGATGTCAAACCCGGCCGGCGCCAGCTCGCTGCTCCAGCAGGTCGCCTCGCACATTTGGCTGGGGCCGGCCACGCCGGTGTCCGCCGTCCTGGCCCTCATGAACGTGCCCACGGCCCACCCCGTGTCCGTCCCGGTCGAACGCGACGTGCACGGCGTCGTCGTGCTGACCGCCGACTTCGCCCACATTTTGCGAGCCTTCTTGTAGTGGCGAGCGGGTAGTGCCCGACGGGCGGGAGCGGGGTGGGATCCACCGGCGGGGCTGGCTCCGCCCGCACTCCCCCGCACAGCCCGTCGAGGCCGCCCAGCCCGCCGACGATGCGGGCGACACCCGGCCGGACGACGGTGCGGGCACTGCCGACGGCCCGGAGCCGGCCACCTCGTTGGATGAGGTCCTGCGCCGCGCCGCCCAGGCCCGTGACACCGAGCGCGACCCCGGCCACTGAGTCGTCAGAGCGGGGTGAGCCCGAGCCAGCGGTCCAGGAAGGGCAGGGCCTCCGTGCCGTGCCACTGGTGGCCGCCCTCGAAGATGTCGTGCACCAGGCGGTCGCCCGCATCGAACTGCTCGTAGACCAGGCGCGTGCGGCGCACCGACTCAGCCGCCGTGGCGAAGGGGAACAGGTCGTCCTGCATGCCGGACTCGATCAACAGGGGTCGCGGCGCCACGAGCGCGCCGAGGTCCTCGTGCTCCAGGCTCCCCAGCATGCCGAACAGGATCTGCGAGCCGCACATGTTCCACGGCATTCTGTGACTTTCGGCCCATGAGGAGAAGTAACCACTCACCACCGACGCCGCCACCCGGGTGTCGACGGCCGCCGTGAAGAGCGTAACGGTGCCGCCGTACGAAATGCCGACCATGCCCAGCCGGGCCGGGTCGACCAGAGGGTGCTGTTCCAGCACGTCGAGCGAGCGCCGGAGGTCCCAGACGTTCTGCGTCAGTGGGTTCCACCCGGCCATGGCGGCGTGGACGAGGTTCGTGTCGCAGGCGTAGTGGTCCTCGGGGTTCCAATCCAACCGCTCGCCGAAGCAGCGCAGGTCCGGTGCCAGCACGACGTAGCCGCGGCGGACCAGTTGCAGCCCGTAGTCCGCGTTGGGCATGTCCGTGTGGGTCAACCCGACGACCTGCGACTTGCCGGGCCCGTGACCGTGGCAGGCGAGGACCGCAGGGCCCGGGTGCTGGTCCTGGCGCCCGTCGGGGACCAGCAGGTAGGCGGGGACCGACATGGTGTCCTCGCTGTCGAAGACGACCTTGTCCCGCCGATAGCCGTCGCAGGCCTCCGACTCCAGGGTCTCGAGGTTGAGCGCGACGGGCCCGGGCTCGGGCCCGAGCAGCTCCCCGAGGCGGCCGCGGCGACGCTCCAGCCAGGCCGGAATGGCCGCCGGGGCCGACTCGGGGAGCGGATCCTCGTGCGTGGTGGCGACCAGTCGGGTCATCCACTGGTACCAGGGGGAGTAGTTGCGGGCCGGCGGGGTCATGACGAGGCCCCCTGTGTCTTCGCTCATGGACGGCCCTTTCTGGCGTTCGTGGGGCGGTGCGGGGCCAATGTAGGCGGGGGGGCGTCGGGCGCCGCGTCGACGCCCCCGATTCGCTTCGGGCAGAATCGCGGCGTGACCCTCGCCACCTCCGTCAGCATCCACCCGCTCTCCCCCACCATCGGCGCGGAGCTCTCGGGCGTGGACATCTCGGCGCCGTTGGCGCCCGACGTGGTGGCCGCAATCCGTGCCGCCCTGAACAAGCACCACGTCATTTTCTTCCGCGACCAGTCGTTGAGCGCCGAGCAGCAGGCCGCCTTCGCCCGCCAGTTCGGGACCGTGACCGAGGCCCACCCCGTGCTCCCCTCCATCGACGAGAACCCCGAGGTGCTGGCCATCGACGGCAAGGTGGACCGGGCCAGCTGGTGGCACACCGACGTCACCTTCCTGGAGACGCCGGCCATGGGCTCCATCCTTTACATGCTCGAGGCGCCCGACGTGGGCGGCGACACCATGTGGGCCAGCCTGCAGGACGCCTACGACGGGCTCGCCCCGCCGGTTCGCGCCATGTGCGGCCAGTTGATCGCCATCCACCACGACCCCTGGTTCGCAGCCGACGTGGCCGAGCGGGGCGGCTACGAGTGGGACGGCACCCGGCGGGACAAGCTACTGCCCGCCCTGCATCCCGTCGTCCGGACGCACCCCGAGACCGGCCGTAGCGGTCTCTTCGTCAACCGACAGTTCACCCGGACCATCTTGGGGCTGTCGGACAACGAGAGCAACGCCATTTTGGAGATGCTCTACCACCACTGCGTCAAGCCGGAGTACACCTGTCGCTTCCGCTGGCGCGCCGGTTCGGTCGCCTTCTGGGACAACCGGGCCACGCTGCACTACGCGCTGGACGACTACGGCACATCGGCGCGCTACGCGCACCGGGTGACCCTGCGGGGCGACAGGCCCTTCGGCCCGGCCATGCCGTTGCCCGCGAGCTGACGGCCGCGTTGGCGGCAGGCCTGGGGGCCGACCTCGGCGTCGCCGCGGCGGCGTTCGTCGGGACCAACGTCGACAATACGGTCGTGACCATGGCCATGGTCGCCGGTGCGCCGCTGCATCGGGCGCGCCGCATTGCGATGGGCCAGATGGCCGGCTTCCTCGTGCTGGTCGTGGTGGCGGCGGCCGGTGCCGCGCTTCTCTTCGAGTTCTCGACGGCCGTGGTCGGGCTGCTCGGCCTGGTGCCGCTGGTCATCGGCGTCCGCGGCCTGGTCCTCCTGCGGCGCCCCGAGGGCGACGGCACGGCCGAGGGCGCGGCGGACCCTGCCGGCGCCTCGACGCCGAGGCGGCCGCGGTTTCGCCCCGAGCAGCGCGCCGTCGGACGGGGCTTCACGGCGGCGGCGCTGGTCACCATCGCGGCGGGCGGCGACAACCTGGCCGTGTACATCCCCCTGTTCCGCGTCGGAGGAGCGGCGAACATCGGCGCCGTCGCGGCCGTGTTCGTCGTCGGCGAGGCCCTGGTCACCTGGCTCATCCTGGCCGGCGGTCGCCATCCCAAGGCCCGGAGGGCCATGCTGCGCCTCGGGCACGTGGCCGTGCCGATCCTGCTCTGCTGCGTCGGCCTCCTTGTCCTGCTGCAGGCGGGGACCTTCTCGCTGCTCTGAGCCGGCGCGACAATGAGAGGGTGACGGACCCCGTCGACGCGCTCATCCTGGATCTGCTCGAATGGGTCGGCCCAGGGCGGCGTCCTTACGACGAGGTCATGGAGGCGTGGCGCACCTCGTGCCCGCGCCTGCCGGTGTGGGAGGAAGCCAATGCGCGGGGCTTCCTCTCCCGTGAGCACGCGCCCGGCCAGGGCGCGCTGATCGCGGTCACGCCGGCCGGGGTGGCACAGCTGCGCCGCCACCGGGCTGCAGCGGCACCCCACGAGAGTCCTTCTCGTCTACCTTCCTCGTACAGCTTGATCCCCGTCCGCGATAGCGGGTTCACAGATTCTTGATGCGCTCTCCCCAGTCAGCGGATCCGGCGTGCGGAACCTTTCTGCCGCCGCTTTGTAGGCTGGCCCGTGCCCCTACCATCGCTGCGCGTTCACCCTTCGGCGGGGTCCGCCGAGACAGAACACGGCGATGGCTGCACCGACGATCCCGAACAGGAGCCAGCCCAACGAGGAAGTGAGCGCCCACACCGCCTTCTTGCGGCGTGGCGGTTCATCTGGCGGTCTTCTCGTGACGTCGATCACGCACCACACGACCAGAATCAGAGGGGACGCCGTAAATGAGGAAGGTAACCGAATTCGCCCCAACCGTTGCCGTGTTCATCGAATTTCCGGCTCACGGGCCCCACGGTTGGAAATACCACGCCGTGCATGCCGGCAGCGGGCGGTCGCAGGATGCTCCTGCTCGGATCTGAACGGGGGAGGCCAGTAGATCCCGTCGCACTCGACAGCACGAGCAACGAGCACCGGGAGAGTCGAGAGCCTGACGGTCCGCTCCCTCACGCCGCGACCCGAGAGTCTTGCGATCCCGCGCACCCGCCGGGACCCGAGGACGATCGCCTGACAATCCCAGTAGATCGCCTCGTCCACGATTCGCCGCGCCACGTGGTCTTCGAGAGCCGAAGCGAATCGACCCTCCGCAGCCACGCCGAACGTTCCCATTGAGAGCACCGCGTCACGCACCAGCCCCTCGGCGTCGGCCGGCGTCTCGAGCGGCAACACGCGAGCCATCCTCGAGAGCTCACGGATGTGAATCAACCTGACACTGGCATCGTTCGTTGCGGCGAGTCCAGTAGCGAAGTCCAAAGCGCACTGGCCGGACTCGAATTGGTCAACTGCACACAGCAGTCGGTCCCACACCATCGCACCTCCGTAGCTGATGCCATGGTGTGCCTTCAGGGGAAACAGAGTGTGAACAATCAGGTGCTTGGAATTAGGAGAGCATCAACGGGCAGCTCAGGGGCCCCTCAGCGGCCAGCTCAACCGGCCGTCAGGTTCTTGCCCGTGCTCGCGCTGCGCTGGTCAGGATTCCCCACCCTTTTGTCCGCCTGATCGCCTCTTCGTGTGTTGGCCGCGCCGGCGCAGCGGTGCTTGACTGCCCCCACATCGAGCACGGGAGGCACCATGGAGGACCTGCAGGGCAAGGTGGCGGTGATCACAGGTGGGGCCAGCGGCATCGGGCGGGCCGTGGCGGAGCGGGCGGTTGCCGAGGGTATGAAGATCGTCCTCGGGGACATTGAGGAGGGGGCCCTCGCCCAGGCCGTGGACGACCTCACCGCGGCCGGGGCCGAGGCCGTCGGCGTGGTCACCGATGTGGCCGATCGCGGCTCGGTGGAGGCACTGCGCGACCGTGCCCTCGACCGCTTCGGCGCCGTGCACCTCGTGCACAACAATGCGGGCATCGGGTTGGGTGGACCCATCTGGGAGGTCACCGAGGAGGACTGGCGCTGGATCCTCGGCGTCAACCTGTGGGGCGTCATCCACGGCGTCGCCACCTTCACGCCGCTCCTGATTGAGCAGGGCGAGGGGCATATCGTCAACACGGCGTCGATCGCCGGTCTCATCGTCGCCCCGTTCCTCGGCCCCTACAACGCCACCAAGCAGGCCGTGGTGGCCATTTCGGAGACCCTCTTCAAGGACCTCCAGACGGTGGCCGCGCCGGTCGGCGTCTCGGTCCTGTGTCCCGGCTTCGTGCAGACGCGCATTGCGGAGTCCGACCGGAACCGACCGGACTGGGCCCCCGATCGCGACACCATGGGCGCGGCCGAGGTGCAGGGCGTGGTGCAGAATCTCGTCGACGGTGGCATCGCCCCGGACATCGTGGCCGACCGCGTCATCGACGCCGTCCGCACTAACACCTTCTACATCCTCACGCACCCCGAGCTGGACATCGCCATCACGACCCGCTTCGACGACATTGTGCAGGGGCGGGCGCCCAGCCCGACGATGATCGCCTGAACGGCGCCGCCCGGCGGGCTACTCAGCCCGGCTCAGCCCGCCGCGGTCGTGGACAACCCCGGCAGCGGCTTGAAGGGCTGCACGGTCACCCAGCAGGTGCCCTGCGCCTTGCCGCTCTTCGGCATTTTGCACAGCGCCGACTTCGGCACGTTGTTGTGCACCTTGACGACCTGGTACTGCGTGGGACCGTAGAACTTGTCCGCCCCGAAGGACCACGTCGGCGAGAGCGTGCCGGGGTAGTTCGTGATCTTCGACATGGCCTCGGCGAAGGTGCGCCGGTTCAGGTTCTTGCCGGCGTCCTTGGCCGCGGTGGCGAACAGCCCGATGGCGCCGCACCAGGCCTGAATCGGGCCCTGCTCCTCGATGTAGTGGTAGAGCGTGCCCGGGATCGGCTTCGGGTGGTAGGCGTGCCAGGTGTTGTAACAGGCGCGCACGCCCGGGTCGTAGCCGCCCTGGCTCTGAGGGCGGTTGTCGTCGATCCCACCCAGCGTCTCTGTCGTCACACCCTCCTGCCCGTTGAGCGCTTGCTCGTAGGGGACCGGGATGAGGCCCAGCGCCACCTCAATGGACGATTGGTAGTCGCTCAGCAGCAGCTGCGGGAAGTACTGCTGCGAGTTCTCCGCACCGATGTAGGGGAACAACGCATTCTCCGGGAGCATGGGGATGACCGACTGCACGCCGGCCGCCTTGAACTTCTCGACGGCCAGCTGCGCGTCCGAGCCGGTCGTGGCCGTCTGGTCCGGGCTGGCGGCCACGGTCTGCACCACCGGGGTGATGCCGGCCTTCTTGAGGTCGGGCAGCATGGCGTCGTTCAGTGCAGCCTGGTCGGCTGCCTGATCGGACACGACCACGCCGACCTTCTTGCCGTGGCCGAGGCGGCCGGAGCTGACGCCCCACTGGACCACGGCGGAGAGCACCGGTGTCATGTCGGCACCGGTCCACCACAAATACGGCGAGGCCACGTTGGTCCAGTTGGTCGTGGTGGACCACGCGCTCAGCAGCGGGGTCTGGCCCTGCTGGGCCACGCAGAGCTGGTTGTCGCCCTCCCAGGTGCCGACGCCGTCGACGACGGCGAACGCGGCAGGGTCGCCCTGGGTCCACTGCTTGCACAGCGACTGCATGTTGGCGTCGTTGGTCGGGTCGAACTGGACGATGATCGGGTTGATCTTGCGGCCGTTGATGCCGCCCGCGTTGTTGATCTTGTTCACGTAGAGGTGGATCGCCGGGATCTGCTCGTTGTACTCCTTGTCCTGGGCGAAGCCCTCCTTGCCGGCCAAGCTGTTGATGGCCACGACCGGGAAGACCACGTTGATGCTCGTGGCGGTCACGCCGCGTGTGCTGGTGCTGGCCTGGCTCGGTGGGGTGGCGCTGGTGCTCGACGACACCTCGGCGGCGCCGGCGTTGCTCCCACCGCCCGGGGTGCCCGACGGGGCCAGCGCGAGCCAGGCCACGAGGCCGACCACGATGGCGACGACGATGAGCGCCGTGCGCAGCTGCACGGCACGGGGACGCCGGCGCAGGCGGCGCCACGACCGGCCCAGCGGGGTCAGGACGTGGGACGCCACCCCCCGATGCGCGGGAACCTCCGTGCTCGCTTCCATGCTCACCCTCCTCCACGGCGGTCTGCACCGCCGCCCTCCCCTATCGGTCCAGACGCCATCAGGGCCTCGTCGCTCGCACCAAGGTAGGCGGCCAGCGCCTTGGAGTCAGCGCGGATCACTTCGGGCGGCCCGGCGGCCACCACCCGGCCCAGCTCCATGACCACCACCTTCGAGCACAGCTCGAAGACCAGCGGCACGTCGTGCTCGACCAGGACGATGGTGGCGTCCGCCACCTCGTGGATCCGTTGCAGCAGCGGAATGAAGGCCTCGGCCTCGCGCTGGGCGATGCCGGCGGTGGGCTCGTCCAGGAGCAGCAGGCGTGGTTTGGCCAACACGACGGAGGCGAGGTCGACCACCCGCCTCGTCCCGGTCGACAGCTCGGCAGTGCGGTGGTGGCGGAAGCGCTCCAGCCCGAAGGCGGCGATCACCTGGTCCACCGCCGCCAGTTTGCGGCGCTCCGCCCGGCGCGCCCATGGAAGGCGCAGGGTGGTCGAGACCACGGCCACCTCCTGGCGGGCGTCCTCGCTCAGGAGCAGGACGTCGAGAACGGTCAGCTCCGGGAACAGGCGGCAGTCCTGGAACGAGCGCACCATGCCCACGGCCAGGCGCTCCTCGGGCAGGTACTCGGCCAGGTCGATCTCGTCCAGGTGCACGTGACCCGACTGCGGCGACACCAGGCCCGAGATCACGTCGAGCGTGGTCGTCTTGCCCGAGCCGTTGGCCCCGATCAGCCCGACGATGGAGCCCCGCTCCGCCTCGAATGACACGCCGTTCAGCGCGTGCACGCCCCCGAATCGCACCTGCAGGTCCTCCACGACGAGTCTGGCCGGGTGCTCGGTCGACACCGCGACTTCAGCCACGGCGGTCACTGCTCAGCCCCCCTTTCCGCCACCAACGCAGGCGTGACCGGCGGACCGGCGTGGCGCGAGCCCAGCCGCTCCTGCGCGGCGCGGATGCCCAGGGTGACGGCGTCGCCGGTGCGGTGCAGCACCTCGGCCAGCCCGCCCGGCAGATAGAGGATGAAGAGGATGAGGCCCAGGCCGCTGGTGATGAACTGGATCGTCTGGTTGGCGCCGAAGAGCGCGGGCAGGCCCTCGAGGTAGATGGCGCCGAGGATGGCGCCGGGAATGGAGCCCAGCCCCCCGATGACGACCATGGAGATGATCACGAACGAGGTCGTGGGGTCGAAGGTGATGTCGGTGTTGTTGAGCTGCTGGGTGGCGAAGGCGAAGCACACGCCCGCGTAGCCCGCCATGAAGCCCGAGAGCCCGAAGGCCAGCAACTTCGTGCGCAGGACCGGTATGCCCATTGCCGCGGCCGTCAGCTCGTTGTCCCGCACCGCGACCAGGCGGCGCGCCACTCCCTTGTCGCGCCAGATGCGCACCATGAAGACGGACAGCAGCAGCACGCCGAGTGAGAAGAGGGCGAACGACTTCTGCGAGGCCAGGCTGATGCCGAACAACGAGGGGCGGCCGAGGAAGGTGTAGCCGGGATCGGGCAGTCCGGTGCACAGCGTCTTGTGGATGCCGGGGATGCTGATGCAGGGGGTGGCCAGCACCGCGCTCTGCATGAAGATCGCGAAGGCGAGCGTCGTGACGGCCAGGAAGAGACCGGGCATCCGCAGCGCAGGGAGGCCGACGAGGATGGCCACCAGCGCAGTGATGGCGCCGCCGTAGAGCATCACGACGAGCAACGGCAACGACGTGCCGAGGTGCACGGCCACCAACGCGCCGACGGCGACGAGGCCGAATTGCCCCAGTGACACCTGGCCCGCCCACCCGGTCAGCATGGTCAGGCTCAGGGCAATGACGGCGAAGATGCAGATTTGGCTGAACAGCACGTTGTTGCCCACCGAGAGCACGAAGGGCAGCGCGACTGCCACGGCGACGGTCAGCCAGACGCCGCCGGTCGAGACCCGGCGGCGCAGCTGGTCCACCCCGGCCCGCATGGTGGTGGCGGCGCCGTGCTGCCACGTGCTGCGCTCCCCCGTGCGCGCCCCCTTGCGCAACGCGCCGACGCGCACCAGCAGGACGACCATGACGACCACGAAAATGATGAGCTGCTGCTTGGCCGGCGAGGGGACGTTCCACGCCAGGAGCTCGAGGAACACCCCCATGCCGATGCCGGCGATGAAGGCCACCGTCAGGTTGACCATGGCGCCGATGAGCGCCGCCGTGAGCGCGTAGAGCAACAGGTCGGGCGAGAGGGCCTGGGTCAGCGCGCTGGTCTGGTTTGGCGCGTTGAGGATGGCGGTGAAGGCCGACAGCGCGCCGGCGACGGTCCACGTCAGGGTGGAGGTGCGGCGGATCCACACGCCGGAGAGGCGGGCGGAGTCGGCATTCTCCGACATGGCGCGCATGGCCAGTCCCCACGAGGTGAAGCGGACGGCGAGCACAAGGATCACCGTGACGATCGGGGCGACAATGAGGGTGAGCACCTCGGTCGGGGTGATGATGAAGGGGCCGAGGGAGAACGACAGGTCGAAGGGCACCGGGACGGGCTTGTAGAGGTTGGAGGGCCGGATGAACGGCAGCGCCGTGAGCGCCAGCAGCACGTAGCTCAACCCGATGGTGGCCACCATGACGAGCACACGGGGACGAGCGAACAGCCGGCGGAGCAGGACCTCGGACATGGCGCCGACGAGCGCGGCCAGGCTGATGGAAAGCACCAGGCCGAACCAGTAGTTGAAGTGGAAGTCCGCCGTCAGCTTCACCAGGAACACGGCAGCGATGACGCCGATCTGCCCCTGGGCGAAGTTCAGGACCCGGTTGGTGCGATACACGAGGACCAGGCCCAGGGCCAACAGCCCGTAGCCGAGTCCGTAGAAGAGGCCCTGGACGAGGACGAAGTTCGGGGCCGAGAACGCGAGCACGTGCGCTACGAGAGCCCCGCGGCGGCGGTGCCGAGGAAGACCGGGCGCAGGAGGTCGTCACGCGCCATGAGCTCGGCGGTGGGACCGTCGAAACGGATCTCGCCCCGCTCCATGAAGAAGCAGCGCTGGGCCAGGCTCAACGCGCGGTTCAGGCTCTGCTCAACCAGGATCACGGTGGTGCCCGAGTCGTTGATGCGCCGCACCATCGCCATCAGCCGCTCCACCGTCATGGGCGCCAGACCGAGTGCGAGCTCGTCAATCATGAGCAGGCGCGGCTCGGTCATCATGACCCGTGACAGGGCGAGCATCTGCTGCTCGCCCCCCGAGAGCGTGCCGGCCGGCTGGTCCAGCCGGGCGGCCAGTTCGGGGAACGCCTCCAGCGCCTCGTCGTGGGCCTTCTGCGTCCTGCCCCGGTCCTTGCGCAGCGTGTGGCTCCCGATGCGCAGGTTGTCGCGCACACTGAGGCCGGGGAAGGTCATCTTCCCCCCCACCAGGAGGGCGACGCCCTGGTCGATGATCTGCTCGGGTTCGAGGTAGGTCGAGTTCATGCCGAACAGCCGGACCACGCCACGGTGCGGGTGGGACAGGCCCGAGACGGCGCGCAGCAAGGTGGACTTGCCCGCCCCGTTGGTCCCGAGCAGCGCCACCATCTCGCCCTGCTCGATCTCGACGTTGACGTCGAAGAGGACCTGGTTGGTGCCGTAGAAGAAGTCGAGGTTGTGGATCTGCAGCGCCGGGATCTCCCCGCCGGCCTGGCGCCGCTTGCCCTCGGCGTAGCGCTCGAGGACGTCCTCGATGACGAGTGTGATGTCCCGGCGCACGCAGCGGGAGCCGATGACGAGCAGGAGGCCACCCACGGCGCAGACCGGGAAGATCAGCGTGAGCGACACCACGATGCCGTGCAGGCCGCCGATGGCGTCGGATATCGCACCCACCAGCACCGACCCGGCGAAGCCGCCGAAGACGAGCGAGTAGACGCCGAACATGGCGAAGCAGATGGTGCGCATTTCTGGTGGGGCCGTGGCGGCCAGTGTCAGGAATATGCAGATGGCGAGGGGCGACACCGCCGCGTTGGCCAGGAACTGCAGCGTCACCACCAACCAGAGCTGGGGCACGTAGAGGGAAAGGACGAACAGCCCACCGTAGGCAGTGATGCAGATGCCGGCGATGACCAGCGGGCGCTGCGGGGCCTTGCGGAAGTAGCGGTCGCCGAACACGTAGGCGATGGGGAGCCCGAGGAAGGCGGCCAGGCCGATGATGGCGTACACCTCGCTGCGCGACGCGGTGTCGAGGCCGAACTTGTCGATGAAGAACAGATTGCCGAACAATCCGGCGCCTGTCCCGGCGAAGCCGAGGATGGCCACAGCCACGAGCTCGAAGTAGAGCGAGCGCACCCGCAGCAGCCGGGTCACCGCCGAGCCGAGGAGGACGCGCGGGGCCTTCTCCTGCTGGCTGTGCAGGTCCATCCCCGAGGCCTTCAGGATGTGGCTGCTCTCGTTGGCCCCCTTCTCGGGCTCACGCAGCGTGAAGAGGGCGAAGCCGAGCGGAATCCCGGCCAGCGCCACCAGCAGTCCGTAGCGCCAGTTGTGCGAGACGGTCACGACGTAGCCGAAGATGAGGATCCCGATCGTCTGCGACAGCGGGTCGGACAGGTTGTGCCAGCTGAAGATCCGCCCACGCGACTCGGCAGGGTAGGCGTCGGAGAGGTACGAGTTGTGCACCGTGTTGTTCACTCCGGTGCCGATGGAAGCGGCGAGATACAGGAAGGCGAACGCCCAGACATTGGGCGAGATCGCCATCAGGCTGCCGAACATGGCGAAGACCAGCAGGGCGATGGCCGCCACTTTCTTGCGGCTGCCGCGGTCGGCCCACACCGCCAGGGGAACGGCCCAGAGGAGCTGGGACACCTGGGCGATGAAGGCGACGGCGCCCAATGACGCGTTGGACATGTGGAACGAGGTCTCGAGGTTCTTGCCGATGAGGGCGATCCCGTTCCCGAAGGTGCCCGGCACCAGCGCCGCCGCGGTCAGCAGTACCAAGGGGGCGTAGCCCGAGCTCTTGAGGATGCCGATCAGCGGGGGTGGCTTGCCCTCACCCGTGCCTGGCATCACCTCCAGCTCGGCGACGACCTCGGCATCCTTCACCTGGGAGACCACTTCGCGCAGAAGATCCTCCGGTACGGCGAAATCGAACAGCGGATCGTCGGTCACCGGTCGGGGACTCTATCTCTGACATCAACGTCAGGGAAGGTGGGTTCCTCCGACACCGGAGGAACCCCAGGTCTTGGGCCGTCTCCAGGGTGCCGTCGGGTCCGGGCCCGTGCTCAACCGCCGATCGGCTGCTGCCGAGAGTAGAGGGTGAGCCTCGACTTATTCGAAGAGCTGGAGCTCAATGTCTTCGAAGAGTGGGAGTCGGAGGTACGCGGGTACATCCGGGCCTTCCCCGCCACGTTCGATGCCGCGCGCGGCTCCCTCCTGTTCGACGAGGACGGCACTGAGTACATCGACTTCTTCGCCGGCGCCGGGACGCTGAACTACGGGCACAACAATCCCCTCCTCAAGCAGGCGATCCTCGACTACATCGAACGCGACGGCATCACCCACGGGCTCGACCTGGCCACCCGGGCCAAGCGTGAATTCATCGAGACGTTCCGCGATCTGATCCTCAAACCGCGGGGACTGCGCTACAAGTTGCAGTTCACCGGGCCCACCGGTGCGAATGCCACCGAAGCGGCCCTCAAGGTCGCCCGCCTGGCCACGGGACGCAGCCATGTCATCGCGTTCACGCGCGGGTACCACGGGCTCAGCCTGGGGGCCTTGGCGACGACTGCGGCCCGGCAGTACCGCACGGCGGCCGGTGTCTCGCTGGGCGACGTCACATTCGCTCCCTACGAGGGATATTTCGGTCCGGACATCGACACCATTGAGCTGCTCGCACGGCAACTCGAGGACCCGTCCGGCGGCATCGACCGGCCCGCCGCCATCATCGTCGAATGCATCCAGGGCGAGGGCGGCGTCAACCTCGCCAGCCCCTCTTGGCTGCGCCGCCTGGCCGCACTCGCGGCGCAATACGATGCTCCGCTCATCGTCGATGACATCCAGGCCGGCTGCGGGCGCTCCGGAGACTTCTTCAGCTTCGAGGACTCCGGCATCTGTCCGGACATCGTCGTGCTGTCGAAGTCCCTCTCGGGCTACGGCCTCCCCATGTCGCTCGTGCTGATCAGCCCCGAGCTCGACGTCTGGGAGCCAGGCGGGCACACCGGCACGTTCCGAGGGAACAATCTCGCCTTCGTGGGGGCGACCGCGGCATTGCGCACCTACTGGTCCGACGGAGACTTCGGCGCTGAGACCAAGCGCAAGGGCGAGTTGCTCCAGAGCCGGCTGGCGGGCATCGCAGCGCGTCATCCCTGCCATCTCGTGGAGCGTGGTCGTGGCCTCATCCGCGGCCTCGCATCGCTGAGCGACCCGGACTTCGGGACGCGGGTGTCCCAAGACGCCTTCGCTCGAGGGGTCCTCATTGAGACCGCCGGCGCCTATTCCGAGGTCGTCAAGTTCCTCCCCCCGCTCACGACCGATGACGACACGCTTCTCCGGGGCGTCGATGTGGTGGAGGCAGCGATCGAGGCGCAGTTCGCTTGAGTCCCCTAGACGGCAACCGCCGTCCGCCCGAGCACTCTTCACGAGGGAAACGCACATGACCCAACTTCTCCATACCGCCGAGTCCGAGGATCTGTCCGGCAGCGAATCGTTGCCAGAGATCGCGGAACGGATCGCCGAGACTGCGGCCGGTCCGGCTGCCTACGACGTCGACCTGCGAGCCCGCTTTCCCGTCGAGGCGGTCGATGCCATGAAGGAGGCACGGCTCCTCTCGGCGATGGTGCCGGCCGAGCTTGGTGGGATGGGCGCCTCCCTCACGGACATCAGCAATGCGATACGGATCATCGGACGCTCGTGCGCGGCCGCCGGCTCGGTTCTGGGGATGCACATGGAGCAGATGTTCATGCTGCTCAAGTTCGGCACGACCCCGGCCCTGCGCCGATGCGTCCAAGAAGTCGTGGACAAGCAGTTACTCATCGCCAACGCCAACAGCGAAGTGGGGATCGGCGGCGACGTCATGCGGAGCATCGCTGCGCTCGAACCCGAGGGGGACGGCTGGCGCTTCGACAAGCAGGCGCTGGCGGCCTCGTACGGGTGCGCCGCCGACCTGATCCTCTCGACTTCCCGGCGCTCGCCCGACGCGGCCGAGACAGATCAGGTGCTGGTGCTCATCCGTGCGGCTGAATTCACCCTGGAGCCGACGAGCGGCTGGGACACGCTGGGATTGCGCGGCACCTGCAGCTCCGGGTTGCACATGACCGGTCATGTGACGTCCGACGACCTGTTCCCGGTGCCCTTTGCCGACATCGCCAGCGGCGGTGGTGGGCAGTTGCGGCACATCCTCCTCTCCGCAGTCTGGACCGGCCTGGCCGAGGCGGCCATGGAGGAGGCGCACAAGGCCGTCCGCGCCGCGGCACGCCGCACCATCGGCACGACGCCGCAGGCGGCGCTGCGGTTGGCCGAGATATTCGCCGAGGTCCAAGTGGCGCGCAGCACGCTGGCGGAGGCGCAGCGACTGGTCGAGGCCGCCGTCGAATCCGACTCCTTGGAAGACATCAGGACCATCATGAGCTTGCGCAACGTGAAGGTCGTGACGTCAAAGACCGCGATGAGCGCTTCCACGGCGGCCTTGCAGATCTGCGGCATCAACGGTTTCCGGCGGGGCGAAGACCACCGGCTCGAGCGCATTCTCCGTGACTCCTGCGGCGCCCTAATCATGGTGGGCAACGACCGCTACCTGCACGAGAACGCGGACATGTTACCGCTGCGCAAGACGATCTGACTCGGGCTGTGGCGACACCGACACCAGAGGCGGGCTCGCTTCCGAATCTCGTCTACGTTTACGACCCGCTTTCGTTCGCTCCGTTGTTGATCACCCAGGAGGCCGAGGGCGTCTGCCGCTTCGTGTGGGTGGTGGACCTCTCCGACCCGGGCGCGGCGAGCATGGCGCGGCTCCTGCGCAGGTTCGGGCCGGTCATCGACTCCTCGGACGGCGACGTCGGGCGCGTGGCCGCCGCGGCTCAAGAGCACAATGCCGCCGGCGTGCTGTCGATGCACGACGCCGACCTGTGCTGGACGGCCGAGCTCGCCGAGTTGCTGGGGCTTCCGTTCCACAGCCCGGAGACGGCGATGAAGCTCACGGACAAGCACGCGCAACGCGCCGCTTTGGCCGCGGCGGGACTGTCGATCCCGATGGTCAGGGTCCTCCCTGCCGACGCCGACGCGGCCACCGTCGCCGACCTCGGAGCGACCTTCACCTACCCCGCCGTGCTGAAGCCACGTTTCGGCCAGCAGAGCCGGAACACAATCCCCATTGCGTCGAGTGCGGAGCTCAGCGAGACGCTGCAGGAACTGCGCGGACAGCCCGAGTGGCTGGCCGAGGACTACGTCCTCGAAGGTTTCGTGCCCGATGCCAGCACGGAAGTCGGGGGTCCCGGGTTTGCGGGCTTCGTCTCGGTGGAAAGCGTGGTGGAGAACGGCCGGATCGAGCACGCCGGCATCAGTTCCCGCACGCCGTTCCGCTGGCCGTTCCGGGAGACCGGGTACTGCACGCCCACCGCGCTCTCGCCCGAGCACGAAGCCGAGGTCCTCCGCGTGGCCGGGGAGGCCGCAAGCGCCCTGGGCGTGACGGTGGGTTGCCTCCACACCGAAATCAAACTCACCGATGACGGTCCTGTCGTCATTGAGGTCAACGGCCGGCCCGGTGGGGGCATGTCGGAGATGCTCGAGCGCGCGTCGGGCTTCAGCATCTTGCGTACCGCGCTCCGCCTTGCGGTGGGCGATCCAGTCGGGCTGCCGGGTCCGGTCGCCTGCCCTCGTATTGGGTACCTGCTGTATGTCTTCCCCCAGTCCGACGACGAGTGGATCGACAGCGTCGAGGGTCTGCCCGAACTGCGGAAGATCGATGGGGTCGACGAGGTCGTGCTCGTCAGGGGTCCCGGTCAACGGATCGATTGGCGCGAAGGCTCCGAGGCCCATGTGTTCCACCTCACCGGGACGGTCAAGGACTTCGACGAGCTGCAGCGCCTGATCGACGCCACGGTGAGCCTGGTCCGGATCGAAGGCCACAACGAGGGCGCCTCCTTGGCCGCAAGTCCCGCTCCGATGCCTGGCGTTGGGCGCTTCCCTGATCGACCCGGGTCGCTGGGCCGATCCCCTCGAGACCGCCAGCTTGCCGCGTCGGGCTCCGCTTCGTGGCAGGCGAGCTCGCCGTCGTAACGTCGCCGAGGACTCCAACCTGCTGACGACGGTCGGCGCCGACGGTCTCTGCCTACGGGCGCACCATCGCAACCGTGAGCGGGCCTTCGGGTAACACGGCCACCCGGGCCCCGGGGCCGAACCGCGTGCGCGCTGACGCCACCGCGGCGTCGAGATCGGGCACGACGGTGAGGAGCGCGGTCGGCCACGCTGCCCGGTCGAGGCCGTCGGCGAAGAGCAGCACCTCGGCCCGGCCCAGCACGCGCCCGAGCACCTGGGCCTGCCAGCGGTCCAGTTCGGGTATGCCGGTTGCCCCGACCAGATCGGCCGGGCTGCAGGCGTCGGCCACCAAGCGGGCGAAGGCGCCGTCCGCGGGCACGCCGTCCTCGCAGGCGGCCGCCATCACAATGGTCCCTCCCGGGCGCACAATGCGCTCGGCCGCCGCCATGCCCTTGACCGCCTGGTACAGGTTGCGATCGAGCGGGTAGCCGCCGTTGGTCGACACGACAAGGTCGAAGGGCCCAGCGACGGTACACATGGCGCTGGACTGCACGTGGGCGCAGGCGGCATCGTGCGCGGCAGGCAGCGGACCGGCGAAGACGGCCGTGACCTGACGGGCGCGGTTGATGGCGACGTCGACCGACAGGTGCGGTGGGGCCAGCGCAACGGCGGCGCGCACGAAGTCGTGGACGGGGTTGCCCTCCCGCGTGACGAAGGTGGCGCGGGCGTCGGCAATGCGGCGCGGATGGTGTGCCTCCAGAATCGTCGTGTTGGCCGCCAGCCCCGGGCACACCGCTTTCGGGCCGCCACTGAAGCCGGCGAAGAAGTGGGGCTCCACGAAGCCGGTGACGATGCGTAGGTCGGCCTCGACGTACTCGCGCTGCAACCGCACCGGCGTCCCGTCGACTTCACCCACTGCGACGTGCGCATCGTCACGCGTGCCGTCATGGTCGACGATGGTGTAGCGCGCCGTGATCCCGGGACCGACGAGCTCCTCCATTTCCGCCGCGGTCGCCTGCCGGTGCGTGCCCGTGGCGCACAGGAGCGTGATGCGGTGGTCGGGCACCCCGCAACGCGCCAGCTCGGCGAGGATCGGCGGCAGCACCGTGCGGTTCGGCATCGGGCGCGTCAGGTCGGGGAAGACGACGACCACCTGTTCCGGGCCGTCGGTCAGGTCCTGCAGCGATCCCCCGGTCGCAGGGCGGCGGAGGGCCGCCAGAATCGACGCCGCCTCGTCCCCGAGGCCCGGCTCCTCCACCGGTGCAATGACCTCGGCGTCGTCGGGGACCTCGACCGTCGTCCCGTGGCGCCCGTAGGCCAGCTCGACGCGCACGGTCAGGGTGCGGATGGACCGGTTCCCGGCAGCGACTCGGTGGCAGCCAGCATGGCCTCGGCCACATGGTCGACCCGCGGCCGCAGGGTCCGGTAGAACTCGACCGCGGAAGGCGTCGGCTCAATGACCGCCGCCAGCGGGTCGATCTGGTCGAGCGTCAGCCCCATGCCCAGCGCCTTGCCGGCCAGGAGCGCGGCGCCGGCCGACGCCGCCTCGCCCGAGCGGTGGCGCAACGCCGGCAGCCCCAGCACCGACGTGAGGACCTCGACCCACACCGGCAGGCCCGACCCGGCGCCTCCGAGCGTCACCCCTTCGGCGGTCGAGCCGCCGAGGCGCCCCACCGTCACGACCTCCATCACGCGCACGACGTCCCAGGCCACCGACTCGACCACGGCGCGGGCCATGTCGGCCGCGCCGTGGGCTGCACCCAGTCCCATGAAGCCGGCCCGGGCGTCGTCGCGCCACCACGGGGCGCGGGCCCCGTCGAGCCACGGCACGGCCACCACACCGCGCGCGCCCGGCCCGCTCTCTGCCGCCAGGCGCCCGAGCTCCTCCGTGTTGACGTCGAGCAGGCGCCCCAGCCAGGCCAGGAAGGAACCGGCGGCGGACAGTCCTCCCTCGAGCAGCCAGCCCCCGTCGGCGGCCCGGGTCACCACTGCGCCGACGGGCGCCGGCACAGGGCGCTCCTGCACCGGCACCGACACGTTGGCCGTGGTGCCCCAGCTGACCATGGGGTGATGCTCCGACGCGCCCGAGCCGAGGACCTCACACTGGCGATCACCCGCACCGAGGACGATGGGCACGCCCGGGCGCAGCCCGAGCTCGGCGGCGGGCACGGGCTTGAGCTGGCCGACGACGGTGTCGGACGGTACGACGCTCGGGAGCTTGCCCAGTGCCGGCCCCGCCAGCTCGCGCACCACGTTGCCGTCGAAGTCGTAGAGCCCGCTGCGCGAGGCGAACGTGGCGTCGGTGACCAGCTGGTCGGTCATGCGGAAGACGATGAAGTCGCGCGGTGACAGCAGGACGTGGGCGGCCTCGATCCGCTCCGGCTGGTACGCCGCCAGCCAGGCCAGCTTCGCCGCCACGGCGCCGGCGTCGAGGGGAATGCCGGTGCGAGCCCGGTTGATGTCGTCGCCACCCATCTGCTCGGCCAGCGCGCGCGCCTCGGCCGCGGCCCGGTGATCCGACCACAGGATGCCCTTGCCGATGGGGTCGCCCTCCGCCGACACCGGCACGAAGGTCTGCCGGGCGCCCGAGCAGGCCACCACGTCGACCTCGCCGAAGGCCACCGGTGCCTGCGCCCGCGCCTCGGCGCAGGCGATGACGAGCGATGTCCACCAGCGCAGGGGGTCCTGCTCCGTCCAGCCCACCTGGGGATAGGTCGTGGCCAAGTCGGCCCGGGCCAGCGCCACCAGCCCCTCGTCGCCCCAGAGGCCGACCTTGGTGACCGACGTGCCGAAGTCGATGGTGAGGATCACCGGCCGTGCACCAGCTCGTGGACCAGACCGGCCGCCTCGGCGGGGTCGGGGTCCTGATAGATCGTGCGTCCCATGGCCATGCCGGCGCCTCCACCCTCCATCACGTCGCGTACCTCGTCGAGCACGGGCGCCCGACCCGCTGCCGTGCGCGGGCCCCCCAGGAAGAGGACGGGCACGCTCACGCTGGCCACCACCCGGGCCACGGCCCGTTGGCGCTCCGCCCCGGGGGGCACCGCGGGCACCGGGACCTTGATCACCGGAGCGCCCATGTCGTGGGCGATGATCGAGGCCAGCACAATGGCGTCCGTGTCGCGGCGGATCCTCCCCTTGTCCCACACCAGCGGCTCAATCAGGGCCTCGAGCCCGGCTGCGCTCGCCTGCTCGAGCACCTGTCCCAGCAGCTCCAGAGCGGCGGCCGTGATCGGGTCGTCCATGTCGATCCGCGTCATGTGCTTGACACCGGACCAGCCGTCCGCCGCCGCCCGCGGCACGCTGGCCACCAGGCGGTCGTCCAGCTCGAACACAGAGCCGGCCAACCCGGTGCGGTTGATCGAGAGGTAGGTGCGGTGCAGTGCGGTGAGATGGCCCGCCTCGGCCAGCCCGGACAGGGGTTGGGCCGTGGCCAGAATGCCGTCACACGAAGGCAGGGCACGAGCCAACGAAGCGAAGAACTCGGCCCAGTTCTCAATGGTGAGCACGGCACGGGCGCGGTGGTCCGCCGCCAGGATGAGGGCGGGCGTGGGCAGCGGCGTCGTCACTGGGCCCCGGACAGCGCCAGCACGACCTTGGCCACGGCGGAGAAATCCTCCCGTCCGTAGCCGGCGGCGCTGGCGGCGGTGAGCAGCTGGCGGGCGGTCGCCGTCGTCGGCACCGGCACGCCGCAGCGCACCGCGTAGGCCATGGCGAGGTCGAGGTCCTTGGCCATGAGATCGGTCATGAAGCCGGGCTGCCAGCCGTTCGACGCCGGGCTCTCGGGGATCACGCCGGGCACGGGCAGGCGGGTCCGCACCGCCACGCAGTCACCGGTGGCGTGGGTGAGGACGAGCAGCAGCTTCTCCATGTCGACCCCGGATCGGACCGCCATGGCGGTGGCCTCGGCCGTGGCCGTCATCTGCGCCGCGTAGATCACCTGGTTGCACAGCTTCACCACCTGGCCCATGCCCGGACCGCCCACGTGCACCACCAGACCGGCGAAGGGGTCGAGCGCCGGCTCCATGTCGGCCAGGGTCGCCGCGTCGCCACCCACCATGAGGGTCAGGGTGCCCTTCTGCGCCCCGGCGGTGCCACCCGAGAGCGGCGCATCCAGGTAGCGCGCGCCCGTCTCGGCCACGCGGACGTGCTGGGCCCGCTCCACCTCGGGATCGATGGTGGAGGTGTCGATGACCGTCTTGCCCGGGCCGAGTGCCGGCAACATGGCGTCGATCACTTCGGTGACCTCGGGCGAGTTGGGGACGCAGAGCATGATCACGTCGGAGGCCTCGGCCACGCCGAGCGGCGACCCGCCGTCGACCGCACCCTGTGCCACGGCAGCCTCGATCGGGCCGCGGCTGCGCGAGGCGACGGTGACGTCGTGGCCCGCTGCCACCAGGTGGCCGGCCATGGGCAGTCCCATGGCTCCCAGCCCGATGAATCCGATGCGCATGCGCGTTCCTCCCGAGCTGCCGTTCAGCGGGCGGCGAACTGGGGCAGCCACTCGGCTGTGCCTGCGAGGAGCTCCTCCACCATGGTGTCGGTGGCGCGCAGGTCGCCGCGACCGGCCAGCGGGTCGAGGGCGAACGCCTCCCCCGCCAGCGTGCGGTCGCCCCGCAGCGCCGCCTCGACGGTCAGCTCTTGCGTGGCGACGTGGCGACGCACGATCTCGTCGTAGGGGGTGGGCAACGTGCTGCGGTCGCGGCCGCGGATGCCCTTGTCGTCAATGATGCAGATCGACTCAATGACCGCCTCGGCCGGCAGCCCGACGGCCTGGCCGGTGTTCGGGATGTTCACGGGCGCCTCGAACGGCTCGCCGGTGACCATGGCTTGGATCATCGGTGAGGGCAGCTCGCCGGACTGCCATGTCTGCAGGTCCTTGGTGCCGGCGAGCCAGGCGTCCACGTCGGCGATGTACTCCGCCTGATGCTGCTCGCGTCGCGAAATGGGGCTCAGCTCAATGTTGTAGGCCGCCCCCCACTCCGACTCGGGCGTGAGGGCGAACGAGACGAACTCGGCAATGTGCCGGTCACCGGCCGCCGGGAAGGTGCCCCAGCGCTCGAGCAGCGTCAGCTTGAAGAGGTGTCGCTCGGCGAAGTCGAGCTTGGAGAACTTGTCGGCCTCTGGTCGGCCGGGGTACGGGGCGAGCGAGGCCAGGCCGCCGACCTCGTCGACAAGGCTGCGCAGCGCGTCGAAGCCGTCGGCGCCGTCGACCTCGAGCGAGGTGAGCACCGGGAAGTGGTTCACGCCGGTGACCGAGGCCGAGACCGCCTCGAACGGGCGGCCGAGGGCGATGGCCAGGTCCATGCAGAAGTTGCCCACCTCGTGGCAGAGGCCGACCGTCTTGATGCTGGTTTCGCGGCACACCGAGCGGGTCAAGGCCGTCATGGGGTTGGTGATGTTGAAGAGCCAGGCGTCCGGGCAGTGCTCCTCCATTGCCTTGCCGATGCTGACGAGCACGGGGATGTTGCGCAGGGCGCGATTGATGCCGCCCGGTCCCACGCTGTCCCCCACCGTCTGGGTGATGCCATGGGTGGCGGGCACGTCGAGGTCGACCGCCATGGAACGGAAGCCGCCGGTCGAGATGCACACAATGACGAAGTCGGCCCCGTCGAGCGACGCACCGAGGTCGGTCGTGGTGGCGATCGTCGCCTTGGCGCCCATGGCCTCGTTCAGCTTGTGGGCCAGGGCCTCCATCTTGGGCAGCGGCGCGGGATCGATGTCCTCGAGTACGAGGTGCATGCCGGCGAGGGCCGGCGTCCCGAAGAGGTCGGCCATCAACTCCGGACCCCACTGATAGCTCCCGCCGCCGACAATCGTCACTTGGGTTGGCACGCCGCCACAGTACAGTCCCGCTCATGGTTCGCTTCCGGCGTGGCGCCCCGCTGGTCTTGGCCGCCGCCTTCGCCGGCAGCGGTCTGATCCACCTGGTCCGTCCACAGACCTTCGCGCCGATCATGCCCCGCGCCATTCTCGAGGAGCACCACACCAACCTCATTTACGCCAGCGGCGTGGTCGAGCTCGTCTGCGCTGCCGGCCTGGTCCGGCGCACGCGCTGGGCGAGCGCCGGCAGCATCGCCACCCTGGCCGCCGTGTTCCCCGCCAACGTCCAGATGGCGCTCGATGCCGGGACGGGACGCAGCCCGGGAGCCTCCGACAGCCGCGCCGTGGCCTGGGCCCGCCTCCCCCTGCAGCTGCTCATGGCCTGGGCCGCGCTGCAGGCGCGCCCCGAGCCCGTCTGACCGGGAAGAATTCGGCGGAGGAATCTGGCATGGAGATCCGGGTCCTCCGCCGCGGTGACGACGGGCTCGTCGCGGCGGCCTCCCACCTGTTCGACGGCCCGGCCCGGCCCGAGGCCACCGCCCGCTTCCTCGGCGAGGCCGGCCACCATCTGCTCATCGCCTACGAGGACGGGCGGCCCGTGGGATTCGTGAGCGGCGTGGAGGTCACCCACCCCGACAAGGGCACCGAGATGTTCCTCTACGAGCTGGCGGTGGACGAGCCCTTCCAGCGCCGTGGCATCGGGCGCGCCCTGACCGAGCGCCTGGCCGCGCTGGCACGCGACGCCGGCTGCTACGGCATGTGGGTGCTCACCGACGAGGACAACGACGCCGCCCGCGCCACCTACGAGGGCACGGGCGGGGTGCCCGAGCCCGGCCAGGTGGTCGAGGTCTGGACCTTCTGACCGGGTGCGGTCAGGACTCCGACGGAGCAGGCTGACGCGGGCGCGTCGGCCAGAGCCAGAGCGCAGCCACGGCGAGCGTCGAGCCGACGAGATTGTCGACGACCCTGTTGGCGACGGCCGTGCGTGCCGGCAGGCCACCGAACGCCGTCAGGAGGACGAAGATGCAGGTGACGAATGTGATGTAGAGGCCGAAGTTCACCCGTTGCACCGAGAAGGCGATGCCGGCGGCGGCGACGGCGAGCACCGCCAACAGTGTGGTGTCGGGCCGTAGTGCCACGAGCACCAAGGTCGTCAGCGCGGCCCCGGCCACGCTCCCGATGATCCGCAACACGGCGCGTCGCCTGGTGAGCTGGGGCTCGGGCCGCATGATGAAGAGCGCCGCCTCGGGGATCCAGAAACCGTCCTCGGGGTTGGTCACCCGGAAGAGAATCGTGCCGGCGAGGCTTGCCGCCGTCAGGCGCACGGCGTGCCAAAAGGGGATCGACCGGAGGTGGGTGGACCGCCGCATGGTCGCCGCCACCTGCCGCGCCCAGGCCCACCCCGTCGCGCCGGTGTGCCGGGTCGGATCGGCGTAACGGGCGAGGCCCCGTCTGGCCATCACAGCCAGTGCGGCGGTGAAGAGGCCGCCGAGCAGCGTCACCCCGCCGACGACCAGCGCCTCGGTGGCGGACACATCGAACGAGGCGGAGAACACGAGCGAGGTGACCGACGAGACGCCGATCAACGCGGCCTGCGGGCCCAACTCCACGAGCAATCCCGCCGCGAACGTGCACAGGGCCACGAGCGGGAAGATGGCGATGCCGCGGATGCCGCACAGCGCGCCCAGGAAGGCCCCGACCGCCACCAGCACGGCCGTCCCGGCAACGATCCTCGCCCGGAAGCGGTGCCCCGGCTGGAACACCGCCATGTCGGTGAAGAAGGACCCGACGGCGGCCCAGCCACCGGCCCGCGGGTGGCCGGTGGCGATCCCGACCGCCAGGGGCCCGCCGATCGACACCGCGCAGACGAGCCCGATGAAGGGCGATGCCATCGGCCGATTCATCTGGAGCGTCCAGGCCCACCGTTCTCGGAACGGGAGGCGGGCCTCCTCGGGAGGCCGGGCGTCGTCCCCCACGGCCGGCAGTCCCGTCATGACGTCAGGCGCTTCTCACCCCAGAAGCAAGCGAAGGGGTTGTCGTTGTACGGCGGGATCTCGGTGTACCCCGCGCTGCGGTAGAGGCGTTGGGCGGTCACCTGCTTGGGACCGGTGTCGAGGCGGGAGCGCACATAGCCCAGGGCCGCGGCCGCCTCCTCGAGTGTGCGCAGGAGCGCAGCCGCCACGCCGCGGGCGCGGGCCTCGGGGACCACGTACATCCGCTTGATCTCCGCCACGCCGTCGCCCAATTGCCGCAGCCCGCCGCCCGCAACCGCCGCGACTCCCTCGTACCCGACGAAGTAGGCGCCACCAGGCGCGCGCAGCTCCGCCGGCAGGAGCGGGGGGTTGTCTAAACGGCTGGCGTTGTCATAGGCGCCGATGAGCTCGGTGCGCATGGCCGCCAGGAGCTCCGAGGCCGGTGGCTCCTCCGGATCGCACAGCACGAAGCGCAACTGGCCGGCGGCCCCGCTCGGGCCCGCGCTCACTGCACCAGGTCGGGGTGCAGTGCCTTGGCCATGCGCGCCATGCCCTCGCGCCACGCGACGGTCGTCTGCCCCGCCAGCTCGTGCATGCGCGTCGTGTCGATCGCCACGCTGTCGATCGTCTGGGTCGTCGGCTCGAAGCGGGCCTCGGTGCCGGCGAGCCCGGCGAGGTAGGTGCACCACTCCTCAATGCTGACCGGCTCGCTCCCGCCCCAGTTGACGGTCACGGCAGGCACGGACGCCGCCTGGAGCAGCCGCGGCACCATGGCCAGGATGTCGTCGGCGTGCAGCGGGTGGTAGATGCTCGGCGCGTCCACGTGCACAGGGATGGCCGACCCGTTCAGCATCATGTGCAGGTGGATGGCGGGCCAGCCGCCGTTGTCGCCGTACGGCACGGACAGCCGCGCAATGGTGGTCGGCAGCTCGAAGCGATGCGCCGCCCAGCGGGCAGTGCCTTCCGCGGCAATTTTGCAGATGCTGTAGGTGCGCAGGAACGGCCAGACACCGTGGTTGTCGCCGAGAGGCCCGTCTTCGTCGAAGACCCGGTGGCCATCAGGCTTGTAGACCGCCGTGGACGAGCAGTGGAGAAAGGCGCGGGCATTCTGGTGGTGCTCCATGAGGAAGGCCAGGCCGCCGCTGTTGGCCGCCAGGTCCCTCTCCCAGTCGTTCGTCTTGGCCACCGCGAAGTTGAGGACGTACTCGGCGTCCTCGGGCAACCGGCCCATGTCGCCCGACTCCAGGTCGACGGGGACGCACTCGATGCCGACCGCCTCCAGCTCGGAGCGGGCGTCTGCGTCGGAGAAACGGGCCGCTCCGATGACCCGGTTGTCGCGGGCCAAGGCCGTCGCCAGCGGGCGCGCCACCTGCCCTGTGACACCGGTGACGACAATGGTGCTTCCCTGCAATTTGTCTGGACTCATACGCCCTTTCGTACTCGCTACGCTGCCCGCGTGCATCTCTTCGCAGCATTCCTGGGTGGCGAGCTCGCAGGCGGCCGCATGGGCGAGGACCACGAAGTGGTCTTCGTCGTGGCCGAGGACACCGAATCGGCCCGCCGGGCCGCCAAGGCCAAGTGGGGTGGCGACGGCCGGGCCCACGTCGACGCCCTCACCCGCCTCGACCTGATCGATGGCTTCGCGGTCGGCCTGGAGCCGGGCGGCACCGGCGACTCCACCGAGACGACGGGCTACAACTGATCCTCGCCGCTCAGACCACCGGTGACAGCCCGCCGTCGAGGTTGATGGCGGTGCCGGTCACGTACGAAGCCCGCGACGACAGGAGGTAGCAGCCGAGGTCGGCGAACTCGGCGGCGCGGCCGAAGCGGCCGAGTGGAATGCCGGCGTCGGTGGCGAAGCGCTCGTAGAACTCCCCCAGCCCCAGCCCGGAGCCCTCGGCGATGCGGACCCATTGACCGCTCTCAATGAGGCCGATGAGCACCGCATTGACGCGGATGCCGTCGGGCGCCAGCTCTTTGGAGAGCGCCTTCATGAGTGCCAAGCCGGCGGCGCGCGTGACCGAGCTCGGCTCGCTCGACCCGCCGGGAGCCTTGGCGGACACCGCCAGGGTGAAGAGGACGGCACCGTGACTGGCCCGCAGCATCGGGAGGGCGAGCCGGGTGAGGCGCACGGCAGCCATCAGCTTGAGCTGGACGTCGGACTCCCACGTCTCGTCGTCGATCGCCTCGATGGAACCCGCCGAGGCGCGCCCCGCGTTGTGGACGATCCCGTCGATCCGGCCCCAGCGCGCCGCCGCCGCCTCGACGAAGGCCTTGAGGTCCCCTGCCTGCGAAACGTCAGCCCGCTGCGCCAACACGTCTCCGCCGACGGCCCGGACCGCCTCTTCGGCGGCGCGCAGACGCTCCTCGTCCCGCCCGCACACGGCGACGGACGCCCCTTCGGTCGCCAGCTGCGTGGCAAGGGCCAGCCCCAGTCCGTCGGTGCCCCCGGTGATGAGGATGGTCTTGCCGCTGAGCTCCAAATCCATGCGTCACTCCTTGTTGGGTGCGGTGACCGTGAGTCCCGCCAGGAAGGTATCCGCCTCACGCTGTGAGCCAAGGTGCACGAAGTCAAGACCGCCCCACCCCCGTGCTGGGCGTCCCCGTAGCGCTGACGGTAGACCCGGTACCGCGTGGCCGACCAGGCGATGATCGATTTCTCGGGTTCCACGAGAACAGCTTGGACCACGGCTCCTTGTTCCCGTTCCACAGCTCCTGGCGGGTGCCACGCGCAGGACCGTGCGCCGGACGGTGCGGACCATCACCACGGCGTAGGGCAGGTCGATCCACACGACCGTGTCGGCCGGTTGCCAGACGGTGTCCCACACGGCCGAGTCGTTGCCGTCGACGACCCACCCCGGCTCCTCGGTGGCCTGCCCGACCCGGGCCCTGAAGGTGTCGTCGTCGAGTGGGGTCCATCCGGGCTGATGGAAGATGGCGTCGAACTCAATGTGCGGCACCTTGAGGGTCCGGGCCAAGGAGCGGGCCAGCGTCGTCTTCCCGGAGCCCGAGCACCCGACGACGGCGACCCGTTCGATGTCAGCGTTCCTGTTCGGTGGGTCGGATCAGGATCTCGTTGACGGCGACGCGGCGTGGTTGGGTCACGGCGTAGCGGACGGCTTCCGCGATGTCCTCCGCCTGCATGATCTCAATACCACCGAAGGTCTGCGCCATGCCCTCCAGGATCTCAGGCCGGTTGTGGGCGGCCAGCTCGGTGGCCGTCGCCCCGGGCTCAATCAGCGTGACCCGCACGTGGCGTTTCGTGACTTCCTGCCGCAGCGACTCGCTGAAGGCGCCGACGCCGTGCTTCGTCGCGTTGTACACCCCGCTGTTCAGCCGGGCCACCCGGCCGGCCACCGAGCTGACGTTCACGACATCTGCCACCGAGCGCGGTTCGCCCTCGGCCGCCGTCAGGAGGTGCGGCAAGGCGGCGTGGGTGCAGTACAACAACCCGAGCACGTTCAGATTGACCATGCGCTGCCATTCGTCGACCGGCGCCCCGACGATCGGTCCGAGCAACATGACGCCGGCGTTGTTGATCAACGTGTCCAGGCGGCCGAACTCCTCCACCGCGCGATCCACGGCGTTCTCGGCCTGCGCCTGATCGGTGACGTCCGCTTCGATGACGAGGGCCTTTCCCGCGCCCCCTATGCGCTCCGCCAGCGCCTCGAGGCGGTCCCGGCGCCGGGCGACCAACGCAACCGTCGCCCCCTCCTCGGCCAGGGCGACGGCGGTTGCCTCGCCGATGCCGCTGCTGGCGCCGGTCACCAAAGCGACCGTCCCTTCGAGTCTCTTCGTCATGGAGCCTCCACGTCTCGTCTCCCGGCCGGGGGCGGCCTTGGCCACGGTCTACCGGAACGAATGGTTACTCCGCCCGGCTTTACGTGGGAGACCCGCTGGGCTCGTTCTTGGCGTGACCGTCTGCGTCGGCGAACGGCTCTATCCCGAACAGGCCGACAGGTACGCCGATGTCGTCGGGCACTCGGGTGGGCGTGTCGCGGTTGAGCGTCTCGCCGAGGAAGAAGTCGGGACGGACGAACCGGTAGATCACCAGGAGGACCACGCCGAGGAGGAAGGAGAGGACAATCAGGACGAACACGCCGCCCAGGACCTTGTGCGTGCCCGGGATGGTCCAGGTGGTGTAGCTGTTGCTGGGGGTGACCCAGTTGTACCAAATGAACCACACCATGACGAACCAGAGCATGAGGCCGCCCAGCAGGGGGAGGACGCCGCGCAGCCAGAAGCTACGGGCGCTCTCCCTGAGGCTCTTGCGATAGAACCACACGCAGGCGAAGCCGGTGAGCCCGTAGTAGAAGGCGATCATGGCACCGAGGGCGGACACGGAGTCTCCGATCACGCTGCTGCCGCTGGAGAGGTAGTTCATGGCCACGTACAGCGCGATGGAGACGCCGCCCATGGCCAGCGTCGACGTGGTGGGCGTGAGGAAGCGTCTGTGCACCTTGCCGAACGCGTCCGGAATCGATTTGTAGGCCGCCATGGAGAGCGTCGTGCGGGCCGTCGGCAAAATCGTGGTCTGGGTCGATGCCGCCGCCGAGGTGAGCACCATCAACAGCAGCAGCTTGACCATGACCGCCCCGATCCCCGAGGTGCCGAAGACGGAGGCGCCCAACGAATTGAGCACATCGCCCGAGTTGGCCGAGTTGGAGAGCCCGATGCCAGTGGAGCCGATGCCGGCGTAGGACTGGGACGCCACAATGACGATGGCGTACGTGGCGAGGAGGATGAGCGTCGAGATCACCGCCGCCCGCCCGGGCGTGCGGGTCGAGTCCTTGGTCTCCTCGTTGACCGAGACGGCGGTGTCCCAGCCCCAGTAGATGAACAACATGAGCGAGAACCCGACCATGAAGCTGGTGAAGCCCAGATTGTGAAACGGATTGAACCACTGCGCGCTGGGCGTCAGGTGCCCGGCCGGCGCCTTGCCGGTTCCGATCTTGACGAAGGCGACGATCGAGAAGATCACCAGCACGAACACCTCGACGCCGAGGAGGACCTTCTGCAGGTTGGCGGAGATCTCCACGCCCACGTAGCAGACGGCTGTCATCACCACGATCCATGCCACCCCGACCAGCAGTACCCAGGTGCTGGAGGGATTGCCGCCGATGCTGTTGGCGCCGAACAACAGGAACACGTACTGCCCCGCGATCTGGGCCAGGCTCGCCATGACGAGGATGTCCGCCGCCACGATCCCCCATCCGCCGAACCACCCCGTCTTGGGTCCGAAGGCGCGGGTGGCCCAGGTGAATGTCGTGCCGCAGTCGGGGTCGGCGCTGTTCAACTCCTTGTACGCGTAGGAGATGAACAGCATCGGGACGAAGGCCAGGATGGCGATGATCGGCGCTTGCAGCCCCTTGATGGCGATGACGACGAATCCGAGCGTCGCCGCCAGGCTGTAGGCCGGGGCGGTCGAGGCCACGCCCACCACGACCGAGGAGAACAGCCCGAGCGCCCCGCTCTTCAGGCCCTTGTCACCAAGGTCCTTTTCTTTCGCCAGTTCAGCATCGAGATGGACCATGGGCGCTCCGTTCGTTCCAGGACTGGTGCGTCGTTCCAACAGGACTGGCCTGCACCATACTCACGCCGGGCAGAATTTCTCCAGGCTTTTCCGAAGAATCCACCCATCCCGGACCCGGAATTCTCTCCTGCCACGGTTTCGGTGCCCAGGGAGCGATTCGGTGCCCGATATCGTCACTGCCTCAGCGGCGCCCGGCCTCCGCCTGCCCGATGCCCTCGCGCAGCTTCTGCAGGCTCGAAGAGAGCAGGCGGGAGACATGCATCTGGCTCACGCCGACGGCCGCCGCGATCTCCGACTGCGTGAGACCCTCGACGAAGCGCATGCGCAAAATCGACTGTTCCCGCTCCGGCAGCGTGGCGAGCGCGGGTCCGAGCAGGGCTCGGTCCTCCACCGAGAAGAAGTTTTCGTCGACCTCGCCCAGCCGTGCCGAGAGGGGGTCGTCCTCGCTCTCCGACGCGTCGATGGACGCAGCCCGGTATCCCTGGCCGGCTTCGATCGCCTCAATGACGGCTTCCTCGCTGGCCCCGGTCGCCTCGGCCAGCTCGGCCACGGTCGGATTGCGCCCGAGCTGTTGCACCAGCGTGCCCGTGGCGTGCCCGAGCTCGAGGTAGAGCTCCTGCACCCGACGGCTGGCACGCACCGCCCAGCCCTTGTCGCGGAAGTGCCGTTTCAACTCCCCGATGATCGTCCGGGTGGCGAATGCGGCGAAATCGACGCCACGGGACGGATCGAACCGGTCCACCGACTTGACCAGGGCCACCGACGCCACCTGGACCAGGTCGTCCAGTGGTTCGCCCCGGTGGAGGAAGCGCCGGGCGAGTTGGTGGGCCAACCCTAGATTGCTGGTGATCAGCTCTTCGCGTTCGGCGGGATCCAGAGCAGGACGCTCAGATGCAGCGACATCCGACGGCGGCCCGGGATCGTGTTCCCGGCCGTCCGTCACTCTGCATGCCCCCCCCTGCGCTTGCGCAGCCAGGCCCGCGCCGAGCCATCCTGGCTCTCACGTCCGTGCTCGTCAACCAGCGCGTCGAGAATCTGCTCGCTCAGGCGGGCGACCTCTTCTCCTTCTGGTCCAGGAGCTGCAGCCACTTCGGCTCGTTCCAAGGTGCAGACGACATCAATGGAATCGCCCACGACGCTGAGCTCAAGATGGAGATCGCCATGCTGCGCGTCGCTGCCCTGCAGGGTGAGGAGACACAGCTCGCCGACGGCGAGGCGAAGGTCCTCCAATTCCTCGATGTCGAACCCCGCGCGGGCGGAGATCGCACTCGTGACCAGCCGGGCGAGCACAATCAGGTCGCCCCGGGCCGGGAACTTCAGCTCTATGCGATCGCCATTCTCCAGGCGGTCCGTTGACTCCGTCACGCCGCCCCTGCCGATTCCAACGAGTCGGCAATGGTGAAGACACTCGTGAGTCCGGTGATCTCGAAGATCTTCACAATCCGCGGATCCGCCACCACGACGTGGAGCTCTCCGCCCAATTCGCGGCAGCGCTTGAGTGCGCCCACGAGGACGCCCAGCGCCGTGGAGTCGAGAAACGTCACGCCGAGCAGGTCGAGCACGATGGTCGCCTCACCCTGGGCGATGACGTTGTGGAGACACTCGCGCAGTTGTGGAGCAGTGGCGACGTCGATCTCCCCTCTGACGGCGATGACGGGCGGCGTCGAGCCTGTCCGCTGTTCAATCTGGAATTCCTGATCCATTGCACCCTCCTGTGGGGTCGTCCTCCGCCACCCCGAGGACGACGTGCAATGCCGATTGGCAACCGTTCTATTGCCGCTGGCGCCTGAACCTAAACCTTGCTCAGTCCACCGGGGTTTCCGGTCGGGCCCGGCCGGGTACGGAGTTGACTCACAACCCCGGTGAGCGGCCGGCTTGGCTCAGCCTGCCCGAGCAGGAGAATAGCGTGGCACAGAACCCCGCCGACCAGGGAGAGTGCGTGTCCGAACAAGCAGACGAACAACTGTCGGCCACAGGGAGGAGCGCACGCGTCGACCGGGCCGAGGCCGTGGCGACACTCGTGGCCCTCGGCTGGGCGTCGACGGTGGCGATCGTCTTCGCCGTGTACGGCGGGAACGTCTCACTGGTCGGTCTGCTGGCTATCTCCCCCTTCTTCGCCGCCCCCTTCGCCCGGCCGTCGCGGGTTGCGTTGGTCGGCATTCTGGCTGCCTTCTTTGCTCTCGTCATCAGCGCGCCCCCCCATAGCTACGGGGAGCTGAACCACACGCTTCGCGTCGTCACGATGCTGGCAGCAACCGTGGTCGCAATGTGGATCTCGTACCTGCGCGGTCAGCGCATCCGGCAGCTGTGGACCGCGCGCTCAGAGACCAGGAACGAACGCCGTCGTCGCGTCGCGGCAGAGACCGCACAGCGCATGCAGACCATGGCGCGCGCGCTCACTACTGCCGCCGACCCGGCACAGGTGGCCGACGCCGTCTTCGCGGCTATGCGCGACGAGCTGGGCGTGGACGCCTCGACGTTTGCGCTCCTGGACGAGCGCGGCACCCTCTACACGCTCCGCCGCTTCGGCTACGCCCCCAACGACCCGACGGACGGCGTACTGACCTCGCTGCAGATCGACGGCCCGGTCCTGGGAGAGAACGTCGCCTTCTTCGCGGAGACCGTCGAAGACCTGTTGCGCGATCGACCGGACATTCACGCGTCCGCCAACTCGGTCCGCTTCCGCGCTCTCGCCATCATTCCGTTGGTCGTATCCGACCGCACCATCGGTGCCGTCGTCGTGCACTGGGACGACGACCGCGAGATCTCGGAGCCCGACCGGACCTTCCTCTTCACGATCACCGGCGCGGCAGCCCAGGCCGTGGAGCGGGCCCGCCTCACCCTGACCGAGTTCGTCAACCTAGAGCGCAGCCAGCATCTCCATCAGCTCAGTTCGGCGCTGGCGGCGGCCACGACACCAGGCGACGTGGCCCATGCGGCCATTGCCGGTGGGCGGCGCGCACTGGGCGCGCAATCCGCAGTAGTGCGCGTCCCTGCCGGTGGCGAACTCGGCCTGGCCTGCCTGGCGAGCAGCGGCCACCCGGCGCTCCTCTCCCGCACCATGGTGCCCCTGGATGGCAGTCAGGCGGGAGCGTGCTTCACGCATGGAAGGACGGTCGCTGCGGGCATTGCCGCCGACGACCGCGTGCGCGAGAACCTCGAGACGGAGGTAGTGACCAGGGTCCTGCACGAGCTGCCCAAGCCCGTGACCATCGTGAGCGAGCCCCTCATCGGCAGTGTCGGTCCGCTCGGCGTCCTGTCACTGGCATTCGTGGGCCAATCGGAACCGAACGAGACCGATCTGCGCTTCCTCTCGACCCTGGCCGGGCTGACGGCGCAGGCCCTGGAACGGGCCCAGGTGTTCGAACAAGAACGAGAGGCGCTCCGAGACGCCGAGGCCGGGAGGGAACGCCTGTCCCTGCTTTCAGAGGTGACCCGACTGTTGAGCTCGAGCCTCGAGCCGACGATCGTCATCCGCCGCACCATGAGCCTGGTGGAAGGACGCCTGGCCGATTCGTGCCTGGTCCAGGTGCCCGGAGAGAGCGGGCTCGTCCGGCTCGACGTGCGAGAACCCAGGCCTGCGTCGTCAAGAGGTGGGGGCTCGGAGGGGAGCGGCCACGAGATGCTTCCATTCGGGTCGGACGCACCGGCCGCCGTCGCCTTCCGCACCGGTCGGACGCAATTGGCGCCGCTCCATGACGGCGAAGTGGGCGGTGATGTGTCGACGGCGCTCGCAGTCCCGCTGACCGCGAACGGCGAAGTCATCGGGGTCATGACCTTCGTCGACGGACCGGGACGGATCTTCGAGGCGGACGACGTCTCGCTGGCCACCGAAGTGGCGAGCCGGGCGGGTGTCGCCCTATCCAATGCCACGCGGTTCCAACGGGAGCATGTCGTGGCGGACGTCTTGCAGCGCGCCGTGCTCCCCGACTCTCTGCCCGAGGTCGAAGGCCTCGTGCTCGATGCCGAGTACCGGGCGGGTGTCGCCGGCACCTATGCCGGGGGCGACTGGTACGACGTCTTCGAACTCGGCGACGACGCTGTGTTCTTCAGCGTCGGCGATGTCATGGGCAAGGGTGCGCCGGCGGCCGCGCTCATGGGCCAAGTCCGCAGCGCCATCCGCGCCTACGCGGTCTCCGGTCTATCGCCGACCGAAGTGCTCTCCTCGCTGGACCACCTCTTCGACACGCTGATCGAGGACCGCGTGGTCACTGCGGTTGTCGGCACGATCACGCCCTCGACGGGACGCGTGGTCATGAGCAACGCCGGCCACCCTCCCCCACTGGTGGTACGCGCCGACGGCAGCGCGACCTTCTGCCCGATGCAACGGACACTGCTGATCGCGGCGGGGTTGAGCGGTTCGCTGCGGCCGCGCGACGAGGTCGTTCTTGAACGTGGTGACTCACTGATCATGTACTCGGACGGCTTGATCGAACGCCGGGGCGAGGTCATCACGCACGGCATGGAGCGCCTGGCGGATACGGCAACAGTCATTGCGCGGGCCGGCTGGCCGGACCATCCAGCTGTCACCTTCGCCTCCATGCTCAGCGTCGAGGAACGCACGGACGACATTGTGGTGCTCTGCCTGAATTACACAGGTTCGTCCGCGGGGCGCATATCCGCCTCGCCAGTGGGTACGTCACGGGATGGCATGTCAACCTTGCACCTCGAACCGGTCGTGGAGAGCACGCCGGTGGCGCGACACTGGATCGCCGCGCATCTGCGCGGCCTCCCCGCCGATGTGACCGGTTGTGCCGCGCTGTTGACGTCCGAGTTGGTGACCAACGCGGTGCTGCACGCGGCGACCCCGATGAGCATCACGCTGCACACGCTTCCAGACCGCATCCGGATCGACGTGGCCGATGGGAACCCCGCCTTCCCGTCGGTCAAGGACTACGGCAAGGACGCGGCCACCGGTCGAGGTCTCACGTTGTTCAACACGCTGGCCTCGAACTGGGGGGTGCAGGCAGTCGACGGCGGCAAGATCGTCTGGTTCGAGCTTCCGGTCGACTTCCCGTCGGCGCCGACGAGCGTCTCCGACGGCAGCTTCCGCTTCGATCTGACCGGCGTGACGAGGGCCGGCCTGCACGGCGCGCCAGAAGAGTTGGACGTGGTCTCCGTGCGACTCTTGGGAATACCCGTGGCGCTTCTGCAGAAGTCGAGTGGGGAGTACGAGGCCCTGTTCCGCGAGCTCCGGCTCATGAAGGAACGGTCCGCCGGTTCGGTCGACGCGCCGCACCTGCCCGAACGGCTCGGCGTCCTGGTCTCCCAGATCGGCACCCGCTTCAACGGCTTGGGTCCGGGCATGGACGATCTCTGGCAGACCGCCGTCGACAACAAGGTCGAGTTCTTCGACTGGACGGTCGATCTGCCTCAGGCTGCTGTCGTGGCCGTCGAGTTCTACGACACCTTGCTGGACGAGGCCGACGAGTTCGGGCTGGCACAGCGACTCCTGACCCTGCCTGCGTCGCCGTCGAGCGTTGCCGTCCGTCGCTGGTTCCTCTCCGAGCTGACCGGACAGCTGCATGGGAAGGCCCCCGTGGCCTGGGTCGACAGCCAGTTCCATGCCGACCTGCAGGTCATGTCCGCTCGCTGAGCGGCACCGGTCAGTGGTTCTTGGTGGTCGCCTTCTTCAGCACCTTGCCGTAGAGCTCCAGGCCCTCCGCCGAGAGGGCGGCGGCCGGCCCACTGGCGATGGACACTCGCTCGGGGATGATCCCCCAGACCGGCACCTTGAGTTCGGTCCACCACTCGACCGTCGCCTCGAGATCGTTGGTGCCGAGGCGGGCCGAGCAGATGACGACGCCGGCCGGAATATCGCTGGGTGTCATCTCCAGTGTCGTGACCACGCGATTGGGCTCGACACCACCCGCCCGGGTCGGGATGATCACCGCATCAGCCCGGGCCAAGGCGGCCTGGACCACGTTGCCCTCCCCCGGTGGTGTGTCGACCACCACGACGCCCTCCGCCCGGCTCATCGCCTTGGTCACGGTGCGCACGGACGGGCCCTCGACGAGGTCCACGCCCTCGAGGGGGTCCACCTCGTACCACTCGGCGGTCGAGCCTTGGGGGTCGGCATCGACCAGAAGCACGGGACCGCGGCCCCGCCGTGCCGCCGCGGCGGCCAGGTACACGGAGGAGGTGGTCTTGCCGACCCCACCCTTGACGTTGCTGACGACGATGTTCATGGAGTCCGGTCCTCTGGCGATCGGGAAAATCGGGCCTTACGGTACCGGCCGGCCGGGGTGGTCGGTTACGGCAGGAGGAGGGCGCCGAGGCGGCGTCTGGTGATGAAGACCCCTATCACGGCCATTGCCACCAGGTAGGCGATGTGGGCCAACAGGGTCCACGCCCAGATCCCCAGGTCGGCGGCCCGAACCAGCACCACTCCCTGATAGAGGGGGGTCACGCGGATAATGGCCTGGAGCCAGCCCGGGTACACCGTCAGCGGGTAGAACGTCGCCGAGAAGAGGAAGAGCGGGATGAAGGCGAGCGAGACCATGTCGAAGTCCTGCCAGGTCCGCATGTACGTCGTGCCGGCCATGCCGGCCGAGGCAAAGGCCAGGCTGATCAGGACAGCTGCCGGCCAACACAGGATCGCCCAGGGCGAGACGACGTAGCCCAGGATCGCCATGATGGCCAGGAAGGCCCCCGAGTACAGCGTGCCGCGCAACACACACCAGCTCAGCTCGCCGAGCGCCACGTCCGTCACACTCAATGGCGTCGAGAGCATGGCGTCGTACGTCTTGGCGATCTTCAATTTGAAGAAGACGAGAAAGGTCGAATCGAGCATGGCGCCGTTCATGGCCGACGAGGCCAACAATCCGGGCGCCACGAAGGCGGTGTAGGGGATCTCCCGTCCGTCGACATTGATGGGGCCGACGAGGTGGGACAGTCCCACCCCAATGGAGAGCAGATAGAAGAGCGGCTCGAAGAAGCCCGAGATGATGAAGATCCAGGAGCGCCGGTACACCAGGATGTTGCGCTCGAGCACCCTTGACGCATGGCCCCCTCCCAGAAAGGCGAGCGGCGTGATGCGTGCCGCCACGCCGGGTGATCGTTCGTCCAAGACAGTGCTCGAGCCGGTCGATGTGGTCGCCACCTCAGACCACCAGCTTCTTCGCGAAGGTTCGGCGCCCTGCGGCATAGCCCGCGCCAAGCAGCGCAGCCAGGTAAGCGGCGTGTCCCAGGTCGGCCCAGCTCACCTGGCCGAGCGTCAGATCACGGCACATGGTGACCCCGTGGTACAGCGGCGTGCAGTAGGCCACCACTTCCAACCAGGTCGGCAGCTGCGAAATAGGGAAGAAGGTTCCCGAGAACAGGAACATCGGGATGATGGCAAACCGGTACAGGGTGGAGAACGAGGAGTCCTTCTCCTGCGTGGCGGCGAACGCACTGACCGGCCCGGCGAACGCCATGCCGGTCAGGACGGCGGCGGGAAGCGCAAGAATCGCCCACGGGGAGTAGACGACCCCGAAGATCGCCATCACGGCCAGGTAGATGGAGGTCACGATGGCCAACCGGGCGGCGATCCAGGCCAGGTGCCCAAGCAGCACGTCGTAGACACTGAGCGGTCCCGCCAGCTGGGCGAAATAGGTGCGCACCCACTTGATGGCACCCATCACGGGATAGGTGGCGTCGTTCGTGCCGATCTGCATGCACGTGCCGGCCAACAGGCCGGGGGCCAGGAAGGCGACGTAGGTCACCCCGTCGACGCCGTGCGAGTGCTTGTCGATAAGAGAGCCGAGCGCGACACCCATGGCGGCCAGGTAGAGCACCGGGATGAGGAAGCTCGTCGCAATGGAACTGCGCCAGGTTCGCTTGTACTGGTAACCCCAGTAGCGCGCCGCCCGCAACCACATCGGCGTCGCAATCCGGCGGGCCTCCCACACTTCGCCCGGCCCGAAGAGCGCGGAATTTCCCGGCGCCTCCGCATCGCTGACTGTCGTCATCGGGTCAGTCGACCAGTGTGCGCCCGGTGAGGCGGAGGAACACGTCCTCGAGCGTCGAGCGGCGAACGAGCGTGGCGCGGGCGACGTGACCCATGCGGGCGACCTCGGCCAGCGCGGCGTCGCCATCGTCGGTATACAAAAGGATGCGGTCGGGCAACACCTCTTGGCGCTCGGCCAGATCAGCCAGCGCCGGTGCCACCTCTTCGTGCTGGCCCGGAGCGAAGCGCAGCTCCACGACCTCTTTGGTCGAATACTCCTCGATCAACTGGCGCGGCGAACCCTCGGCGGCAAAGCGTCCTTTGTCCATGACGACGAGGCGGTCACAGAGCTGCTCGGCTTCGTCCATGTAGTGCGTGGTGATCACCAGCGTGACGCCGTCCTGCTTGAGCCGGTAGAGCCGGTCCCACAGCAAGTGGCGGGCTTGCGGGTCGAGACCCGTCGTCGGCTCGTCGAGGATGAGGAGATCCGGATTCGAGATGAGGGCACGCGCAATGGTGAGGCGTCGCTTCATGCCGCCGGAAAGAGGGTCGACCCGATCGTTGGCCCGCTCGGTCAGTTGAGCGAAGTCCAACAACTGCTCGGCCCGCTCGCGGATCACCTTCTTCGGCATGTCGAAGTAGCGCCCGTAGATCATCAGGTTGTCGAGGACTGTGAGCTCGAGGTCCAGCGAGTCCTCCTGGGGCACGAGCCCCATGCGGGCACGGATCCGGGGCCCGTCCTTGACGGGATCCATTCCCAGCACCCGGAGCGTGCCGCCACTCAGCGGACTGATGCACGAGATCATCCGCATGGTGGAGGTCTTCCCGGCACCGTTGGGCCCGAGGAACCCGAACGATTCGCCCTTGGCGATGGTGAAATCAACGCCGTTGACGGCGACGAAATCCCCGAACTGCTTGACCAGTCCGTGCGCCTCGACCATGGGGGCGCCAGCTGTCCCGGCCTCCCCGGATTGCGGGGCGTCAGTCATCGGCGAGGAATATGACGTCATTGTCAGGGAACGATACCGTGCCGCTCAAGGGCTCTATGCAAGCAGGAGGAGGCGTCGGTGACTGGGAAAGGACTGGGACGGGCGTTCCCGCCGGGATTCACCTGGGGCACCGCGACGGCCGCCCACCAGATTGAGGGCGGGAACTCCAACAATGACTGGTGGGCCTTCGAGCACACCCCGGGATCGGGCTGCGCAGAGCCGTCCGGGGACTGTTGCGACTCGTGGAACCGCTGGGAAGAGGACGCCGACCTGGTGGCCGCGCTCGGGCTCGACAACTACCGCTTCTCGGTGGAGTGGAGCCGCATTGAGCCAGCCGAGGGCGAGTTCTCTCGGGCCGCGTTGGCGCACTACCGACAGCAGTGCCTCGGCCTACGCGAGCGCGGCGTGGACCCGGTCCTGACGTTCCATCACTTCACGACGCCCCAGTGGCTCACGGCGCAGGGTGGATGGGAGACCGATCTGGCCGTCGAGCGATTCGGCCGCTTCTGTTCCATCGCGACGGAGGCGCTGGGCGATGTCATGGCACGCGCCTGCACACTCAACGAGCCCAACATTGTGGCGACCATGGGCTGGCATGCGGGGATGTTCCCACCGGGCAAGAAGGACGTCGCCCTCTCCCGCACCGTGGCGGCCCGCTTCGCCGCCGCGCACCGCGTGGCGGTCGACGCGATCCGCGCCGGAGCACCTGGCGTTCCGGTGGGGATGACCCTGTCCATGACCGATTATCAGCTGGCGGCGGGTGGCGAGGAACAGCTGGAGAGCATCCGGCACCACGCCGAGGATGTCTTCCTGGACGCGACCGAGGGGGACGACTTCCTGGGCGTGCAGGTCTACACGCGCATGCTCATCGGGCCCGACGGTTGGGCCGGCTACGAACAGGGCGTGCCGGTCCTCGACATGGGTTACGAGTTCTATCCGGCCTCCCTGGGCAATTGCCTGCACCGCGCCTGGGACTACACCGGCGGCTCCGTTCCCCTCCTCGTCACCGAGAACGGGATCGGCACGACGGACGACGCGCAGCGGATCGACTACGTGCGCCAGGCCCTCTCCGGGGTGCTGCAGGCCTTGGACGACGGCGTGGACGTTCGTGGCTACACGTACTGGTCGCTCCTCGACAACTTCGAGTGGGCCATGGGCTACCGGCCGAAGTTCGGCATCGTCGGCGTCGACCGCGAGAACTTCGCCCGCACGCCGAAACCGAGTGCCACCTGGCTGGCCGGCATCGCAGCGGCCAATGCCCTCGACGTCTGAGGTCGGCTCAGACCGAGGCCAACTCCGTGTTGGCCACGATGGCATCAGTGATGGTGTCCCACAACGCCTCGGGTAGGTCGTGGCCCATGCCCGGGAAGGTGAGCAGCCGGGATCCGGGTACGGCGGCTGCCGTGGCGTCGCCGCCGCTCGGCGTGACGAGCGGGTCGGCTTCTCCGTGCACCACCAGGAACGGCAAGTCGACACCGTGCAGACCTTCCGTGCGATCGGGCGAGCCGAGAATGGCGCCGAGCTGCCGGACCGTACCCTCGGGACAATAGGAACGGTCGTAGGCCGCGGCGGCCCGCTCACGCAGGATGCGCTCGTCGGTCGGGTACCCCGGCGAACCGATAGCGAGGCTGCCCTCCAGACTGGCTTGAATCGCCTCGTCCCGGCTCGTCGCCACCGGCCGGAGCAACGCGGTCAACGCCTCGCCGGTCGGGGCTCCTACCGCTCGGTCCCCGGTGGTCGACATGATGGAGCACGCACTGAGGAAGAGTTCGGGATGGCTGATGACCAGAACCTGGGTGATCATGCCCCCCATGGAAGCGCCCACCACGTGCGCCTCGGTGATGCCAAGCGCCCCCAGTAGGGCGGCACCGTCGTCCGCCATGTCCTCTATCCGATAGACCGTCGATGACAGGTCCGTGCCCGTGAACAAGGCCGCGATGTCGGGCATCCCCTCGAACTTGGTGGACAGCCCGCTGTCACGATTGTCGTACCTGATGACGTAATAGCCCCGTTGGCGGAGCCCATCGACGAAGCCATCAGGCCACGCCGTCAGCTGGGCACCCAACCCCATGACGAGGAGCAATGCCGGATCGGAAGGATCGCCCTCCGTGACGTATTCGATCTCAATCCCGTTGGCCTTGGCCTGCGGCATGACGACTCCCCTCGACGCTCGCTCGGACAGATTTCCTACCAGGCCCCGGTCGACTCCGTCACCCCTCTGCCGGCGGGGCCGCGTTCGCCACGGCGACGTCCAGGTGCCGGGCACGGCGAAAGCGCGGGCCGAGCTCGAATCCGACGACAGCGGATTGCACCGTGGCCGTGCAGGCAACGAAGAGCGGGAACGCGACCACGTCGAAGGTCCACTGATCCACGGTGAGCAAGAGCACCACCATGCTGATCAGCGCACCGATGTAGGAATGGACCGTCTCGGTCTGAGGGTGGGTCCAGCTCTTCATCAGGGTCGGGACGCCAGCCAGGAAATCAGCGACGATGGCCGCCGAAATGGCCAACACGCCATTGCGGGTGACGAGCCATACGATGGTGCCGACGACCGAGAACGCGCCGCAGGCGTAGTCCATCCTGCGCACCTTCCAGACGGCAGCCGAGTTGTGAAAAGAACCAATGAAGATCAACAACGGCATGAAGCCGACCATGAATGTCGGTAGGGCGCGCAGGCCAGCACCCTCGCTGAGCTCGACGGCGGCGGCCAGGAGAGGGGCGACGGCCCAGAGGAGCCACGTGACCCGATTGGGCTGCGTCGTCCCCCGCAGGGTGTCGCGCAGGTAGACCAACGCTCCGGCCGCGCCGATGGCGGTACCCAGATAAATCCAATTCTCGTTGATCACCGTTGCACAGTCTGCTGCGTGGCGGGCCTGCCGTCATTCCCCGAGGGGTGATGTCCCTTCGGGAGGGTAGGCCGCTAGGTTCGATCGGAAGACATCCCAGAAGGAGAAGCGCCGTTGCCTCCTCACGGTCTGCAAGAGAGCGACGCCCATGGGTGAACTCCTAGTCGTCGCTTTCCTCGGTGGGCTGATCACCGGGCTCTCCCCCTGCATCGTCCCCGTCATTCCTGTCGTCATGGCCGGTGGATCGACCGGAACGAGCAAGTGGCGCCCTTACGTGATCATCGCCGGGCTGGTGGTGAGCTTCAGCGTCTCCGTCCTCTTTGCCAGCTCGTTGCTCGGTTTCCTCCATCTGCCCCAGGATCTCCTGTTCTGGCTGGGGGTCGCCTTGCTGGGTCTCCTGTCGGTGGGACTCCTCGTCCCAAGGCTTGGTGAGGTCATTGAGCGCCCGTTCGCCAGGCTGGGCGCCTCGCGCTACGCCAACCAGGGCGGCGGCTTCGTCCTCGGGCTGAGCCTCGGCCTCGTATTCGTACCGTGTGCCGGACCGGTCCTGACAGCGATTTCGGTGGCGGCCGCGCACCACCATGCGGGGGCAAGCTCGGTCTTCGTCACCGTCTTTTACGCGTTGGGCGTCACCATTCCGCTCCTCGTTCTGGCCGTCGTCGCGCAACGCGCCACGACGTCCTGGTCGTCTCTGCGCGGCCACCTCCCCACCGTGCGCAAAGTGGCCGGCGTCGTGCTGGGTGTGGCCACCTTGGCGATCGCCTTCAACTGGCTCGGCGCATTGCAGCGCGATGTGCCTGGCTACACCAGTGCTCTGGAAGATCACATTGAGTCAACCGGCTCCGCCTGCACGCAGCTCCAGCACCTCAGCGGCGAGCACCAGAACCAGTTCGCCGCGGCCAATGCGCGCCTCGAAGGAAAAAGGGGCACCTGCACCGCGACGGATCAGGGCAACTCGGCGAGTGGCCATGTGGCGGCGGGGCCAAAGACGACAACAACGACTACAGCGCCGTCCACCGCCGTCACGACACCGCCGAAGACGCCCATCTTCATGGCCAACAAGACCAACCTGCCCAACCTGGGCCGAGCCCCGAACTTCACGGACATCACAGCCTGGTTCAACACTCCAGGGAACAAACCGTTGTCGCTCAGCCAACTGCGCGGCAAAGTGGTGCTGATCGACTTCTGGACCTACTCCTGCATCAACTGCCAGCGTGCGCTGCCCCACGTCGAGGGCTTGTACAACGACTACAAGAACGATGGGTTGGTCGTCGTCGGCGTTTCGGCGCCCGAATTCGCCTTCGAGCACGTGGTCTCCAACGTCGAGAGCGCAGCCGGCAGCCTCGGGATCGATTACCCGGTGGCGGTGGACGACAACCTGGCCACCTGGGACGCCTACAACAACGAGTACTGGCCCGCGGAGTACCTGATCGACCCGACCGGAATCGTGCGCGCCTACGACTTCGGGGAGGGCGGCTACTCCAGCATGGAGGACAACATCCGGATGCTGATCAGCGCCAACGGGGTCACCGACCTTCCTGCTCGCACCGACGTCCCGGACAAGACGCCGACGAACCAGATCACCCCGGAGAGCTACGTCGGAGACGAGCGTCTCAACAATGCGATCGGGACCGCCGTCGTGCCGAACAAGGCGACCGCGTACCACCCGCCTTCGACCATTCCCTCCAACAGCCTGGCTTTCGGTGGCACCTGGACCGTCAACAACGAAGAGGCGACGGCAGGGAACAACGCGACGCTGGGTCTGCAGTTCACGGCAGATGACGTCTACCTCGTGCTGAGTGGCGAAGGCACGGTCGGGGTGTCATACAACGGCAAACATCTGACGACCGTGCCGATCTCGGGGATCCCGAAGCTGTACACGCTCTTCTCCGGAAGTGTGTTGCAAACCGGCACACTGACGTTGACCGTCTCGACCGGCGTGGAGGCGTACGACTTCACCTTCGGGTAATGCCAGCGGGACCGCCTCCCGGTTCGAAGAGGGTTGATGTGGGTAAGAACCCTTGACGACGAAGGAAGAGAGGCACACACGATGTCAACCGAGGACAAGGCAAAGAACACCGCTGAGAGCGCGAAGGGCAAGGCGAAGGACGTCGTTGGTCGTGTGACGGGCAACAAGGACCTCGAGTCCGAAGGAAAGGCCGATCAGGCCTCGGGCCACCTGAAGCAGGCGGGAGAGAAGGTCAAGGACGCCGTCAGTAGCGTGCTGCCCCACGACAAGAAGTAAGCCGCTGCCGGCAGCACCGGCTGGGGCCTGTGGCCTTGCAGGGTCGGTGCTGCCGGCCATCGTTCGCTGCTACACACGCCACACACCAGGCGGAATCGGCGATCGGCGGCACAATGGCCCGCTGGCATCCTCAGTTTATGGAGCGCCCCTTATCGGGCCAATACGGTGCCCGCAGCTCTCGCTTGAGGATCTTGCCCGATGGGTTGCGCGGCAGTGCCCCTGTGGCGTCAACGGACGTCGGACACTTGTAGTGCGCCAGGTTCGCACGGCAGTGGGCGATGACATTCGCTTCGTCCAGGGTTTCGTCGGGACCGAGCACGACAATTGCCTTGACCGTTTCGCCCCACTTCGGATCGGGAACGCCGATCACGGCCGCGTCGACGATGGACGGATGCGAAAGCAGTACGTTCTCGACCTCAGCCGGGTAGACGTTCTCGCCGCCACTGACGATCATGTCCTTGATCCGATCATGCAGGTAGAGGTATCCGTCCGCGTCGAAGTACCCCGCGTCACCGGTCTTGAGCCAGCCGTCGGCGTCGATGGTGGCCGCGGTCTCCTCGGGTTTCCGCCAGTAGCCGGCCATGTTGTAGGGCGAGCGGGTCCACACCTCTCCCACTGCGCCGAGCGCCGCGTCCTGCCCGCTGTCAGGATCGACGACCCGGAGGGCGACCGAATTGTGGGGTTTGCCGGCTGACCGCAGGAGTCCGCGCCGCGGACCATCCGGATCGTGATCTTCGAAGGAGAGCGCCGTGATCGCTCCCGTCGTCTCGGTCATGCCGTAGACCTGACAGAAGGCGCACCCGAAGGTGGCCATGCACTTGACCAGGACATCTTCAGAAATCGGGGATGCCCCGTAGAAGATCAGACGGAGGCTCGAGAGGTCGGTTCCGCTCAACGAGGGAGTGGACAGGAGCATCATCAGGACGGCGGGGACGACGAACATCTCGGTGATCCGCTCGGTGGCGATCAGGTCGAGAAGGACGGTCGGATCGACGTCACGCAGAATGATGGAGCGGCCTCCCCGCGACATGGCACACAGGGCCCAGCCCGATCCGCCGATGTGGAACAGCGGCATGGCCACCAGGCTCACCGTGTCATCGGCGATGTGGAACGTGATGCCCGCTTCGGAAACGGCGGTCGAGAGATTGGCGTTGGTCAGCATCACCCCCTTCGGGAGTCCGGTGGTGCCGGAGGTGTAGAGCTGCATGCTCACCTCGTCGGGGCCGCCGACGTGCCCGGGGTCTTCGGGCAAGGTGCCTTCGATCCACGCGGCGAACGACACCGCGCGCGCATCCGGGCAGACGGCGGCATCGTCTCCGATCACGACGATGCGACGAACCGAAGGTAACCCGCCAGGCATGTCGTCCAGGGCTTCGAGGTAGTCGGCGTGGATCGCCAGCACCGGCGCGGCCGAGTCATCGATGATGGCAGCCATTTCCGCCGGGGCGAGTCGCCAGTTCACCGCGACGTTCACCGCCCCGAGCAGCGAACCACCGAACAGGAAGTCGAAGTAAGCGATGCCGTTGCGGTCGAGGAACGCGATCCGGTCACCGATTTCGAGACCTTCCCGCCGTGCCGCCTGCGCCACCCGGCACGCCACCTCGAACTCCTCGGCCCAGGTGCGACGCTCTGCGCCTTGCACCAGCATCTCCGCGTTCGCTCGCTGGCGCGACAGGTGACGGATCAACCCCGCCACCGTGTAGCGGTCTTGTGCAGTGACATTGGCGTTCGACGCCACCGGTGACCTCCTCGTCGCAACCGTGTCGGCACGGGGACCCTATGCAGCGTCGCTGCAGTCCGCAGGTGGGGTCTGGAGCCAATTTCGCCATCTTGGAGATCTGTGTAACTACTGGTCAGACGCTTATTCGAGAAATTAATGGCATCTTTATGCCTCTTATTGACCTAAATGCGACCCCACGACCAGGGACTTTGTGATTCTCATCACAAGGAATCCTCACAAACCTGCAGTTCAGAGCACTGAAGTGACCATTGAACACGGGTTCGGGAAGCAACCCTGTAGATTGCTGTCCGCAAAGCCGAAACGGCCTTTCGGATGCAAGTGGTGAGTGGAGATTTTCGCTGCATACCGAAAGTAAGGGGCCGAACGGGAGTTTTCAGACCAACAGATATTCCGGCGCGCCTACCTGCAGGCCAGCCGGGAATGTGAATTGAGGACGACACCCAGGACCAATCCAGGGGCTGTACACAACCGGCCGCACACCCTGCGGCACCAAGCCAGAACGGACGACGCCTTCCCGCTCGCCGTTCGGGGCGCGAATGCAATGGCCGGAGCCCGCCTACACCGAGCAGAGCCTGGCGCGCCTTGCGCGTCCGACGAAGGGAGGTGCCGTGCGGATCCGCATTGCACTAGCGACGGCGATTGCCGTCACAGCTATACCCGCGATCTCTTTCGCGTTCTTCAGCAGTAACTCCGCGGCTTCGGCGCGGCTCTCCCGCCACGCGGCGGCGAGCCATCACCGGACCGTGAAGATCGACGACACCTTGATGTCGTACGCCCAAGCCGAGAACGAGTCGAGGATGGTGGCCTACGCCAACGCCGTGAACGCTTCGAAGATGGTGGCCTACGCCAACGCCGTCGAGGCCGGCGAGGTCCAGACGTATCTCTCCGAGATCGCCTACATCAAGACAGTGGCAGCGCAACGACAGCAGGCAGCCGCACAAGTCGCGGCAGCGGCAGCTCGACCCGCCGCCACGCCGGCTCCCATCGCGCTCCCGGCCTCTGCCGCCGCAGGGTCCGACGCCACCAGTACCGATACGCCTGACTGGACCTGCATCCGTCAACACGAGTCGGGCGGCAACTACAGCATCGGAAACGGCGGTGCGTACCAATTCGAGTTGGGTACGTGGACCGGATTGACCGGCCTGCCGTCGCCCGCCGAGGACTACCCGCCGGCAGTGCAGGACTCGGCCGCCCTCAAGCTGTACTCGCAGCGCGGCTGGGAGCCCTGGACCACCCGCTACGTCTGCGGGCTCTGAGATCACATCACCGAAACGCCCCGGCGTGCCGGGGCCCTGAACTGAGGACGCCACAGAGCAACCATTCCAGAAGGGCTATACCCAACCGGCCGCACACCCTGCGGCACCAAGCCAGAACGGACGACGCCTTCCCGCTCGCCGTTCGGGGCGCGAATGCAATGGCCGGAGCCCGCCCTACACCGAGCAGAGCCTGGCGCACACCCGCGCCCGACGAAGGGAGGTGCCGTGCGGAATCGCATTGCACTCGCGACGGCAGTAGCCGTCAATGTTGTAGCCGTACCAGCTGTCTTTACATCACTCATCACCAGTGACCCCGCCTCGGCGCAGGCGACCCGCCACGAGGCGGTCAGCTCGCACCAAGGTGCCGATACGCACCAGGCCGTGGGCATCAACGATACGTTGATGTCGTACTCCCAGGCGCGCAAGGTCGCGCAGATGGTGAACTACGCCAACGCAGTGGAGGCAGCCCAAGAGGCAACCTTCTTCAACGACCTGACCTGGTTCAAGGCGGCCGCAGCGCGGGAGAACGTCATCCCGGCGGCATGGATGCCGACGGCCGTCTGCGAAGAGGGGGGTCGGAACGACCCCTACGCCGGCTACTTCGGCATTCTCGAGTGGAACCACTTCGACGGGTATCCGACGGCCGGCAGCGCGCCGGCCTCGGTGCAGTTGGCCTGGGAAGCGGCCCACGGCCAAGGTCCCCCCGACGCTCCCGGGCAGTGCCACGGTTACTAGGCCTGATTGAACGGCGTCTTTCGCTACCCCGCTTCGAACATGGCCGTCACCTGCGCCATGTCGAAGTAGTCCCGCCATGCGGTGATCTTCCCGTCCACGACGGTGAAAGCACCCATGACGGGCAGGGGCGCGGACTTCCCATTGATGGTGAAGATGTCCGTCCTCTCTGTCAGCACGGTCGTCCCGTCACTCGCCACGTGGTGGACCTCGAACTCCAAGGCCTCGCACATGCCGAGGAACATGTCGATGACGGCCATTGTGGCCTCGATCCCCTCGGCGGGTGCCATCGGGATGTTGTGGTACACGACGTCATCTGAGAAGAAGGCCCGCAGGACCTCGGGATCGCGTGTGCTCGCCGCGGCACAGAAGTCCCGCACGACCTGTTCAGCGCTGGGCATTGGCAGTCCTCTCTCGGCGACCGGGCCGCCCAGGGTACCGAATGATCGGGCATGATGGCGGCGTGACGGAAACGACGAAGAGGGTCGCCGTGCTGGCACCGATGCAGCCCGAGCTCAAGGCGATTGTGAAGTCGTTCGGACTGAAGGCGACACCTTCCGACATGGTGTTCTCCCATGCCGGGACGGCCGGCCTCTGGTGGGTGGGATCGCTCGTGACCGGCATGGGCCCTGCTTTGGCGGCCGAAGCGACCCGGCGGGCACTGTCGGCCGGATCGATCGACCACGTGGTGGTGATCGGCATCGCCGGCGGTCTCGACCCTGCGCTCCCCGTCGGGTCGCTGCTGGTACCCGAACGGGTACAGCTCTATCCAGACGGGCCCGTCTTCACCACCCACCCCGTCGCAGGGAGGCAGGCTTCGGGCGCGCTCATGACCACCGATGGGCTCTTCGACGACGATGACATCTGGCAGCCCATTGTGGAGAGAGGTTTCGGCGCCGTCGACATGGAGGCGTCCGGGGTGGGCGAAGTGTGCGAGGAGGCAGGCGTCGACTGGTCCGTCTATCGCGGCATCAGCGATCGCCCCGACGAGCACATCGTTGACCAGGCCGTCTTCTCGCTGAGCAAGCCGGACGGGTCGGCCGACCCTGTCGCGGTGGCCAAGTACCTCGCGCGGGACCCACGGCGTGCCAAGGCGCTCGCTCACCTCAACAAGTGCATGCAGCTTGCGGCACGCACGGCTGCGGACGCCGCGTTCGCCGATCTCTCGGAGAGTTAGCCCGCCTCGTCGGCGTCAGGAGCGCCGGTGGACGCGTCACGACGGGCGATGACGTGGAGATCAATGTCGTTCTCCGACGCCATGCGCAGAATTTGCTGAATCACCGACCCCCGGGTCATCGACTGCCAGCGCGTGAGCCGTGAGGTCCCGACGACGATCTGCGTGATCTGCTGGTCGATCGCAGCTGAGAAGATGGCCTTCGCCACGTCGTCGCCCTCCACCGTCTGCCAGGTTCCGCCGACCGCCTTCACGAGCTCCTCGAGCTCGGCCGTACCCGCCTCCGTTGTTTGCGCGTCGCCGGAGACCACATTGATGGCGACCAGTGGAGCCTTGACGCGCGCCGCAATGCGGGCGGCCCGTCTGATCACCGACGCGTTTCCTGGAGCTCCGGTCACGGCCACCATGATCCGCTCGGTCGTCTCCCACAATTCACCGCCGGAACCCTTGGAGCGGAGGTACTCCAAGAGCTCTTCTTCCGTCTCGTCGGCCACGAAGCGCAGCGACAGCTCGCGCAGCGCGGCAAGGTTCTCGGCCCGGAAGAACCCGTTGAGCGCAGCGGGGACCTTTTCCTCGGGGTAGATGTTGCCGTGCAGCATGCGGCGGCGCAGCTGATCGGCCGATGAATCGATCAGCTCAATTTGGTCGGCTCGTCGCACGACCCAGTCCGGCACGCGCTCGCGCACCCCGACCCCGGTGATCCGCTCGACCGCGTCCGCCACCGATTCGATGTGCTGGATGTTGACCGTCGTGATAACCGCGATGCCGGCGTCGAGGATCTCGAGGACATCTTCCCAACGCTTCTCGTGGCGGCCCGAACCCGGAACGTTGGTATGGGCCAGCTCGTCGATGAGTGCCACCTTGGGCAGCCGGGCGATCACGGCGTCCACATCCATCTCCTCCCAGTCCGCCTCGCGGTAGCGGACCTTCTTGCGCGGCACCATGGCCAGATCCCGCAACTGCTCCACGGTGTAGGGGCGTTTGTGCGTCTCGACGTATCCGACCACGACGTCGGCCCCACGCTGGAAGCGGCGCCAACCCTCGTCGAGCATGGCGCACGTCTTCCCGACGCCAGCCGCCGCACCGAGGTACACCCTGAACTTCCCGGTCGGACGGACTCCCTCGTCCTCACCGTTCCCTGGGATCATGTCGACCTCACCTCGCCTCCGCTCACAACCACGTCACTACACTCGGATGGCATTCGGACCAAGGAAAGCAGTGACACACGTGCAGCCAGGAAGGCTCACCATGGGAAGGTATCAGCGCAGCATTCTGGGTGTGCTCGCGTCCCTCGCCGGACTGGGCGTCCTCCTCGCAATCCTGTTGCCCTTGCGTCCGCATGTGAGCATCGCCATCCCTGCATTGCTCTTCGTCCTGCCAGCGCTCCTCGGCGTCGTGCTGGGCGGCTTCGTGCCCGGCGTCGTGGGGGCCCTGGGTGGGTTCCTCTGCTACGACTACTTCTTCCTGCCCCCCTACAGCACGCTCACGGTCAGGTCGCCGGAGAACTGGGTCGCCCTGCTGGTCTACGTGGTCGTGGTCCTCGTCGTCGCCCAGGTGGTGGCGCAACTGCAGAGAGCCCGCGGAGACGCCCTGCGCCGAACGGAGGAGACCGCTCGTCTGTACGAGCTTTCGCAGGCACTCATCGGCGACCTCAACCTCTCGCAGCTGCTGACGCACATTGTCGACACCGTGCAGAGCGTCTTCACTCCCCGATGGACGGCGCTGATACTTCCCGCCGGTGGCCGCGGCGCTCTGGCACCCGGTGAGGTGCTGCGGGTTGCTGCGACGGCGGGAGAGCGCCTGGCCGAGAGCGACGTCGCCAGCTTGACCGCGGGCGGCGGGGCCGCGCGCTCGCTCGGAATGACGGGCGGCACGGAGGACCGTCGGGTCTCGGTCGCGCTCGCAGTGGGCGACCATCCCGTCGGCCTGCTGGTGCTCCAGGAGGTCGAACTGGCGGGTCGTGAGCGGAGCCTCCTCGGCACCTTCGCGAACCAGGCTGCGCTGGCCCTTGACCGGGCCGAACTGTCCGAGCAGGCCTTGCGCGCCCGCCTGCTCGAGGAGATCGATCGCTGGCGCAGCGCGCTCATGGGGGCAGCCTCGCATGACCTGCGGACACCATTGGCCTCCATCAAGACGGCCGTTTCGAGCCTGCGGCAGGTCGGGCGCGAGCTCAGTCCGACCGACCGGGACGAGTTGCTCGAGCTGATTGAGCTGCAGTCGGATCGGCTGGCCCGGCTCGTCACCAACCTGCTCGACATGACCCGGATTGAGGCCGGCGCGTTGGAGCTTCGTCCCGTCACCCTGGCGTTCGATGAGTTGGTCACTGAGGCGCTCGGTTCTCTCGACGGCATCATCGGGGACGGCCGCGTCATCGTCGAGGAGCCGACCGGCCTTCCACTCCTGCACATCGACCATGTGCTCATCAGTCAGGTTCTGGCCAACCTTCTGGAGAACGCGGATCGCCTGTCGCCCATCGGCAGCGTCGTCCGGGTGACGGGCCGGGTCGCACCGGAGAGCGCATCGACCGCGGTCGAGATCGCCGTGAGCGACGAAGGCCCCGGCATCGCGAAAGACGAGCGGGAGCGCGTCTTCGAGATGTTCAGCCAGAATGCGGGCGGCGGCCGCGCCGGACTTGGCTTGGCCATCGCCAAGGCGTTCGTCGAGGCGCACGGGGGACTGATCTGGATCGATCCCGACGTCAAGCGCGGAGCCCGCGTCGTCTTCACCGTCCCTGCCGAGGCCGTCGTGCCGGCACCGGTCTGAGGCGACGTGACCAAGGTCCTGGTGGTCGACGATGATCCATCGCTGCTCAAGGCGCTCCGCATCGGCCTCACGGCACGGGGCGACGAGGTCGTGTTGGCACAGACGGGCGCTGAGGCCGTCACGCAGGTTGCGTTGGCGGGACCGGATCTGGTGATCCTGGACCTTGGCCTTCCCGACGTCGACGGCATTGAGGTGACGCGGCGAATCCGCGAATTCTCCACGTTGCCGATCCTGGTGCTCTCGGCCTACGGCGACGAACGCCGCAAGGTCGAGGCGCTCGACGCCGGCGCGGACGACTTCGTCACGAAGCCCTTCGGGATGGCCGAGCTCGAAGCCCGGCTCCGCGTCGCCCTCAGACACCGGAGCGCCCGCAACGGTGAAACCGACGAGGCTGCGCAGACGTTGCAGGTCGGCGACATTGAGATCGACCTCGTCCATCACATGGCCTCGCGCAACGGCGTTCAGGTGCACCTCACCGCTCGCGAGTTCGAGCTCTTGGCCTACCTGGCCCGACACGCCGGCAAGGTCTGCACCCACCACATGATCCTCAAGGACGTCTGGGGTCCCGGCTACGGCATTGAGTCCAACTACGTGCGGGTGTACACCCACCGGCTGCGCAAGAAGCTGGGCGACGACGATGGTCATGTGCTCAAGACCGTTCCTGGCATCGGCTATCAACTCGTGGCGGACGATCAGCCGTCCTCGTCAACGAGTAGCGCGGGTTGAGCATGACGAGGACGCCGCGTACGCGCCCGGGCGTGCCCTCCGCCTCGAGCTGAGACCCGGCGACCAGGCCGGGAATGCCGGAACGACCCACGAATCGGAGGACAAGGTTCCCCGTTCCATCAGTCACCTCGGCGTCGGTGCGCACCCAGGGCCGTTCGTAGGACACGACGGAGACGATCTCCCCACGCACCGTTGTCCGCCGTCGCGGCATCACCGCCGCAATGGCGGTCGTGCTC
>Ga0307373_10000680_pt1 | contig 65519 bp, 55 predicted proteins | sample OX2MG_FD_202534 | JGI IMG/M metagenome (GOLD analysis project Ga0307373, IMG submission 202534) | Soil microbial communities from Risofladan, Vaasa, Finland - OX-2 | ecosystem: Environmental > Terrestrial > Soil > Coastal area > Acid sulfate soil | place: Finland: Risofladan, Vaasa | collected... | reverse complement strand
CTTCAAGGAAGGTTCTCGGTGTCCGGACTCATATGCGCTCACGACGCTCTGAGCGATGTGGGCTCGGCGCGCCACGTCGGTCTGGGACAGATTTGCCCTGGTCCGGGCTTGACGAAGAAGCGAGCCAGCAGAAGGGAGCTCCGGGTCCACAATTCCCTAGCTTATAATACATCGTCTATGGGCAAGGTCTGACCGGGGCTGCCAGGGCGGGGGTCTTACGGTCCGATGACCTGCTCTGGCTCGCGGCGGCCTGGAAGTCGTCGAATACCTGCTTCGAGCTCTTGGCGTGCCCAGCTGCCTGTCGACAAGAGGCTGGCGGGCCGCCGCGCTCGCCCGGGCGTTCGCTCAGTTGTCTTTCAACAGCCGGTGGGGTCCGCCGCCACCGTCTGCCCGGCGCTGTTGGTCGATGCGACCGGGCCGAGTTGCGAGGGAGCTGCCGGCAGGCCCAGCGTTCCCGTCGGCACGACCGCACCACAGGTCCCGACATAGGCGCCCGGAGTGCCGTTCGATCCCGAGGACTGCGGATCGGGATTGTTGTACACCATGACCCCGGGCTGGGACGTGACGTTGGAGGCTTCCTGCTGGTTGTAGTAGTTGGCGCCACAGGTCGGGTCGTTCGGCCCGCCCCCTTGGGTGCAGGTCGGGGTCTGACCGTTGCTTCCCGGCTGCGTCAAGCACGCCTGTTCGCCGGCCGCCGAGCCATTCGCACACTGCGCCGGTTGCCAGTCCTTCGGCTGCCCGTTGGGCTCCTGGTAGTTGTAGATGTCACGCTGGTTGTTCGAGGAGGTGTTGGTGCCCCCACCGCCTTGATACAGCGTCTCCTGGTTGGTGTAGACGCCGACATAGGGACCGTCGAATCCCGCACCGAATCCGAAGTTGACCAGCGGGAACGGGTTCTCGAAGATGGGGGCGAGCGGCGTCACTGACTGGTTCTGCGCCGCCTGCTCAATGATCGCCGGCCACTGCGCCAGGCTCTGGGCTCCCGACTGGGGCTGCCAGGTGAGGTACGTGCCCCCGCCGTCAGGAGAACCATCGAAGGTGTTGCCGGACGAGTATTGGCCGTCCATGCCGTCGTGCTCGCCGGTGTTCACATTGTCGTCACCCACTCCATAGATGGCGCCGCCGAGCAGGAGATTCAACGCGCACGGGCCCGAGAGCGACTGAGTGGACGCCTGTACCGACGCGCAGTTCGTGTCGAGCGGTCCTTGGGACACCCAGGGAGTGGCAGTCGGTGCTCCGCTCGGCAGGGTCCACGCCGGCGTGATGGAACCTGGCCATGAGGCCGCCGACGAGAGGTCCGGGTTGGGGCTGAAGCCCTGCTTGTCCTGGCTCGGGTTGTCGGTCAGGGGAGAGGTGGGCCCGCTCCAGGTGACCGGGGCCGCGGTACAAGGGGCGCTGTTCTGTCCCGCCAGGTAGGTGACCCAACTCACAATCGACTCGGCCGCACTCTGGGCCGCACAATCGCTTGCCGGGAGCGGTTGGTAGTTGGTATCAACGGAGGCGCCTGCACCAGGTCCGGTGACGGGGGACGCCGGCGGCGTGGTCTGGCAATTCTGATCGGTCTCCTGCTGGCCGGGCTGGGGAGCCTGAGAGGCGCCGGACACGTCAGGGCACGGAGGCGTGCCCTGAGGGTCCCCGTAGGGGTTCCCGTCACCGTTTGGAGTGACCATCACCGTGCCGGAGTGGAGGTTCTGGTATTGGCCCGTCTGGTCGGTGCCGGCTTCGAAGTAAGTGTGGCCCGATCCGTCCTGCACGAGCAGGTTGACGTTGTGGCAGCCCGGATACGAGCCGTAGTAGGACCACGCGCTGTCGTTGGTCGGACATCCCTGAAGGCTCGTCGAGTTCGTCGGCCCACCGCTCGTCGCGACGGCGGATCCGGCCCACCCCGCCACGATGGTGACCGGCACCAAGGAGATCACGAGGATCCTGGCGTGACTGCGCACCCACTTTGCATTGCGGCTGCGGTCAATCTTCGTCATTTTGCCCTCACCTCTCATTTGCTGCTTGCCAGTAGTCGGATCGCACCACGGACCCCCTTTTGCGCGCTGCGCACGAGCAAGTGCCGTGAAATCTTGCCGCCGCGCCGCCTGAAACCATCTTGCCGCCACACCCCCGCCCCATTCCCGTCAAAGTGATGGGTAGCAGAAGAGTATTGGATCCGGCAGCCCCGGTCAAACGCTTGTTTGGGACCGTGATCGGGCCCGCCGGTCTCCGCTACGGCTGCGGGCCGGCTTCCTCTCTCGGGTCTTCCTCGTGCGAGACGGTGATGTAGACGACGAAGCCGATGATCAGCGCCGTGAGGACGAGCGCCACCCATCCGTCTCCCCATCCCAGCCCGCTCTTGACCTTCGCCTTCCCAAACCAGTCGGCAAAGGAAGCCCCGATAGGCCGGGTCAGCACATAGGCGGTCCAGAAGGCGAGGATGGCGTTCATCTTGAAGCCCCGGTAGCCCACGGCCGGCAGCAGGATCATGGCCATGAAGACGAGAGCCGACGCGAAGTAGCCCAGGCCCATGGTGTTGGCGGTCAGATCGCCGGCCGCCGTGCCGAGGGCGAAGGTGGCCAGCACGGCGGCCCAGTAGAAGAGCTCGCGGCGCAGGGTGAAGACGCTGTGGATCGACAGGGTCCGCTCAAAGCGGTGCCACACGATGAACACGACGGCGAGCACCACGGCAAAGAAGATGGTCGACGCTGTGTAGGGCACCTTGAGCTGTATGTGCAGCGCGTCGGCGGCCATGGTGCCGAACACTGCCACCATGGCTACCGCCAGCCAGTACATCCCCGGCACGTACCGCGTCGCCACCAGCTGGATCGCCAGCGCCACGGCCAGGAGCACCCCGCTCACGGCCACGGCGAGGAACTTGTTGTAGCGCAAGACGAAGAAGTCGGCGGTCGCCTCGCCCATGGCGGTGGTCAAGAGTTTCGTGATCCAGAAGACGGCCGTGATCTCGGGAACCTTTATGGCGGTCCGCCTGGCCAGATCCATGGGAGGGGGATCGTAAGGCAGCGCAGAAGGGTGGGCAAGACTTTTGCGCCCGGCGGAGGGGCCGAGGACCGGCGTCCGGGATGCGGCCCGGTTTGCCCTAGCGGTCGACGCCCAGGACCAGGCCGCTGGTCGGGACACCGGTCCCCGCGGTGACCACCACGTGCTGTAGGCCGGGCACCTGGTTGGTCGAGGTGCCGCGCACCAGGCGCACCCCTTCGGCGATCCCGTTCATGCCGTGGAGGTAGGCCTCGCCCAGCTGCCCGCCGTGGGTGTTGATGGGGAGCGTGCCACCCAGCTCAATGCGTCCGTCCTTGACGAAGTCCTTGGCCTCGCCCCTGGCGCAGAAGCCGAGCTCCTCCAGCTGGTAGAGCACGTAAGGGGTGAAGTGGTCGTAGAGGATGGCGGCCTGCATGTCGTCGGGCCCCAGGCCCGAGGTCTCCCACAGCTGGCGCGCCACGACGGCCATCTCGGGCAGGCCGAGCAGGTCGTCGCGGTAGTAGCTGGTCATCATGTCCTGCCCGGAACCCGAACCCTGTACGGCCGCCCGGATCACCGCGGGCACCGACGGGAGGTCCCGGGCCCGCTCCAGCGAGGTGACCACCAGGGCCTGGCCGCCGTCGGTCTCCTGGCAGCAGTCCAGGAGATGGAGCGGCTCGACGATGAAGCGGCTGTCCTGGTGCTGTTGGAGCGTGATCGGCTGCTGGTAGAACCAGGCCCTCGGGTTGGCCGCGGCGTGCCGTCGGTCGGCGACGGCGACGCGCCCGAGGTCCTCGCTGGTGGCACCGGTCACATGCAGGTAGCGCTGGGCCGCCATGGCCACCCATGAGGCCGGGGTGAGCAGTCCCACCGGGAGGTAGGACGCCATGTGGGCGTTCTCGGCGTTGGGCAGGGGTGGGCGGCCCTGCACGCCGGCGCCGAAGCGGTTCCCCGAGCGCTCGTTGAAGGCCCGGTAGCAGACGACTACGTCGGCCACCCCGGCCTGCACGGCCAGCGCCGCCTGCTGCACGGTGCCGCAGCCGGCGCCGCCCCCGTAGTGGATGCGGCTGAAGAAGGTGAGCTCGCCGATGCCCAGACTGCGGGCGATGTCGATGTCGGGGTTGGTGTCCGTACTGAAAGTCACCATGCCCCCCACCTCGGAAGGCGCGATGCCGGCATCGTGCAGGGCGAGGTCGACGGCCTCCACGGCCAGCCGGAGCTCCGACCGCCCGGAGTCCTTGGAGAACTCGGTGGCCCCGATGCCGGCGATGGCCACCTGGCCGGCGAAGGCGTGTGGGCTCACCGGCGTTCCCCGATCCCGAGCGGCAGGACCACCTGGACCGTGCCGCTGACGTGGTCACCGAACTTGTTGGTGCCCCGGATCGACACCGTCACCACACCGCTGGCGCCGTCGTCGGTCACCGGACCCTTGTCGGCCACCGAGCCGGTCAGCGTCATGGTGCAGTCGGGGTAGTTGGGGGCGCCGAGGCGGATGTTGACCTCCATGATCTGGCCGCGCGGGCCGGACCAGTCCGTCACGAAGCGACCGACCAACCCGTTGGTGGTCAGGATGTTCATGAAGATGTCCTCCGAACCCCGGGCCCGGGCCAGCGCGGCGTCATGATGGACGTCCTGGTAGTCCCGGCTGGCGATGGCGCCTGCCACAATGAGCCTGCGGGTGATGGGCAGCACCAGGACGGGCAACTCGTCGCCGACGCTGACTTCGGCGTAGGTGAGCCCGGGCGCCGTGCCGGCCGTCATGATCCGGCACCCGTTTGGGCTTCGGCCTCGACCCCGGCCAGGGCATCGGCGGCGATCTGCGCGCCCAGCCGGGAGAGCTGGGCCCCGGGGCCCCCGAGCATCAGCTCAATCTGCTTGCCCCAGAGGAAGTAGCGGTGGATGGGGAAGGTGATGTCCGCCCCCATACCGCCGTGGAGGTGCTGGGTGGCGTGCACGGTGCGCTGGCCCCGCTCGGAGGCCTGCCACTTGGCCACCCGGGCGGCGTCGGTGGCGTCGCGGCCGGTGTCGAAGAGCCAGGCCGCGTTCAGCCAGGTGACCCGCATGGCCTCAATGTCGATGGCGGCGTCGGCCGCCCGCAGCATGGTGCCCTGGAACGTGCTGAGAGGGCGCCCGAACTGGTGCCGGTTGTTGAGGTAGTCCGCCGTCTGGGCCAGGGCGGCCTCGCACACCCCGACCTGCAGGGCGCACAGGGCCGTGGTGGCCGCGACCAGCAAAGTGTCAAGGGCAGCCCGGCCCGCTTCGGGCCCGACCAACACGTCGCCCGGGCCGATCGCCGTGTCCGCCAGGTGGAGGTGGGGGTGGATCTCGCGATTGGTGGTCCCGGCGCGTTCGAGCGACGCGCCCGGGCTCAGTGGATCGACCAGGGCCAGCAGCACCGTGCCGTCGATGGTCCGGGCCGGCACCACGATCCGGGCCGCCAGGTGGGCCTGGGGCACGGCCAGCTCGGTGCCGTTGAGCACCCATCCCTGGCCTTCGGGCGAGGCGGTGGTGGCAGGCAGGGAGCGCACGCTGTGGGCGCTGCCGGTCAGCGCCGCCGTGAGCATCACCTGGCCCGAGGCCACGCCGGGCAACCATTGGGCCCGCTGGGACGGCGAACCGAAGCGGGCGATCGGCAACGCCCCGAGCACCAGGGTGGCCCACAGGGGAACCGGTGCCACCACATTGCCCTGGGCCTGGAGCAACAGGCAGAGCTCGGTCAGGCCGTAACCGCCGCCGCCGTGTTCGGCGGGCACGGCGATGCCGAGCAGGTCGGCCACGGCCAGGGCCTGCCACAGGTCGCGATCGACCGCGTCCTCCGACTGTTCGGCCGCCAGCACCCGATCGGGTTCGACCAGGCCGGAGAACAACCCGTCGGCCGCCTCGGTCACCGCCAACTGCTCGTCGGAGAGGGCGAAGTCCATCAGTGCGCCACCTCTGCTTCTGCCTTTGCTTCCGCCGGCACGAACACCGGCAGGCTCAGCTCGTCGTCGCAGTCGACGAAGCGGGCCCGGAGGGCCATGCCGATCCGCAGGCTCCCGGTCTCCACCCCGTCCAGGTTGGCCACCACCCGGGTGCCCTCCTCCAACTCCACCAGGCCGATGGGCAGGGGATAGTCGAACGAGGGGACCTGGGGGTAGTGGACCACGACGAAGGAGTAGAGGGTGCCGCGGCCGCTGGCCTCCACCGTGTCCCACTCCAGTGAGCGGCAGCTGCCACAGGCCGGCAGGGGAGGGTGGCGCAGGGTCCCGCACGCAACGCAGCGCTGGATCAACAGCGTGTGCCGGCGCGCCCCCTCGAACCAGAAGGCGTTGTCCTGGGTCAGCGCCGGCCGGGGCCGCGGCGGTCGGGGGGGCCGGGCGGGCTCGGCGGCGGGAGGTCCTTCGGTGGCCCCAGGCGCCTTCGGCCGCGGCAGGTATTTGAGGATGCGGAAGCGCATGGTGGCCACGGCCTCACCGGCCCCGGCCAGGGCCGCCACCTGCGCCGGCGTCGGGTCCGCCGGCACGTCGGCGTCGGCCACGGCCACGAATTCAAGGCGGGTGGTGACGAAGCGGCCGGTGCCGAGCCCGGTGCGCTTGGGGGCCGAGATCTCCTCAATGACCGAGCGCACCAGCAGGCGGTCCCCGATCACCAGCGGGCGGTCGTAGTGCTGCTCGCAGTTGGTGGCCACGACCGAGGTCAGGCCCTCCGAATCAAGCAGGCCCATCATGAGGTCGGCGGGCCCGCTCCCCTGCTCCCCTCCGGCCTCCCGCGCCGCCTCGACCACCTGGCTGGCCCGCAGGCCGCGCATGATCCACGCCTGGAGCATGGTGGGCGGGGCGATTATCCGTTCAAGGCCGTACTCCCGGGCCGCCCCGTCGGACACGTAGACCGGGTTCTCGTCGCCCATGGCCTCGACCCAGTGCCGGATCATGGGGGCGTTGACGGCGTCGGGGGAGAGTTGGGGCTCGCCCGACGACAATCCGACCAGCCGTTCCAGCTCGGCGCTGTGGTCGGGGAAGGGAGCCAGCTCGTCGGGGCGATCCGTCATCGCGCTCCCCGCTTCATGCCCAGGCCGGCGGTGGCCACGATCTCGCGCTGCACCTCGTTGACGCCGCCCCCGAAGGTGTTGATCTGAGCCTGGCGCCCCGAGGCTTCCAGCCTTCCCCGCAGCAGGGCACCGGGGGACCCGGGGGTGAGATATCCCGCTGCGCCGATGATGCCGAGGAGGAGGCGGAAGACCTCAATGGTGCGCTCGGTGCCGAAGACCTTTATGGATGAAGATTCGGCCCCGGTGAGCTCGCCGTCGGCCACGTGCACCGCCATGCGCCAGTTGAGGAGCCACATGGCCTGGAGCTCGGCGTGGCACCTGGCCAGGTCCATCTGCACCCAACCCTGCTCAATGAGGGTGCGGCCGTCGTCGCTGGATTGGCGGGCCGCCCAGGCCACGATGTCGTGGTACAAGGAGATGGCCAGGCCGCTCCAGGCGGCCAGCCCGACCCGCTCGTGGTTGAGCTGGGTGGTGATCATGCGCCAGCCCTCGTTCTCCGCACCCACCCGGTTCTCCACCGGCACCCGTACGTCCTCGTAGTAGGTCGACGTGGTGGTCAGCCCCCCGACCGTGTTGATGATCGACCACGCGAAACCCTTGGCGTCGGTGGGCACGCAGAGAATGGATATGCCCTTGTGCTTGGGCGCGTCAGCGTCGGTGCGCACGGCCAACCAGATGTAGTCGGCCTGGTCGGCGCCGGAGGTGAAGATCTTGGCCCCGTTGACCACGTACTGCTCGCCGTCGCGCGCGGCCCGGGTGCGCAGCGAGGCCAGGTCGGTCCCGGCTTCGGGTTCGGTGTAGCCGATGGCGAAGTTCAGCTCGCCCGAGAGGATCTTGGGTAGGAAGAACGCCTTCTGCTCCTCGGTGCCGTAGCGCATGATGGTGGGCCCGACGGTGTTGATCGTGACGAAGGGGAAGGGCGCGCCGGCCCGCCGGGTCTCGTCGAAGAAGATGAACTGGTCGGTGGCCGGGCGGCCCTGGCCCCCGAACTCGGTGGGCCACCCGATGCCCAGCCAGCCGTCGGCACCGACGCGGCGCACCACCCGGCTCCAGGCCTCGCCGCCCTCTCCCCCTTCGGCCAGGCCAGCCCGCACCTCGTCGGTCAACAGGCCGGCGTAGTACCGGCGCAGCTCGGCGCGCAGCTGCTGCTGCTCGGGGCTCTCTTCGAGGAACATGCGGCCAACCTCGGCGGGGATCAGTCGGCGGTCCCTGCAGGTCAAGGCCGCTCCGGGCGAAAACTGTAACAGGTTCTCGTTCGTGGGCAGCAGGGGGGCGAGCTCCCGGCTGCCCGTCGCCGGACATCGGCCTCTGCATTTCCCGTTGTTACTCCACCCCTGTGCCGACCGGGCGGGCCAACGGTCCGCCCTCCCGGAGGCCGGCCACCGCCCCGGCGATCGCGGCGACGGCAGCGAGGAACAGGGCGGTGAGGGAAAATGCGTGATCCACCGCCGGGGACGCCAGGGATCTCCCACCCGAGAGGTCGAACACGAGTCCGGTCAGGGCGAGCCCGAGGGCGGTACCCATGCCTCGGGTCATGTTGAGCACGCCGGAAGCCAAGCCCGACTGCTGCGAAGGCACCGAACCCATGATGGCGGCGTTGTTCGGCGGCGTGAAGAGGCCTAACCCGGCGCCGGCGACCGTCAACAGCAGCAGGAAGATCGAAGTCGGTGGCCGCAGGGCACCCACCGCGAGGAGACTGCCGGCCACGAGAGCCATTCCGCTCATGGTCAGCGGTCGAGCCCCCAGCCGGTCGGCCAGACGTCCGGCGACCGGTGCCGTTGCCCCGAGCGCGAGAGGCATCACCATGAGTTCGAGGCCGGCTCGGCCAGAACCGAGCCGCAACCCTCGTTCCAGGTAGAAAGGGACGAGGAAGAGGATGCCGAACATGACGAGGTAGGAAAGCATTCCGCTAGTGATCCCGGCACTGAAACGCGACCGGCGAAAGAGGGCCAGGTCCAGCATCGGCGCACCACACCGGCTCTCCCGCAGCACGAATCCGGCGCCGAAGGACAGTCCGGCGAGGACCAGTCCGAGGATGATCGGCGATGTCCACCCCGTTGAGTTCCCCAGCGATATGGCGGTGAAGAGGGCGACCACGGCGGGAAAGAACACCGCCAATCCGGCCCAATCGAATGCCACCCGTGCCTGGAGGTGACGGCTCCGAGGCACCAGCAACAGTCCGGCGATCATGCCGAGCAGGCCGAAGGGCACGTTCACGTAGAAGATGAGCCGCCATCCACCGGCCGCCAGGAGGAAGCCTCCGACTGTCGGGCCGAAGGCCAGGCCGACGGCTTGCGCTGCGCCCTGGATCCCGATCGCCTTGCCCAGCGACTGCTTGGGCACGGCGAGGACGATGATGGCGATGCTGTTGGCCTGCAGCAGTGCCGCCCCCACCGCCTGGAGCGCCCGGAACCCGATCAACGCACCGAGGCTGGGCGCGAGCCCACAGAGCGCCGAACCGACGATGAAGACACCGAATCCGTAGACATAAAGGAGCTTGCGGCCCCACATGTCGGCGAATCGGCCCACAGATGCCACCGTCGCCACCAGGACGAGGAGATAGCTCAGCCCCACCCAGGTGACGGCACCGACGCTGGAGTGAAAGGTCGCCTGCAGCGTTGGCAACGCGACGGTCACGATGCTGGCGTCGAGCTGGCCCATGAAGGCCCCGATGCATACGGCGGCCACGGCCAGCCAGTAGGCATTGGCCCGGCGTCTGATGGCCGCCGGCCGTCGCGGCTCGACGAGGAGCCGGTGCCACCCAACGGGCCTCAGCTCATCGACAGTGTCCACTGCACCGATTCTGCCTGTGATCGACTGAGAAGTCTCATAGAGATTTCCCGTGTAATCGATAAGCTAAGCAAATGGATTCCCGCCGGCTCCAGTATTTCGTGGCCGTGGTCGACCACGGAGGGTTCACGGCGGCGTCCAAGGCCGTGTTCATCTCCCAACCCGCGCTGTCCTTGGCGGTCAAGGAGCTGGAGGCCGACCTTGGAGCCCCGCTCTTCGCCCGAATCGGCCGCAGGGTTCAGCTCACCGAGGCAGGATCTGCCCTCCTCGGGCCGGCCCGACAGGTGCTACGCGATCTCGCAACCGGCCGTGCAGCCGTGATGGCGGTGACCAGTTTGGCATCGGGGTCGTTGTCCCTGGCCAGCCTCCCGACACTCGCCGCCGACCCCATGGCTGCGCTGGTGGGCCGGTTTCGCAGCCACCACCCGGGGGTGCGCGTCGATCTGGCCGCCCCGGAAGATGGCCGTGACCTCTTCGACATCGTCGAGACCGGAAAGTGTGAACTCGGCCTCACTGATGCCTTGGACGTTCCCGAAACACTCGTCGCCACCGGGCTCGGTCCGCAGATGCTCGTCTTCATCCTCCCCCCGGGCACCACTCGCCGCGATGCCGAGGCAGCCAAGCTGATCGATTTCCACGACACATCCTTCGTGGCCGCACCGGAGGGGACCTCCACCAGGCGCCTTCTCGACGAACGCTTTGGAGCGGCGGGGCTGCACCCGAAGCTGGCCGTGGTCTCGGCCCAACGCGATGCCATCCTGCCTCTCGTGCTGGCGGGGGCCGGCGCCGCTCTCGTCCCTGAGTCCATGGCCCTCATGGCCGGACGATTCGGAGCGGTCATTGCCCGACCGGACCCACCTGCGGTACGCCAACTCGCCCTGGTCCATCGCCCCGGGGTGCTCTCCCCAGCCGCCACAAGATTCTCGGAATTGGCCTTGGCCAACCCGAGTCCCACCTCCTGAGGCCGCACGTTCATGACCGATCAGTTCGGAGACCGGGCACCGGAACCTCGGGTCACCGGCCTGGTTGGTCGAGCGAATGGCTGGGGCAGGCGACCGGTGGGCCGAGTATGCCGCCCGGGCATCCCGAGCCGGGCGCGCCCCGGAACGGGTTCTGGGCCTTCACCTCCCATGACGACTGCGTGACCGTCAACCGCGACTGGGAGCACTTCTCTTCGGCTCTTCGGCCCGGCTCTCGTCGCTCCTCCAACAAGAACGCCCTCAGTGTCCAGCGCTGGACACCGGAGAGGAACTCCGCCTGGCCATCGTCATCCGGATCGAGCGCACCTTCAACCGATGCTGCCTTCAGCGCGAATTCGGGAGGCTCGCACCGATCGAATATGAGACCATCTGAAACGTTCCCACAGCAGCAGGAGAATCAAGGCCAGCTGCCTGTCTATCTGTGAGACGGCGGCCACGGAGGCGCCGATCGGACTGGGCTCGGTCTGCCTGGCGGCGCTCAGCGGTGCGTCGCTCGCCACGACGTCGTTCCATCGGTGGGTCGATGTCCGACATCGCATGCAGGACGGCTTCGAATGTTGCCTTTCTGATGGCGTGAGGTCGTCCCGCCAGGTCAATGTAATGTCCCACGCTCACGTCGCCACCCCCGCCGTGGACGAGTCGTGCGGCCGATCCGAAGGCTGCCACTTTCTTGTTGGGGAAGCGCTCATTCTGATTCTCCTGTGTTGTCCTATGGGTTGCATCTCCTATGGCTCTGGTCTTGCCACTTGCTCCCCGAAGACCCCACACCGAAGCCTGGCCCGCGGTTGATCCCCCCGCCCTTGGGAAGGGAACCATGGGCGTCCCTGCTTGCTCCCGGGAACCCATGAGGACCCCCGCCTATACCGGTCAGGCCGGGTCGAAATGCACCCAATTCGGCCAAACCCGAGACTTCTTGAAACATGAAACTGAAGCGCCCGTAGGACGCACCGACTTCAGAACCTAAACGATCGTTGGTTGGGAAACCTGCGGCGGGACGTAGCCCGGCTTTTCGAACGCCGCTGAGCGTCGCACCTCTTCAGTGATGCGAGTCCTGTCACCCGTTCATTTCGGGTCCATTCATTCAGGGCTCTCCACGCACAAAATGGCACCTTCGCCTGCGTACCGGCCACGGCACCAGGCCGCAGAGTCCGGCCGTGACGCCTTTCAGCATCTCACTGGCCTGACGCATGAACTCCACGAGGTGCCTTCCTGGCTCTGCCACCTTGCGCCTCGCGACTGGAGCGAACCCCAAGATTGGGGCGCCAAGAGGGAGCCCAGGTCACGAGCGGCCTCGGCCGTCCTATGATCACTGACACACGTTCTAGAAATTGCCCCTGGGGGGCAGGCGACCGGTGGGCCGAGTGGGCCGCCCGGACAGGCCGAAAGGGGAAAATGGGTCTGGACGAGATCGATCTCATCGACGGGCGCAACTTCGTGGCCGGGGTGCCCCACCACTGGTTCGCCCAACTGCGCCGGGAGGCGCCGGTCTACTGGCACCCCGAAGCGGGCGCCCCCCGGGGCGGATTCTGGGCCGTCACCGGTTACGACGACTGCGTGACCGTCAACCGCGACTGGGAGCACTTCTCCTCGGCCCGGCGCTCATCGTTGTTCGGAGAAATGGACGAGGACCAGCTGGCCCAGCAGCAGCTGATGATGGTCAACATGGACCCGACCATGCACACCCGGTACCGCCGGCTGGTCAACCACGGCTTCACACCCAAGATGGTCCGCGATCTGCACCAGCAGATCATCGGCTTCGCCGACGGCATCATCGACTCGGTGTGCGAGCGCGGCACGGCCGACTTCGTGGAGGAGATCTCGGCCGAGCTCCCTCTCCTGGTCATCGCCGAGCTCCTGGGCGTCCCGGGGGAGGACCGCCGCATGGTCTTCGAGTGGTCGAACCGCATGATCGGCTCGGAGGACCCCGAATACCAGATCCCGGGGGTGGACCCGGGTGAAGCCGCCATGCAGGTGTACAGCTACGCCGAGGAGCTGGCCGCCGACCGGCGCCTGGCCCCCCGCCACGACCTGATCTCCGTGCTGATCGACGCCGAGGTCGAGGGCGAGAAGCTGGACCAGCTGGAGCTCGACCTCTTCTTCCTCCTGCTGATCGTGGCGGGCAACGAGACGACCCGGAACCTCATGTCGGGTGCCATGACGGCCTTTTTCGACCATCCCGAACAGTGGGAGCTCCTGCGCCGGGACCGCTCGCTCCTGCCGGGCGCGGTGGAGGAGATGCTGCGCTTCGTCACCCCCGTCATGCACTTCCGGCGCACGGCCACCATGGACACCGTGCTGGGCGGCCAGGAGCTCAAGGAAGGCGACAAGGTCGTCTTCTGGCACACTTCGGCCAACCGTGACGAAAAGGTGTTCAGCGACCCCGACCGCTTCGACATCGTCCGCACGCCCAACAACCACATCGCCTTCGGCGGCGGTGGCCCCCACTTCTGCCTGGGCGCCAACCTGGCCCGCATGGAGATCATGGTCATGTTCGACCGCCTGCTCGACCGCATACCCGACATCCGGCTCGACGGCGAGGTGCAGCGCCTGCAGTCGAACTTCATCAACGGGACCAAGCACATCCCGGTGGCTTTTGCCCGGTCCGCTCCCGCGGGCGGCACCCCCCTGCCCGCACGGTCCCGCTGACGTGGGCGATCCGGTGGTTCGCTTCCACCAGTCGATCACCTTCCTGCCCACCCGCCAAGCTGTCCCGCTGGCCCAGACCTGTGACGCACTCGGCTATGGCGGCATCTACATTTCGGACCACCTCTTCAACCCGCGCCAACTGGAGTCCCGCTACACCTACTCCGAGCGCGAGGACGGTGCCCCGGGCTGGGAGGCCGAGACCCCGTGGCCCGACCCCATGTGCGTGATTTCTGCGCTGGCCGCGGTGACCGAGCACGTGACCTTCACCACCGGCGTCTACGTCGCCCCCTCCCGCGACCTCATCACCGTGGCCAAGACGGTCGGGACGGCGGCGGTGCTCTCCGGGGACCGGCTGCGCCTCGGCGTCGGCGTCGGCTGGTGCAAGGAAGAATTTGCACAGACCGGCCAGGACTTCACCAACCGGGGCAAGCGGCTGGACGAGATGATCGTGGCCCTGCGCGCCCTGTGGCAGGGGGGTTGGGTCGAGTACCACGGGGAGTACTACGACGTGCCGCCGTGCCAGGTGGAGCCCGCCCCGACGCGGCCGGTCCCCATCATCGGCGGCGGGCACTCCCCGGTGGCCCTCCGGCGCACGGCGGCCCTGTGTGAGGGGTGGATCGCCGCCGGTGCCTACTCCGAGGAAGAGGCGTGGACCCACCTGGGCGCGCTCCGCGACGCCCTGGCGGCGGCCGGCCGGGAAGCGGAGGAGTTCACCATCTACCTCTCGCTCAAGGAGCGGCCCGACGTCGACATGTTCCGCCGCTTCGCCGAAGCGGGCGTCACCGACTTCGTGTGCGCCCCCTGGATGTTCGTCACCATCGATCCCGGCACTCCCGACGACAAGGCGCTGGCGCAGCGACAGGACGCGGTGAAATGGTTTGCCGAGAAGTTCGTGGCCAAGGTGTGAGAGAGGCCGGGGCATGAGAGGGAGGGCCGGACCGTGAAGAGCATGAAGATCGGGCTGCAGCTGGGCTACTGGGGCGCCGGCCCGCCCCCCAATGCGGTGGAGCTCGTGGAGGAAGCCGACCGCCTCGGCTATGACTCCGTCTGGACGGCGGAGTCCTACGGCTCCGACGCCCTGACCCCGCTGGCCTGGTGGGGCTCGCGCACCGAGCGGGTCCGCCTCGGTACATCGCTCTGTCAGCTGTCGGCGCGGACGCCCACCGCCATGGCCATGGCGGCGCTGACCATGGACCACCTCTCGGGAGGGCGCTTCGTCCTCGGCCTCGGCGTCTCGGGCCCCCAGGTGGTCGAGGGTTGGTACGGCCAGTCCTTCTCCGCCCCCCTGGCCCGCACCCGCGAGTACCTCGACGTGGTGCGCCAGGTGCTGGCCCGGGAGAAGCCCGTGACCAATGACGGGCCGCACTACCCGCTCCCCTTCCCCGGCGGCACCGGGCTGGGCAAGCCCCTCAAGCCCATCGTCCACCCGCTGCGGGCGGATATCCCCATCATTCTGGGCGCCGAGGGCCCGAAGAACGTGGCCCTGGCGGCCGAGATCGCCGACGGCTGGTTCCCCATCTTCTTCTCGCCCAAGGCCATGTCGTCCTTCGAGGCCTCGCTGGACGAGGGCTTCGCCCGACCCGGGGCCCGGCGCTCGGCCGAGGACTTCGAGGTCCTGGCCTTCGCACCGACCGTGATCAACGAGGACACCGACGCCGCGGCGGACGGGTTCCGGCCCTACCTCGCCCTCTACATCGGGGGCATGGGGGCCAAGGAGATGAATTTCCACTTCGACGTCTTCGCCCGCATGGGCTACGAGGAGGCGGCCACCAAAATTCAGGACGCCTACCTCGACGGGCGCAAGGACGACGCCGCCGCGGCGGTGCCCACGTCCATGGTGGAGGACATCGCCCTGGTCGGACCGGTGGAGAAGATCCGGGACGACCTCGACGCCTGGCGCGAGTCCCGGGCCACCACCATGCTGATCAACGGCGACGTGGCGACCCTGCGCACCATGGCCGAACTGGTGCTCGGCTGAAGAGGGGTGCGGGCGCCCGGATCAGGTCAGGGCGGTGGCCGGTCCCCGGTAGGTGGCGGAGCCGAAACCGATGATCGGAATGAAGATGAAATTGAGGAAGATGAGCCCCACCGCGAAGCCTGAGCTCTTGCCGAAGGACTTGGCGATGTCCAGGGCGACGATGATCCAGAAGATGAAGCCGACCAGCGGGATGAGGAAGAGGATCAGCCACCAGCCCGGTCGGCCGATGATCTTCAGCATGATGTAGTAGTTGTAGATCGGGATGATGGCGGCCCAGCCGGGCTGGCCAGCCTTGACGAACATTCTCCAGAAGGCAGCGATCTCGAAGACGATGACAGCCAGGTAGATGATGAGGAGAACTCCTGCGCCTGACGAACCTGCTGCGAAGAGCGTTGCCACGGATGACCTCCCGAGTTCCGGATTGCGTACACGGAGGATCGTAGGTCGAAGTCACCTCTGAATGCTTGGATGCCGACCGGGGATTCACCTTGGCGTCACACCGGTGCGACACAATGCACCGGTGACCCTTTTCGAACTGTTCGAAACCGAATCTGCCGGGCCCGGGACAGCAGCGCCCCCCGTCCCGCCGTCGGCCACCGCATCCGGCGCGCTCCCGAATGGTCCGATCAGGCGGGACTGGCCCGAGGTCGAGGTACGCACCAGCACCCGGCGCCGCAAGACGTCCGAAGCCCGGTGGGACGGGGATCGCATCGTGGTCTCGCTGCCGGCGCACTTAAGTGGCGAGGCCCGCCAGAAGACGATCACCTGGTTGGTCGACCGCCTCGTGTCCAAGCAACCGCTGCGCTCCGCGAGGGGAGACGAGGGGCTCATGGACCGGGCCCGGTCCCTGAGCGAGCGTTACCAGTTGGGCGCGCTGCCCACCTCGGTGCGCTGGGTCACCAACCAGAGCGCCCGGTGGGGTTCCTGCTCGTACCGCTCCGGGGAGATACGGCTGTCCCACCGGCTCCGGTCGGTGCCCGACTGGGTGCTGGACGCCGTGCTGGTCCACGAGTTGGCGCACCTGCGCCACCCCGACCACTCGGCGAGGTTCCACCAGCTGGCGAACGCCTACCCCCGCCATGGCGAGGCCGGCATCTTCCTGGCCGGCTACGGGCTCGGACTGTCCGATCCCACCGCTTAGGCCGGTTCGACCGCCAGGATCTGCCCGAGACGGCGCAGGCTCTCGTTGGCCCCGCCGAGGGTCAGCTCAATCTGGCGTGTGAGGAGGAAGAAGCGGTGGAGCGGGTAGTCCCGGTCCACGCCCACCCCGCCGTGCAGGTGCACCGCGGCGTGCACCACCCGCTGGCCCCCGTCGGCCGCCCAGAACTTGGCCACCGCCACCTCGGAGGCGGCCGGCAGCCCCGCCGCCAGACGTGAGGCCGCCTGCCAGGCGGTCAAGCGGATGGCCTCGGTGTCGACATAGGCGTCGGCCGCCCGCTGGCCCACGGCCTGGAACGTGGCAATGGGCTTCTCGAACTGCACGCGGGTCTTGGTGTACTCGGCCGTGAGATCGAGGGCCGCCGCGCAGGCGCCGGCCTCCTGGACGCACAGCGCGGTGGAGGCGCACTCGGTCATGGCGGTGATGATGGCCGCACCCTCGGCATCCTCGCCGCCGAGCAGGCGATCCGCCGGGACCGTGACTCCGCCCAGCTCCATGATCGCCTCGGTGCGTCCCGTGGTCGGGTTCTGGGCGGTGAGGCTGATCCCCTCGCTGCCGGCTTCGACGATGAACACGCCGACGCCGTCCGGCGAACCGTCGGCGGCCACGCGGGTGGCCGGAACCAGGATGGCCCCGGCGTGGTAGGCGGCGGGCACGCAGGCCTTGGTGCCGTCGAGCCGCCATGACCCGTCGGGCTGGGCGGTGGCCACGGTCGCCGGGCTGAGGCCACCGGGGAGAATGACCTCGCCCGCCAGCTCCGCCAGAGCGGCGGTGAGGATCACGTCGCCGCCGGCCACACCGGGGAGCCAGGTCTTGCGCTGGGCGTCGGTCCCGAATTGGGCGATGGGCATGGCGCCGTACACCATGGTCTCGACCACCGGGACATACGCCGCGGTGCGGCCAGCCGCCTCAATGACGAGGCACGCCGCCACGAAGTCCAGGCCGGCGCCGCCGAATTCCTCGCCCAGGTGGATCCCGAGCAGCCCGGCGTGAGCCAGCTCGGTCCACAAGTCGCGGTCGATCGGCCCCCCGTCGTCGTCCCTCGCCTCAATCTCCCTGAGGCGCTCGTGGGTGGCCCGCTCGGAGAATATCCGGCCGGCCAACTCGCGGACTGCTTGCTGCTCTTCGCTGTAGGCGAAATCCATGATGTGTGCTCTCTCTGCCTGATTGGTGTGGGCGATGTGGGGACTAGCGCAACGATCGCGGCATGCCGAGCCCGAAGATGGCGATGAGGTCGCGCTGGATCTCGTTGGTGCCGCCGCCGAAGGTCAGGATGATCATGGAGCGGGCGTACATCTCGAGGCGCCCGGCGATGACGACCGCCGGAGAGCCACGGGTCAGGTAGCCGGCCTGGCCGAGCACCTCCATCAGCAAGCGGAACGCCCGCAGGTAGAATTCGGTCCCGAACACCTTTATGGACGAGGCGTCGGCCACGTCCAGGTGCCCCTGGGTGCCCTGCCAGGCCACCTTCCAGTTGATCAGGCGCAGGAACTCCAGCTCGGCATGGACCCGGGCCAGGTGCTCCTGCACCCACTCCTGGTCGATGACGCGGCGGCCGTCGGGCAGCTTGGTCGCCTGCGCCCAGGCCCGCACGTCGGTGAGCACGCGCTCAATGATGCCGGGCGAGCACAGGGTCACCCGCTCGTGGTTGAGTTGATTGGTGATGAGGGACCAACCCTGGTTCTCGCCGCCGACCAGGCTGGAGGCAGGGACGCGGACGTCCTCATAGAAGGTGTAGTTGATGTTGTGGTCTCCCAGGAGCTTCATGGGCACGACTCGGATCCCGGGTGTGTTCATCGGGATGACGAACATGGAGATGCCCTTGTGCTTGGCGACGTTAGGATCGGTCCGTGTGGCCAGCCAGATGTAGTCGGCGTCGCCGGCCAGGCTGGTGTAGATCTTCGCCCCGTTGATCACGTACTCGTCCCCGTCGCGCTCGGCCCGGGTGCTCAACGAGGCCAGGTCGGTACCTGAGTTGGGCTCCGTGTACCCGATGCAGAAGTGGATCTCCCCGGCCAGGATTTTGGGGAGGAAGAATTCCTTTTGCTCCTGGGTCCCGAAATTCATGATGGTCGGGCCCACCGTGTTGATGGTGAGCATCGGCACCGGCGCTCCACTGCGCATCGACTCGTCGAAGAAGATGAACTGCTCAATGGCCGAGCGACCCTGACCGCCCCATTCCTTGGGCCACCCGATGCCGAGCCACCCGTCGGCACCCATCTGCTTGACCACCTTGCGCACGACCGGACCGATGCCGTGCGAACCGGCCAACTCCTTTTCCAGCTCGGGCGTCAGCAGGTTCTCGTAGTAGGAACGCAGCTCGCTCCTCAGCGCCTGCTGCTCCTCGGTGTAGGCAATCTCCATGGTGTCCCTCCCGGGCCGGGTGGCCGCGTCAGCCCACTCCAGCGCCGCTGCACGGCCGATCAGGGACCGGGCGGCGGCGCGAGAGGGCACGTTACAGTCCTCCGCCGGGCGACGGCCAATGTGGCGGGAAGCTGGGCGGCGGCGGACGGCAGGTAACGTGCTGTCCGCCTCGGGTGAGTCCCCGGGGTGCCTGTTCGAACCGAGGAGCCTGCCACCATGCCTGAAGCCGTCATCGTCGCCACCGGCCGCACCCCCATCGGCCGGGCCAACAAGGGTTCACTGGTCGAGTGCCGACCCGACGACCTCAGCGCGCTGGTCATCAGGGCCGTGCTCGAAAAGGTGCCCCAGCTGAATCCGGCCGACGTGGAGGACGTCATGCTGGGCAACGGGCAACCGGCCGGCGAGGCGGGCTACAACATCGCCCGCGTGGCGGCGATCCTGGCCGGGCTGGACAACGTGCCGGGCGTCACGGTGAACCGCTACTGCTCCTCATCCCTGCAGACCATCCGCATGGCGGCCCACGCCATCCGGTCCGGCGAGGGCGACGTATTCATTGCCGCCGGCGTGGAGACGGTGAGCCGCTACATGCACGGCGCGGCGGACGTGGGGCCGCACAACACCGCCTTCGTGGCCGCCGAGGAGCGGACCAAGAACCGCGCCCCGGCCGTGACCGAGCCGTGGTCCCCGCCTTCTGGGCTGCCCGACGTCTACATCGCCATGGGCCAGACGGCGGAGAACGTGGCCGAGTACGAGAAGGTCACCCGGGAGGAGATGGACGAGTTCGCGGTCCTCTCGCAGACCCGGGCCGTCGAGTCCCAGGAGAACGGCTTCTTCGAACGGGAGATCATCCCGGTCACCCTGGCCGACGGAACCGTCGTGGGCAAGGACGACGGTCCGCGGGCCGGCACCAACCTTGAGGGACTGGCCAACCTCAAGCCGGTGTTCCGCGAGGGCGGCACCATCACCGCCGGCAATGCATGCCCCCTCAACGACGGGGCGGCGGCCGTCATCGTGATGAGCGACACCAAGGCCAAGCAACTCGGCATCACCCCCCTGGCCCGGATCGTGGCCAGCGGGGTGACCGGCCTCAACCCCGAGATCATGGGACTGGGCCCCGTGGACGCCTGCCGACAAGTCCTGTCCCGGGCCAGCATGACGATGGACGACATCGACCTAGTGGAGATCAACGAGGCCTTCGCCGCGCAGGTCATCCCGTCGGCCAAGCACCTGGGTATCAGCTGGGACAAGCTCAACGTCAAGGGTGGGGCCATCGCTCTCGGCCACCCCTTCGGCCAGACCGGTGCCCGCATCATGACCACGCTGCTCAACGCGCTGGAGGACACCGGCAAGACGTTCGGGCTGGAGTCCATGTGCGTCGGTGGCGGCCAGGGCATGGCCATGATCGTCGAGCGCCTGAGTTAGAGCGAGGGGTCCGGCGGGCCCCCGTCCCCGGAGGTGTCAGGGCCGAGGGGCAGGCAGGACCGGCAGGAGTCCCCACCGAACGGGGTCAGGTGGAAGCTGCGGCGCGCTGGTCTTCGGCGTGCGCCCGGCCGGCGGGATTGAATCGGCACCTTTGGACCGGCCTGTCGCCGAAGGGTCAATCAGCATCTTGTGGCCCGCGACCCCCTGCCTGGACCGGCTGCCCTGTCACCGTTCCGTCGGTTGCCCTCTGCTCACACTTCGTATCCACCGCAGCGGCCGAGTGACACGCCAGCTCAGTGTCTTTCGCATCGCTTCGATTCCTTCGACCATGGTGTCCAAACGGGCCTGCAATTCGCCCAGGGCCGCATTGCGCTGGGCGAAGAGAGTCTCGGCATTGGCGCGTTGGGCCTCGGTGATCCCCAATCGACCGACGGTTTCCGCCAGTTGGGCCTCGGCGATACCCAATCGACCGACGGTTTCCGCCAGTTGAGCCTCGGTGATCCCCAATCGACCGACGGTTTCTGCCAGTTCGGCTTCGGCGATTCCCAAGCGAGCCTCGGTTTCCGCCAGTTGGGCCTCGGAGCCGGCGAGGAGCGACTCGCGCTCCTTGAGCAGGATTGCCATGGCGTGGCGATCGAGCATCTCGACTTCACTGGCCTCACTTCGACCCATGCCGGCGCCGGCGAGTCCACCTGCATGTACCAAGTGTGGATCTGCTGCTGCGAGAAAGGCAGTCCGTGCCCGTTCTCTGTCGCAGTGGGCATGCAACCACGGCCATAGGGTTTCGATCAGGTACTCGCCATCATTGACCGTGCGCGGGAACTCCAGCAGGTAGAGAGGCACTTGCCTGGCCGTGGCCCAGTAGATCAACCGATGGAAGCCGACTGCAAGGATCCGCGCTTCGTCAACCGGATCGAGTGAGTAGACGGCACCTCCAGTAACGGTGCCATTCACCTCCCTCGGGGGCAAACTGGCCCAATGCCCCTCGGCCATGGCGATACGTTCTTGAAGGATTCGACTCGTGGCGGCAGCCATCAACTCGCGAACGGGAACCAGCAATGCATCGATCTCAATCACGGCCGGATCGATGTTGTCGCAGTAAGTGAACAACCAGGGGTCTTTGACTACGTAGGGAACCCCGTCACTGAGGAGCCTGTGCTCCAGGCCGGCCTTGGCGCGATCGTCAAAGAAGTCGTCCGACGATCCGACGTCAAGACCGCATTCACCGAGGAAGCGAACGAGGAAGCTGGTACCCGCACGCCCCGTCCCGGCGATGACCACATTGTGCCTGCGATCGGTGCGGTGGCCAGATGGAGAAGTTTCGGCGGCCACTGATGGAATCTACCGAAGATGGGCTCGGCCGTGTCACGCACTCTCAGCAGAGAAATCACATGGGACCTGCAGCGGCGCTGCACTCCGACACGCCGGCCGGGACGAACCGCGTCTCCCCACATGGAGACCGCGAGCCTGCCGCGATGATGGCGGACAAAGACGCTGATACCGCCTTTGCTCCGGCTCAGAGGCCCGTGCCCGGCTGCAATCGTACGGGTGAACCACGTTGAGCCGGCTAGTCACTGGACATCTGCACTCCTGCCTCCACGTCGGCCACGGCAGGCACCGGACCCGGATCGATCCCCTCGCGGCCGGCCAGGTACAACGAGACGAAGTCACCGAACAGGGCGAGGTCGAAGAAGCGTCCGTAGTCGTCCTCGCCCTCGGCCCACACCGGGATGACGTCAGCCATGACTTCATCGGTGGCCCGGGCCACCAGATCGAACCGGCGCGCCACACCGGGGTGCTCTGCGCCATGGCGCAGCAGGACGAGTGAGAGGATCTGCCTGGTCACGTCGCCGTGCTGGCCCCACCCAGCCACCTCGTTGTGCGAGAGGTCGGGTTGGGTGGCGAAGAAGGCAGGTGTCTTGGCGTTCTCGTTGACCTGGGACTTCCATCGACGTGCGGCCACCGCGCACATCCCCGACGATCCGTAGATCAGCGGGATCGTGCGACCGATGCGGCCGGCCACCGCGTCGGCCGGGCTTCCCGGTCCCAGAAGCACATCGCGCCGGCGGCGCAGTCCGTTGGCGGCGGCGGTGAGCGGCGCCCCGGCTTCGGGCACCAGCCCCAGTTTGGACAGCGTCATCAGAAGGGGGACCATCATGGCTCCCAGCGCGGCGCGTGAGGTCGGACTGCCATCCGGTACCGGTAGGTACGGGAGGCCCGCGGTACCTGCCATCTCGGCCAGTGAACCTCCCCCGCACACGACCACGAGGTGCGCCCCCCTTTCGAGCGCCCGGGCGGCAGCCTCCCGCGTCTCCTCGGTATCCCCTGAGCCCGATACGGCAAAGGCGAGAGTGTGCGGGCCGATGAATGCCGGCACGTCGTAGCCCCGGCTCACCCAGAGCGGGACGGTCGCATGGGCACCGCCCAAGGCCGCCACCGCCTCGCCGGCCTGGCCTCCGGCACCCGTTCCGAGCACGGCCACCGACCGGAGCGTGCCGGGGTCGGGCAGCCGGGTGTCGTTCAGGGCGCGGGTCGCCTCATCAAGGGCGGTGAGGATCTGCTCAGGCAGGCCAGCCGTGGCCTCCCACAGGTCGAGGGTGTCCAGATACTTCGGGTGGGTCACCCCGGCAATGGACCGGTCGCCCGCACCCCGTCCTTCTCCGCTTTGGTCGTGAGCCGCTCGTGCTCGGCGTCACCGACCTCTGCACCCTCTTCAATCAGGAGGACGGGCACACCGTCGACGACGGGGTAGCTCTTGCGGAGCCTCGGGTTGTAGAGGATCCCCTCGTCGGCAAACCACAGCAGGGGGCCCTTGTCTATCGGGCACGCCAGCACGTCGAGCAGGAGTGGATCAAGTGTCATCAATGCTCCTCACATTTGGTTCATGGTTCAGTACGGGAAAAGGTGGCGATGAGCTCCTTCACCTCTCCCACGTGGGCGGCACACAGCTCGGGCGTCCCGGCCTCGACATTGAGACGGAGGAGCGGCTCGGTATTCGACGGGCGCACGTTGTACCACCAGTCGCCGTGATCGACAGTAAGGCCATCCAACCGATCGATGGACGCTCCCGCGCCCCGTTCGTGGTCCGCTATGGCCTCGACCGTCGCCGCCGGGCTGTGGACCTCCGTGTTGATCTCGCCCGAATCGGCGTATCGCTGATAGGGCAGGAGCATCTCTGAGAGCGTCTGCGCACTCTGGCTCAGCAGCTCAAGGACCAGCAGGGCGGTGATGATGCCCGAGTCGGCCCGGAAGTTGTCCCTGAAGTAGTAGTGACCGGAGTGCTCCCCGCCGAATACGGCCCCCGTCTCGGCCATGACCTTCTTAATGATGGAGTGCCCGACCTGGGTGCGCACGGGAGTCCCCCCCATTTCGCTCACCACCTCGGGCACGACATGGGAGCAGATGAGGTTGTAGAGGATGGTCTCGCCCGGGTGCTTCCGCAACATGGACGCCGCCACCAGAGCTGTGGTCAACGAACCGGAGACGGGCTGGGCCTTCTCGTCGACCAGGAAGACGCGGTCGGCGTCGCCGTCGAAGGCCAGTCCGATATCGGCGCCGCGTTCGAGGACGGCTCGCTTGAGATCGACCAGGTTCTCGGGCTGGATCGGGTCGGCCGGGTGGTTGGGGAAGGTGCCGTCAAGGTCAGGGAAGAGAATGTCCACCGAGAAGGGGAGGTGGGCGAAGACGGTCGGCACCACCAAGCCGCCCATGCCGTTGGCCGTGTCGGCCACGACCCTGAGCGGCCGCAGCGAACTCCGGTCGACGAACGAGACCACGTGGTCGGCCCACTCGGGCAGGAGGTTGCGCTCACGTCGCTTCCCGGTCGGCGCGCCGATGGGCTCGTCCATCAGCTTCTCGGCCAGGGCCTCAATCTCGGCCAAGCCGGTATCACGCCCGATGGGCCGGGCCCCCGCTAGGCAGAGCTTCATGCCGTTGTACTGCGCCGGGTTGTGCGAGGCGGTGAACATGGCGCCCGGGGCGTTGAGATGCCCCGCCGCGAAGTAGAGAAAGTCGGTCGAGGCCAGGCCCAGGTCGGTCACGTCGACACCCTCGGAGCGAACCCCGTCGGAGAATGCGGCCGCCAGGGAGACACCGGAGTCCCGCATGTCGCGGGCGATCAGGATCTCCGGGGCGTCGGCGAAGCGGGCCATGGCCCGCCCGATGGCCCGGCACATGGCCGCGTCCAGCTGATCGGGCACGGTGCCACGCACGTCGTACGCCTTGAAGACCTGGTCCATCCTTGTCATGACCAGCTCAACACTAACGGTGACCGGTCCACCCGGTCTTCGGGCGGAGCGGTGGGGGTGCGCGACCCCTGCCCAGGACCGATTACGTATTACGGAGGTGATCCTCTACGTGGATCAGCTCGTTGTCCCACAGGTTGCCCGGGATGGCGCCGGGTGCCATGCCGAGAGAGCGCAGGAGCGGTGGAAGGCTGATCTGGTCCTGGACCGATTCAGTCTGGCAGCGCTTGAGCCAACGGCGATCCAGACGCCTGACCGCGGGCCGGTGATGCTCGCGGGCGATGATTCCGCTCGCCCACAGGCCGGCATGCTCGGGGTATCCCTGATCGCGGTAGCGCCCGATCTGGGCATCAATGTGTGATGGCTCGTATTTGGGCATCTGCTTCGAGACTTCAGCCTCCTGGTAGATGCAGTCACGATCGGGGTGCCGAAAGAATGCGATTCCGTCATGCATGGCCGTCAAGGCCGTCGATGCGAAGCTCGGGGAGAGGATCTGCACACTTCCATCGATCCAGATTGACGTGGGCCAGCCGCGTACCCACTTGTGGGGCAGCATCCTCTGAGATTTGGCGGCCAGGCGGTCCGGCAGGGGTGAAGGTCGGACACGCACCACCTTCCAACCTGGAGTCGTGAAGTCCTGATCGGTGAAACAGACGTAATCCACTTCCGGCATGGGAGGCTGCACCTTGAGCTCGTCCTGTGCTCCGTAGATGGCGGTGTACACGACCACGTTGCCCACGCATGGGGACTACCACAGGAGAATCGCACTCGGCAATGCGGAGTGTCCCGATGAGCCCGGGAAAGGGGCTACGGAATCTGTTCGTCCGGCCGCTTCCGCAGGCGCGACCACACCGGCCCGGCCACCAGGGCAAGCATGCCCAGGATGGTCAGCGCGTCGCCGGCCTCGTCAGCTCCCGTCTTGCCGTAGTGCAGCGTCACGACATGTGCGGTGGGGACGACGACCATAAGGTTGGGTGTCACCCTGTAGGGCCCGGTCGCTCCGGAGGCCTGCCAGTTGGGGAAGTAGGAGATCTTCACCAGCACCGGCGTCCCCAGGCGGCTCACGTGGAACGAAATTGTGTCCGCACCCTCATGGACTCGGGTGACGACAGTGAGCGCCGTCCGATGGCGGGGCGGTCGGGGATCGCCGATGGCAACACGCGGCCACGAGGGAGGGCCGCTGGCCGCCAGCTCGACGTTCCAACGAGATGGCAGGTCGTACCAACTCTCGGCCGGCCGGAGCCAGGAGGACTGGCCGGCGCCGATGCCGACCTGCACTGCGGGGTCGTCGGGCAGCGGCGCCACGATCGGAGAGTGCAGCACCCGGTAGATCTTCCATGTCGTGGTGGATTGGGCGGTTGTGCCATAGCAGCAGGACGTCCAGGGCCCGCTGGAGGCGACCTGCTCCAGCGAGGGGTCGGCGGATGCCGCAGCCTGGACCTGTGGGCTCGACGCCATGAAGTAGCGGACCCCGAGGAGCTGGAGATGCTCGATGCCCAGGGTGACATTGAGGGTGGAGTAGTCGAGTCCCACCATCGGGTCCGAGGGTGCCACGGACAGCTCGGCCTGGTTGAGGAAGTGGTACGGCGTGGTGGCGGACGACTCGAAGAGCAGGCCCTCCATTGACCCGATGCAACCATGGGACCAGTAAGGCAGGAGCATGAGCGCCATGGGAGTGCCGAAGCGGTTGAGGGAGGAGTTGTACTCCCACATGGCCTGTCCGCAGCCGTGCGTGCGCCCGACGCGCTCCATGGTCTGCACCAGGGCCCGGTACTCGGAGTAGGCCGGCTTGCCTTCGTAGCCGCTGTAGTTGTCGACCGCCCAGTTGGTCACCTGGTTGGGCCCCGCGGTGATGCCGAAGGCCTGCAGGGTCGATGCCGACAGGACGAAGGGGGTCACCACCACGGCCAGAGCGACCGCCAGGGCGACCAGCGGCCCCGCCACGGCGGCCCAGGGCCACAGCGCCGACGGAGCAGCCCGGCGCCGGGCGTGGTCCGCCCACCGCCATTCAATGAGGTCGCAGATCCCGGTGACGGCGGTTGCGATGCCCCACCCGACCATGAGGAAGACGCAGATGAACCACAGGGGGAGGAAGCGGGTGTTGTAGAGGCTGCCCTGGGGGTCGAAGATGACCGCGAGCGCGCTCATCGCACCCAGGAGGGTCACCAGGATCCCGAAGCGGCTGCGCAATGCCAGCGCCGCCAGCGCCGACAGGCCGGCCACCACTAAGGCCCACCAGTCCGCCTGCGGCAGGAGGATCAGGACGAAGGTGTGGACATTGGTGTAGCCCATGGAGTTGGCGAAGGACTGGTCGGCACCAAAGGGCACCCACCAGAACGCGGCCAGCATGCCGGCGATACCCAGCGTGGTGAAACCCCACCAGAGCGCCCGCCTCCGGACCAGCCCGGACGGCACGGCCCGGTCGGACGGGTGGGGGCGCCACACGTCACGAGGCCGGATCTCCGGCGGTAGCAATTCGAACCCGATCAGGAGAAGGGCGCCGCAGATGGCGAACAGCGCCGGGACGAGATGCGACAGGATGCAGGCGGCCAGCACGACGGCGGTCCAGCCACGGTGGCGGCCGTCGCGCAGCCCACGGGCGAAGAGGCCGAGGAAGAGCAGGGCCAGGCTGAGCCCGAGCGAGAAGGAGTACTCGCCGGCCAGGGTGGAGAAGAGGTTGCCCCCGTCAATGGTGAAGGTGTAGTCGAAGAGGTAACAGAGGGTGATGGCGGCCAAGGCGCCCGGGAAGGCGCGCCGCAGGTTGCACAGCCGACCCATCGCCCAGGCGGCCACGGGAAGCAGGAGCGATCCGAGAACGGTGCCCAACTTGAAGGCCACGCCGTAGGGGATGACATGGCTGGCCAACGCCACGAGGAGGTCGGGCAGGATGAAGTAGTAGGTGTAGAGAGGGAAGCCGTCGTACCAGCCCGGATCCCAGCCGGTCAGGTGCCCCTGGGGCAAAAGATTGGAGTTGAGGAAAGCGGGAAGTGCGTAGTGGCCCCCGTTGTCACCTCCGGTGGATGACGAGCCCGACAGCAGCAGGCCGGGATGGAGCTGCCACAGGACCACCATGATGACCGTGGCGATGCACAGGATCGTGAGCAGGGGGGGCACCCAGGTGGCGGCCGAGAGGGTCGTGACCGAGCCTGGTTCCGCCTCTGCATCGGCGCCCGTGCCTCCATCGGTGGTGGTCAGTGGAGCACACCGCCCCGGGAACTCAGGATGGCCAGCACGGCAACGAGGTTGAACGACGCGTGCGCCACGATGTTCATGCCGAGGCGGCCGGTGCGATAGGAGAGGGAGGCCAGGACCATGCCGAAGAGGGCCAACCCGGCCAGCTGCACCAACTCACCGTGGGCGAGGCCGAAGAGCAGCCCGTCGAGGATGACGGCCAGAACCACCCCGGTCGCCCGAGCCCGGCCTGCTCGGACTCCCGACGGGGTGAACAATCGGACCAGCGCCTTGAAGAGCAGCCCCCGGAAGAACAGCTCCTCCATGAGGGGGGCGAAGAGGACGGTCGCGACGGCGATGATGAGGAAGCCTCCCCCGTGTGCACCTCCGGTCAGCTTCTGCGAGGGGGCATTGAAATTGTGGATGTCGTGGCGGAACGGCGCGTACAACAGTGCGATGGCGAATTGCCCACCGACGCCGATGGCGATGCCCACCAGATCGATGGGACGGAAACGGACTCCCATGTCCGACAGGAACCGGCGGGTGCCCTGGATCCGGCTGGCCAGCCATGGGGCACCGATGAACCCGATCCACAGCCCGAGCAGGGTGGAGACGACGTACCACTCGGGGGGGACGGCGGCCGAAATGATGATGGTCATCTGGGTGCCGCTTTTGCCGGCGATGGCCCCGGCCACCTCCCCGAACACGGCCGCACCCAACTGGCCGACCAGGAACCCGGCCAGGGCGAACACCAGCCAGAGCCAGGCTTGCTTCCTGGTCGTGGGCGGGATCAAGGGCGCATTGAGGAAGGGACCGCCCCCGGTGGGCGGCGGGCTCGGGGGAGCGGGGCTGGCCATTGCCCACTGCGGAGGCACGAAACCCAGCGGTACCGGTCCCGGGGGCAGGGGTGGAGCACCCACATTCCCGGGAACCGAAAGGCCGGACTCGGACTCGGACATCGCCCAGACGTTACTGGCAGGTCAGCGGCCCTCTACCCTCAGGCAGGGCGGTTACCGTGCGGCGGAGGGGGCGCATAGCATGGCCGGGTGAATCCGCCGCGCACCGACAAGCAGTCAAGGGGCCAGGGCGCGCCACCAGGCGATGGAACCAGTCCCGCCGCATCACCGTCGGGTGGGCAGAGTTGGCGGTGGCTCTGGGGGGTGGCCGCCATCGCAGTCGTGGCCATCCTGCTGGCCGTCGGCACCGTGAATACGTCGAGCTCCAAGTCGATCAGCTACACCAAATTCCTCCAGGACGTGTCGGCCAAGAAGGTCAACACGGCCAAGATCAGCAACGCCAGCGGTGAGATCACCGGCACATTGCGGGACGGGACGAGCTACCAGGTCCAGGGCCCGAGCCCGTCGCTGCCCAACGATGTGACCCAAATGCGGGACAAGGGCGTGGAGGTGAGCTTCCCCACTCCCTCCTCCAACTTCCTCACCGCACTCCTCCCCTACCTGTTCATCATCGGGATCGGTGCCGCCTTCATCTACTTCATCGGCCGGCAGACCAAGGGGCAGATGTCGGGCATCATGTCGATCGGACGATCCAAGGCAAAGACATTCAGCAGCGATCGGCCCTCGACCACCTTTGAGGACGTCGCCGGCTATGCCGGGGTCAAGCAGGAGATCAGCGAGGTGGTCGACTTCCTGAAGACACCGGCCCGCTTCAAGGAGATCGGGGCGAAGATCCCCAAGGGCGTCCTCCTGGTGGGTCCGCCGGGGACCGGGAAGACGCTCCTGGCCCGGGCCGTGGCCGGTGAGGCCGGCGTGCCGTTCATGTCGGTCAGCGGCTCCGATTTCATGGAGATGTTCGTCGGGGTGGGCGCCAGCCGGGTGCGCGACCTGTTTCAGACCGCCCGCAAGCAGGCTCCGGCCATCGTCTTCGTCGATGAGATCGACTCCATCGGGCGCAAGCGCGGCGCCGGCCTCGGCGGAGGCCACGACGAGCGCGAACAGACGCTCAACCAGATGCTCTCCGAAATGGACGGCTTCGACACCTCTGAAGGCGTCGTGATGATCGCCGCCACCAACCGTCCGGACATTCTCGACCCCGCCCTCCTGCGACCCGGCCGGTTCGATCGCCAGATTGTGGTGCCGCTGCCCGACCTGGAAGAGCGGCTGCCCATCCTGCAGGTCCACTGCAAGGGCAAGCGGATGGCCCCCGATGTCGACCTTCCTGTGGTGGCCCGGGGCACGCCCGGCATGAGCGGGGCTGACCTGGCCAACCTGGTCAACGAGGCCGCGCTGCACGCAGTACGGAGGGGCAGCCTCGACATCGCCATGGAGGACTTCGAGTCCGCCCGTGACCGGGTGCTCCTCGGGCAGCGCCGGGAGAGCATGGTGCTCTCCGATGCCGAGAAGGAGCGGATCGCCTACCACGAGGGCGGACATGCCGTGCTGGCCTACGTGCTTGAGCACGCCGATCCGGTGCACAAGGTGTCGATCCTGCCCACCGGCATGGCCCTCGGTGTGACCCATCAACTCCCGATGGAGGAGCGCCACATCCACTCGCGCAATTACATCGAGGATTCGCTGTGCGTCCGCATGGGGGGCCGGGTGGCCGAGCTGCTGGTCTACGGGGACCTCTCCACTGGCGCCGCCAACGACCTGGTGGGAAACACCGAGCTGGCACGAAGAATGGTTCGCGAGTGGGGCATGAGCGAGGCCATCGGTCCCATGGCCTGGGGCTCGGCGGGGCAGGTGTTCCTGGGCGAGGACCTGATGCACACGCGGGACTACTCCGAGGACACGTCGCGGGTGATCGACGATGAGGTCGAGCGCATCCTGCGCGCCGAGGAGGAGAGGGCCCACGAGGTCCTGAGCCAGCATCGTGGCGGTCTCAACGCCATCGCCCGCGCCCTACTGGACAACGAGACCATCGACGGCCGCGAGGTCGGGCGACTGGTCGACGAGGCCCACGGGGCACCCGTGCACGCCGAGGGTACAAAGTCGGTGCCCCAATTCGGCGTATCCGCCGTCAACGGGAACGGGTCGCATTCCGATCCCGTCGTGGTCCCGGCCGCGCCGGCGGCCGCAGGGGCCGAGGAGGGGGCTTGGCCTCCGCCGCCGTGGCCACCCGATGAGGCCGCCACCACCACACCGTCGGAGGGCACCAGTACTCCCTGATCGTCGGGCCGCGAACCAAAGCGTGCCTCGTTGCGTCATAGAGGGGGATGGTGGAACAACAGCTTGAGCAATGGCTTGAGGAGGGTTATGTGGCCTCCTTCCGGACAGCCTGCCTGATCCTGGGCAACCGGGCCGATGCCGAGGAAGCGGTGCAGGAAGCCTTCCTGCGGGCATGGCGCTTCCGCGACTCGCTGGCCTCCGTGCCCAACATCAGGCCTTGGCTCTACCGGGTGGTGGTCAACTCGTGTTACTCGAAGTTGCGCCAGGAGATCCCCCATCGGGATCACCGAGCCGATGAGGCTCCGCTCCAGCACATGGCGGCTGACGCAGCCGGCCCCGACGCGCTGGCCGAGCGGGGCGAGGTGGCCGAGACCGTCCTGGCTGCCCTGCAGCGCCTCCCCCTGTCACTCCGTGTTCCCGTGGTGCTGCGCTACTACGCGGACCTGGGCGAGCGTGACATCGCACAAGCCATCGGACGGCGTCAGGGCACGGTGAAGTCCCGCCTGCATGAGGCTCGCCGCCGTCTCGCCGACGACCCGAGCATCACCGCCCTCGCCGGCACCGACGGGTACGAAGAGACCAGGGAGGCCGGACAATGACGCTGATCAACGACGAAGTCCTGACGGTGCTGTTCGCTCGGGCCGGTGATGCCTTCGAGGTCCCGGCTTCGGGTCCGGGCGACATTCTTGGGATGGCCCTCGGCTCGACCGACAATCCAGAGCCGATCGGTGACCCGTCCACTGGCGGCACCGAGTCGGGACGGGTGACGAGGCTGATCCGCTCGCACCGCGCCCTTGCGGTCGCGGCCTCCCTCGTCGTCCTTCTCCTTCTGGGCGGCGGCCTGGCCGAGCTCGGAAAGTCCTCGCCGAAGCAGACGGTCACCGCGGGGGCCCCGCTCGGCAAATCCACGCCAGCCGGCCTGGGCGCCCACACCACCAACCCCACCCAGCAGGGCGTCAAGGGGAGTTTCGGGGTGGCCGCACCGACCCCGGCCGCGGCCGGCACAGCGGGGGGTGCTGCGACAGGGGGAGCAGTCGGCAGCGGGCCGGCGGCAACCCTCCCTCCGATGCCGGCGACCTCGACCCTCCCCCGCGGCACCGTCGGGCAGTCGGCGAAGATTGAGCAGACCGGCTCCCTCAGCCTGAAAGTGGCCCGAGGTGCGCTGTCGCGGACGATGACACAGGTGACGGAGCTCGCCGGCACCTACAACGGGTTCGTGGCCAACTCCGAGACCGAGACAGGGGCCAACACCGCAGACGGCGCGCCCTACGGGAGCGTCACGCTGCAGGTGCCGGTGGCAAGTTTCGCCGACGTGCTCAAGCAGGCGCAGTCACTCGGGAAGACCACGTCCCTCACCACCAGGGCTACCGATGTAACCGGGCAGTATGTCGACCTGCAGTCGCAGATCACATCGCTGCAGGCGAGCCGCCAGCAGTACCTGACCATCATGAGCAAGGCCACGACGGTGGGTGACGTGCTGGCGGTCCAATCCCAACTCGACAGTATTCAGTCCGAAATACAGCAACTGCAGGGACAGCTCCAGGTGCTCACGAGCGAGACGGCGTTCTCCTCGCTCACCGTGACGGTGAGCGAGGGTGCGGTGCCGATCCACCACCCCGCACCCGCTCTGCAGTCCGGCCTGTCCAAGGCCTGGCACGACAGCGTGCACGGTTTCGCAGTCGGCGTGGAAGGGCTCATCCGATTGGCCGGTCCCTTCCTGTTCGCCCTCCTGTGTCTCGGCGCCCTCATCATCGGCGGCCGCCTCCTGTGGCGGCGCTACCAGCGGCATAATCTCTAAATGCCCAGGGTGGTGGCGAGCGGGATGGCCGGCATCGTCACCACGCCGTAGGTCGCGGCGGGGCCGACGTCCTCGCTGACGGCCATCGCCCCGTTCGAACGTACGAAGATCGGGTGCAGCCCGGCCGTGGCAAGGGAGGAGCCGCCCACCGTGACCGTCATGCCGGCGCCCAGGCGGCCCGAGGACAACGTGCGGTACCCCGAAGACGTCTCGAAGGAGACGATGTAGTGCTCGGTGGCCGATGAGGCGTTGGACAGGGCCAGGTGGGCCGGAGCCGCCCCGGTGACGTCCGGGGTGGCCGGCGTGCCCGGGGCGGGCACCACCCACAGGTCCGACGGCCCGGCCGCGCTGAGCGCGCCGATGGCGTTGGCCAGTCCGGCCTGGGGCGCCGGATCCGGGCTCGGCGCCTGGACGCTCCGCCCCACGACGACGCCATCGCCCCCCTTGGCTTCAATGTCCGTCGCGTAGGCGGCACCCTGGGGAATGCGGGTCTGGGAGCTGGTGCTCAGGACCCAGGTGGAGCCGGGGGGCACCTTGTCCTCCAGAGGAGCCAGGCGGCCCGAGGCCAGTCTGGCCCTCACCGTCACGTCCTCGGTGGTCGTTCCCGGATTGAAGACGTCGATTTCTGAGGAGCCGCCGGCGGTCTCCTGGCTCTGAGGGATGTACCAGTGCCTCTCCGGCCGCGGTGATCCTGGCACGATGGCGAGCCCAGAGGCGGACCCGCCGATCTGTTGAACCTCAGTGGCGACGACCCGCCCGGTCCGGGTGACGACGGTGGTGGCCACGGCCGTCTGGTCCTGCACCTCAGAAGCCACGTTCTCCACCTGCATCTGTCCCGGCTGCACGACCACACCCTGGAAGTTGATGGGATGGACGGTCCCCGCCGGTGTGACGAAGCTCAGGTCGACCACATCGGGAGTCGACGTGGGATTGAACAAGGACACGAACAACCCGTCGCTTCCCGAGGTCAGTCCAGAGGGGAAGTACCAGGTGGCCGCCGTGCTGCTCTGGCAGGGTGCCTCCGACCAGCCTGACGGTCCACTGACGGCCTGGGTCACCGCCACCCCACCTCCGGAGAGAATGACGGCCGCGGAGAGCCATGACCCCGAGCTCGGAGCCGGAATGAGCGGCACCAGCGCGTCCCGTGCCGGCACCACGATCGCCGACTGCCCAGTGGCGCCCGAGTCGGTCACCATGGAGATGGTGCCCGTTACCGCGCGGGAGGTGGTGTTGGTCAGCACCAGCAAGCCCGGGGCCACCTGGCCCGCCGCAGTGGTCTGGCCCGTGCAGTACCAGGCCGAGGACTCGGCGTCTGGCGCGCTGACCAGGGCGCCCGGTGTCACGAGCGGACCACCCAGTGACGGTGCCCCCGGCGATGAGGTCAATGCTGCGGAGACGATCAATACGAGCACGATCAGGGTGAGGACGGGCCACCGACGTTCTGCGCTGCGGTGAGCCGGGCTCACTCTGCGACCCGGCGCGCCCGGTGGATCGGCCAGCGCCGCCAGCCGAGAACGGCCAGCGCCAGGATGGACCAACCCAGCAGCTCCACGAGCACGAAGAACGGGACGTAGGGAACGCGGTCGAACGAGAGCGTGGCCGCACCCGCTGGTGCATCGGGGTACTGCCCCGCCCACCCCAGGGCCGACTGGCGCGCCACGGAGTGCCCGTTTACCGTCAGGGAGAAGCTGCCGGCGGGTGCGTAGCCGGCGTAGACCGCACCCGCCCCGATGGTTCCCGTGGCCGGCCCTCCACGCGCCATTGTGCTGAGCACGGGTTGCCAGCCCACGACGTCCGCCGGTCCCGGATAGTGAAGGGGGGTCGCCGGGACCGGCAGCGGCGCCGCCCGCTGGGACGTCACGGGAATGCTCTCGCCGTTCTCATAGACCTGGACCCCAAGCTCGCCGGGGACCACCTGCAGGTCGTTCTGGTCCAGGAGGGCCCTCCGGAGCCCCGGTGGGGGCGGTGCAGCCACCGAAGGCGTCCCATTGCCTTCGGTCGGCGAAAGCCCGTCGGGGACCACCACATAGCGGACGCCCGCCGCAGCGAGGAGACGCCCCAGATGCACTGTGCCCCCGGAGGTGGCCAGTTGGACGGCTCTGGCCACGGTGGCGGCCGGACCAGGTCCGGCCGGTGTCCACACGTCGGTGGCATCGGGGAGTCCCTCCGAGGTCAGGGCGTAGGCGAGCCCGGGCTCAATCGACCATCCGCCGACCGGCAGCGCGCGGGGGTCACCGAGCCACAAGACCCGGTACACCCCCGTGCCTCTCGGATGATTGAGAAAAGCGAGGGGCTGCTCGACACCGCTGGTGGGGAGCCCCCAGCGCCCTCCGGCTGCGGCTGCGGCGACCGGGAGCAAGCCGAGGGCCACTGCGATCAGCGCCCCACCGCTCACCAACTGGCGCCAGCCGAAGGCCTGCCCTGCCAAGTCGTTCTCGAAGGAGGAGATGCCGAGGCCGATCCCGCCCGCCACGGCGATCGCGGCCGGGACCAGCACCACCGTCTCCGAAGGGGTGAAGCTGCCCATGGCCCCATGGGACCCGGCCACGGCCATGCCCCACGAGGCGCAGGCCAACACCCACAAACGGGCGGTCCAGACCAACCGGATGCCCTTGCCGAGGGCCAAGGGGAGCGCCGCCGCGGCGATCATCAACCAGACCAGGGGCGATCGGGCGGCCGGACCGATGGCGAACCGGACGACTTCCCCCCAGCCCGGGGCGTTCGACGGAGCGATCGGCAACCCGAATATCTCGACGGCGTGGGTGCCCGCCAAGGCGGTCCCGACGACCCACGGTGCACTGAGCACCAGGGCCACGACCGCCGCCCTTCCTGCCACGCTGAGCACAATGTGGGCATCCCGGCGCGCACCGGCCAGAACCGCACCGAGGGCCAATGCGAACGCAGCCACGATCACCATGGGCAAGACGGCCGGAGCGAACGACGATGCGGCGGCGATGATGGCGCCGAGGACGGCAATCTGCCCGAGCGGGCCTGACCGCCACCTCCGGTCGACGGTCCCTGCGAACGGCGCCAGCCCGGCGGCGAGGGCGAGACGGGTCAGGATGAAGGGGAACGCGGCGTAGGCCACAAGACCGTCCCAGCGCCCGGTCCCCAACGCCCCATAGGGCAGCGGCAGACCGAGATAGCAGATGGTGGCCACCAACCTCGCCCTGGGTGAGACCAGGGGTCTCATGAACCGGGAGAAGCCGAGCGCACCCAGCGGGATACAGCCGAGGAGCATCACCTTCTGCACCGTCCCCATCGATCCCAGCAAGGCGGTGCCTGCGATCCCCACAATTCCGAAGGCGGGTGATGCCGGGGCAGTGGTCCCGACACCCGCCTGCTGCCAGCCCGAGACGAAGTGATGCCAGGTGGCGGACCAAGCCGGCAGCGGCGCCAGTTGCCCCACCAGGGGAAGGGATCCGAAGAACAGCTCACGTGTTCCCGCGGCGACGATCAGGGCCGCCATGATGAGGGCGACGACCCGCTGCCGGCCCGTCGTCAACGGCGCAACGCGCACCTTGTGGCCGAAGCGGTCCCGCCCCGAACGATGGCCCAGGTCATCCAATTGGTCGAAGTCCGAGTCCTCGCTGAAGGCAAGACCGACACTGCCGGTGAGGAGGGCGACTTCCCGCTGCTCGGCGCGGCGCGGCGACCCACTCCGTGAGGACACCACCGCGTTGGCGGCTTCCAGGCCCTGATGGGAAAGCCTGGTCAGGTACCGCGAGAGGCGCGCGCTGCCCCGCAACTGCAAGCGCCGCACCTCGGCGTCGGGGAACAGCCGGTGGTCCTTGACCAGCCGGCGCAGGGCCCGCAGCTCGGACAGGTGCCGAGCGTTCCACGCCCATGCTCCCGCCACGGCGCGGACCCGGTCGCGGTCCCTGGCCTGCAGGGCCACCGTGACCTCACCGAGGGCCAGGAGCGCGGCCTGGGGAAGGACCCGGAGGAGGTGAAACCAGGTGTAGCACTTCATGACGGCACGCAATTCGTGTCGCCGCTGCAACGCCTGCAGAGTGGCCGGACGCCTCGCGGTGTCCTCCAGCGTCCCCGGCATCGGCCTGAGTCCGCCGGCCACGGTCTCGCGGTGCCGCACCCGGGCGTCCGGAGCCACGACGACGCGGGAACCGGCCACCTGGGAGCGCCAGGAGAGATCGAGATCCTCCCCCATGGCGACGATGCCCGGGTCGAAGCCCTTGAGCTCGCGCCACAGGTCGGCGCGGATCAGAATGCAACCTCCCGGGGCCACGAAGACATCGCGCACGGCGTCGTGCTGACCATGGTCGACCTCACCGTCTTGTATCCGGTCGACCACGGCGCCGGTCTTGTCGCAACTCATGCCCACGTGCAGCAGGATCGTGGGGTCGTCCCAGTTGACGAACTTCGGGGAAACCACTCCGGCATTCGAGCGGAAGGACTCCTCCACCAGCTTGTGCACCACGTCAGGGTCCAGCGCACAGTCGTCATGGCAGAGGAGGAAGAAGGCGGCACCCTCGACCATGTCCAGGGCTTCATTGGACGCCGCCGCATAGCCGGGATTGCCCGGCAACGTGCGCACGAATGCATCAGGGAGGATCCGGGCCACCCTCCCCGCGATGCCCGGATCGCCTCCGCATGCCAGGACCAGGACGGACAGTTCCTCGTAGTCCTGGCCTGCCAGCGAGGACAGAGCCTCCTCAAGCCAGGGCCCGGGGTCGGTGGAGACGACCACGGCAACGACTGCCGGTGCTTGGGCGCCCATCAGGTTGCTGAGGCTATCCGTTCCTGCACCACGCCTCCGGGGCGTATTTCTCTCCCGAAGTGCTTGCTACTGTTTAACAAATATGATATTCTTGTAAACGCACGCAAGGAGCCGTCCGGGTCCCCACAAGCACCTGGATGGCGAGTGAACTGCGTGCCCACCATCAGGATCAACCAACAAACCAGGAGGCAGAATGCCTGAAGTGACCAACATCAGCACCCTCTCGAAGGGTGTCACCGACCTGGCCCGCGACGCTGCATACGTAGCGGTCGGCCTCGGCGTGCTGAGCTTTCAGCGGGCTCAGGTGCAGCGGGTGGAGCTGCAGAACAAGCTGCCCAAGGAGTTCTCCCTGGAGCAGTACCTCGACAGTGTGCGCACCGGCGTGACCAAGGGATTCGAGCAGTTCGACGAGCTGGCCGAGACGGCCGCGCAATTCGTCGAGACGACGCTGCAACCCTTTGAGGAGAAGCTTCCCCCGGCAGTGACGCAGCTGACCAGCAAGGCTCGTGAGCAGGCCCGCGAGGTGCGGTCGCAGATCCGCCACCTCGTCGTCAACGCCTGAGCCACACCGCCCCACTACTCGACAGCGCTCGCCGTCAGTCCGCCTCCCACGAGGTCAGGACGTCGGCGAGCGTTGTCGCGAGCGGGATCGACGCCTCCCATCCGGTAGCGGCGTGCAGCAAGCCGGCGTCACCCCGGAGCACCGGCACGTCGACCGGTCGCACGAGCTCCGGATCGTTGACCAGAGCGAGTTCGGCCCCGGCCAGAGCCAAGAGTTGGTCGGCCACCTCGCCGATCGCCACGTCGCGGCCCGAGCACACGTTGTAGACCGTGCCGGGCGCACCCTTTTCGATCAGCAGCCGGTAGGCCTCCACCACGTCGCGGACATCGGTGAAGTCCCGCCGCGTCGTCAGGGTACCCACCCTCAGCGAGGTGGCTCCGGTACGGCGCGCCTCGACGATCCGCTTGGCCAGCGCCGGCACGGCGAAGTTGGGCGACTGCCCGGGGCCGATGTGGTTGAACGGCCGCACCACGATCACCGGTTGGTGATATCCCCGCCAAGCCTGGAGCGCCACCGCCTCTGCAGCCAGCTTGCTCGCCGCGTAAGGGGTCGCCGGGATGGTCGCCGCGCCTTCCCCCAGGGGAAGTTGCTCAGGAGCCACCACGCCGTAGACCTCGGCCGAGCTCACGACCAGCACGGTGGCCGGATTGGCCAAGGAGCGGGCCGCCGCCAACACCTCGGCCGTACCGAGCACGTTCACGCGGAGCACCTGGCTCGGGTTCTCCCAGCTTTCGCCCACGTGGGTCTTGGCAGCGAGGTGGTAGATCGCATCAGGCGCCACATCGGTGACCACCTGGAGCACAGCGGCTCCGTCGGCCACGTCCGTCTCGACGTCAATGACGGCAACCTCGTCACCTGCATCCTTGAGGTGCGCGGCCAACCAATGGCCCACGAAGCCCTTGCCACCCGTGATGAGCGCTCGCATGGAGGAACCCTACTTCGGGGCCCCGACGGCCATCCCGTAGGCATGGAGGTGCGCCGCCACACTGGACTCCCAGGTTCGCTCCGCCGCCACCATGAAGCCAAGGTCGCGGCGCCCGGCATCCACCCCCTGCCCGAGCCCACTCTCCACCGCCTCGGCCAGCGCCGCCACATCCCCGGGAGGGACCAACACCGCCGCACCCTGGGCCATCTCGGCCATTGCCGTGCCCTCGGTGGTGACCAGGGGAGCGCCACAGGCCAGGGCCTCGAGGGCCGGCAGTCCGAACCCCTCCTGCAGCGCGGGATAGGCCACCACAGAGGCCCGCCGGAGCAGTGCCGGCACGACCATGTCGGGCAGGTACCCGGTCCGGATGATCCGATCGCCATGGCGGGCCCCCTTCAGGGCGCGTTCGATCTCGGCCAGCCCCCAGCCCGTCTGCCCGCCCAGGACCAAAGTGGCGTCCCGGTGCGTCTCCGCCACCCGGTCGAAGGCAGCCACCAGCGGTGCCACACCCTTGCGGGGCTCAAGGGTGCCGACGAACACGACCAGAGGGCGGTCAACCGGCACCCCGATCCCGGCCAGCGCGGCCAGATCGGCTCCTGGGGTGGGCTCTGCCGGAGCGAATCGCTCATGGTCGACTCCGTGCGGTGCCACCACTATGGGTGCCCTCACGTCGCACACGGACTGCAGCCGGTTGGAGGTGACCTCGCTCACGCAGATCAACACACCGGCGTGCCGAGCAGCGCGGCGTATGGCCCGCCGGAAGAAGGCGGCCTTCGATCGGACATGCCACTCGGGATGGTCGAAGAACGTGCAGTCGTGCACGGTCACTGCGCAAGGCACCCGGGCCCGGACCGGCATCGTGTAGTGCGGTGCGTGGTGCACCTCCACCCCGAGCGACCCCAGGAGACGGGGCAAGGAGACCTGCTCGAAGGCGAGGCGGGCCGGTCGCGCGTTGGGGACGACGCCGCATACCGCCGCCCTGTCCCCGGCCAGATCCTTCCACCGTGCCTGATCATCCTGACGGGCGATCAAGTTGAGCTCGACGTCGTCGCGTCCCAACAGGCCGCGCGCCAGAGCGATCGTGTAGTAGCCCGCGCCACCAGGCCGCGCCGGCACGGCGGAGACATCGAGGGAGAGCGAGAGACTCCCCGTCATGCCAGTGATCTCCACAAAGCGATGTGGCCGGCGGCCGCGGCGCGCCACGTGCGGGCCCTGGCATAGGCAACGCCACGGGTCGCCAGGTCGGCACGCACCGTGTCGTCCGTCAGGACGGCGGCCAGCCCGGCGGCGATGTCTTCCACATCGAAGGGGTCGACGATGTAGGCGGGGGGGCGGCTCGTCTCACCCAGGTCGTGCACGCTGGGAACCTCGTTGGCCACCACCGACGGGGTGCCGACGCCCATGGCCTCAAGCGGGGGCAGCCCGTACCCCTCGGTCAAGGGCACGTAGGCGAAAGCGCGGGCACGCGTGTAGAGGCCGGTCAGGACCGCATCGGGCACCGCTCCGGCGAACACCACGCCCTCCTGGTCCTCGGGAGCAGGGAGGGACGGCCCCCATCCGGTCGGTCCGGCTATCACCAGCGGCCAGGGACCCGGCAACGAGGGCCGCAACCGTCGGTGGGCGCCGAGCAGCCGGTCCACGTTCTTGCGCGGCTCCAGCGTGCTGACGGTGAGGAGGAACTCACCGTGCACGCCCATACGACGCAGCAGGGCGTCGGTGGCGGCCATATCAGGCGCCACCAGATGATCCGACCCACCCCGCACGATGGTGATCCGTTCGGCCCGCACTCCGTCGGACATCAGATCAGCGGCCACAAATTTGGAGGTGACAATGATGGACGCATCGGAGTCGCGGACCCGGCACAGGGCGGCCTCGTGCCACTTGGAGCCACGGACCGTGGTCGCCTCGGGATGGCGGCGCCAGGCCACGTCGTGCACCGTCACCACGGAGCGCACCTGGTGCGCGGGACGGATCGGGGGTACGGCCAGTGATACCGAGTGCACGATGTTGAACCTTCCTGGCGGGCGCGCCCAGCCGTGGTCCCAGGCCCGGGTCAGGAGCGGCCCGGGTAGCCGCGACAACGTGAGCGGCCGCCCGAATTCCGCCAACGGGTCGGCCGTCGCTCTCCGGCCAAGGTGGGTTCCGGTGAGCCGGCTGGCCAGGAGGGTGACGTCCACCTCGTCACCGTCGTGCGCGCACTGGTTCAGACCCGACAGCAACCCCCGGGCGTAGGCGCCGATGCCACCCGGGACGCGGCGGCGCAGCTGCTCCACCGCCATCAACACGTGGGGCCCGGCGGGCTCAGGCACCGTTCCCACCCGCGACGGCACGATAGAGGTCCTCAAGGCCGGCCCCGCACCGGGCCCAGCTGAAGAGCCCGGCCCTGACGGTTCCGGCCAGCGTCAGCTGCCGGCGCAGCGCGTCGTCCTCAAGGGTGCGGGTCAACGCCCCGGCCAGGGCCTCGTGGTCCCCCACTTCCACCAACAGGGCGCCGTCACCGAGGACCTCGGGGAGCGAGCCGGCCCGCGTGGCCACCACGGGGATGCCGGCCTTCATGGCCTGCAGGGGCGGGAACCCGAAACCCTCGTAAAGGGAAGGAAAGGCCAACACCGTGGCCTGGGAATAGAGCGCTGCCATCTCCCTCGAGTCCACCCATCCGGTGCGCACGATCCTCTCCCTGGCTCGGGCCCGCCCCACGGCCGTCTCCAGTGCGTCCTCGCCCCAGCCGGGCGGTCCGGCCAACACCAGAGCCACGTCGCCATGGAGATCGGCCACTTCGTCGAAAGCCCGCACCAGCCCGGGCAGGTCCTTGCGTGGCTCGGCCGTCCCGACCGCCAGCACGTAACGGGCGGTGAGCAGCGGCAGCACCTGGTGTACCAGCCGGTGTGCTTCTGCGGGATCCAAGGTGGGTAGGTCGGGGACACCGGGACTGACCACCCGGACCCGGTCCGGGTCGACCCCGAAGGCTTCCATCACCTCGCCGGCCACGAAGGCCGAATCGGTGTGCACCCAGGCACCCCGCCGCAAGGCCCGGCGGATGAGCCCGGGGAAGGCCAACGTCGCCTCGTTGCACAGCTCGGGATGATGCAGCGGTGTCAGGTCGTGCACCGACACCACGGCTCCGGCCCGCCTGGTCGGGGGCACCACGAAGTTGGTCCCGTGGACCACGTCGACCGGGCCGACGAACCACTCCAGTGGCGGTGCGGACAGGTGGCTCCAGAGTGCGTGGAGCGGGCGGGCGGGCATCAGTCTGTGGCGCGCGGTGACGCCGGGTGGGAGCTGCGCCACGATGCCGTCCCGACGCCGCCAGCTCACTGCATAGGCCCGGACGTCCAGCCCCGGCTGCGCACCCAGCACGGTCAGCGCGCCCAGGCAGAAGGCGGCGATCCCGGTGGGGTGACCGAGCAGTGGCGTCGCATCGAGGGCCACCCGGAGCCGCTGCTCATCATGAGCGATGGTCATGATGGGGACGCTCTCGGCACTTTGGGAGCCTCGCACACTCCTCAGGTCGTGATCGCCCCGTCAATGGAGAGAATGGCACCGGTCACGTAGTCCGCCTCTCCCGAGCCAAGGTAGGCAAAAGCTCCGGCGATCTCGTGCGGGTGTGCAAACCCGATCGGTGTCATCAGACGCTGAATCAACTTCCAGTCGGCGTCCGCAGGTGGGCCGAAATTGTGGATGATCGGGGTGTCGACCCCGCCCGGTGCCACGGCATTCACCCGGACGCCCCGGGCCATGTACTCCACCGCCAACGCCTTGGTGAGCATTTTGACCCCACCTTTGGATGCGCAGTACGCCGCCGAATAGGGCTGCCCGATGATGCCGGCAGTGGAGACGGTGTTGACGATGGCGCCGCCGTGCTCAATCATCCCCGGCAGAACGGCGCGGCACATGAGGAAGGTGCCGGTGAGGTTGACGGCGATGATCTTGTCCCAGCCGCTGAGGGACTGCTCGGGGGTGTGCGCGAAGCCACCGATGCCGGCGATGTTGCACAGGTTGGTGATCCCCCCAAGCGCTTCGTTGGCCTGAGCCACTGCCGAGCTCACCACGTTCTCGTCGGTGACATCACAACGAAGAGCGACCGCCCGTCCGCCGGCATCGGCGGCTTCCCGGTTGATTTCGGCCGCCACCGCCTCCACGGCCTCCTCCACCAGGTCCAGGCACGCCACGGCTGCCCCCTCGGCCGCCAGTCGCCGCGCCGTGGCCCGGCCGATGCCCGAGCCGGCGCCGGTGACCACCGCCACCCTCCCGGCGTAGCGGCCCGGCGTGATCACCTCGGGGGCTGTGCCACGGTTGGGATCGGACTGGCCGACTCTGGTGGTGGGGCTCATGCACGCTCCTTGTACTTGTTCCACTCGCTGGTCGGGTCACTGCCTACCACTCCCGGCCCACCTCAGTGTCTCCTGGCCAACCTCGCCAGCCTGTCCTCGGCTCCTGTCTGGGCCAGGACGGCCAGCCGGATCGGGTCGATCTTCATCATCGGCGTCAGCGGGAGCTCCTCGACCACGACCAGCGCGTCGGGCGACTTGTAATCGGAAAGCAGCCCGGCACAGTGGGCCCGCAGGCTTGCCAGGTCGATTCCGGCGGCGTCCCGGGCCACCACCACCGCCACCCCGATCTCTCCGAGGACCTCATCGGCCACACCGACCACGGCGGCCCGGGAGACTGCCGGGTGTGTCGACAACACCTCCTCCACCTCGGCCGGGTAGACGTTGTAGCCCCCTCTGATATAGCGCTCATGATCACGACCGGAAAGTTGGAGGTTCCCCTCGGCCGTGATGCGGCCGAAGTCACCGGTCGTCACCCACCCGTCGTCCGAGAGCACCGCCGACGTGGCCTCGGTATCGATGAGGTCAGTCACCGGACGGCCCCGGCCCGGCCCGGCCCCCCAGTAACCGCGCAGGGAGGCCGCAGAACGTAAAAGCACGCGCCCTACCGTTCCGGCAGCCACCGGCAGGCCCGCATCGTCGGCGATCCTGAGCTCGACCCCGGGCACCGGGCGACCCACCGTGGTGGCCACCTCGTCGTCCGTCGAGTCGAGCGTGGTGCCCGTGCCCAGGGAGGACTCGGTGGAGGTGTAGCGCACCACCACGGGAACCCCCAGGCGGTGGCGGATGTCGGCGATCATGGTCGCCGAGAGGCGTGCCGCCCCAGTGCCGGCCACGCGCAGGGAGCTCAGGTCCACCTGGTCGAGCTCCTCCCGGGCCAACATCAGGGCCCACTGGGTGGGGACGCCCTGGGCCACGGTCACGGCCTCCTGGCTCATGATGCGGATGGCATCCTCGGCCCGCCACGGGTTCGGGGTGATGATCGTCGTGACCCCATGGGCGATCTCATCCCAGGCCCGCGTCATGTACCCCACGTGGGCGAAGGGCAGCGGCGAAAGGCGGCGGTCGCCGGGCTGGCTCAGCACATCGGTGCCCAGGGCTACCGCAGCCAGGTTGGCGTGGTCGAAGATCGCCCCTTTCGGCTGGCCGGTGGTCCCGCTGGTCCACACCACCGCCACCGGGTCATGAGAGGAAAGTGCCGGCCACGTGCCCGGGGCGTCCCCGGACCGCGCCGCGGCCGCCTCGTTCCGGGCGACCACGCGGATCCCGTGGCCGGCGGGCAACTCCCCGACGGCGGGGTCGTGCACGATCAACTCGGGTGCAGCCCGTTGCAGAATGGACGCCACCTCGGCCGGTCCCATGCGGGGATTGATACCCGAGGTGATGGCCCCCAATCGCTGCAGGGCGGCGTAGAGCACCGCATAGTCGATGGAGGAGGGAAGGTAGAGTGCGACCACGTCTCCCTTGGACACCCCGAGGCCGGCGAACCAGGCGGCCACACCATCGGCGTCGCGGTCCCACTGCCCGAAGGTCAGGCTTCGGCGCGCCGGCCCGTCGACCCGCCCCGGCTCCACGTACGCCTCAAGGTCACCGTTCACCTGTGCCGCCTCGCGCAGGACCGACACCACGGTCTGGTGGGAAGCGGGGGCGATCTGATGGACCCTCATGGCGGCCGCGGATGTTAGCAAAGCACTTCCGGCCGATCGGGTCCGGCTCAGCGCTCCTATGCTCGCACCGTGCTGGTCACCCTGTGCGGCGGAGTCGGGGCGGCCCGGATGCTCACCGGGCTCGTCCGCGTCGTCCCAGCGGGCGACATCACCGCCATCGTGAACGTGGGCGACGACATGGTGCTGCACGGTCTCCACATCAGCCCCGACCTCGACACGGTGACCTACACCCTGGCCGGCATGGACAATCGCCAGACCGGTTGGGGCATTGCCGGCGAGAGCTGGACCGTCATGGACGAGCTGGCGAAGCTGGGCGGGGAGAGCTGGTTCCGCCTGGGCGACCGCGACCTGGCCACCCACCTCTACCGCACCGAGCGCCTCCACTCAGGTGACACACTGAGCACGGTGACCGCCGACATTGCGGCGCAGAGGCAGATCGGCGTACGCCTGCTCCCGGTCACCGACGACCCCGTGCGGACCCGGATCACGCTGGACCAGGCCACCGAGCTCGGGCCGCCGGGTACCGAGGTGCGCTTCCAGGACTACTTCGTGAGGCTCCGCCACGAGGTGGCCGTTCGCGCCGTCCGCTTCGAGGGAGCCGACGCAGCGCGCCCCGCCCCCGGTGTCCTTCACGCAGTCGAGGCAGCGGAGCGGATCATCGTGTGCCCGTCGAACCCGGTGGTCTCCATCGGCCCCATCCTGGCTGTTCCGGGCCTGGTGGAGGTACTCACGTCCCGTCGCCACCAGGTCATCGCCGTGTCACCGATTGTGGCCGGCGCCGCCATCCGTGGCCCGGCTGACCGCCTCATGGCCGAGCTTGGGTCCGACCCTACGGTGGTGGGCGTCGCCCGCATGTACGCGCGCTGGGTGGGCACGCTGGTGATTGACGAGGCTGATCGGGACTGCGCACCGGGGATTGAGGCGGAGGGCGTGCGCTGCGTGGTGGCAGAGACCGTGATGGACTCGCCCCAGCGAGCTGCCACCCTGGCCGAACGGGTGCTCAGTGCCGTCGGGTGACGGCGTCATCCTGATCCCGCTCACGGGCATCGGGGAGATCACGCCGGGGACCGATCTGGCCCTGATGGTGGTCGGCGCCGTGGCGCCAGCGCACCCGGGCGGACCCGAGCTCCGTGCCGGGGACGTGGTGGTGGTCACCCAGAAGGTGGTGTCCAAGGCCGAAGGCCGCCTGGTCCCTATCGACCCGGAGGACCCGGCAGCCAAGGTGGCGCTGGTCGAGCAGGAGTCCGCCCGCGTGGTCCGCCGACGGGGAGACCTGATTATCAGCGAGACGCGGCACGGGTTCATCTGCGCCAACGCCGGCGTCGATCTCTCCAACGTCGAGGCCGGGACGGCGGCACTGCTTCCCGAGGACCCGGACCGGTCGGCTCGACGCATCCGCGCCGGTCTGCGCAATGCACTGGGCGTCGACGTGGGCGTCATCGTCTCCGATACCTTCGGTCGACCCTGGCGCCGAGGGGTGACCGACGTAGCCATCGGCTGTGCCGGAATCGCCGCCGTCATCGACCTCAAGGGCACCCTGGACGCCAACGGGCGCCAGCTCGTCGCCACCGAGATCTGCGTGGCTGACGAGCTGGCCTCGGCGGCAGACCTGGTTATGGGAAAGGACCGCGGGATCCCCGCCACCATTGTGCGAGGCGTGCCGGCACCATGGCTGCGCCCGGCGTCGGTCAAGGCCGAGATCGTCCGGCCACCCGGTGAAGACCTATTCCGCTGACCAGATCAGCGGATCTGATGGCGCAGGTGCTCCAACACGGCACCGGTCCCGTCAGCCAATTCCGTCCAGGGATGCCATCCGAGCTGAATGGCGGCGCGCTGGATGTCGAGGCGGGAATGCCGGAGCTCGCCTGCGCGCGGCGCTCCCCTGACCGGCATGGCGTCCACTCCGGCCTGCCCCGCCATGGTGCTCAGGAGTTCGTTGACCGATGTCCCACATCCGGTTCCGATGTTGCACACCAGCCCACCGCCGCGGGTCGCCGCGCGCACAAAGGCGTCGACGACGTCGTCGACGAACACGAAATCCCTTGTCTGCTCGCCATCCCCATACACGGTGACCGGTTCCCCCCGGAGCAGGTGCTCGGCGAAGATGGCCACGACGCCGGCTTCTCCGTGGGGGTCCTGCCGCGGCCCGTAGACGTTGGCCAGGGCGAGGGCCGAGAATTCCAGGGCGTGGAGCTCCCGGTACGCCACCAGGTAGTCGAGCACCGCCTTCTTGGCCACCCCATAGGGAGACAGCGGCTGGTGGGGATGGGCTTCACGCACCGGTAGGTCCTCGGGGGCCGGCTCGCCGTACAGCGTTCCCCCACTGGCCGCGAAGATGACCCTTTCGGTACCGGCCTGCCGGGCTCCCTCTAGGACGTGGAGCGAGCCGATCACGTTGACTGTGGCGTCAAAGGCCGGCCGCAGCACCGAAACCCGGACGTCCGCCTGTGCGGCCAGGTGGAACACCAGCTCGGGGCGGCGCCGCGCCATGAGCTCCACCAGAGCCGGCGCGGTGATGTCGAGGTGGTGAATGGTGAGTGCCCGCCCGGCGCTGCTCCTGGCATCGGCCAGGTTGGCCAACGACCCCGTGGAGAAGTCGTCGACCACGTCGACCTCGTGCCCTTCGACCAGGAGGCGGTCCACCAGGGTCGACCCGATGAATCCAGCTCCTCCCGTGACCAGCGTGCGCATGCGGCAGCCCTCCTAGCCCGACACCCGTTCGCCGTCGACGACCATTCCCGAGGAGACCACGGCATGCGCGCCCAGAACCGAGGTGGCGCGGACGTCGCCCCGCTGACCGACGATGGCATGCGGCCCCATGATCGAACCCACCACCTGGGCGTCCTCGGCGACGTGACACCCTTCCATGAGCACCGAGTCCAGAACCACTGCACCGCCCCCGATAACTGAACCCGCACCCAGGACGCTGCGCTCCACCCGGGCGCCGCTGTGTACCTGGCACCCGGGGAAGACCGCCGATGGCCCGACAATGAGACCTTCGAGGGAACTGACTCCCTCAGTCAGGACACCGTCGCCGCGGTCCGACAAACCCGGAGCCACCACCCGCCCCCGCTTGCCGGTGACGAAATCGAAGTTGGCCTGCAGATAGGCCGCAGGATTGCCCGCATCGAGCCAGTATCCACTGTCGGACAGGGCGAAGAGCCGTCGGTCGCGCACCATGGCGGGAAAGGTCTCGCGCTCAATGGATACCCGACCACTGGTGGCGATCCGGTCGAGCACAGATGTCTCGAGCACGTAGGTTCCCGCGTTGATTTCGTTGGTCGGCGCCTTGTCCCGGGGGGGTTTCTCGACGAAGGCGGTGACCCGGCCCTCGGGGTCGGTGGGCACCACGCCGAAGGCCGACGGATCAGGGACCGGATGGAGCGCGATGGTTCCCTCGGCCCCGCGCTGATGGTGAAAGGCCAGGAGCGCCGTGAGGTCGAGGTCGGTGAGGACGTCGCCGTTGACCACGACGAAGGTGTCGTCCACCCCTCCGAAGGTGGCGGCAAAGCGGACGGCCCCGGCCGTGTCCAACGGCTCGGCCTCCACGGCATAAATGAGGCTGACGCCGACGGCACGACCATCGGGATAGGCCTCCATGAAGGCGTCGGGGAGATGCCCCAGCGACAGGATCGCCTCGTCCACACCGTGAGCCGCCAATTGGGCGAGCACCCGCTCAAGCATGGGCACGCCGACGATGGGGAGCATCTGTTTGGGAGCGGTCAGCGTCAAGGGACGGAGCCTCGTCCCCTCGCCGCCGACGAGGACCACCGCCTTCATTACGCCTTCGGTTTGGTCGTCGTGGTGACCGACCGGGGAGCGGTGGTCGTCGTGGCCTTCGCCGGGGGCGTCGTCGTGGTGACCGGAACGGACAAGCTAGGCACGGAGGTCGGAAGTGATGTGGGGACCGGGATCGTGGTGGTGGCCACCGGGCCGTTGCCTGCCAGCACCTGCAGCAGGGCGGTGATCGTCGTTCCCGGGGGCTTGGGCAGTTGGCTCCCCGCCGGTCCGAAGCCGACGGTGATGAGCTGCCGGTTGAGCAGCTTCAGGCCTGCCGGGGCACGGGTGGTGGCACCACCGATCTCCTTGAGCTCGCCGTTCTTGGTGGTTGTGGTGGAGAGGATGAACGAGCGCGCCTGCACCACGCCCCTCTTGCCGGCGTCGGGTGTCCCCGCGGGACACTTCTCCCCGTTCCGGTAAAGAGGATACAAGGCTCCCGGGTACTTAAGGGTGGTGTTGGTCAACGTCAACCCGGTGTATTCCGAGGCGAACTTGCCCAAGGTGGCGTTGTCCCCCGCCTCGCTGCTCGTCTTGGGGGCGATGAGCAGGACGCCGCTCCCCGTCGTCGTCAGGCCCGAGGTTGCGCTCACCGGCAATGCGGGCAGGGACGGTGCCGATCTGCCGCAGATGTCGAAGGCCAATGCGGCGTGCCAGGTGGTGTTCGTGGTCGGCAGGTTCGTGCTGGTCCGGCCGTATTCGATCTTCGCCAGGGTGACCGATCCGATTCCCACCACCACGATCAGGAACAGTGCGGCGTACCAGTTCACCGGCATCTGACCGCGGTAGGTGGTGCCTCCCCCGGTGGCGGCGGCGCGGGCAACTGATTTTCCCGATGAGCTTCTGGCCATGGCGGGACGAAACCCTACAGCCTGACGGGATGCCCCCTGGCTGTAGGCATCCCGCCGCTGCACAGCTCCCGGTAGAGCGCCACCGTCTGAGGATGGAGTGAGACGGCGACGCCTCCACTCATCTTCCCGGGGGTCGACCTGGCGACCGGATCCCCGGCATCGGTGGCCAGAGCCAGTAGCTGGTGCATGGCGGTACGCAACCCGACCCGGTTCCCCTGGGATTCGGCAGCCCGCAGCAGGGCCCGGTGCAGCCGCTCGTCGTAGGGGTTGACCCGCATGGCTTGACGGATCATCCATTCGGAGTCCCGGCCCGACCCGTTCACCATGTGGTGCTGGGCCCCTTTCAAAGCTGTGGCAACCACCATGGACTCCACACGCGCCTGGGTGCCGTCGAACACCGCCCAATCCGTCTGGTTCAATCCTTCGAAGAGCGGTCCGCGGATCAGCGCGAGCGCCTCCTGCCATCGGCCGGGGTCGGTGGCCGAGGCGAGGCGGGCGAATCGCTCGACGTCGGTACCCACCGAGTCCTCCAGCCGGAGGCGCCGGCCGCTCCGCGGGAGATGTTCTCCGCCGTGGGGGGCCCGCCCGAGCGCCCGACGGGCATCCGAAGCAGTCGAGTGCAGCGTGGACGGCGCCGGGGTCCGGGAAGGCCACAGTGCCTCGGACCACTGCTCGTTGCGCGCTCCCTGGCGGTGAAAGGCCAGGTAGACCACCAGCTCCCTGGCTGCTGCACGTCGGAAACCTTGCGCGGCACCTCGGAAGACGACCGGACCGAGCACGGCAACCTCGACGGCGGGATCGACCATGACGAAGAATGGTCGGACCGGCGCACCAAATTCCCTCAGCCGGTAGAGGAGCCGCCCTGGGCCTGTACGGGATCGGGGGTGCCGACATCGTCTATGGGCCTCGGCGGCGCGTGAGCCAGGAGCACGGCGCCGGTCACCACGGCGGCGAAGCTGGCTACCCGGGCCACACCGGCCAGGCCGGGAGGCACCGACTCATGGAACACCATGAGACCGCCCGCAATGGGGACGATGTTGTTGACCAGGGTCGAGAGCCCTGCGGTCTCCATGACCCGCCCCCGCTGGAACGCCAGCTGGAGTGCCACGAAACCAAGGGCGGTGCACACGGCCAGGAGTGGGACGAACAGAAGCCCGTTCCCGGCCACGGCACCCTTGGTGGCAATGTCGCCGACACCGAAGAGCAAGCCGGCGGCGCATCCGAGCGAGGCTCCCGGACGGAAGACCGGCGCCACCACCAGGCTCAACAGGCCGGCCAGGGCGGCTCCCACCCCGGTGGCCATGAGCAGTGTGCCGGTGTGCGCCGGGGGAGCGGAGGTCACGCGCACCGTCAAGGAGGCACCGAGGAGGGCGAGACCCCCGACGGCGATGATCGCTCCGACCCGCTCGCGAGCTTGCAACGGGGTCCCGAACTTATGGACGAGGACCGCCAATACCCCGACCCCTCCGGCCGAAACGGCCTGCACCAAGGAGAGGGGGGCCAAGCTGAGGGCGGCGATGTAGATGCCCCAACCGACCCATCCGGCGGCGTAGCCCAACAGCCACTGGCGATTGGTCACCAGCAAGCGGGCCGAGTCGACGGGGTGGCGGAGCGACAACGAATGCATCGTGTTGGTGGCCACGTGCTGCACGAAGAAGCCGACGTTGAGCGCCAGGGCGGCCATGAGGGCCAGCACGAGGCCGGCAGCCAGGCTCACGGCCTGAGGGTTCGGCGCAATATTGCCACCGCCACACGCTAGGGGATCAGCCCCCGATCCGTCTTTCGGGCACCCCGGACGGCACGTGGGACGACTACTGTTCGACTCGCCTTGCAGGCCGGAAAGGTGCCCTTCAACCAACATGGATGCCGTTGCACGTCGTTGGCGCCCAGCCGTTCGGTCAGTTCTTTCGATCAGCCTCTCGGCGGCCGTGTGCGAGGTGATCTGGCGTCAGATCCCAAGGCCGCTGGCGGTCCGCACCACGACCATCGGGTACGCGATTTTCGCCAACTTCAACATCAACCGCTACACCGATGCCTATGTCCTCATCGGCTTCGTTTTTCCGGTTGTCGCCTGCGCGGCCTACGCGCTCGCTTCGAGGACCGGGCCCTTGCGGAATGCCGCGCCTGCGAAGGAATCGCTCCTCCCCCTTTCCCGAGCTGACCACGGTCCTACTGAAGGTGGGAGACCTCAACGGAGCGCATCGGGCAAACCGCATTCACTGCTGTTGGGTGTCTTCTGGAGCGGTGGTCGTCTCGCGCTCGTGGCCGCTGTCGTCGCCTTGGAGATATCGGCAAGCCAGTCAACGAACGAAAGGAGCATTTCGAGCTCTGGTTACCTCGGGGCCACACTGTTCGTGTTGTTCGTCGTCGCCATCGGGATGCTGATGGAGCCGGCAGCTCGTCATGCCGCCGGGTCCCATGCATCCACATTGCGGGCGAGCCGGGTACTGAATTCGATCGCTCAGGTCAACTCGCTCGCCGCGTTGTCGGTGCTCCCGGGGTTGTACTTCGTCTCGCGGGCGACCGGCGTCGCCGTGGTAATGGACCACCACGTGGCCCGTTACCCCTGGCTGCCGCTCTGGCTCGCCGTTGCGCTCTGCGTCGGCGCCCTCGCACTGTGGTTCCGATGGAACCGCCGGTCCCTCTCCCGTACGACCGAGGCCAATGTCCTGCTCTGGATCGTGGGTCCGGTATTCCTCTACCTCGCCGTGGCGTACCTCCCCGGGGCGCTCGGAGGGTTCCAGGCCTTCGACGATGCCCAGAACCTGGCCGGGCCCCAGCTCGTCCTTGGGCACGGACTCCTGCCCTGGCGCGACATCTTCCTCATCCACGGCTTCCTGGCCGACGTCCTCACGGGCGCCGTCGGCATGGCCGTCTTCGGCAACACGCGCTGGGGTGTGACGGCTGGCGAAGCGGTCTTCACGATCCCGGCGTTCTGGCTGTCCATATATTTCTTCGCGGCGTACTTCTCTCGCCGGAACCGTGTCCTGATGCTCGGATTGGGCGCCATGATCGTCTCCGGTCTCCTGCAGGCTGCTTCACCGCAGTTCGTCGTCATCCCGCTGTGCCTCGTCTTGTTCGCCCGGGTCCTTGACCGATCCACCTGGGGTCGATGTGCCGCATTGACCCTCTGCGTGGTGCTTTCGATGATTCTGGTCCCTGAATCCACCATCTTTGCGAGTGCCGTCGTGCCGCTGGTGGTGGTCTACGAACTCTGCACCCGCACCGGGTCGACGGCGATCTCACACGCCTTCAGCCGCTCGTTCCGGTGCCTGTGCGTAGGGCTCCTTTCAATCCTTGCTTGGGCGACCTTTCTCATGGCAACCGGATCGCTCTCTGCCTTCCTCCACTTCTACCTGGAGTTCTCCTCGGACAACGCACTTTCGAAGGGTGTTCCTGTTCAGTGGGTATTGCACACCGACCTCCTCACCACCTTTGCGTTCTTTGCACCGATGGCCCTCTGGCTCATGACGACCGCGAGGGCAGCGACGAAGCTGGTCCGCCGCACCTCCTGGACCTCAATGGACTGGACGATGCTGGCGGCCTCCACCATGGCCATCCTGTACTACCCGAAGGTCGTGCAACGGGCAGACGTGGGGCACGCAGCTCAAGTCTTCGATGTCTGCATCCCACTCTTGGTGCTGTGGGGAATTGAGCTGCTGGGGGTATTGGACCGCAGCGTGCATCGGCTGGCGCGACGGCATTTTTCGAGCCCGAACGCTGCCGGTCGGGCTTTGCGATCAACAGAGTTCGCCGCCACCGTGGGCGCGACGGCGCTGGTGATCGCCCTCACCATCTCCGCATCGACGGTTGGGGCGATACCGGGACAATTCCACCAGGTTGCCCCACAAGAGCCACCATCAACCCCCCGGCTCGGCTACACCCTTCCCGGCACCGTCGATACGAACTTGATCAAAGACGTGGGAACGGTGATCGACCAGTACACCGGGAGACACGCATCGGTGATGGATTTCACAAACCAGCTGGGCATCATCTACTACGTGCTCGACCGCATCCCGAGCATCCGCTACTACCACATTGACGAAGCAGCTACGGCGGAGTCACAGACGACCGCTGTCGACGAACTGCGCCAGTCTGACCCCTCGGTGGTGGTGTTCTCCTCCATGCTGTTCGGGCTGTCCGTATTCGACTACATGCCGATGATGGTGCGTGACTATGCGGTGAGCGAGTACCTGCTCAATCACTACCGCCCGCTCGTGAATCTCGATAGCGAATTGATCCTGATCCGAAACGATCTGGACCGCCACCCGAAGCCCCTGCCGACTCTGAGCGTGCCGCCTATGACGACCAATCTGTACTTCAGTTCCTACCCGTGTGACTTCGGGAAGAGCTTCAACTTCTTTGCCACACCTGGGAACCTGGCCACCCTGCCTCGGGTCCGCGCTCAGATGATGGCCACCGCCACCCGTGGGGTGTCGAAGCTGGTGCTCCCACCGGGAACGGAACTCCTCCCCTACCATTGGGTCGAGCTCCGCAGTGATCGGTCTCTGGGCAACTCAGCCTTCGTCATTTCCGATGCCGTGCCGGCCCAACCGTCACACTCCATTGACTTGGAGTCACTCCCCGCTTCGGGCAAGCAGATGGACGCGCTCGTCAGTGGCTGCCTTCAGTGGCACGGCTACGACCCCAATTCCCTCTACCTGACGACCAACCTCCCCCCGGGGGAGCACCTGGAGATCTCGTTGATCAGATGAATCACGCGCCCATCGCCGGTGCTCGGCCGGCCACTTTGTCCTATGGGTGGTCCACTATTTGGGGTCCAGGTCAGATGGTGGGGACGGAGGGACTCGAACCCTCACTGGAGGCGGTTTAAGCGCCCTGCCTCTGCCAATTGGGCTACGCCCCCCGGCCACTCGAATTCCATTGCCGTGCTCATTTTGATGCATCCACCCACGCCCGTGTGCACGGCGCGCCGAGCGTGCACACCACCGAGAGTATGACCCGGTGCCGGGAGGCTGGAGCGCAGCCGATCTCATGGATGTCCTTCCGGACGCTGACGCAGGGGTTACGCTTTGCATTGTGGCCGTAGTGAATTGTCGGAACACTGGCCGCCGGGTCCCACGCGTCAGTGGGGCGAGGCGTGGAACCGTCGCCCTCATCGTCGGGCTCACAGGCGCGTCCGGGCTCATCGGAATGGCCGGGACCGGCGTAGCCGGATCGTCACCTCCCACCACCCTTCCGGGTCCAGCTCCGAATCAGACGCAGATCAATGCATCCACGTCCCAGGTGAATCAGATTGAAGCTGCCCTGGTGCAGGAAGAGCAACAGTCATCGCTGCTCGACAATCGATACAACTCGGCCGTGCAGAATCTTCAGAACGCCCAGAATGCGCTGCAGTCCATTGATGCGGCACTGGTAAGTACCAAGGCTGCCGTCCAGACAGACCGGAGAAACCTGGCCAACGATGCTGTCAAGGCCTACATCTACGGCACTCCACAGACCAAATTCGCTTCCCTCTTCTCGTCGTCGGTCATTCTGAACGATGCCCGCAATCAATACACCGAGCAGATTGTCGGCAATCTCAAGAGAGCTCAGGACGCCTTGCAGCGGTCAGAAGCGCATCTGCAGTCCGAAGAGAACCAGCAGCAACGTGTGGCCGCAGACGCTCAGGCTCAAGCGGCTCAAGCCAAGGCCCTCGCCGCGGCCAACCAACAGTTGGCGGCCAACACTCAGGCCACACTGAATCAAGCCAAGGGGCAGTTGGCCCAGGAAGTGGCGCAAGCGGCTGTTCAGGAGGCCCAGCAAGAAGCGGCAGCCGCGGCTGCGGCCGCCAGTGCCGCGCAGGCCCAGAAGGCGGCAGCTGCTGCCGCGGCCGCCGCATCCGTAGCGGGAGCTGTCGGGGGATCTGCCGACGGCGCTACAGCAACCGCTGCAGCCAATCAGGCCGCCAGCTCTTCCGGCAACCCTGCCTACAACGGCCAGGTGGGAGGGACGGCCAACGGCGACAGCCAACAGATGGCCGCGGTCCAGGCGGCTGTCTCTCAGCTCGGCGTCCCCTATGTCTACGGGGCAGAAACGCCCGGGGTGGGATTTGACTGCTCCGGCCTCGTCCAGTGGGCCTGGGGTCAAGCCGGGGTCTCCATCCCGAGGACGACCGAAACGCAATGGCCAGCACTCCCGCATGTCTCGCTCAGCGCGCTGGAGCCCGGTGACCTGCTCTTTTATTACAACCTCGATGGAGACAACCAGGTGGACCATGTCGTGATGTACACCGGTTCTGGCCCGTACGGCACGAACACGGTGATTCAGGCCCCGTTCACCGGTTCAACGGTCTCGTACTCCCCCATCTTCACCGAGGGCCTCATCGGCGCTGGCCGGCCCTAGGCCGCCATCGTTCTCCGTACCTGACCGCGCACGGGGCAATGGTCGGTGAAGAATGGGCCAATGGCCGAGCGGGAGGGAATCGACTCCGCATCGGAGACGGACCGTCACCCCGCAACGCTGATCTTGTCGCTCGTAATCCCCGCCTTCAACGAAGAGCACCGACTGGAAGCCGGGTTCGCCAGGCTGAGAGATGCGATAGAGAGCGGGGAGGTTCCCGCTGATACCACTGAGTTCATTTTGGTCGACGACGGCAGCACTGATGCCACCGTGGCACGCGCCCGTGCCCTCTTTGATCAGCTCCCCCACGTGAAGATCCTCCAACTGGAGAAGAACCTGGGGAAAGGGGCGGCGGTTCGCGCCGGGGTCGCGGCCGCCGCTTCGCCATCAATACTCTTCGCTGATGCCGACATGGCGATTGACCCGTCGCAGACGCCCCAGTTCATTGAGGCGCTCTCGGTCGCCGACCTTGCCATCGGATCACGAGCCGCATCGGGAGCTTCGGTGGACCGACCGAGTATCAGCCGGTCACTGATGAACAGAATCTTCAATCGGATTGTCAACACCGTGACAAGAGTCTCGCTTGACGACACTCAGTGCGGATTCAAGGCGTTCCGGGCGCCAGCCGCCAAGTTGCTCTTCCACTGCACGGCTACAGAGAGAATGGCATTCGACGTCGAAGTACTCCTCTTGGCGCGCCGATTGGGTTTGACCATTAACCAGGTCCCGGTGCACTGGCTCCGCGTCAAGGGGAGCCACGTGAGATCGTGGTCCGACAGTGTTTCGATGGTCCATGACGTGCTGGGGGTCCGGCGGTCGGCCGACAAGGTGGCGCCACTCCCCGGCGCTCTCGTGAAATTGCCCGCACCGTCCTCCGACGATTCCGATGAGTCCCACCCCGGGTACTGGTATCTGAAGAGTCTCAGCTCCACGCTCCCGGTGATAGGGCAAGGGAACGGCACCTACCTGGTGCTCCTCCCCCTGATGGATGAAGCTGACGTGAAGGGTCTCCTTAAGGAGATGGAACTGAAACTGGAGGGTGTCGTCCCAGAGCGCACGATGGTGACGGAGGCCCGGCTCCGGGCCATGGCGCCCCTGGCCTTGAGCTGGGACGATACAGCCGCCCGTCCACGCTGCGCCTGACCGGGTTCGCCTTCGGATCGATCCAGAAGGCCCGGGTCTCCACGGTCAGTACCATGGAACGATGGTCAACGGGCGCCCGGTCATCACCGAGAAGAAGCGCTCGACTGCGATCGTGCCGATCCGGATACCACAAGAGGATCCGGAACGCCTGCATGATCCCCGGCAATCGGATGTCGATGAGTGGGGGCGATCGGAACGCACGAGGGCGATGGCCAGAGCCCTGTATGAACCGCTCTATTCGAAATGGTTTCGGGCGGAGTGGGATGGCCTTGAGAAGATCCCCACCGAGGGAGGAGCCCTACTGGTCGCCAACCATGCGGGTGCCATCCCTTCTGACGCTCCGGTCATCATGCACGGCATCGAAAAGGAGCTTGAGCGTCCTGTCTACGGCATGGCCGACTACTTCTTCCGAACTGTTCCCGTCGTGGGCACACTCTGGGCACGCGCTGGTGGGGTATCGGCTCGGCCCACCAACGCCTACCGTCTACTGAAGGAGCAGAAACAGCTCGCGCTCGTCTTCCCGGAAGGGACCAAGGGTCCGTCCAAGTCATTCACCGACCGCTATCAGCTTCGCCGGTTCGGCCGAGGTGGGTTCGTCGAGATCGCCATGCGCGCCGGGGTCCCAGTAATCCCTATTGCGGTTATCGGTTCAGAAGAGGCGATGCCTGTCGTCTTTCGGTTGCCTTCCGTGGCTAAGGCACTCGGTGTGCCCTATGTTCCGGTCACCGCGAACCTCCTCGCCATGGGCCCGCTGGGTGCAATCGTGCCGTTTCCGGCAAAGATCAAGTTGCGGGTCCTCGACCCTATTCATTTCGACGTCCCGGCAGACCAGGATCGCTACTCGAAGAGCAGGGTCATGGAAGAAGCTGAGCACATCCGCACCCTGCTGCAAGAGTCGATTTACGACATGCTGCGAGACCGTCGCAGCGTGTGGTTCGGCTGACGTCCCGAGACCCCATGGGACGCCGTGTACTGGTCACCGGAGCCGACACCTTCTGGGGTGGTCGGATGATTCAGGCTCTTGAAGCCGATCCGAGCATGGAGGTCATCCTCGGCATGGGGGCCCGAACGCCATCGGTGCCGTTCGACCGCGCCGAATTCGTGCGGGCAGATCAGACCTACTCAATCCTCAACAGGATCGTCAAGGCAACCCAGGTCGACACCATCCTGCATACCTTCATGATCACGAACTCGACCACGGTGCCCAAGCGCGCCATGAACGAGATCAATGTCATCGGGACCATGAACCTCCTGGCCGCGGCGGGAGCGGCTGGGTCATCCGTCCGTCACATTGTGGTGAAGTCATCCACGCTCGTGTACGGTTCCGCCGCATCCGACCCCAGTACCTTCCATGAGGACACACCGCGGAGCGGTCCGGCCAGGAACAGCGTGGAGCGTGCGCTCATTGAGGCCGAGAGCCTCGTGCGGGACTTCTCCGAGGACAATCCGGCGACGCTTGTCACGGTCCTCCGCTTCGCCAACGTTCTGGGCACACACCTGACGACGCCCATCAGCAGGAACCTTTCGCGCCCGCTCTGTCCAGCGATCTTCGGATTCGATCCGCTCCTGCAATTCGTGGAGGAGGAGGACGTGGTGCGAGCCCTCCTCCATGTCACCCGGGGGAGCATCCCCGGCCTCTACAACGTGGCCGGAGATGGCCGGCTCCCATGGAGTGAAGTGGCCCGAATCTGCGGCACACACCTGATCCCACTCTCCCCATTCAATCTCTTGGGTATTCGGCCGGTCTCCCGGCTCTTTGACCTCCCGGCAGAACTTGAAGACTTACTCCGTTACGGACGCGGCGTCGACACGCGGCGCCTTGCCGCTACCGGATTCAAGTACAGCGCCACCAGCGCAGGCGCCGTGGAGAGCTTCATCCGGGCCCTTCGCCTGCGGCGGCAGTCCGGGAAGACCCCGGAGGCGTACACCTACGAGCACGATGTGGAGCAATTCTTCCGACATTCACCATCGGTGACAGGTACACCCGAAGGCTGATCGGTCAATTCTCAAGCCACTCGGCTACAAGTTCGGATTCGCGGGTCATCCACTCCTCCGAGGTGATGGCGTAGCGCACATGGTCCTCCCACACGCCGTCGATCTCCAAGAACCGCTCGGCAATCCCCTCCTGGCGTATTCCCAGCTTTTCGACCACTCGTCGACTGGCGAGATTCCTTGGAATGATGGAGATCTCAACCCGGTGGAGTGAAATCGCCTCGAAGGCGAAGCGGAGCGTGACGACAACGGCCTCGGGGACGAATCCGCGGCCAGCGAGGGACTCATCGATCCAATAGCCGATAAACGCGCTCTGGAAAGGGCCGCGCTGAATGGAGGAAAGGGTCACCTCACCCGCAAGACGCTCACCTACGAAGATCCCGAACCCGTAACCGGTACCAAGGTGACGCTCCCTTTCGCGAATCCCACATCGGGCGGCGAAACTGGGCCGGTCCTCGGAGGGAACAGGGGCACCCTTCGGCCGCGGCTCCCAACGGAGCAACCAGTCGGCGCATCTGGTGCGCACGGCGTGCCATTCATCGAAATCAGTCTCTGTCAGCGACCGCAGCAGTACCCGCTGACCGCGCAACTCAAGGGGCGCATGGCGGACCGCTCTCGCCGCGCTCATCGCTCGAGCACCTCCTTGAGAGCGCCGAGCAGCGTCACGACATTGCGCCGCCGTGCCGTGTGTCCCATGCACCCGATGCGCCAGACCTGACCGGCCAACTTTCCTGCACCGGAGCCGATTTCAATGCCATAGCGGCTCAGCAAGAGCCGGCGGCAGTCGGCCTCGCTCATGCCTGAGGGCAGGTCAGAGGGCACGCGCACCGTGGTCAGCTGCGGGAGCCGATGGCTGGCTCGGGCGAACAGTTCAAGTCCGAGGTTCTCCAAGCCATTCTGAAGGTAGCGTCCGCACTCGGCATGACGGGAACGTGCGGCTTCGATTCCCTCCTCAAGTACTGCACCGAGGCCGGCGTGGAGGGCGGCCACCATGACCACCGGCGCCGTGTGGTGATATACCCGTCCATCGCCGGCCCCACCGTCGATATAGCGGGAAAGAAGATTGAGGTCCAGGTACCAGCTGGAGGGGCGATCGACCATCCGCGCACGCGCCCTATCGGACACTGTCAGCGGAGCGAGTCCGGGCGGCACCCCAAGGCACTTCTGGGTCCCGCTGTAGGCGATGTCCACCCCCCATGCATCGACCGCGACCTCAATCCCTCCCAGGGAAGTCACCATGTCGACCAGCAGGAGCGCATCGCCCTTTCCCGCCCCCAACGGGCTGACGTCATTCCGCACGCCTGTGGAGGTCTCGGCATGGACAACCGCGATGATGGAGGGGTTGGGGTGTGCGGCCAGCAGGAGCTCATAGTCAATCGGCTCGCCCCAGGGAGCCTCAACTCTGACCACTTGGGCACCAAGGCGACTGGCCACTTCGCACATGCGCTCACCGAAGACGCCATTGACGCCGACCACCACGGGGTCACCGGCTCGGACGAAATTGACGAACGACGCCTCCATTCCCGCCGAGCCCGTCCCACTGATGGGCAGGGTCAAGACGTTCGTGGTGGCGAAGACCTGCCGGAGGCGGTCATTCGTGCTATCGAGAACCGCCAGGAATTCTGGGTCGAGGTGGCCGAGAACTGGCCCACCGAGCGCCAGCGTCACTTCCGGATAGGGGTTTGAGGGACCCGGACCCATCAGCAGGCGGTCGGAAATCGGCATCCGCGCATCGTGGCAGGTCCGCGCTGGCCTGCGCCAACGCGCCCTTGTCGCTGTCCTCAATCCGGTAGATTGCCAGCGTGGAAAGGGTGCTCTTCGCTCCAAGGGCCCTTCCTCCCTTGCGACCCAACGTGGCCGAGGATCCTGAGACCTACTCGTCTTGGGTGCAACATCGTGAAGAGACCCGTCCACCCATACCCGAGGGAGGCAGCCTGAGCCGGACCCTCCACCTTGTCATGGTGATTGCAGGTGAACCACCCTCGGAGACCATGCCCACCCTTGAAAGCCTGCAGAAGCAACGCAGCGGGCACTGGGCCCTCACGGTATTCGTCCACAGCTCCTGGCGAACGACATTCACTTCCCTTCTTGCCGTATCAGGGATGCAGCGTCCGAGCCAGAGAGTTCACGTCGAGTCGGCTGACGACGAGAGCACCGAGCATCAGATGCTCTTTCAGGCATTCCGCCTTAGACCCGAGTCGGACATCTCTCTCATCTTTCCCGGAGATGTCTGGGCTCATGATGCGGTCACACTCCTTTCGGAAGCTCTTGACCCGCGTGCCGTTGTCTACGCAGATCAGGACTGCCTTACCGCACGAGGAAGCTACGAGTCGCCGCTCCTGAAGCCGGAATACTCGCCCGAGTTCCACCTTCGATCGTCATTCGTCGGCCGGCCGATCGCAATCGGATCCAAGGTAGTGCGTCTTCTTTCGACCACCCTCCTTCGAGAGTCGTCCTCCGTAGAGCACAACGTTGCGCTCCTCGCTTGTGAGTTGGCCGACCGTGTGGAACACATACCAGAGGTGTTGTGCCATCGGTTGATCCCACCACCGGCCGACACTCCAGACTTCGACCATGTCATTGACACATTGGCACGGAGGCACGATCCGGCAGACGTATGCCGCGGCCTGGCCACTGACACGTTTCGGGTCAGGCGAACGGCACCTCCATCGCTCAAGACGAGCATCATCATCCCCTTCCGCGACGAGCCTCAATTGCTCCGAACCTGCGTGGATTCGATTGAGGCAACTCGCTCCGGCATGACGATTGAATATGTCCTGATCGACAATGGATCAGTTGAACCTGAGACCGCGACCTTGCTTGATCTGCTCAGGCAGCGCGCGAATACTCGCATTGTCTCCGACGGACGTCCCTTCAACTGGGCGCAACTCAACAACGCTGCGTCCAAGGTGGCCACCGGAGAAGTCCTGGTATTCCTCAACAATGATATTGAAGCTCACGACATCGGCTGGCTCGGCGCACTCTGCAGCCAGGCCATGAGGCCCGGAGTCGGTGCCGTGGGCGCCCGGCTTCTCTACCCCGACCGTCGGTTGCAGCACTGCGGCGTCGTGATCGGGCTCGGCGGTGCGGCGGGTCACCTCTTTGTGGGACTTGAGGAAGATCAACACGGCTACCTGCGGATGGCGACTACGACACGCGAATGCGGCGCTGTGACGGGAGCGTGCTTGGCGACCAGAACCGAGGTCTTTTTTCAGCTCGGCGGGTTTGACGAATCACTGGGAGTTGATCTCAACGACATCGACTACTGCCTGCGGGCTCAACGACAGGGATTCTCCGTACTCTACGAGGCCGACGCCGAGCTCATTCACCACGAATCCCCGAGCCGCGGGACAGCGGGCGACGTTCGGGACATCGTTCACTTCATTGATCGTTGGAAGGAATCCATACTCTCGTGCGACCCGTACCTCAATCCCAATCTCACGCGGGTAGATTCTTCCTGCGCGTTGCGACGTTCAGATGAAGAGGTCTGGTGGAACAAGTGGAATGAGAGTCTTTCCCGGTAATGAATGAGAACGAGGACAAAGTCATAGTTGAGCTTCAAGCCCCACCAGCGATGTTCGATCTCCCTGCCGATGCACCTCCAGCCATGCCGTCCGTTCGAGGCGGCGACGAAGTAATGCGGATGCATGAGCAGTGGAGACACCTCAGCACTCAACGGATCTCCACTAGTTCACCCTTCGCTACTCGGCAGCTGCAGCGGATGCGCTCGTTGGCCCACCGGCTTCTTGGACGCTCCGATCACGAGTTCCTGGCAGATCTCACCCGTGCCGTTGATGCCGTGGCAGCGCGATCTGACGACATTTCCGAACAGCTTGCGCGCCAGCAACTTCTCATGCAGAACATTGTCGAATCCCTGGGACCGGAGTTGACCCGCCTGCGTGCAGTCATGGGTGACACGCATGACGCTCCCGATCGCTAAAACGATGCAATCGGAGATCCAAACGGAGAGAGCTTCGACCTACTTTTTTTGCCGACAATGGGCTCGCCACCACACCGAGCGCTCGTTTGTCACCCGGACCTTGGCTGGGGCCGCGTCGCGATGCAGTCGTATCACCATCTGCACGCCGCAGCATCCGGGCCCCCCGAGACCCGATGGCGCCTTCAATGTCCTCGGGATCGGTACGGCAGACGACGATTCCTGGCCACCAGCTTCACTGGCATCCTGGCCCACCGCTCCGGCAGGGTCCCTGTTAGTGGTCGACGAGGTCGACCCTTCCGTCAGGGCGTTGATTGAAGGTCACGTAGCGGAACCCATCTTCTTCACCGTCGATCCTGGACGTCATCCGTATTCCACTCCATCAGAGATCCCGCTGAATTTTGTCGATCCTGAGGCCGACCTGAATGCCGACTTCATCGGAATGCACGTGCCGGTCAATCCAATTGCGGAGGCTCATCGACACAACGGTCTGGGTTTTACGGACTATCTCCTCGTCCTTTCCGACCGGACATCGGCCGGCACGATCAATCCTCCAACACCATTGGTCGCATGGCTTTCCGCAAGATTCCCAAAGGCGGATGTCGTGGTGGTCGAAGATGCAAGTGCGGCGGTTTGGAAGGGACGGGCTCTTCGAGGTGTGGTTACCGTCGACTCTCGAACGGACCTGTGGCGCCTCCTGGCCCATGCGCAAATGGTCATTGACTTGGCTCCCGGTCCGGTCATCGCACGAGAATGCATTGAGTCGCTCCGCTTCGGTGTTCCCATCGTCGTACCCGTGGGATCCACGGCTGCGGTCCATGCTGGTGCCGGCGGTGGATTCACCTTTCCCGGCATCCCCGGCCTGTTCGCATGCGTCGAACAGTTGATGGATGCGAAAGTGCGGTCTGACATTGCCTCAACTGGCAGGCGCTACGCCAACACGACCTACGGCGACCCTCACCGGTTCGTCGAAAGAGTTGCGCGTGTCATGTACGGCGTCGCCGTCTGAGCACCCCTCACTAAGTACGCGGCACTCTTGGTGGCCAAGCGAGACCACAATGCTCATTGAAGAGCGTGAGGTTGGGACTGTATGCCGGATCTTCTCGAAGTGCCGACCCCCACCGCTTCTTCATGTACTTGATTTCGGAGGCGAATCGGATGGCTCGTTCACCCTCAGTGTCAGGACCACGGGAGATTGACTCATGATGAATCAACTCGGCAAAGGGTGTCCAGGTGACACCCCAGCCAGCCTCGCGAAGGCGAAGGCAGAAATCAATGTCGTTGAACGCAACCGGCAGATTTTCCGCGTCCATTCCTCTGATCTGATTCCAGGCTTCCCTGCGAACCACCATGCAGGCGGCGGTGACCGCTGAAAGCGAATGGGGAAGCTGCATCCGGCCATGATCACCCGTGAAGAGCCGATCGCTCATGCGGTAAAGGTGCCCGGCCACACCGCCAATGCCGAGGACAACACCAGCGTGCTGTATCTGTCCACTGCTGTAATAGAGCTTGGCACCGACCGCACCGATCGACGGGCGAAGAAGCTGGCCCACCATCTCCTCAAGCCAATCGCCTCCCAACACCTCGGTGTCGTCATTCAAGAGGCAGATGACTTCACCACTGGAGCGCATGACGGCACGATTGTTGATCTCAGGGTAATTGAAGGGATTCTCATCGCGGATGACAGTCAGCCATGATTCATTGACCCTTAGGTACTCCAGCGTCTCGCGACCCAAACTTCCGTTGTCCACTACCAGAATCTCGACGTGAGGATAGGTGGACCGGTTGCGAATGCTCTCGATACAGCGACTCAACAGGCGGCCGTCGCGGGTGGGAATGACAATGCTCACCATCGGGGGCGAAGCGGGGATATGCCACTTCACTCGATTCCAACCGATGGCTGGAAGTGAGATCACTTCACCATCTGCCCCAACTCTTTGCAGGTGGTCCCTCACCGCAATCTCCCCAGTACCGGCGGCATAGGACTTCGCCGAGAGACCCTTGGCCGTGGATTCAGGATGCACTCTCCAGTGATAGAGGACGCGAGGTATGTGCAAGACCTGTTCAGGGGCCAGATCCTCAGTCACCCTCAGAGCAAGATCCCAGTCCTGACTCCCTTCGTAGCCCTCCCGGAACCCTCCAACGCGGTCGATCAGATCCTTCCGATACATCGACAGGTGGCACAAGTAATTCTGTCCAAGAAGCAGCAAGGGATCGAATTCCGGCTTGAAGAACGGATCCTCGCGGCCCCCCGCCTCAGAGATCTTGTCTTCGTCGCTGTAGATCACTCCTGCGTCCGGTGAGGTCGAGATCGTCAGTGCAAAATGGGCCAACGCACTCTCAGCCAAACGATCGTCGTGATCGAGACACGCCACCCACGACCCACTCGCCATCGACAAGGCGGTGTTGGATGCCACGGAAATATGGCCGTTGTGCTCCCGACGTGAGAACTTGATCCGTGAGTCGGTCGCCGCGAGCTGGATCAACGCCTCTGGGATGGAGGGATCGGTGGAACAGTCGTCCACAATGCAAAGCTCCCAGTTTGGATAGATCTGCGAACGAACCGAGTCAATAGCTTCCGTGAGGAAC